>Ga0184612_10000574_pt1 | contig 17308 bp, 10 predicted proteins | sample PLM3_60_coex_FD_133163 | JGI IMG/M metagenome (GOLD analysis project Ga0184612, IMG submission 133163) | Groundwater sediment microbial communities from an aquifer in East River, Colorado, USA - PLM3_60_coex | ecosystem: Environmental > Terrestrial > Soil > Riparian zone | place: USA: East... | reverse complement strand
GCCTAACTGCCCCAGGGCAATGACTTGCTGCTTCTTCGCGTCGCTCAAGATGTTGGCCGTGGCGGCGGAGGGACCACAGTCCCCACCGCCGCGTCAACGTCTCGAGCGCCTACTTCCTATGGCCGGTTTTGGGTGTCCACCAAGGGCTTCATCCCTGAGGCGCCGGAGTTAATTAAGTGGCGCAATGATAAATTGTACGTGCCAAACGTCACGACGCGGCGAGGCGTAGCGTTAGCCGATTGCTGCGTGACGGGCTCCCCTTACCACGTGCCCCGGTCGGCACAGCGCCGGGAAACGATAATGCGTACGGCATCGCTTCGTCTCGGACCATGCTACTGCACCTGTTACGCCTGATCATCGCGTTGGCTGTCGCGAGCGCGCTCGCCGCATGCGGCCGCGGAGATGGCGCTGCGAATCGGGCAAAGCGGGCGGCATCGGACATTTTTGTGGATGTCACCGAGGCCAGCGGCGTTCGCTTCACGCACACCAACGGGATGACCGGCGAATATTTTTTTTCCGAGATCATCGGCTCGGGCGTGGCCGTGTTCGACTACGACAACGATGGTCGACCCGACATTCTGGTGCTCCAGGGAACGCCGCTCGCGGACCCGAGCAACACCAGCGGAGCAACCCAATGCTCGGCGCGCCTGTTTCACAACGAAACGGTAGTGAGCGAGAATGGACCGCGCACGCTCAAGTTCACCGATGTGACGGAGAAGTCGGGGCTTTGCTCACACGGCTACGGCATGGGCATTGCGGTCGGCGACTTCGACAACGACGGCTTCATCGATGTGTTCATCACCCACTTCGGCGCGCCCAACCAGCTCATTCGAAATCGGGGCGATGGAAGCTTCGAGGACGTCACCAAGAGCGCAGGCGTCGGCGGCAATGGCCGCTGGGGCTCGAGTGCAACCTTCGTCGATTATGATCGAGACGGCTTGCTCGACCTGTATGTCGCGAACTATGTCAACTACTCGGTCGCGGACAAGAGAAAGTGCTACAACTACACGAGCGCGCGGGATTACTGTGCGCCGACGAGCTATGCGCCAGTGCCCGGGATTCTGTATCACAATCTTGGCAACGGGAAATTCGAGGATGTGGCAATGCGTTCGGGCATTACGCGCGCATACGGCAACGGGCTGGGTGTCGTTGCGGCGGACCTCAATGGCGACGGCTGGCCCGATATTTATGTCGCCAATGACGGCAATCCCAATCAACTGTGGATAAACCAGAAGGACGGCACATTCCGCAACGAAGCGCCGGCGCGCGGCGCCGCGGTGAACGCGGACGGCGCGGCGGAGGCCGGGATGGGCGTGGACATCGCGGACTTCGATGGCAACGGAACCGAAGATGTTTTCATCACCCATCTCACGCATGAAAAAGCAACGCTCTACGTCAATCTCGGTCAGGGCCAGTTCGAGGACCGCAGCGCCGCCGTTGGCCTCTACGCCCCGACCACGCCTTACACGGGCTTCGGTACCGCCTTCATCGACTACGACAACGACGGCTGGCTCGACATCGTGATCGTCAATGGCGCCGTGCATGTCATCGAGGAGCAGGTCCGGGCGCACGAGCCCCTTCCGCTGCATCAGATCAAGCAGTTGTTCCACAACCTCGGCAACGGGCGCTTCGAGGAAACCACCGCGGTGGCGGGAAGCGCATTCGCGCTCTCCGAGGTGGGACGCGGTCTCGCCGTTGGGGATCTCGACAACGATGGTGCCACGGATTTCGTCGTGAGCAACAACAACGGGCCGTTGCGCATCTTCCAGAACAGGGTCGGCGGCGCCCGCCCATGGCTGGGACTGCGCGTCATGACCGGCAGGCGCGACGCCTATGGCGCGAAGATTGAGCTCAAGCGCAAAGGAGCACCGACGCTGTGGCGCCGCGTCCACTCCGACGGCAGCTATCTCTCGGCGAGCGATCCACGGGTGTTGATTGGCCTTGGAGACGCCACCGAGATCGAAAGCCTCACGGTGCACTGGCCCGACGGCAAGAGTGAGCGCTTTGCTCCACCACCGCTGCGGCAATACACCACTCTCGTGCAAGGCCGAGGCATCGGCGCGGCGAAGCCATGAGGCGGATGCTGGCCTTGTCCGTGCGCCTTGCCGTGATGGCAAGCATTGCGATGCTGATCGGTGCATGCGCGAAGCCGCCCGAGCTGCTGCCCATGCCGGCGACCGATATGAGCATGCTCGAACCCGCGGTGCGCAACCGGATCGCGGCTGCGCACGCCGAGTTCGATGCGGTGGCAGCGCGAAAGCCCTCCTCCGTCCAGCTCGCCAAAGCCTATGGTGAGCTGGCAATGGTCTATCACGCGCAAGCTCTCGCCACGCCCGCGAAGATTGCCTACACCAATGCCCACCGGCTCGATCCACGCGACAAACGTTGGCCCTATCTGCTCGCCCATCTGTACGCCGATGAAAGCAAGGTTGCCGACGCGATCAAATACTTCGAAATCGTTCGCGACATCGACCCCAACGACGTGCCCACGCAGGTCTATCTCGGACAGATGTATTTCATGAACGGCGATCTGGACAAGGCGCGCGCCATGTTCGAGAAGGCGCAAGTCGACAAGGATGCGCGGGCCGCGGCCTTGACCGGGCTGGGGAAGGTTGCGCTCGCCAAAGGCGACTACCAGGATGCCGTCGCTCGCCTCGAGGAAGTATTGAAGCTGTGGCCCAGCGCGAGCCGGCTGCGGCAACCCTTGGCGACGGCGTACCGGGGGCTGGGTGATATAGCGAGGGCGGAAGCGAATCTTGCGCAATACGCGGCGGACGGCGGAGAGCCTGGTGTGTCCGACCCGATCGTCGATGCCCTGAGCGAGAAGGTCGCGGTCTCGCGGGTATTGCTTCGTCGCGGGCAACGCTTCGGTAAGGAAGGCCGGTTCGATCTCGCCGAGCAGGCGTTTCGCGCTGCGGTAGCATCCGATCCCAGCAACGCCGAGGCGATCGCGAATCTCGGTATCTCGCTCGCGAATCTTGGACGCACCGAAGAAGCCCGGGACCGGCTGGTGGAGTCGCTGCGCATGGATGACACCATTGCGCTGGCGCACTTCAGTCTTGGCGTCGTCTATGACCGCCAGGGAGCCGATGCGTCGGCCATCGAGCAGTATCGCGCAGCAATCAAGCACGACCCGAACAATGTCCAGGCCGTCGTCTACCTGGCCGATGCCACGCTGCGTACCGGTGCGGCGCTGGAGGCGGCACACTGGTATCGACAGGCACTCGCCAAAGCGCCGGACTCGACTCGCATTTCGCATGCGCTCGCGATGGCGCTGATCAAGGCCGGCCGCCATGCCGAAGCCCGCAAGGTGCTCGAGAGCGCACTCTCCGCGCAGCCTGGAAACGCCGAGCTGCTCAATGCGCTGGCACGCCTTCTCGCCACCGCGCCCGATGCAGCGGTGCGCGATGGTCGCCGCGCGCTGGAGATGGCGAAGTCGCTGTTCGAGGCCACGCGCAGCCTCGCGGTCGGCCAGACCTACGCCATGGCCTTTGCTGAAATCGGAAACTTCACGGAGGCAGTCAAGCTGCAACAGGAAACGATCATCGGCTACGAACGCTCCGGCACACCCGTCGACAAGTCGTTCCTCGCGCGCTGCCTCGTCGCTTACCAGCAGCACCGGCCGGCGCGCGAAGGATGGTCGCGCGAGGACCCGGTGTTTCAGCCGCGCAGCCCGGCCGCCGCGCGAGTCACTGCGCCGGCGGCGTCTGCTTCCTGACCTCGACCACGCGGTTTACCGAGGGCACGTCGACGTTGGTGGTGGTGCCATCGGTCCAGTGGACGACCAACTTGTCGACCTGCTCGGCCTTGCCCAAACCGAAGGTGATCGTTCGTTTGACCTGTGAGAGATAGCTGCGGGTGGGCGTGACCTGCTGCCGTTGCGTGATGCCTCCCGCAGTCAGCTCGACCCAGCTCCCGATCGCGTCGCGATTGACCTTTCCCGCGCCTTCGAGGCGGACCCGCAGCCACTGATTGCCCGAGGCCTGGTCGTTGCGCAGCACCAGGGGAGGACCTCCGATCTGCGTGACGACCAGATCCAGGTCGCCGTCGCCATCGAGGTCGGCATATACCGCGCCGCGTCCCACAATGGGCTGCGCCAATGCACCGAGAGCCTCCTTCGGTACTTCGACGAAGGTCTGCGCGCAACCGTCTCCGCAGTTCCAGAAGAGCTGCATCGGTTGCGCGTACTGTTGACTCGCCTGCACCTGGTTGATCTGATCCTCGATATGGCCATTCGCATGAAACAGGTCCGGGCGGCCGTCGAGATCGTAGTCGAAGAACAGCACGCCGAAAGTCAACGCCTTGCGTGTCGCCGGACCGATGCCCGCGATGATGGCCTGATCGTCGAAACTCGGCACCTGTCCGCCGCCGACGTAGAGCGCCGACATCTCGTTGGCAAAGTTGCCGATCGCGATGGCCCATTGCGTATCGTTGCGGTAGTGCGCAGCATCGATGCCCATGGCGCCGCGCGCGTTGCCGTTGGAGTCGAAGATCTGGATCGCCCTCGTCGCCTCTCGCGCTTGCGATGCCTCGGCCGCCTTGACCGCGTCGCCGAGGAATTTCATGAACGGCGCCTGCACGCCGTCGTAGAGTGCGCTGACCCGCTGCAATGGGCCCAGCGCCTCTTGTGTCGAGCCGTTCTGCAAGAGCACCCGCGCGAGGTCCAGGAGCACGGCCAGGTTGTCCGGCTTCCCCCGGAGGAGCGCGGTCAGATGTTCGGCCACCTTCCGCCATTCGTTGCGCTTCTCCGCCAGCTTGGCCAGCTTGTAGCGCGCGCGCACGTGGTTGGGCGCGCGCGTGACCGCATCGTCGTACGCTCGAATCGCGTCGTCATCCCTGCCCTGGGATTGAAGGATTTCGCCGAGCAGCACGGAGAGGTCGGGATTCGTGGGCCCCCGGCCGAGCGCGCGTTTGACGAGCGCTTCAGCCTCCTGCCGGTGGCCGTGCCGAAACTCGGCAACGCCGAGATCGGCGTAGCCAAGCGCCTCGTCCGGAAGCAGCTCGATGACTTTTTTGAACTCGGCCAGCGCCTTGCCGGGATTGCCCTGCTGCAGGTACCCGAGCCCGATGTTCGCTCGCATCACCGCCTCGAGCGCCTTCGCCGCGGCATCGCCCTGGTCAGGTCCGGCAACGAACGGTCCCGAGCAAAGAGCCAGGATCAAGACGCCGAGAAGTGCGAGGCCTCTCTGCTGCCGTCCTCGCATCCTAGGGCTGGATCTTCGACTGAGCGACGACGCCTCGGCCCTCCCGGACAGTGTAGGCGTAATTCGGTTGCAGTCCCGTCAGGGTCTCCCGCTTACCGCTCGGCCAGAGGATCTCGGCCGAGACCGGAGTTGTGTCACGCGCGAGCCCGAAGGTCAGCGGAAGCTCGCTCTGCGAGAGGTAGCTGGAGCCGCTCTTCACCCACTTCATCCGGCGGCCGGCCTTGGTCTGGACCACCGCCCGCGCGCCGATCCCATCGCCGGCGCGCGGCCCGCGGAGCAACGTCATTCGCAGCACGTGGTTGCGGTTGCCGCCGTCGTTCCGGAAGAGGATGGCGGGGCCGCCATTGCTGGTGGCGACGATGTCGAGGTCGCCGTCACCGTCGAGATCGGCGTAGGCGGCGCCCCGTCCGACGAACTTCCGCGTCAACGCCGCCCCGGTCTTCGCCGCGACCTCGCGGAAGCCCTCCTTCCCCAGGTTCAGGAAGAGCAGGGGCGCCTGCGCGTGACTGACCTCGGGCTGGATCTTCTGGATCTCGTCCTCGACGTGGCCGTTGACGATGAAGACATCCTCCAGACCATCCAGGTTGTAATCAAAGAAGAAGAGACCGAATTTGACGAGGAGGAGTCCGGCGGGCCCGACGCGGGACGGCCCGCTCCAGTCGAAGAAGAAGTTCTCGTGCTCCTGAACATAGAAGGATGTCATCTCGTGCGAGAAGTTCCCGATGACAAGGCCCAGCTTGCCCGAGCCGTCGAAGTCAGCCAGATCGAGGCCCATCGCCCCGCGCGCCTTGCCGTTCTCGTCGAAGGCGATCCCCGCCTGCACGCCATCGTCCGCGAAGGTCCCGTTCTTCTTGTTGACGTAGAGATAGTTGGGCTGCGTGTCGTTCGCCACGACCAGATTCGGCCAGCCCTCCGCCGTCGGGTAGACGGCCACGCCCAGCGTCTTCCCGCGCGCGTTCGCGACGCCGGCCTTGCCGCTCACCTCCGTGAACGTGCCGTCGCCGTTGTTGTGGAAGAGACGGTTCGATTCTCCGACGTACGGCTCCGGCGTGCAGTACGACTTGTTCTTTCCGTCCAGCGCGCACCAGATGTCAGTGTCCCGGCTCCACGTGACGTAGTGGCCGACGAACAGATCGAGGTGACCGTCGCGATCGTAGTCGACCCACGCCGCGCTCGTGCTCCATCCCGAATCGGCGACACCGGCCCGGGCCGTCACGTCGGTGAACGTGCCGTTGCCGTTGTTCTTGAACAGCAGCGCTGACCCGAGACCGGTCACGTAGATGTCGACGAACCCGTCGTTGTCGTAGTCACCCACGGCGCAGCCCATGCCGTAGAGCTGGCGGGTGAGTCCCGCGGCCTCGGTGACGTCCTTGAAGCGGCCGCCGCCCAGATTGCGGTACAGCGTCAACGACGTCTTCGGGCGTCCGGGTTGTCCCGGCCACGCCTTGCCGCTGACGAACAAGAGATCCTGCCGACCGTCGTTGTCGAAATCGAGAACGCACACGCCGGAGCCCATGGTCTCCGGCAGGTACTTCTTGCCGTACGCGCCCGTGAAGTGGCGGAAGGTCACGCCCGAGGCTGCGGTGACATCCGTGAAACTGACGGTCTCCTCGGCGGGGACCGCCGGCCAGACCCACGTCAGCGCGGTCACGGCGACGACGATCGCGCCAGGAGCGATCCTCGTGAATCTCATCGCGCACGCTTCGCGGTCTGATACTCGTCCTTCGCGGCCGGGCCATTCCACGGGAGCGGAACGGAGCGATGCTCGTGAATGGCCTGGCGCTCGTTGTTGGCGTGCGGATCGGCGCGCCGAACCCCTGCGGTCACCGTCTGCGCCGTCTCGTCAGCCTTGAACCTCAGGTAGAGCTTGTACTCGCGATCGGCGAGCTCCGGCTTGCGAAGGGCCCGGTAGTCCAGCATCAGCGTGTAGTGCGCGGCGAGGTCTTCCGGATCGATTTCGATGACCTTCTGGAGCTCGACGACCGACTCGTCGAAGCGCCGGAGCAAGTACAGGACCTTGCCGATCTCGTTCAGCACGACGCGATCGCGCGGATACCGAGCCTGCGCCCGCCTGAGCGACTCGAGCGCCTCCGCGTACTTCCCATGCGCTTTCAGCGCCACGCCCATGAAGTAATGGATCTTGGCCAACTGTGGATCGACGGCCAGGGCTTTCTGGAGGAACGGCAGCGCGCCCGCCGCGTTCCCCTCCTCGATCTTCACGCGCGCGACGTTGACCCAGCCGTCGGCGTACGCAGGATCGAGCTCGGTCACCTTGCCGAACGCCCGCTCGGCGTGTCGAAGGTCGCCCTGGAGGAAGAGGCCGATGCCGTAGTCGTTCCAGCGCTCGCGGGCCTTGGCGTCGCGGCCCTCGACGGCGGCAGGCAAAGATGTGCCGGCATCGACGACGTCCAGGACCGCCCTCGCCTCGGCCACCACCACGATCGGCAGATCGGGCGCCGGTTTCTGCGCGTCGAAGATCCAACGTCCGTCGTCGTAGTGCTTGGTGAAGTCCGGCTTCGGCTGGTCCGGATCCCGCATGCCGCGGAAGGCGAACTGGGTGTTCCACCACATGAATTTCCGGTAGTTCACCCGGGCCTCCAGCGAGATCGGCGACTTCACGTCCTTCGGGATGTCGAGTCGGAAGTGCGCGGTGTCGGCGGCTCCCGGCGGGACCAGGCGACTGTAGAGAGCCGAGCGCGCCGACCACGCATTCCGCTTGTTGATGTGATTCCCATGCGCGTCGAGGAGGTAGGCCCGATAGAAATGCGCGCCATCCTCAACCGGGCCCTTGCCGTCATCCGCGACGGCGCCGCTCCAGAAGATGACCCGGCCGCTCGCGTCGACCGCGCGCAGCTCGACCCAGGTGTCGAACGCGTCGACGGTTCCGCCGGGGAAGAAGTGGCCCGTCTTCCGATTCCTGACCACGACGTCGACCAGCACCGATTCGCCGCGGTGGACCTTGGCGCCGACCTCGTCGATCGGCGCGGTGATCGACCGGGCGCCGACCGCCTGCCGAGCCGGGCCTTCGGCCGCCTCTTCGCCCACCGAGAAGGTGGTGGACAGACGGAGCGGATCGCGTCGAGGCGCGCCCCCACCGGGCATCGCTTCACCGCCGCCGGCCCGCGCCACCGCGAAGATGTCGACCGACACCGAGCCCTTCAGGAAGTCGACGACCGTCTTCATCTGCTCGGGATCGTTGTTGGCCATCGGCAGCGCTGTGTTGGCGCCAGGAAACCGGTGGGAGTGGACGAAGCCCTTGCGATTGCCTTTGTCCCGCGAGGCGACGAGCGGCATGTGGCACTCGCCGCAGCTCTTCGGTGCCGGCGGGTAGTAGAACGAGCGGGCGCCCTGACCGGAGACGCCGCTCGCCTGCCAGTTGTCGTACTCGTTGAAGCCGCGGAACCAGCGGTAGTTGTTCACGGGGACGTCGAGGTGCACCTTGTGGCAGGCGACGCAGAACTCCGCGCCCTGCGCCCCCTCCGAGCGATGGAAGGGCTTGAGGAACGTGCGGCGATGCGCCTCGGGGCTCAGATGGACCAGGAGGTCGTGGCCGGCCCGGAGGATGGGCTGCTCGTTGTTCGCGAGACGATGGAGCAACGGATACTCGATGAAGTAGTCACCCTGTCCCATGGTGCTGTTGACGCGATTGATCGTGTGACACGCCATGCAGCCGAGCCCGGCCTGACCCTCGACGGTGTTGGTGATCTGCTGGACGGGCTTGTCCATAAGGCCGCTGAAGAGCACGGCGACGTCGTGGCAGCCCGCGCACCACTTGGACGACTGGACGCTGTTGACCTCCTGCATGTACTCGATCGACTTCAGGTACCACTGGTTGTTGAACGAGGAGAAGTGATGGGCGGACGAGAACCACTGCGTGTAGATGTCGGCGTGGCAGCGCTGGCACGCCTGCTGGGACTGCGTGAAGAACTCGCTCGGAATGAGCCCCCCCGTGCTCGTCGAGGCCGACGACGGGAAGAACGGCCCCTGGCTGCCGCCCATCGACTCGTCGTCCATCGTGAGCGGCGCGGTCGGCGGGTTCGCGACCACGGGGCCGGTGGGCACGGAGGCGGCACGCATGCTCCAGAGACCGGCCGGGAGGATCACGACGGCCGCCAGGAGCATCCCGCGCGCCCACCCCAGGCGGCGACGTCGCCCGAGCGTGGGAGCTGCGCGACCGGCGAGCGCGCCGAGCGCGAGCATGACGACCGCGACGGCGGCCACCGTCATGTGGGTGTCGATCAGCCACTGGTTGGCGCGCAATCCTCCGACGATGGCCAGCGCGATGCCGGTGCCGATCCCACCGAGCATCACCACGAACCCGACTCGCTTCATCGCCAGCCCCGGCTGCGCGGCGGGCGCCCGGAGGAGCCGGACTCCCCACACGAGGAACGGCGGGATGACCAGCAATCCGACGGCGAAGTGGAGGAGGACGTTGGCGAAGTACACCGGATTGGCGTCGACGAAGCAGAGCACGTACACGCTGTTCGCCGTGAGGAACGCGAACGCCGCCACGAGGAGTTTCATCGAGCTCCTTTCATCCGGTGCACGAAAGTCAGAACGGTGTCACCTGTGAGGTTTACGCCAGCGGAAAGCACCCCGGCTCGGGAGTCTTTCGCGCGGGGTCGACAACGAGGCCCAGCCCTCGTCGTACCATCTTTGGTAGTGATCGTTGTCACGGAATCTTCTCCTTTTTTCTTTCTTTGGGATGTTGAAGTGAGAGCCTCAATATTGACTTCAACGTCCGGACGCGAAGCGCTTATTGTATTGGGCATGGAGTCGGTCGCGGACAACGCGCCGCCCCCCCGCTGTCGGCAACGGCTCGAGCGAATCGCCGTCGCGGGTGTAGAGATCCATGTCCTTCACCCATCCATGAGTCTCCAATACGAACCGGCGCGACCAGCCCGGTTCGAGCCGCGGCAGCGCAGCATCGAATTCAAGATGCAACTCCTCCCCTGCGCCGATAATCGCGAGGGCATCATCGGTCGCCATGACAAGCTCGTCGATTCGACCAAAGTCGGTGTAGCGTCCGCTCTGGATTCGCGTGTCCCAGAGGGGAACGCGATGCCCGTAATCGTAATCGGGCTGCTGCTGCGGACCGGTCGTCCTGCGCGGAAATCCGCTCTGGCGCGCTTCGGCAGCGACCATGCGAATCTCGTGCGTCGTAACCTCGGCGCCCTCGGTCCATGCAATCGCGAGCCGATCCCAATAGATTTCCTGGTTGGTCGAGAGCCGCAATGCCCGCGTACCCTTCGGCAAACGCGGTAGCGGCACCGCGCTGCGTCGCGGCATGCCGGCAGGATAGCCAAATTCCTTGAGCAGGACGCGCCAGCGGCCGTCGGCGCCCTTCGCTTCCAGTGTCGGCGCTCGATAATCCGCATGCGCCTGCCAGGCGGCGAACATGGTCTGCGAATACGGATATTCGATCCAGCCATCAGCAACGAGCATCGGTGTGCCGGGCGCGGTATCGAGATCGATTCCGAACTCGAGCGTGAGGACGTGCTCGCGTGCGAGGCGTCCGATAAAGCGCCGGTCGCGCGGCCCTGGATCGGGAGCGCGGAGGTCGGCCGTGCGTACGCGATCGGTCACATCCTGGTTGCGATCGTTAATGACCTTGTCGGGCAGCGCCTCGCGCCGGAAGAACAACGGCCGGCCCGTGACCCTCGGTGGACCGATTTGCATGCGCTCGTCGAGCGCGATGTCCCAGCCCGGCGGCAAGTCGAACGCGACCAACCTCACCGAGTCGACGTACGCTGCCTCTTCCATGGGCTCGGCGATCTTGACCACGTAACGCCCGTCCCGGGGCTGGAGCAGGTCTTTGGGCAACAGCAGATTCTCCCACGGACGCGGCTTGGCATAGCGGCCGGGGGCAACGAGGTAGCCGAGCCCGCCGACGCCGAGGATATCGGTCACGAACGCGTAGCGCTCGCCGTTCCACGCGAACACTAGCGGACAACTGGAGAGCTGGCGCTGCGTCTCGGCGATGCGATGCAGGCGCGACGCATCGAGCCCGATCTCGGTCTGCAACACCCCATCGGACCAGTCAATGCGCACATAGTCGATCCTCGCTTCGCCGCCCAGACCCACTGCGATCGGCGCGAGGCTTTGGCCGGGACCCGATGTTTGTCGTATGCCCTGCTCCACGACCCACCCTCCGTCGACACGTGCGGCGACGCGGGCACCGATGCCCGACGCGTTGGAGCGTAGCGAGCTCGCGCGATCGTCGCGACCAGAGAGCTGTAATCGCACAAACGCGAAGCGCCCTGCCCCGGGCGCGTAAAGACGCGTGGCTCCGTTGCGACGATGGGTAATGAGTGAGGGGCCGCGCGCATCGAGCACCGCCAGCGTCCATGCGGTGATCGCCTCGTCATCGATTTCGAGCTGACGCTCCACGCCTCGAGTCGTCATGCGCCATATCGCGACACCGCGCTCCGAGGTGACCACAATCTCCAGACGGCCGTCGCCGTCCAGGTCGGCCACCGCAAGCTGCGTTCGCACACCCGGCCGCGGCTTGCCCGACGCCGGCACGAGCGGAGTCGCCTTCCAGGCGCCGTCCCTTCCTCTTTGCCAGCGCAGCACACCGAGTTCCGGAGTGAGGGTAAGAATGTCGAGCTCTCCCTTGCCTTCCAGATCCGCCGCGACTGCGGCCAGGGCAGATTGCCGCACGAAGGCGTCGAGGCCGCGCGCCGGACGCCACTGCCACATGAGTTCGTTTTCGAATGCTTCGTGCCCGCCGCGATCACGCAAGACGATGACGTCGACGTCGCGGTCGTCATCGAGATCCGCCGCCAGCACCTGCACGGCGCTCGCGGGACGTGCCTGCCGCGGAAAACGATCCGCCAGCGAACGGAATGTCCCGTCGCCGTTGTTCGCGATCAGGACGCGCTCTCCGCTGCGCGTCACGACCAGCAGGTCCAGATCGCCGTCGTGGTCGGCGTCGAACAACACGCAATCGCGAGCCTCGCCGAGCGGTTTGAGCGCGGGGACGTCGACGGCTTTCCACGTGCCGCGGGGACTCTGGCGCATCAGGACCGGCGAAGCGCCCGAGCGGCACAACAACACATCGGTGAGCCCGTCGTTGTCGACGTCGCCCCACGCCGCGAATTCGACACCGGGAATCTTCGCGAGCGGATGTTGCGGGTCGCGCTCGAAATGGTCGCCACGCGCGAGCAACACCGTTCTTGTGGCGCCGCGTCCGCCGGGAATGAACACATCGATCTGACCGTCGCCGTCGATATCCACCGCCGACGCGACGGGGAGGCTGGCGGGTGCCGGCGTGGGACTTCCATTGATCTCGCGCGGTTCGGCAAACAACGGGCCGTCGGGCCGAGCGCGCGTGACCATCGGCCGCGGCGCGCCGATCACTTCGCTCTTCGACCCCATGCGGGTGTACTTGAATTCGGCGAGGCTCGCCAGGGGATTGTTGCGCGGACGCTGGAATTCTTCTAGACGTGACGCCGCATCGTCGTTTCGACCGAGGCGCCGCAGCGCCTGGGATGCACCGTAATACGCACTGCGCAGATACGGATCGAGCGCGATCGCGCGCTCGTAGCCCGCCAGCGCCTCCTCGGCATGTCCCTGCGTCAACCGCGACTGGGCAAGGAAATACTGTGCGTAGGCATCGCGCGGGTCGCTATCGGCCGCGCGCCGCAACAGCGGCTCGGCATCCTTGGGCGCTTCACCATGCAAGGTGATGAGGCCTAGCGTGTAGAGCACCCGCGGATCGTCCGGCCGCTCGCGCAGCAATTCGCGAAGCGCGTCGCGCGCGGCGCGCTCGTCACCTTCCCGTTGCCGGTTCAGTGTTGCGATGGCGAGGTCGAAGCGCGCCTCGAACCAATCCGGATGGCGCGCCGCAAGCGCCGCGAACGCATCGCGGGCCGCCGCGAAATCGAACTGGCCCATGAGCCCGACTCCGCGATCGAGCTCGGCAAGCTCCGCTGGACTGGGAGCACGATTGCAGCCGGCCACGAGCACCGCGAGCGCAACCAGAAGCTTGAACGCGTTACTTCGCCAGCTTGCGCTTCGCATCGCGGATTCGTTTCTCGATGCTATCGCGATTCAGAGCCCCAGTTCCGCTGCGATCTAACCATGGGCGAGCGAGATAGGTGTGCGCTTCGCTGCGCAGGTGCGCGCGCATGTCATGTCCCACACGACGTTCGCGTTCGGCGCGCAAGACAGCGATGTCGATGGGCGCGACTACGACTTTTTCACCGGGGCCAGGATCGGCCTGCGCCAAGATCCGGCCGTCATGGTCGACGATCATGCTGCCGCCGGGCCAGCTAAAGGGCGGATAGTGTGCGAGCTGTGCACCCTGATTCGCCGCGACCACATACGCGGTATTCTCGACGGCGCGAGCGCGATTGAACAGCGTCCACCAATCCATGGGCGGTGTGGCGCCCCAAGGGTCCATGTACGCCGACACGCGCAACAGGATTTCCGCACCGTTGAACGCGAGCTGGCGGATCGTTTCCGGAAAGACCCAGTCGTAGCAGATCGCGACGCCGATCCTGCCCAGCTCGGTATCGGCTACCCTGAACAGCTCGGCGTCGTAGTCGGGCAGATCGTGCGGGCTCGCGTGGAGTTCCCACGGAATCCATGGATTGACTTTGCGATACTTGGTCAGGATCCCCTGGGGCCCAATGAGCACAGTGGTGTTGAACACGGCATCGGGCCAGGACGGGTCCGCCTCGAGAAAGCTTCCAGTCTGAATGAAGCAGCCGTGCTTGGCGGCGAGCCGTTCGTAGGCCGCCGTATGCTCGTTGGGAATTGGCAGCGCGAGCTGGCGGCGAAGCTCTGCGACCGTCTCGTAGATCGGCGCGGCATGCGCGAACTCGGGAAACACCAGCAGCCGCACGTCGAAGAAAGGCTCGTAGCCTATGATGGTCTGCTCGACCATCGCGCACATGCGCCGGGTGCGATCGCCGATTTCGGCGCGTGTCGAAGGGCACGGAAAATCGGTCTGGCAGGCGGCAGCGTAGAAGGTCATTGCAAATGGGTGGTTGTGACCCTTAATACAGTTGACTAAATAGACCCTCCTTGCTACTCTGTCCTCGAAAGGAGGGCAGATGGCCAAGAAGAGGGGGCGTAAACCGCGATTCCGTGACGTTGGCTGTCCCAACGCACGCTGCAAGCTCTTTGGCAAGCTGGGCGCTGGGACGGTGGTCTCCAACGGGACCTATTTCGTCGGGGGGACACGGGTCCGCAAGTTCATCTGCCGGCACTGCGGGCACGTGTTCAACAGCCGGGCGCACACGCCGTTCCGGTGGCTGCACACCCCCCGGCGGAAGGTCTTGCTGGCCCTGAAGCTCTTGGTCAAGGGCCTGTCGCTGCGGGGGACCGCCGAGGTCCTGGAGGTCAAGCTGGACACGGTCCGTCGCTGGCTCAGGCGAGCGGCACAGCACTCGGAAGCCGTGAGCCGCACGCTGGTCACCGAGCTGAAGCTCTCCCAGGTGCAGGTGGATGAGCTGTGGACCTTCGTGAAAAAAAACACCCAGATCCCACTGGGCGGACAACCCGACGGCCCCGCTCACCGGTAAGGAGGGCCGGGGCAAGAGCGTGGGGACGGCGTGGATCTGGGCGGCGGTCGCTCCCGAGTGCCGATTGGCCTTGGCCGCACAGGTGGGCAATCGGAACCTGTATGCGGCGCGGCGGCTTCTGCGCGCGGTCCGACGCTGCTTGGCAAGAGAGACGTGGCCGTTGTTCACCTCAGACGCCCTCCGGCATTACGCGCCCGTGCTCCTGGAGGTGTTCGGCCTCTGGCAGCGGCCGACGCCCACGGGCATGCCAGGAAGGCCGTGTAATCCGACCCGTATTCCCCATCCCCTGTTGGGCTATGCCCAGGTGGAGAAGCACCGTCAAGGCAGCAGGGTCGTGGACGTCAACCGACGCGTCATTTTGGTGCGCAAGACGATGTCCTCGCTCGGGCTCAAGGTCTGCGCCAATCCAATGGCCGGAAGGGGACGATCAACACGGCCTACGTGGAACGACACAACCTGACCCTGCGGGAGGAGAATGGGCGATTAAGCCGATAGACGCTGGCCTTCTCCAAGAAGCGGCGGGAGCTCCGGCACCAACTCGACTTCTGGCGGGCCTACGCCAACTTCGTCCGGCCTCATCGGTCGCTGCGTGCTCCAGCGCCAAGCGGCTCCGGTCCCAGGCGGTGGCTGCCCAGGGCGCCGGCGATGGCTGCTGGTCTGGCCACTAATGTCTGGACGCTTGACGAGTTGCTGAGGTACAAGCACTGGATATATCAACCGTAAACGGGGTCACTACCTCTTTAGAGGCTAGGCAACATAAACGGCATTCTTCGGACCCGGCGGGCACGGGGGGCCCGACCCGAGGCCATGCTACAGCGAGTCCCAGTCCGACTCGGCACGCAGCCGGACGTCCCCGAAGAATTTCAGCTTGGAGGGCTTTTCGGGGTCGGTCTGCGCCGCGGCCGGGCTCGCGACGAATCCTCCGAGAAGGGCCGCCACCGCAATGGCGCCGATCGTGCCGCGCGACCGAGACGTGAGGCGCGGGCGCCGCGTCTCCCTGGCCCCGCTCATCGTCCCGCCCCTCCGGGACCCGCCGCGGTCCCCGCCGACTCGCAGGCGCTGGCCTGGGCCGCCTCGCCGAACTCCTGCCGCAGGCACGACTCGATCCGTTCGTCGTGACCGCCGCTGTCGGGGAACGCGTCGCCGCACGGATAGCGGCGTCCGTTCCGGTACACGATGAAGGACGGGCTGGAGCGCACGCCTTCCGCCTTCACGAGAGCGTCGAGCCGCTCCGGATCGCGGATCCGTCCGGCGAATCCTTCGTCGGGACGGTACCCCCACCACACTTTGTAGACGTCAACGTTCCCTTTGAGAGCCGGGCTCTCCGCGAGTTCCTTCACCGAGCCGACGATCTCGAAGAGCATGCACTGCGTGCAGTTCGTGTTGCCGTACTTCACCAGGACCGGATGTTCGAACGAGGCGCGACACACCTTGGCGGCGAACTCCTCCGGCGACCGGAGAGTGTGCTCCCTGTCCCACGCGTCCGTCCCGCCGCCTTCCGTCGCCTTGTGCAGCGCGGCATACGGATAGCGTCCCTTGCGGGCCGGCCCGGTCATCTCGTCACGCAACAGCGTGTACTTCTGGATGAGCTTCCAGGTGCGGGTGCGCGCGTAGTCGTTTTCCTCCCCGCGCTCCGCTTTGGCTGCGAGGAGGCCCATGTAGGCGCGGACGCTCTCGCCGATCTGGCGGTCCAGCGGCTCGATGGTCAGATCGCCAGACTTCAGTGGCGTTCCGGCGGCGTACCACGCGAGCGCCGCGAGGAAGGCGGCCTGGGGCGGGTCCTTCGGGAGCGCGGGCGTTCGCACGGCCTTCTCCAGGCCGCCGCCCGACGCCAGATCGCGGTACGACGCCACCAGCTCGTCATCGTTCCAGCGCTTCGTCGCCTGGCCCTGGGCCAGGCCCTCCGCAGGCCCGAGCGCCGCGGCCGCGAGAAGCGCCACGAGCGGCAGATGAAGGTGAGTCGGAAGGCGGCGGCGTGCCGCCGCCCATCCTGAGATTAAGACGGTCCGGGAACACATTTCACCTGACCTCCATGCGAGTTGAGATCCGGAATTGCGGACGAAAGAACCGCGCCCGCCGTGCGGGGGCTCACTCTGCCGCCGCAGCGGGACTGTCTCGCCCATAGCAAGCCGCGGGCCAGCGCGCGGCAGATCCGTTCCCGCCTCGTCAAGCTGTTGATTCCTGGCTGCTTCGGTTATCCATGGCCATGTCGCGCGGATCCTCGCGAGGCCAAGTGAGACCCAGGAACGCATAGGGCCTATGCGGCGTACGCGGATAATGTGGAGTCTGGCCCACGACCGTGCACGCTGGAGGCTAGGCAACATAAAGGGCATTCTCGGACCGGCGGGCACGGGGGGCCCGACCCGAGGCCATGCTATAGCGCGGATGAACACCCTGTCAAGGCAAAACGCTGGGGACCGAGAGGGGCATGGGGCCGCGTGGGGTGTTCCCGACGCCGTCGGCCGACGTGCGACGAGCGGGGGTGGGGGCGCTCCTAGACCGAGCCCGGCCAAGCGCTGGGGCCGGGTCGCGCGCGTAGGCAGGGATGTCGGCGAAGAGGTCTCCGGTGGC
>Ga0184612_10000573_pt1 | contig 17311 bp, 12 predicted proteins | sample PLM3_60_coex_FD_133163 | JGI IMG/M metagenome (GOLD analysis project Ga0184612, IMG submission 133163) | Groundwater sediment microbial communities from an aquifer in East River, Colorado, USA - PLM3_60_coex | ecosystem: Environmental > Terrestrial > Soil > Riparian zone | place: USA: East... | reverse complement strand
GGGGTCAGAGGCCTGGTTGGGCAGGGCAAGCCCGCTTCGACTCAGCTCAGCGCAGGCCCTTCGACTGGGCTCAGGACAGGCTTCGGCAGGCTCAGGCTGCGCACTGAGCTTGTCGAAGTGACAGGCCCTGTCCCTACGAGGAGCATGATCCCATGTACGCGGTTCGACGTGACCCGACACACCTCCAGCAATGCCGACAGTCCGGGGTAGAAAGAACACCACCCGGTTACCCACTCTGAACCCGGAGGAGCCTAATAAAGAATGCCAGGGTCCACGCAGTCTGCGGCGAAAATATGTAGTAGACGACATTGGCTGGATAGAAGAGGGCAGACTGCGAATTGGCCAGAAACGGAGACCCCAAGAGCTCGTAGGGGTTCCACAGCGGAACATCCCGTTCCGTATAGATTCACCCGCAAATGGGCTCCAGGGATAGCGCTGCGTGACCAGATCACCCTGCTCTGCGTGTGCGGCCAATATTTTTTTCCCTCCACGCATCGTTTCCCAAGGGGGAAAGTTGAGGACAATATCCATGGGTAAGGGAACTTTCCCAAACATGACAGGCCAGTAGTTGCACACCACCAAGAACGTTAGGAGCAGCACAGCTTGGAGCGGCAGTGGCGCTGCTCTTAACTGCTTGAACGCGGTTCTTAGGGGGTTTCCCATCTTGAGCTCAGAATCGACATCTGAATGGTGCGTCAATGGCAGGAGGCGACCCGCGATGAGTTCTAAGTTGACGGGGTCTCTTCTGGACAATGCCTTCCATTGGGGATAGCTAACCCTACAATCAGGAGTGCCACGAGCGATACCTGCAAAAATAGTCGCGGCATCGAAGAATTAAGATGATCCATGAATGGGGCCCAGGCACTGAATATAAAGATTCCCGAATACATGGTTATTGGCAGAGTAACCGCCAAGAGCAAGACAACAAAGTCTTTGCGATGATTACTTACCAGCAAAAGAATCAAGGACAAAAGTGCCGCCGGCCACAAAATACTCCAATGCTTCCAATCCATCATTTCAATCACCGCTGCCTGGGCTATGGCAGTGCTTCTGCCGAGGTTTGACCAGAGCGTCGTAAGGTCGAACGGGAGGAAACCTCGCCCCACCTTAACTTTAACAAGAGCGAGATACACCCTCCAGCCGCTAAAAACTAAGATTCCCGGAAGTGCCATTGGCAAGACTAATCGTATTGATCGGCGCTGGGCAGTTTTCACTGTTGTCAAGAACCCAAGGGTTAGCCAAAGGATTATCCCTTCCTGTTTGATCCACGGTAAGGCCGCGGCAGTGATTCCCAGTATACGTAGGGCACCCTTATCACCGGTCTCCCAATACTCAAGTAGATATATGACTGAGGCAAGATACAAGACGGCCAAAGGGAAATCGGCGTAGCCAGACGAAACGCTTCCCTCCCCCACCACAGCAAGAGGGACAAAGAAAAGTAGAACCGCTGGGAGGAAACCTCGCCACCACGTACCGCCGAATCGGGAACCTCCAATGTAGAGGAAGCCTAATGCCGCGAGGTAGAGGAGGGGAAATATGAGCTTTGCCAAACCTTCATCACATCGGCCCAACCAGTTATAGATCCAGGCCTCGGAAAGTGGAAGAAAAAGCGGGTAGCGAGGTTTAGTCCAATACCTCGAGAGATCGCGGAAATAGTCAATCGGGATAACCCCTCCATGCAGACAGGCCAACCGGGCCTTGAACTCCCAGATCAGCAGACCGTCCCAACCGAACGTCAGGAGAAGGGCCAACCATAAAATTAGGCCTGTCTGGACAGCGAGTATTCCCATCAGCAGGAAGGCGCCTGCACCCGAAGGTCCCCCCGAGAGTATACTCGGCGCCGATCGTTTCCTCGCGATACCTGTAGCCCCCATAACGATGCATAATGCTGTCAGAGTTGACCGCAAGATTAAACCCGAGAGGAACAGGCCCAACCAAAATGATGCGAGCGAGACAAACGCAGCACCCAACACGATTGCGAGACTCGACATCTCAATTACCGTCAAACTGCGATCACGGGGCACGATGAGTAATACGGCGCCAAATCCGGCCGTGAACAGCGTGAGTAGGGCTATTGTGAACAATATTGCGTCCAAGTCACCGTCTCCGGAACCCGAACTAACGTGACGCGCGGACCGATCGCCCTGCCCCCTGGCAGCCACATAGGTGGCTTCGACAAATAGTACAGTACCCCCTCTATCTTCAGTGGCTCTTGTGGCAGAATGAACAAGGTAGGTGGTTGGCCTGCTTCACCACACCCGAGCGCCCACATCTTCCGGGGCCAGCTCAAAACACTGATGGTGTAGTAGGTCAAGATAAACGTAGGTTCATGGCCCGGTCCCACAAACAGGATTGCACCCTCCGGAGGTAACTGGGTCAACGCATCCTGAATGGACTTCGATGGCCGTGGAATTTGAAGTGCAGCTAGCCAACTGTCACTGGTTGCGTATCGACCACCAATCGATATGGGTTGCTTTTGGAGCGCTTCCAGACCCCCCTTCAGTCCTAATCCAGCGAATGCTATTAGGAAGAGACTCCAAGCGCCGAGATATAAACTCGATCGGGCTTCCCTAAGCCTGTTACGCCCATCAGGACGAGCAGGAATAGTATCAATCAAAGGCTCACCCTTCTATTTTTACTCATGACCTCTAGAGCTGGCCCAGATGGAGATCACAATGAGGTCCAACGCTACCATATTTGACTGCTGGAACGTCCAACAGGATTGTTCGGCGCCGCGGTTACCGTTTCGTGTGTAAATTCCCTTAGCTCAAAAAAGAAAGTGTTTAAGCTCCCTCCCCCCCCTCCCCCCAGAAAGGAGGCTTACGCCGTAGCGTTTGCTGAATGTGGGGGAAGCAAACGATATGAAATCCTAGAGGACAAGATGACGATTCATAACTGGACTCACGGGCCGGGCCTGGATGCCCAGCTCAGCTCAAGCAGCATCCCGGCTGGTTATAGAGCCTGCCGTACATGTCGTCACATATTAAGATGCACTACCCCGCTACGATTATCAGACGAGAGCGTCCCTTCGCCGTCCAATCAGCAGCATGAAATCGCTTGGTAATAACTCCGAGTCAATCAATGCATCTTCGACCTCCCAGATACCCCGCAGGCACCCCAGGGCTTCTTCATCAATTCGGATGAGGTTTATTCGAAAGGTGTGCAAATAGGGGAAAGGCGGTGTCCTCCTCTCTGTGGCCGGGGCTCAGCCCGTAGGGCTAGTCTGTCAACCGAAAGGTTACACCGCCTTCCTCCAATTTGCACACCTTCTGATGGTACCTCCAAAAATCTGCTATTCGTGGACCTCAAAACTGGGTCACGCATAGGTCTTTGTTGAAAAAGTAGACTGTAGCAACGACGAGTCGCTGGACTAACAGAATCACTGAACAATCAACCCTGACAGAATCATCGAACTACCACAAGGTCCATCTTGCAGCTTGACCCCGCGTTGGCTCTGTGATATCAAAAACAGCATGAGGCCAGGCTGAGTTCGCAGTGCCATTTCACGTTGAGACTAGTGCCGTGTGATTCCATGCTTACCACATGGCGCCTGGACGAACCCCGCAATGAAAACTGCGAGAATTGCGTGGCTGTTCTTTCTCGCTATGACGATGTGGTACTTCTCCCTCTCCCCTGGCACGATCGCGGGTATGGGCTACATGGGGGAGAATCTGAAAGCCTCTCACCAGATTGTATCGAACCTGTTGACCTGGCTAACGCTGAAACCTGCTGCTACGCCTATAGATCGGCCCCGACATGGCTTTCTCGAATTAGCATTTGAGGTTCCCTTCCTTGTGTTGGGCCGCCCTTTTTTCGGTGCCCAGCTTGATTGGGCAGACCGCATCTTAGCCATCCAGCCTATTCTGGTGACGTCGCTGCTTTGCACCTTGATATTCGTCTGGATTCGTCGGATCACTGGGAGTCTCCTCTGGGGTTACGTTCTCGCCATTGGCGCTGGCACTTCGACACTACTCTGGCCCTATGCGTACATTGGCCTGGAGACGACCCAGTCTCTTTTTCTGATGCTCTCAGCTTACCTCGCGTTCGAATCCGGCGATAGGAAGAGCTGGCCCCGAACAATTCTTTTCGCACTCTCATGTGCGGTGGCAGTGGGCGTAAAGGCAAATGGATTTCTGCTGGTCCCGGCAGTCGGTTTTCTGATTTTTTGCTATTTCCGCCGCGAATTATCGAAGTATGCCGGAGCTTCAAAAAGCAAGGCAATCGCGGTGGTGTCTATAATCGCGGCGCTCCTGGCCGTGAATAGTTACGGCCGCTCGTCCTTCTTTGCGAGTCCAGCCGGCTTCGTTCAGCGTTTTGCGTGGGAGCTGGTGGATAGCCCGCTGACCTTCGCGTTAAACGCGTTTTCATTCTTTGGCTCTCCAAACAAGGGATTGTTGCTCTATTCTCCCATCGTCATCCTTTGCCTCGCTGCGCTCCCTAAGGCCTACAGTGTGCACCCACGCCTGGTGATCTTTACCCTGCTTGTCTTAGCGGGGTTGGTTGCAGGCTTCTCGCCTATTGTGATCTGGGCAGATGAGACTTGGGGGCCGCGCTATCTGCACTCGGCGATTGGGCCGCTCATTATTTGCTTCGCTTTAACGAGGAAGTCCACACAGTTCCGACTGCGAAGGGAGCTCCCGCTTCTCGCGCTCGTAGGGTTGGGCACGATAATCTCACTCCTTGGCTCTCTTTTCTATTATGGGTCTCTCCACATCGCAGCAATACAGACCTCACAAAATACCATTGAAGCCCTTCAGTATGATATCCGTTGGAACCATCTGCGCTTCAACCTGAAACTCCTGCAGGTCTGGCTACACACGAGGACCACGCCGGCAGGGATATCGGAGGTTTGGCCGCCTCCGCAGCACTGGTGGTTTAAACGACCACCAGACGCTCTCCCTCCGAAGAGTGTCAACCTAGATAAGTTTGCCGTACCACAGCCGACGTTGATCCGGACCTGGACCATGCTTAACAAATCACCGCACAAGAGCATGTTTTGGGTCTATTTGGCCTCCTTTGCGTTCGGCGCAAGCTTGCTGATTTGGCTTGGGCGCGTGGTCATGAAGCTCCAAGCGGCAGAGTCCCCTCCCTAGTTGAGTAGTTCCTACAAGCCTTCCTATAAGCCTTCATTCACGGACCATGATCGGCGAAGGGGGAGTGAAAATCATCCGGGATCACCGAGCGCTAATAACCCCGCCTTCATCGCCTAGCTAACTGGAAGGGTTCTGCCTACCGTCACTCGGTCAAACCCACCTTTTTCCTCGGCGCTTGTGCGTAATCGCATATGCTTGCGACCAAGGTGCTGCTTCGTTTCAAAGAATGGCGAGAACACCGAGGATTCTCGATCCGGGCGCTGGCGCACAAAGCGGGCGTGGGCTTTCCCAGCGCCTACCGGATCGAGGCGAGGATAATGTGGTCCACGGTGGCGGTCTTGGAGAAGCTGGCAAAAGCATTAGGGATTTCCATTCGGGACTTTTCCCAGAGAAGGAGGAGGGGGTTCGGCGAGGCAAAAACGGGAAGACGCGGGCGATGTTCGAGCGGCCAAAAGGGTCGGGGATCTGGTAGGTCCGCTACTGCGACCAGGATGGGCGGCTCCACCGCGAGAAGGTCGGGCCGAAGAGCTTAGTGAAGGAAGTCTAGCAAAGGTTTCTTCATCATTCGGATCGAAGTTGTGAATTATTCCGTTGTAAAGCAGGTGCTGAATGGTCCCTCCCAATCGCTTGATAGTCACTACCTGGAAATACTGCTGGAACAGGGGAAATATCTCTGCCGATCGGATCGATTCGAATGACGAGGCCGCTACCACTTCCGCCGGGGTCGGACTGCCCTCCCACGTTTTGATTGCGCCCCATCGAAGTTTTCTCAGCCTCCTCAGCATAAGCGACATCACCGAGCGCACCATCTCTATCTGCTGGTCTGTCCACTTGACATTATTCCTTCTCCGTCATCAGTGGACTTGGTGCAGATCTGGTAACTGTCTTGAACCGCAGTGGCCCATGACGATGACGGACCCATTTCACCTTCCATTTGGTCTCATAGCGACGGCGGTTTTCGTCAAATAGGTGCTGATATTCACCCGTCTCGATCAGCCTCTTAAAGGCCGCCTGCCCGAAGTGGTGGACAAAGACGTCCGCCGCGCAGACTATGCGGTAGCCTTGTGCCCTCATGCGTTGCGTATAGTCGTCGTCTTCGAACATTCCCACGCCAAACTGTTCATCGAGCGGGCCAATTATCTTATAGGTGTCCCGGCGCAGCGCCACGCAGAACATTGCCAGCATGTGGATATCGGCGACCTGACCATCATGGGCGCACGTGTACTCTCTGGCAAAAGCCTCCATCTCCCGCCAAGATTGGTAGGACACGTCAACCTTCGCCTCGTTACCAACGAAGTTCGTGACAGGGCCAACCATGCCGATTGCTGGATCTTGCAGATGACGCAACAAGCGGCTCAACCAGCCAGGCGTGACAATGGTGTCGTTGTTCAGTAGAACCAGGTACTCGCCGGCGGCTTGACCGATGCCCTGATTAGTGGCCTTTGGAAACCCGTTGTTTTGCGAGTTCAGTATCATGGCGAGATTGCGATACTTATTGACCATATATCGCAGATAGACCTGAGTGCCGTCCGTCGAGTTGTTATCCACTATAATGAGTTCATAATTCGGGTATTGGGTGTTTCGGATGATGCTTTCCAGGCATAGTTTCGTGAGCGCGAGATTATTATAGGTAACGATGATAATGCTAGCTTGGGGCACAATGCCGGCGAGGCCCGCCTCGATTCGTTTGTAGCGCTCTTCCCAGGTGTGTCGCTCAGCAAAGGCTTTGCGGCGGGCCATCATCTCGGGGTCGTCCTCTGCTATCGCCCGGTCCAATTTGGCGACGAAATCGTCGCTATCCTTCGCGATGTACAAGTATTCGCGGTAGGGATCGAGTTCTGGCAGGTCCACTGAGACCACTGGCTTTCCGCCGCTTAAGTACTCATACAGTTTCACCGGATCAGTGGCTTCGGTAATCGAGTTGATCTTGAACGGAATGATGCACACGTCGAAATGGTAGAGATACTGCGGCATCGTCTCATAGGGTTGCTGGCCGAGCAGCCGGACATTCGGCATCGCCCTGAGGCCAGACACGTCTACATTGAAGACGCCACCCAGCAGCACAAACGTGTAATCGGGGCGTCGGCAAGCCGCATACGCCAGCAGATCAACGTCAAACCACTCCGCTATCGCGCCATAATACCCGATAACCGGATGCGTGACCTCTGTCAGCAAGGTGTTGGGGTGGTAGCGTGCGGCGTAAAAATCATAATCGACGCCGTTGCGAGCCAGGACCATCGGCCGTCCGTACCTTTGCCACTTTTCATACAGACGCTGCGCCGTGACCACCAGCAGATCGCATTGACGAACCAATTCGACTTCCATGTCGAGGAGGGCGCGCTTGATGCCGGGGAAGTTCTCCCATTCGTCCATGCAGTCGTAAATGATGCGCCAGCCCCAACGTTGCTGTGCCTCCAGCGCCACCTCGCCCCACGACGCGATCATCACATAGCCAATCGCCTCGTCAATATGGAAGCCCCGGCGCAACTGGCCGAGGGAGTCAAGCAGCGCGGCTTTGTTGTCGCCTCCCATCACTTCGCGATAGAGATCGGGTGGGCGATTGGCTGCGAGCCGCACCTCGTAGACGTTCTCCTTAATCGTGCGCACCGCTAAGGGACGAGTAGTATCGGACAGCTCGAAACGAGAGGTACTGATGTAGAAAACTCGATGTCCGTGGGCGGCGAACTGTGACATGATCTGCTGCGGGCGCTGATATCGGAAGTCCCAATCAATGATTGAAAAGCAAATCACATCGGCGCGACGGATGCGCGTAAGGGGAGGATGGTTGCCGAGAATGATGGGCAACTCCTCCTGCCGTGGACCAGGGACGAGGGTCAACGATTCGTAAAAGTCGCCTGGGCTTACTCTTTCACCTAGCTTCGCGGATCCCACATCACGCTGCGCGACCTGCGCGCTCAGCCCCTGCACCGCCTGCTCCTTCGCCGCCACCTGCGCCTGCAGGGCCGCCACCGCCTCATCACGCTGCGCGACCTGGGCGCTCAGCCCCTGCACCGCCTGCTCATGCTGCGCGACCTGGGCGCTCAGCCCCTGCACCGCCTGCTCCTTCTCCGCCACCTGCGCCTGCAGGGCCGCTGTCGCGTCCTCACCCTGCGCGACCTGGGCGCTCAGCCCCTGCACCGCCTGCTCCTTCTCCGCCACCTGCGCCTGCAGTTCATTCAGCCTTTTCTGTGCGCCAAGTCTTGAAGCCAGCGCGTCGGCGAGCGCAGCTCTAATTCGCCCCATCGCCATATCTTCGACCACAGGAGGCTTTGTCCAGATGCAGGGAGCCTCTGGAACTTCTGTTGATATACTCCCGAGAGCCGCCACAAGACAGCACCTCTGTTCGTTGGGAATAAGGAGAGAACGGTGGATTTCCAAGATTCCCTCGCGAAGCCCCTTATCCATCCCAGAAAGGCTATTAATGAAACCCTCAGTGCATGTTTCGCCCATAAATGTCTGGCCTAGAAAACGGAGACCAGCAGCCTCAAAAGGACCAGACAAATCAGTCAGGGGCACTTCTTTGCCAAACGGCCATTCACCTCCACTAGATTTTTGTATTCGCCATAACCAGTACCAGTAGCACAATGCGTTGGGCACCAAGACCAACACGTACTTTCGGCTACGGCTTGCCATCCCGCGCAAGAAATCAACTTGTTGGTCAAATGTATAGTGCTCAAGGGCACCAACATTGAAGGCCAGATCAAAGTCAGGCCTGCCCGGTGTAAAAACGTCTTCATATAGAAACTCCGCAGAGAGCCTCTCCCGCTCAAAGAGCCGACGCGCATATGCAAGAGCCGCACGAGAGAAATCCATCAGGCTCATTTGAAACCTCGACGAACGAGCGAGAGCTAAGGATTGCCAACCTCCCCCACAGGCAACTTCCAGAATCCTGCTTCCAAGAGGAAGAAGTTCCGAAATGTGTTCTACAAATTCTGTATTGAATCTTTCGACCGTTTCATCGTCCTCCACCAAAGGCAATGAGGCATAGTACTCGTCCCACTTTTCTCTTTTTGACCTCTTAAGGAATGAACTGCGTGGTTGTTCTTGATTCCTCCTTCGTTCCAGTGCCTCACTTTGTTCTACTCCAAGATATCCTAAAGTTTTCATCTCATCAGAACAGATCTCCATAATTGTCCGTTCGTCCTCGGAAGAGAGATCCGGTCGTTCACTTGTACTCCCGACAAAAGTATTCAACGCCTGACTCACTTTTTCATTAAACTGCCCTCCAATGAAGGCAAGCAGTTCTCTCAATCGAGAGGTAACATCTTCGTAGCGCAGGAAGAAGGTGTTGGGATGGTCCCTGAGTATGAGGTAATCCCCAGTACGACGACTCCAATTCTGACATACCCGCCTCACACTTTGAGTGTCGCGGCCAATCCATCCCTGACTCCTCAAGGAGCGAATTACATCTATCGGATTGCGCACCAATAGCACAACACGGAGTTCAGGGAACAAATTCCAGAGGAACTCCAGCTCACTTAGGCCATATCGGACTTCCTTCCATCCATATCTGGCTCGTCCATGGGCTTCTCCGTAATATTCTGAAAACAAGGCAACAAATCCTCTTTTCAGGCTATCCAACGGTGGGTTAGCATTGGCTATCCAAACTGTGGGATCTTGGGACCGAGATAGGAATTCTTTTGTCTCTTGTAAGCGAACCTCTTCAACGTCCTGAAAACGACGAAAAACGTAGAATAACCACTCAACCAGCGGAAAGGGCTCTCCCCAGACAAAAATATCTGTGGCAGCATGAGCGATCCTCTGAACCCAAGTGCTTCCACTCCGGAGAGAAGTGGCAGAGATCAAAAGACCAGGAGCTTCTACCTTATTCATCGCCATTGTGCTCCATGATTAGTCCAGGACAATCGCATTCAAAACAAGAAAGAGCGAATAATGTACCTACTGAGTTACGCAGGTTGTGTCCAGATTTGTGTAGAAATCGGCGTCCCCCCGGTGTCCATGCACTGAGGTCAAGTCCCAATTTTGGTGTAAAAGTGTCCACGCGCAGGGGGGCCATGTTAAGCCGCAGCCTGCTCCTTCGATATAGCGCTTTCAGTGCGCAGCGCATCGAGCACCCGCAGGATCTTCGGCGTCATGCGGACGCCGCGCCACTGGGAGTAGCAGATAGGTCAGGCACTCCATAGCCGATGAGAACCGATCCCGGAACCGCGCGAGCAGCGCGCGACCGCGACGGAAGGCCGTCCGGTGGTCAGGGGCGAAGAAGACCTGCTGGAGCAAGGGCATCAGCTCCCGCTGGGCGAGGGGCGGCAGCTTCGCGAGGCCCTGGCTTCCGTCCAGGATCCCTCCTGCTCAGAGGTCCCGCTTCGGAGGGTGTAGAACTGGCCATCGACGAAGAGGTAGAGGGGCTTCAGGGCGCTCAGGTTCATAGGGTGGGGTTTCCTTTCTCCGTCCGCGCGGCATGGCCGGGTATGGTTAGCGGAAGGACACCTTACGCCGTTCCATTTTTACACCGAGTATGGGATAGCACCCAGTACTTGATCCGGCCATAGTAACTCAACAGCCGCCATCCCAGTGAGCTCGTGATCCTCTCGACCTGAGCGTCCTTCGCTGCTAACTGCCCTGACAACAACCGTATCACTTGCTCCTTCTCCGCCACCTGCGCCTGCAGGGCCGCCAGCGCCTCATCACGCTGCGCGACCTGGACGCTCAACGCCTGCACGTCCTGCTCCTTCTCCGCCACCTGCGCCTGCAGGGCCTGCCCTAGGGCTACTCCCTCTTGTTCCTTCTTGCGTATTTCTGCCAATAGATGACGCTCATGTAGGAAATGTGCTGCATTTAGCCATTCGGTAATAGCAGTGCGGGAAATATCTGCATCATTGGGATTAAACTCAACACGCGAGCAGACTTCCTTTATCTCATTTTGGATACATTCATAACTATCAGCCCCCTTAACTGAAAGGAGATGTCGGTGAAGTAAGTCACCAGCCAGTTCGGCTTCAAGAACCGCCCGGTAAATCGGCCCCGCTTGTGTGCCTAGCCCCCGGTATAGCTTCACTACTTCAGCCGGGACATCGGTTTTGAAGAGTTCCTGCACTGTACTCGTGTGATGGCGCAATGAACCTTTGGAGGCGGCGCAGGCTCTTTCGATCGCGTCGTCGGGGCGTTCGAGCTCTAGAAACCTGAGGATGCGCCGTAATTCGGCCAGGCAATCGAGGAAATAGGAGCTGTAGTGCGTGATAATTCTTTCTTGTGGGGAGGTCGTGGCGATAATTTCTTTGTAATAAGAGAGCCATAGGTCAAATCCAAACCGCATAGAGGATGACGCTCGCGTCTGTAACGACCGTGCGACTTCGATTGGGTCCCGTAAACAAACAACCACACGTAAATTAGTCAATAGATTTTTCCAAAAGGGGAGGGTCAGACTGTTTCGAGGATCCTTCCAACCCCATGGCTCAGAGTACTTGAACGGCTCAATGACAGTGGAGGCAATGTCTCGCAGAGGTGTCATCTGGGGTTGCAGCTCCCACCCAGCCGCAACGCTAAACGGCAAATCCCAGCCTCGGCCCAGCTTCCGCAAAATCTCTTCATTTATATTGCGAAACTCCGAGTTTTCCCAAAACCCGTCGGGATTGTCGGGTCCTACACCCTTGAGGTCGCTGTCCTCACCAAGGTATAATCCACAGAGGTTAAGCAACCTCGCCACCATCGAAGTACCCGAGCGATGCATGCCGACAATGCAGACGGGCATAATTCTTAATTCCTCGTAGTAATTCCAGATCTGATTAACGCGACACTATAACGGATCACCGCGGCATCCAATAGCCAAACTTTTGGAGAGCATTCCCGCCAATCCGATGCAATTCGTCCAGCGTCTTCTTGTCCTCAGTGTGCCAGCGTCCTATCGACTCTGGGGGAGATACCTCGAGCCGGGCGACGTACTCCGCATCCCCCTGTAACGAGAAGAAGTCGAAGATGCGGTAGATCGTGCGTACCGGTTCGGCGCACAGGTCTTCAAAGCGAACTACGATGTACTGGCCGGCCAGGTTCTGCTCGGCATAGTTCGCCACTAGCAGATTGAGCCGACTCCAAAGTGTCATCGACCGCAGGGGCTGGCTCCAGTGCGTCTCCGTTGAGTCTAGCAGTGTGCCGCCATGCTTCATCAACTGATTCTGATTAGTGGAATAGGCCAAGTCTCTTCCATCGCGGACCACGTGCAGGAATTTCAGCATCGGAAACTGGCTGTGAAAGAACGGCAAGAGAAAGGCGCTCCGCGGTTCCTTCCATCCCCAGGCCCGTGCCCCTGTGCCTAGCGAGGCCAAATGTTTCTCCAGCACGACTCTCAGCTCCCGCACCATCTCAGCCTGGGGCGCAAGCGACAGGGGGGACGTCCTGTGCGCCATGAAAGTATCGATCCAGCGGTCTGAATAGTCGCCGAATTCGAGCGCATCCTCGGAGACATTGAGGTTCGTACCAATAAACACTCCACCGTGACGAATGACACGAGCCGTCACTCGCGTGCCCGATCCACCCGTGCCCCCAACAATGCAGGGACCGGGTGTCCCGCACGCAAGCGCGGTCAAGAGACGTAAGTCAATACTCATGAGCTCTAGTTTGCCGGATGGAAATTGAGCCGCCGCGTGCTAGCAGGCCATTCCAGCCAATACCTCCACATACAAGCGTTCAGCGACAGCGCATGGTCGTTTCTTCCTGAAAACCTGCTTACGTGAATACCCCCGCCCTGCTTTCCTCATTGCGCTCATCACTGCATCGCCATGTTTGCGCTGCGCGGCGGCGATAAGACGTCGCTATCCTTCTATTCAGGTGGCAGGCTTCAACTTGGGTCCTAATATATGAGTGAGTTGCATCGGGCCCGCTCTAGCATAGGGCTCTAGGGCTGGCGCTTCACCCCTAACTACTGCGCTTGCATTCTGCATGGCCCGTTTCAAAAGGGCCTCTCGTAGTTTGGCTCGTGCTGGCGATTGCATTCCAGTATCGGGGGCAGAGGTCAGCGAGCCTGCCCGCTTGCGCCGAAAATAGCAATAACGCGGGACATTCACGATCCGTGCAATGTGGGCTGCGCGGCGCACGAACTCGCCGTCGGCACCGAACCGCAAGCCGGTTGCAAAGCCACCGAGGCGCATCACAAGATCACGCGATGCCAAGGATGTGGGCAAGAGGAGAGGATAGCGAGGAGGTTGTTCCGAAAGAGCTGCATTGACGTCTGAGGGATAGCAAACAGGTAGATCCTTTCCTTCCTCCCAAAGAATCTGCAGCTCCTGACAACCTACCAGCTCCGCGCCGGTTCTCTCTGCTTCAGCGAGAAGAATCGCCAATCGGTCCTGGGCTGACCAGTCATCGGCATCTTGAAAGAGATAGGCATCATAGCTGGTGTCATTGATGACCTGTTGCATAAGGCGGAAGAGGCCACCATTTTCTGACGCAGCAAGAAGCGTCACTTGAGGGAAATGCCGCACGATGTCGACGGGCGGGACTTCGGAGCCGTCGTCAATGACCACGATTCCCTCCGGTGGGCGCGTCTGTGCCGCGACCGAAGCCAAGCAATCGAATAACCACTCCTCGCAGCGGTAATGGGGGACGAGTGCCAGCACCGATGAATTCCTGGTAAGAACGGGCCGAGCACCGATGACGACAGCGGCACCATCAGCTGACGCTGTCGCAGGCGACGATAACCAACGCAACGGCTGGCTCGCCTTTCGCGCGGCTTCGGCAAGCCGCAACAGTGTCCACCCGGTTGGCGGTCCCAAGCCAGAAAGTTTGGCCAGGAATGCCGTGGAGGCAAGCCAGCCTATGGCATGGGTGCTCGTAGTGAACGAAGGGTGTGCTTGCCAGCTATGTTTGGGTAACGATGCTGGCGGCACCCAAGCCATAACGAATTCGCTATTCCGTGGCAACTCATGCCAACGAGGGTCGCTGAAGGATGCGCCGACAGGTAAGAGCCCGACTCGGCTGGTCTTCACATGATGCAGTGTGTCAACCAGATGGTCCACTGCCTCTGTTGTATATGTCAGCCAAATGACCGGCAACTGCCGCAAATGGGGTGGAAGGGTTGCCTCGATTATGGCTCGATCCGATTCATTGCAGACGGTCACGATTTCGCGATGCTCGGAGCCAGGGGCGTGGACCAGGCTTTCCAACCTTCGCAAAAGGTCTGCGCAATCAGAACTCGCCTCGACAATCACGGTGCCACCCAGCCCATCCTCCGATGCTGAGCATGAAGTGCCAGCAGTTGTGAATGGCGCGCACCTCCGTGCGAACTCCTTGTCGCACAAGGCATTGGGTATCCGCCGGATCAGGCTCATGCCGGAGCGGTGACGGCCCCCGCTGATGATGGGCCACGTATGGCGCGACACAACTATCCCCTTGCCTCTTGCACCGCCCACGCCTCATCAAACAAATAGTGTTGAGGGCGCGGGTTAGACGTGTCGAGCTGATCGTCGGAGAGATAGGGGCGCAGCTCCGCCTGGGTCGGCAGCTTGATCATCTCTGAGCGCAGTTTGACGCGGGAGTGGTGCCATCCGGTTTCCATCTCCCGCGGATTGTAGCGCCGCTCAACGTACTTGCGAATTGCGTGTGGGACGCTCAGAAAGAGATAGTGGCGCATCCGAAACGATTCGGGTGACATGCGCAGCCCTGGAAACCGAACCTGGTGCCCCCCCGACCAAGTCAACTCTACGGGACCGGGCTGCCGCTTCCACGCGTTCAGGCGATGCGGGAAGGTCGGCAAAAAGGGATAGTACCAGCGCATCGTCAGTTGAAAGTTGGGGTGATCGTGATCTGGTGCCTCCTGAGTCGGGATAAACGTGAACTCCAAGAAGTTCACCGCATTGTAGCCTTGCGAATCCACCTGCGCGAGGGCTTGGGCGAGTGCGAGGTCGGAGCGCGGCGGCAGGCGGATCTCGTCGGGATCTACTTGCAGGAACCAGTCGGCGTCGAGCGTGGCGGCGAGCTGCTCCTTGCGCTCCAGGATGGGTCGCCAGCTGAAGACCCCCGCGCGAGGGAAAGTCTCGATGCCGACGAGCCCTTGGTCCAGATACTGACTCGCGATGCCAATCGTCTGGTCAGTGGAGCAGTTGTCGATGAGATACGCCTCTACACCCTGCCGGAAAAGATGCTCCAGGCAACCAGCAATAAAGCGCTCTTCGTTATAGGTCGCCAGGATGGCTATCACACGCATGATTGCTCTCTCTTATTCATCCGTTCTACCATCATACCGAAGTGTTTTAGCTAAAAAACCGCACGCCCCCCGCTGCCATGCACAACCGCACCGGATTGATTGGGTTCTAGCCGGTGTAGCGCAAAGATCAGGCACCTGTCTTCCTGGCGCACGAGCACTCGGTGATGACTTTCCAGGTGCTGCCTGAACTCGGCATAGTGCTCCAGCCATCACAGCGCCGGGCTGGGAAAGAACAGGAAGTTGCCTCCCTTAGCCCGTAGCACTTCCAGGTGGGCAATAGCTTCGGTGCAATCAGCCGGATAGTAGCCCGCATAAACGCCATCCTCGGTCTGCGGAAAGTGCCAGGCCTGCCGTCCGCCCAGGTTCAGCAGATCGCTATCGCCTCTGCTGACCACAATCACTTTAGCGTTACTCGGCAAGGTGGTGTCTACAACCTCCCGAATTCGCTGGATGAGTTCCCGGCGGAGAATGTCCTTCCTCAGACCTTCTATCCGAGAGTCCGATTTCAATGCTTCTTCTCCCTTTGTTTCTATGCACGCTTGAGTGTATCGATAGACTTAGTCTGAGGCTCGGTAGGCAACTCTAAAACCTGGCGATACAGGCGGTCAAGATGGCTGATTTGATCTTCCAACCGAAAGTTGGTCTCGACCCAACGCCGCCCTGCCTCCCCCATCCGCTGCCTCAACGCTGCATTTTGAGATAACACATACAGCTTTTCCGACAGGGCCTGCGGATCGCGCCGGGGCACAACGAATCCCGTCTCCATATTGACCACAATTTCAGGAAGTCCACCGGCGTCGGTACATACCACGGGCAGAGCCATCGCCTGCGCTTCTAGGGCGGCGTTACAGGCCCCTTCGAGCACTGCAGCGTGGAGGAGCACATCGGCCCAAAGCATGTTGTTTTTTACTTCAGAGCTGGGCTGAAAGCCCAGTAGGCGCACAACATTCTCGATGCCCAAATCGTGAACAGTGAATAGTACTGCTGCCTTGTAATCGCCATCTCCAATGATACGGTACTCGCACTGAATCCCTTGGTTCACCAGGAGCTTCACGGCCTGAAGTGCATACTCATATCCCTTCACCCAATGCACGTGGCCGACGCTCAGAATGCGCATTGGACGCTCAGGACCTCCTGCAATGTCGGTGTGCCTGCGCCCAACGGGATCAAAGAACACTGTGTTGATGGCAGGTGGAATGATAACATGAGATTTATCGGTCGGACAATTTAGACGTCGGGCTCGCTGCCATAAGTCATGAGAAACAAAGTGCAGTGCATCCGCTCGCTGCCACACGTCCTCATAGCAGTCGGGATGCCCCAGCCCATAAATACTCAAATCGGGACCTCGGAAGCTGACTACTACCTTGCAGCCCAAGAGATCCTTTATATCCATCCGTCCCAGGGTTAAGCGGCCAAACTCAAAATGAACTAAGTCCGGTTTCAACACCCTCAGTGTCCCCAGGACGGCATCGCGATCAGCTTTGACGTGCACCCGGCTTTGGAATTCAGAGCGTGGTTGCAATTGCGGATAAAGCTCCCACTGTACAGGATCGCTCATGTTGCATATCACATACACATCCCATCCCCGATCCATGAGGCCCAAGAACTTGTTAACAATGAAGGTTTCCGTGAACCTCGGAAAATGATTAAGCATCATAACGACTTTCATCTCGCTCTCCTTCAAAGGGGGTCTACCCTGGTGTTGAGCCGTCCAGGTTGCCATTCCGTGGCTAGGAAAGCTGATGGATGATGCAGTTCTCTTAAAGGGCATAATCAATTTTCCCAAATCTGTCTGTTTCTAACCTGCGATCCCGAAATTTCAGAGGTTCTGGTCTGAGGCTCGGGAGGCAACGCTAAAACCTGGCGATACAGTCGCTCAAAACGGCTGATCTCGTCTTCCATCCGAAAGTTGGTCTCTACCCAACGCCGTCCCGTCTCCCCCATTCGCTGTCTCAACTCTGCCCTTTTGGACAACATAAGTAGCTTTTCCGCCAGCGCCTGCGGATCGCGGCGGGGCACAATGAAGCCCGTCTCCATATCGACCACACCTTCGGGAAGTCCG
>Ga0184612_10000572_pt1 | contig 17339 bp, 12 predicted proteins | sample PLM3_60_coex_FD_133163 | JGI IMG/M metagenome (GOLD analysis project Ga0184612, IMG submission 133163) | Groundwater sediment microbial communities from an aquifer in East River, Colorado, USA - PLM3_60_coex | ecosystem: Environmental > Terrestrial > Soil > Riparian zone | place: USA: East... | reverse complement strand
GACTAGTCGCTTGCGAGCCAGCAAAAATAGCTCGATAGCTAGGCCGGCACAGGAAAGCAGGCCGCCAAAGGCCTTTTCGAGACAGAAAGTATCCGAGTATGACGTGTCATGTCAACTTGGCTTGGAGCACTCGGTCGCTTTATCGCGGTTCTCAAATGGCGGAGTTGGAATTCTCCGGCGAAGAATCAGAATGTCCTCCCCTCCGCCGCGGGAATAACGAAAGGAACTGGTGCCGGGTTTTCTCTTTACAGCGCGATCGTTTCAATTTGCTGGATTTCTTCGTTCGAGAGCGTGAACTGCTCGGCTTGTAGGTCCTCTTTCATATGTTGTTGGCTCGTGGTTCCGGTCAACGGCAGCATGCCAATTTGCATGGCAAACCGAAAGATGATCTGTGCGGAACCTGTACCCAACCGGTGGGCGATGGCGTGAATTTCTGGGTCAGCAAGGACTGCTCTATTGGCAGTTAATAGCGAAAAGCCTTGATAGATGATGTCGTGGGCTTGGCAAATCTGCCTAACCTCTTCGTCCCATCCGCGCGCTGCAAAACAGCGGTTTTGCACCACCATGGGTTTATGATTCGCCTGTTCACAGAGCTGTGTAAGTTGACCGGCCGTGACATTGCTGATGCCGATCATTTTGGTTTTCCCTGATTGATAAAGTCCTTCCATGGCCGCCCACACCTCCCAGTCCGCTTCCCCCAAGCCCCGCCTCTGATGCGGCCCGTGTAAGACATAGGAGTCCACATACTCGGTGCATAGGTGGGTCAACGAGCTGTCAAAGGACTGTCTTACCTGGGTCGTTAGATCGGCCGAGGCGTCGTAGGGGGTTCGATGATCTTGGCCATCGACCGAAGTAAACTTGGTTTGGAGAAACAGGGTGTCTCGCTTGATCCCTTTCTTCTCGAGGGCCTGCAGCGCTTCACCCACCAGGGCTTCCTGGTAATGGATCAGTTGATTGGCCGTGTCGATGGCCGTGAAGCCTGACGCCACTGCTAATTGCACCAGTTGCCTAGTGGCCTCTTCTTTCCAAGCCGTGCCATACATAAAAGAAGGAATAGGAACGTGGTTATAGGCTGTCAAGGTCATAATGTTTCCTCCAAGTCTAATGGCTTACCCAGTTTCCGTTCTCCCTGTCCACTCACCCGAGAGATGCCGGCCCTGACTTTACACTGTCTACCAGCAGATAAGCTCGAAATCGATATATCTTTGGATCGTGTTCGGAATGGGGAAGGCAGCAGGGTCTACCAAAACTTGATTGCAATCGAAGTGGGTAGACGAATAAGTTGCCAGCGCAATTCCTTCTAAGATTTGGCTAATCGCTCATCTTTTGATCTTTTTTTCCTAAGCGCGTTGGCAGCTATATCCGTTGCAATTTCGCTGAATTATTCGAGGGCGGCTTCGAGGTCTCCGACGATTTCGTGGGCGAGTGATCGCAAACTACAGAATGTGAAAGTGATTTTGTGGAAAGGATCTGAGCGAAGAAGGCTCGATCGCGTCTCAGGTTTGAATTGAACACACGCAATACTGTTAGCTTCTTGCCTGGCAGCTTTGTCCTGTCTGCCGCCTCTACGGCCTCGTCGAAATATAACTGATCGCGCTTTCACATTGACGATTAAAATCGGTTCGGAGGGCAAAAACTTCTTCCGCCGTGCACTTTTCGTTACGGCAGACCAGTGCCATGTCGATCGGTTTGAGATCTAGTCCGGGCGGTTGGACTTGGTGAAGATATTCGACGGCGCGGTCGTTGGAATCTACCGCGAGATTGTCCCAGGTGTAGATCAAACGCGCGGCGTAGAGTATTGCGCGGATGTAGGGTTTGCGGTCTTTAGGTTCAAGATGCGTCAGGCTGCTGAGCTCCGGCAATCTGGACTTCCAACTCTGCTCGATGCTTTCGCGCTGTTCGAGATGAATCTCGTCTTTAGTCGGACGGCGGAAGTTTGGCTTAACGCCGTGTAGCAGCGGCACGCCGTGATCGAGCAAGTCGAGCCGGTCGATCACCGGTAAGCGCCCCCAACTGAATTCAGCATTGCCCCAAAAGATTGAAAGTTTCTTGCCGTACTCTGCATCTAAATTTTTTCTCGGGCAATTAGCGCGCTGATTGTCTCCGTTGGCTCGCAGCAATTCAGCAGTAATCCGACATCAATGTCGCTGTAGATATGACTGAAGCCGCCATGGGCGAGACTACCAAGCTTGTAAGCTTCAACGAAGTCCGCACCGAGTTGTGATTTGAAATGTTGAGCGACTCGACTAACGAAATTCAACAACGCATCCATCACAGTACCCTTGCCATTGATAACTAACGCCTATAACCCGGCCATCTCGCTCGATGCAACCCGTCAGAGCTTTCCATTCAAAGATTCCGTTTAGAATCTGGACAATCCTCCAGCCTTGGAGTAAGGGGAAGCTAACTTCGAGTGAAGAGTAAGAAAGGAGCGATAATCATGGCTTCAACCTTAATCACCGGTTTGGGGCTCGTCGGCACTTCCTACGCGCAACACGCGGTCAAACGGGGCGAGAGCGTGGTCTTTTACGATGTCGCGCCGCGCAAAGATTTTCTCGCGCACAAATTGGGTAGCGCTAGCGTGACGGTCGTCCAGCGCGACGTGCGCGATCTGCCGGCACTGATCGAAACGATCCAGAAGCACAAATGCGAAACGGTCATCCACACCGCCGGCTTAATCGGCGGAAAAGTCGCCAACCCGATTTACTCAGGGCTGCAAATCAACGTCATGGGCACCATCAACGTCGCCGAGGCGGTGCGACTCACCGGCGTGAAGCGGCTCGTGCAAATCAGCACCTTCGGCATTTACGACCGGCGCCAGGGCGAACCGAGTCCCATCGACGAGAATTTTCGCCGCGGTCCGGGAGAAGCGTACGGTAATTCAAAAGTCGCCAAAGAATTGATGGTCGAAGCTTACCAGCGCATGTTCGGTTTCGAACTGATCGTTTTGCGCCTCGCCAATGTCTACGGTGTCGGCCACTTCGCCGGAGGCTCGGGCGGCGGCGAAATGATCCAGAACATGCTGCAAACCGGCATCAAGGGCGGCGTCGCCAAGATTCCCCAGGAATCGGCGCGCGACTTTGAATATGTCTATTACAAAGATTTGGGTCGCGCCCTCGATAAAGCGGTGACGACGGCACTCAAAGAACCGGTCACGCTGAATATCGGCACCGGTGCCGTGATCAAGTTCGACGATCTGGTCGCTCTCGCCGAAAAACTCTTGCCGAAGCTCCAAGTCGAAATCATGCCTGGAGCCAAACCCCGATCAGCCAAACAACCGATGGTCATCGAGAAAGCCGAACAAGTGTTGGGCTGGACACCGGATTTTGATATCGAAGCCGGTTTCAAAGATTACATCGAGGAACTGAAGGCGCTGGGTTGATGGCATAGTTTTGGGTTCAGGGTTTCGGGCCTCGCGTTAGCAAAACGACCAGGGCGCAGCATGCCGCACCCTGGCTTTGCGCTCTTTGTGTACTTTGCGGCTAAATCTCTTCGTCCCTTTGGTTGCAGCCCTGGTCCGCTAAATTTTTCGCGGCGAGAGACCTGCTCGCCGTCACAGCGTTAATTCGCCCTTCTTGCCGCTCTTGTATCCTGAATACCGCGCTGTATTGCCATCACTCTCGAGCGTAATCGCGCCGTCTTCGTAGGTGCGCAAAACCTCCGCGCCGTTGATCCTGTAGCGTTCGGCAACCTCTTCCCGCTGCACTTCAGCCCGGCTGCGCGCGCCGGCGGATATTACCGCCAGTTTGGGTTGGACGGCGGCGATAAATTCTATCGTACTAGCGGTGGCGCTGCCGTGACGGGGAATCTTGATGATCGTACTGCGCAGCTCGTCGGCCTTCTGCGCCAGCAGCGCTTCATCGCGCTTGTCGATGTCGCCGGCGAACAAGTATCTGAGCTTGCCATACTCGAGGCGCAGAACGACGGACGTATCGTCCGTTTTATCCACGGGCGGAAACAACGCGCAGAATTTCACTGCGTCGATGAGCCGGCAAGGGTCACGGTCATGCATTGGCACGCGCGTAATCTTTGCATTCTCCAACGCGTCTTCTAAATCTTCGAAGCGATGGGTCCGGCCTTTTGCCGACCCGGCCCAAAACTCGCGCGGCGAGAATTCAGTGACGATCGTGCGCATGCCGCCGTAGTGATCGATTCGCGGATGGCTCACCAGCAGAAAATCTACTTTGAGTATTTTCCGCGCGCGCAGAAACGGCGCGACGATGCCGTCGCCGGTATCGAATTCGCCGCTCGCCGTGCCGCCGGCGTCGATCAACAAAACTTTGGATCCGGGTAATTCAACCACCGCAGCGTCCCCCTGGCCGACATTGAGATGAGTGACGCGCAGTTCCGTGCGACGATACCGTTCGTTCCACCAGTAGGCGCCATCCGCCAAAAACAAAATGCCGCCCACCGCCAAGACGAGCAGTACGTGCGCTCTTCTTGTCAGAATAAAAAGGCAAAGTAGAAGTGTGTAAAGGCCGATCACTTCGACTGCGTTGGGTGACGGCACGGCGAAGTTAGCAAAAGGAAGATGCGCGAAGATGTCGACGAGCCGCGTCGTTAGCAAAGACAGCTGCTCCGCCAGCCACACCAGGTAAGATGCCAGTTCCGGCGCTAAGACGGCGAGAAAACCAATGACCAAGCCGAGCGGCACGACGACAAAACCCACCAATGGAACGATGAGCGGGTTCGCGATGAAACCCGCCAACGACAGATGGCCGAAGTAATGTGCGATCAATGGTCCGGTGCCGAGGGTCGCTAAAAGCGGTACTGCGAGGTGCATGCCGGCTTGCCGTATCCGTGCCCTGATCCAACTTTTTTCTTGCGGCAGCTCGTCGCTTTTTATCACGGGAAACCAATCATGAAACTTGCGCATGCCCCAGACGATGAACAGCACCGCGAAAAAAGAAAGCTGAAAGGAAATATCGGCAATCACGCCGGGCCAAACCAAAGCAATCAGAAGCGCGGCCAGAGTGAGACTGGCAAACACTTCTTCCTCGCGGTCGATCATGACGGCCAGCTCATAGACGCCGATCATGATCGCCGAGCGCACCGTCGGCACCATGCCGCCGGCGAGCGCAGTATAAAACACCACGGCGATGAAAGAGAAAAACGTGGCGACTTTGAGCAAATTGCAGCGCAGCAGCAAGTAGGCGCTTAACGAGCCGGCGTAGCGGATTACTGCAAACACGACCAACCCCAACATGGCGACGTGCAATCCGGAAATCGACAGCACGTGACTGACGCCCGCGGCGTTGAACGAGCCACGCATCTCCTTGGTGATGCCCCCCATATCGCCGACCACGAGCGCTTTGATCAGCGCGCTGTTGTCGTGGGACAAATTACGCTCGAGGAAACGACGAATTTCTCGCCGCAGTTCCTCGATAAAACTGCGAATTCGTTCTGGATCTCTTTCCAAGAGTTGCACTTCTTGGTCGTTATCGAGAAAGCCGGTGGCATAAATTTCCCGACGCGCTAAATAGGTAGAATAATTGAAACCACCGGGGTTGCCGCTATCTTGAGGGAGAACCGGGCGAAGCCAAAACCGCACCCGGTCGCCGTAGTGCCATTCGCGCCGTAGGGTGCGCACGCTAACCAGAACATCGCCAGTTACCTCTTCCGCGCCCGTTGGATGCCAAATTCGCTCCGACCGAACGTGCCAGCGCGTTCGATTATTGAGTCTCTCCGGTTCATGGCGCAACGTCCCTTCCAGATACAGTCGCGCATCCGCGCTCGTCAATGAACGAATATGGTTCTTGGGGAATTCAGGAAAGAGCAACTGGCGATGGCGCGCGTATCCCAAGGTAAACGCAACCGCCGAGAGCAAAAGCAATATCGTCCAGCGCCGCCAGCGTGACAAGACAAGCAAGATCAGCGGTGCCAATAAGATACCGGTGGCCTGCGGCGCGATCTGCCACGGCGCTACCGCGACCGCTTGGCCGGAGAGCAGAGACAGTGTCGGGACGATCAGCCAAGCCGCGGGATTGAGAGTCACTCCGCTTGCGTCGCTCGGCTGTAAGTCCTGCGCGGCCATGACCGGTTCTTAATGCGCCGCGCCGCGCAGGGCTTCAAGGATGTCCTGCGCGGTCTTCTCGTTCATGGACGGGATTTTGAGCAGATCTTCAAGGCTCGCTTCTTCGATACGCTTGACGCTGCCAAAGGCGCGCAGCAGAGCGCGCTTGCGCGCGTTGCCGACGCCGGGAATGCGGTCGAGGGTCGAGTAAAGCGTTTGCTTCGAACGCAGCTTGCGATGATGCGTGATCGCGAAGCGATGCGCTTCATCGCGCACTCTCTGGAGCAAAAAGAGCGCGTTCGAGTTACGCCTGAGTATCACCGGATTGCTTTGGCCCGGCAGAAAGATACGTTCCTCGAGCCGTTCGATTTCGCTGCTGCGCGGCGCGGCCTGAACGCGCATCTTGGCAAGACCGACCGCTTCGACGCCTTCGATACCGATCTCCGCCATCGCCGTCAGCGCCATCGCCAACTGCCCTTTGCCGCCGTCGACCACGATCAGATCCGGCAGGTCCGCCTCTTCCTTTCCCCGGGCGAAGCGGCGCTTGAGAACTTCGAGCATCATGCCGAAATCGTCGCCGCCGGAAGAAGCATCGATAGTTCGAATGCGAAAATGGCGGTAAAAATTTTTGTCCGGCTCGCCGTTGATAAACGTCACCATGGAGCCGACCGCGTTGGCGCCGTGAATCGTCGAGATATCGAAGCATTCGATGCGCTGGGGATAGCGCTTCAAACGCAGCTGAGTCTGCAATTCGGTCAGCATTTTCTCCCGCGCTTTTTCCTGATCATGTCGTTCGGAAAAACTTTGTTTGGCATTTTCCTCGGCCATCTGAATGAGATGGCGCCGGTCGCCGCGCTGCGGCGTGAGGATTTCGATTGCTTTGCCTTTGCGCTCGCTTAGATACTCCTCGCGCACCTCGCGATCCTCTAAAGCAACGGGTAAGAGAATCTCGTCGGGAATAAATCGATGCCCCTGGTAAAACTGGGTGAGCAAAGAGCCGACGATTTCTTCATCGGGAAATTCGAGGTCCTCCAGGGAATAAGACAGATTGTCGGTCAACTTACCCTGGCGCACGAGCAATACCTGCACTTCGATAAAACCGCCCTCGCGGTACAGACCGAAAATATCCTGGTCAGCGCCCCAGTGAGCGACCATTCTCTGCTTCTCCAGGGTCTTTTCCACCGCCTGGATCTGATCGCGAATGCGCGCCGCCGACTCGAATTCCAAAGCGTCCGACTTCTCTTGCATCCGTTGCTTTAGCTCGTCGATGAGTTGCTGCTGCTTGCCGTCGATAAACAGCATCGCCTGGCGCACTTGTTCGCGATAAACCTCCTGTGCAATGGGTAGGACGCAGGGCGCCATGCAACGTTTGATTTGGTACTGCAGACACGGCCGGCTGCGGTTACGAAAGTTGTGATCGGTGCAATTACGCAGTAGAAAGTGTTTCTCGATGATATCGATGGTTTCCCTTGCCGCGACGGCGGAAGAGAAAGGACCGTAGTAGCGATTGCCGTCCTTGACGATTTTCCGCGTTGCCAGGATGCGCGGCCAGGGATGTTGCGTCGTCACTTTGATGCTTAGATAACTTTTATCGTCCTTGAGCCGGATGTTGTAACGCGGCTTGTATTGCTTGATCAGATTGTTTTCGAGAATCAGCGCTTCTTTATCGTTGCTCGTGACCAGCGTTTCGATGTCATCGACGCGCCGAACCAGGAACTCGATTTGCGATCGGCCATCCGGACTGTTGAAATAAGCCCGCACTCGCGCGCGTAGGTCTTTCGCCTTGCCGACATAGATCACCTTGCCGCCCTTGTCCCGCATCAGGTACACACCGGGACGCGAAGGCATATTGATTAATTTATCCGGGGGCAACCCCATCGAGGTCCTTACGTGTCGGCGCCGCGGTCCAATGCCGATTCGCGCGACGCCAATTCTTGATTCTGTAGCACGCGAATTCGATCGCGCAGTTCCGCCGCCGTTTCAAACTCCAATCGCTGGGCGGCCTCTTTCATTTCTTTTTGTAGCTTGCGAATGACCCGGGCCAATTCAGCCGCGCCGTATTTGGCCGGACTTTCCGCTGCTAACGGAATATCGACATAGTCGGCATCGTAGATTTTAATTAGCGGCGATCCCACGGATTTGACGATCGATTGCGGGGTGATGTCGTGTTTTTGATTAAAGGCGGCTTGCAGTTGCCGGCGCCGCTCGGTTTCATCGATCGCCCGCTTCATCGAGTCGGTCCGCGAATCGGCATAAAGAATCACCGTTCCATAGACATTACGCGCGGCACGACCGATCGTCTGGATCAGGGACCGTTCCGAGCGGAGAAAGCCCTCTTTGTCGGCGTCGAGGATCGCCACCAGCGAGACCTCCGGTAAATCTAACCCTTCGCGCAGCAGGTTGATTCCGACCAGCACGTCGAACTGTCCCATGCGCAATTGCCGAATAATCTCGACGCGCTCGATGGTTTCGATGTCGGAATGCAGATAGCGAACTTTGACATTCAAATCCTGATAATACTCCGTCAAGTCCTCCGCCATGCGCTTGGTCAAGGTCGTCACCAGCACCCGCTCCTTGCGCTCCACTCGCTTGTGGATCTCTTCGAGCAGATCGTCCACTTGGCTGCGCGCGGGTCGAACGATGATGGCCGGATCCATTAACCCCGTCGGTCGAATCAACTGCTCGACCACGGCGCCTTGACTCTTGCCGAGCTCATACGCCGCCGGTGTCGCCGACACGTAAATCGCCTGATTTTGCATCGCTTCGAATTCTTCGAAATTGAGCGGCCGATTGTCGAGCGCGGAAGGTAAACGGAAACCATATTCGACCAGGGTTTCTTTGCGCGAGCGGTCGCCGCGATACATGCCGCCGATCTGCGGTACCGTCACATGGCTCTCATCCAGAAAAAGCAGGAAGTCGCTCGGGAAATAACTAAACAATGTGGGCGGTGGTTCGCCCGGCTGCCGCCCGGTCAGGTGCCGCGAGTAATTCTCAATTCCCGGGCAAAAACCCATCTCCTCTAAGAGCTCCAGGTCATACAAAGTGCGTTGTTGGAGGCGCTGTGCCTCCAGGAGCTTGTGCTGATCGTGCAACTCCTTGAGACGCTCCTTGAGCTCATACCGAATACCCAGCACCGCCTGCTTCATGCGCTCCTGGCTCGTGACATAGTGACTCGCGGGATAAATCGTCGCCTTGTCGACCCGTCGCAGAGCTTTTCCTCGAATCGGGTCGATCTCGCTGATCGATTCGATGGTCTCATCGAAGAATTCAATCCGTAGCGCCGAGCGGTCCTCGTAGGCAGGGAACACTTCGACGATGTCGCCGCGTACGCGGAACGTGCCGCGGTGAAAATCGTAGTCGCTGCGCTGATACTGGATGTCGACGAGCTTACGCAGCATTTGATCGCGATTGATCGTCGCTCCTTCTTCCAGATAGACCATCAATTCGAAGTACGCCTCCGGCGATCCCAACCCGTAAATACACGAGACGCTCGCAACGATCAGCGTATCGCGCCGCTCTAGCAATGCTTTCGTCGCCGAGTGACGCAGCTTGTCGATCTCATCGTTGATCGACGAATCTTTCTCTATGTAGGTATCCGTCGACGGCAAATACGCTTCCGGTTGGTAGTAATCGTAGTAACTGACGAAGTAGCGGATAGCGTTTTCCGGGAACAGTTCGCGAAACTCGTTATAAAGCTGCGCCGCGAGTGTTTTGTTCGGTGCCATGACAAGTGTCGGCTTGTTCACTCTGGCGATCACATTGGCCATCGTAAACGTCTTACCGGAACCCGTGACGCCGAGCAGCACTTGGTGCCGCCGCTTGGCATCGAGTCCCTCGACCAGTTTCTCGATGGCCTGGGGCTGGTCGCCCTGGGGTTTAAACTCTGCAACTATTTTGAACTGTCCGTTATCGTGGTCGCGTATCATTTCAAAATTCTCGATAATATCCCCTCTCCACCACGTCTTCGTGGGGGAGAGGGAAAGGGTGAGGGGGTCTCGCACACCTTACCCTCACCCCGACCCGCAAGCGGACGAGGGAGATTCATTTCGCGTCTTAATCCTTGTGAGTGCGCCAACCTTTTTATTTTCCTTGTCCGGCGTAGAGCCGATCGATATAACCGCTCTTGTCGATCTCTGTGAGAATCCTCGTGTCGATAAAGTCCGGCGGCTTGTGCTGCGCGAAGCGCGGCTGCCCTTCCGCAAGATGATCCAGTACCGCCTGCACCGCGCTTTCCACCGCATACGGTTTCGCCGGCATCTTGGCCGCGTAGTCCCAAGACTCCTCCAAGGCCTCGCGATCCTTGGTGCCGAGAAATTTACCGAGAATGCGCATGGTTTCTTCTTTTCGCGACTTAAATAAGTGCACGCCGCGCACGATCGCGCGCAGCGCGCGCGTCGCCAATTGCGGATTTTTTTGCACGAACGACCGCCGTGTCGCAATCGTCGAGCCTTGATATTCGAGCTTGAGATCCGTGAGATCGACCATGAAATTCATCCCCGCCTTGCGCGCGAAGAGAGTTCCCGGCGGTGAAAGAATCGTCGCCGCCACTCTGCCGGTCTGGAGCGCACTCCACATCACGTCATTGGTTCCCAGCGCCAGCATCTTCACGTCTTTGTCGGCGTCCAAGCCTAAGTGACGCAGGGCAAAGCGCGCGCTTTTTTCGTAGGCATCGCCGGGCCGTTGAATGCCGACGATCTTTCCCTTCAGATCCTGCGCGCCCCGAACATCCGGTCTGGCGACGAACACCATGGAAGCGTAGCGGGAAAAACCGCCGAGCATGACCACGTCTTTGTTTTGCACCGACACCGGAATCATCAGATACGCGGACATGATCGCGAGATCGACCTCGTTGGCAACCAGCGCCATCGGCGCGATCGGCCCGGCTGTGCGCACGATCTCCGCCTCGATGCCCTCTTCCGCAAAGAAGCCCGCTTCCTTAGCGACGAAAGGAACGGAATGGGCGACTGCTCGCGCCGCGTAGCCGATGCGAACTTTATCCGGCTTGGTCTGGGCGCCCACTACGCCTGCGACAAACAGCAGGAAAGCCGTCGATATGAGCGAAGCGAAACGAAATTTCACTCTGTTACCTCCAACAATCACCCGCATGGACTCGAATACGTGTTAAGGTTCCAAAAGCATAACAAGACCACTACAACCGAGCAATGATGAATCCCTACCCACCGAAGGAACTCAGCTTGTCGTGATTGAATCGCTAAAAATAAAAGCCGCCGACCTTAAGCGTGAAATATTCGCCCTTTATCTCGCCGCTCGCGACCCGCGCACGCCGTGGTATGCGAAGGTCTTTATCGTGTGCGTCGTTGCCTACGCGCTAAGCCCGATCGACCTGATACCCGATCCGATTCCTGTTCTCGGCTACCTCGACGATTTGCTGCTGCTTCCTTTGGGCATATACGTCGCGCTAAAAATGATACCGCGGGAAGTTTTGACGGATTGCCGAGCGAAGGCGGCTTCGGGGAGCGAAAAGTTGCCACGCAACTGGTACGCGGCGGTGATGATTATCTCGCTTTGGCTACTCGCGCTGATTCTGCTGGGTTACTTTCTAATCGGAATGTTTTCAACCAACGAATCGTCGGACGCGCGAATGGGTTACTAGAATGATTTGTGACGCGAAGTCCTACTCAGAGGCCGTTGCCCTTCGAGATTCTCGCCATTCCTTCCGGACTCACGGTGACTAATCGGCCGGGCTGGCCGAACATAACTTTTGCGGCTGAGGCGGAAATTTCTTTGCCAAAAAGACAGAAACGTCTTCCGTTATGACCTTGCCCATTCGCCCACTCGGCAAATTCACCAGGCGACGGCGTATGGCCGATATCGGCCGCGCACCGGCGTACGATGAAGCCGAGCATCATCTTCGAGTCATCGATCTTTACGTTGCGCGCTATGGACACTGAATGAATCTATAAAAGATAACCGCGCGGCTTGCAAGAAATTGGCCCGAAAATTTCGCCGCGTGTCTATTTCTTGTTCCGTTGCATTGATCATAAAAAGGGCGAGCCAACCTTTACGGTAGCTCGCCCTTAATGTCCCTCTCGGGGATGGTTGAAATCCTTCGCCTTCAGGCGAAGCGAAAATTCGTCATGCCCGCGAACGCCGGGGATCTAGGTTGGTGCGAGGGAATGAATGAGGCACAGATGGATTCCCGCTAAAACCATGCGGGAATGACGGAGTGGGGAGAAAGTCGACTTCAAGTCGACAGGTTTGGAATCCCTCGGCTTAGAGCCGAGGGATGTTCAATTCATCTTATGAAATGACTCAACTAATCGATCATATGCGTCGTCGCCTTCAGGTGCTTGTCGACCGTGATATAGCCTTTCCACTGATCGACAAACCAGTAGCGCACACCGAATTCGAAGCGAAGCTCTTTCATGTCTTTGTCGTAGGGATTGAAGTGCTGATGGTGCAGCATCCCCGGAGGCACGTGGACGGCGTCGCCTTGATTCCAGTCATAACGTTTGCCGCCGATCTCTGAATAACCGTCGCCTTCGAGCGCATATAGATAGGCTTCAGGATGGGCATGGCTGTGGCTCTTGGTGTGCGCCAGATCGACGAAGATCGAGCTGATCGCTACGCCGGTGGCCTTGAATCCATTTTGTTTGCCGCTGCGGCCCATGAGAAAGTACGTGGCGCCGTGCTTGGATTCGTCGGACTTTTCCTGCTGGTTCTGATGCATGGAGATGCGCCGGCCGTCCTCGGGCCAGTTCTGCGACACTTCCTTGGGAAATGCCGCTAAAACTTTGGCGTCGTTTTCGCCGCACTCTTCGAACTGTTCCAACTTGCCCATGAAAGTATCGGCTTCCAGATGCCAGGCCATTCCGGATAAGTAGCCCACGGGCGCATTGCCGGAATTAAAAAGCTGGTGAGTGGAGCGATACGGAATATGAAAAATGGTGCCGGGATAAAAGTCGAAACGCTTATCGTCGAGCATCATGAAACCTTCGCCGCTTTCAACGTAAATCGCTTCTTCGCCGTGTAAATGCTTGCCGGTATGACGGCCGACCGGAATCTCGGCGCGCATGAGACAGCTACCACCGGTGGGAAAACCAGTTTCTGGCGCGATCATCAGCGCCGCTTTGTAATCCTGCGGCGTGCGCACCCATTTGAGATCTTTGCCGCGCGCGACTCGCGGCGCTTCGTCGACTTCCTTTTGATTGGCTTTAGACCGTTCTAACCATGCAGTATAGAAATCACTCATCGTACCTCCAAAATATTTCAGTTTAGCTCATAAAAACTATCGAAGCCGGACAGCCTTGTCAAATTGCTTGCTCCGGTTGCAGTCACACAGTCGAATTGCTACGAGTCGGATTCAAACCGGTTTGGAACAATGAAAAAAATATCGCTGATCGTCCTGCTTACAATCTGCGTGAGCGTGCTTGTTATTCGGACGATCCGATTCACCTCCCGTCAAGTTCAAGTTTCGCCTGCCGGGAAACTCGACCTCGATCGTGGAGACAGTCTGAAGCGCCTGTCACAGGCAATTCAATTCCGAACCCTGTCGTCGGGAATTCTTGCGCAATCTAGCATCGCCGAATTCGAACGCTTCAAAAACTTCCTCGCCGCCGCATTCCCGCGAGTTCACCAACGACTGAACAAGGAAATCGTCGGCGACCACAGCCTACTCTTCGAGTGGAAAGGCACTGATAATCGCTTAAAGCCGATCTTATTGATGGCCCATATGGACGTGGTGCCGGTGGATTCGACGACGGAATCGTCGTGGCGCCAGCCGCCGTTTTCCGGAGAAATTGCGGACGGATTCATTTGGGGCCGGGGCACGATGGATGACAAAGCCAGCATGCTGGGGATTCTTGAAGCGGTCGAACATTTGCTGGATAAAGGTTACCGCCCTCAGCGGACAATTTTGCTGGCCTTTGGTCACGACGAGGAGGTCGGCGGCCATAACGGCGCCGCCAAAATCGCCGCGCTGCTGGGCGCGCGAAAGATCGAACTGGAATTCGTGCTCGACGAGGGGTTGAATATTCTTAATGGAATTATTTCCGGCATCACGGCGCCGGTGGCACTGATCGGCATCGCCGAAAAAGGTTACTTGAGCCTGAAACTATCGGTCCAAGCCGCCGGCGGCCATAGCTCAATTCCTCCCGCCGATAGCGCCATCAACACGCTCAGCCGCGCCTTGCAAAAACTCGCCGCCGCGCCGTTTCCGCCAAGGATCGGCGGTACGGCACAACAGATGCTCGAATTTCTCGGACCGGAAATGGGCTGGGTGAGAAAACTGGCGCTGGCCAACCTCTGGCTCTTCGAACCCATGGTCACGCGACAGCTAGCCACTTCGCCGCTCACCAACGCCGCGATTCGCACGACGTTGGCGCCGACAATTTTTAACGCCGGGGTCCAAGACAACGTCTTGCCGACATCGGCGACCGCCGTCATAAACCTGCGGATACTGCCGGGCGACACCATTGTCGGCGTGACCGAACATGTGCGCAGAGCCATCGATGATTCTCGCGTGAGCATCACTCCGCTCTCTGTCCAAATGGAGCCGTCAGCCGTTTCAGACATTGACAACGCGAGCTTCAAGCTGCTTCATCAGACAATCCGCCAAATCGTTCCGCAGGCCATCGTCGCGCCGTCGTTACTTGTCGCCGCCACCGACTCGCGCCATTACGCGAGCTTGACGACCAACGTTTATCGTTTCCTGCCAATTACGCTCAAGCCGGACGATGCCAAACGCTATCACGGTATCGACGAGCGAATTTCAGTCGAAGATTACGAGCGCTTGATACGCTTTTACGCGCAGCTCATTCGCAACAGCCGATAATGACAGGCCGCTGAGTTACTTGGCATACAGCGACTTGATAAATCCGCTCTCGTCCAGCTCTTTGATGAAGCGGTTATCCATGAAATCCTGGGCTTTTACATTGGGCGTCTGAGGATTGCGTTGGCGGATGAAATCGATCACCGCTTGCAGTCCTTTTTCGCTGACGTAGGGCGTGCGCGGGATAATCCGGCCGACGTAATAATCGTAACTCGCGTTGAGAATCTCCTGGTCCGTGGTGCGCATGTATTTGCTGAGAACTTTCAGCGTAAACTCCCGGTGGGTTTGGGCGTATTGAATCGCGGCGACAAAGCCCTTGACAAATTTGCCGACCATTTCGGGATTCTCTTTAATGAGCGTCCGCGTGGTGATCATCGACGCCGCCTCATAGGCGACGTTGGCTTGGGACAAATCGATCAATGAATGAAAGCCCAGTTTTTGCGCCGCGACGTAACCGCCGATGGTTACCACGGTGGCATCGGCGACTCCCTGAGTCATCGCCGACAACCGTTCGGTGTCCGTGCCCATGCTGATGATGCTGACATCCTTCTCGGACAGTCCGAGTTTCTGAACCGCGACGCGCGCAGCCAGATCTGAATCCGTACCGGGCCGGCTGGCGCCGATTTTCTTTCCCTTCAGATCGTTGGCATTCCTGATTTCCTTTTTGGTCACGAGATAAAACAACAAACCGGGAGTCGCCGTGGCGATCAGCACGGTGTCCATACCGCCGAGTTTGGCGAGCACTGAAGAGCTCGCGCCAAACGCGCCGAAGTGAGCATCCTTAGTCGCCAGCGCGTTGATCGCGATGGTGCTGCCGCGAAAAAACACCACATCGACGTCGAGACCATACTGCCGGTACAAGCCGGCTTCGCGAGCTACCCAGAACGGCGTCAGGTTCGGTCCCGTGGAGCCGAAGGCCAGGACCGCGCGCTCGATTTTTTGCGCCCATGACCAGTCCGCTGTAAACATGAACGCTACGATGAGATATGCCGCCATACGCCGGTACTTCATTTTCCCTCCGAATCAATCGATGACTCGCGAGACACTAATGAACTGTAACACTCGATTCGCATCTATCTATTTGAGACCCTTCGACACGCTCAGGGCGAGCGGATTAAGGAAAAACCGTTCATGGCGAGGCAGCCTGCCCTGAGCGAAGTCGAAGGGAGCCATGAACGGTAGACGCATCTAAATGTCACAGCTCACTAGTGAACGAACCTGATGAAAGGTCATCGCACAATCCCTTTTTGTTTGAGAAACTCGCCAACCAGGTCCTTTGGCTGGCGTTTCTCGCCATCTGCCGCGTAGTTTAACTTTCTCATCTCGTCCACAGAGAGAATACCGCCGAGCTGTTTCAAAGCTTCCCGTATTTCGGGATGCTTTTGCAGTGTCGTCTGCCGCACCACAGGCACCGCGTCGTAGGGCGGAAAGTAGTGACGATCGTCTTCTAATTGAACGAGCCCGTAGCGCGCTATCAAACCGTCGGTGGAATTGCCGGCGATCAGATCGACTTGTTTATCGGCCAGCGCCCGATAAGTCAGCGATAGATCCATCTCGCGGGTCTCTTTAAAATGAAGTCCATAGGTGCGCGCGAAGCCCGGATAGCCGTCGGCGCGCGACATGAAGTCCTGGCCGAAACCGGCGCGCCATTGGCGCGCAACTTTCGCGGCATCGGTGACCGTTTTCAAGCCGAGCTTTTTCGCATCTTCAGCGCGCACCAGGATCGCGAAGGTATTGTTGAAGCCGAGCGGCTCGGTCCATTCGAACTTGAATCGGCTGGCGTATTCCGTCTTGACACGTCGCAAGACTTCCTGCGGATCGGTGATCGGCTGAGCTTTTAAAATTGCCAGAAGCGCCGTGCCGGTATATTCGACGTAGAGATCGATCTCACCGGCCACAAGCGCTTCGTGCGCCAGGTTACCGCCCAGATCGAATCGGCGAACCACCTCCATTCCCGTTTTCGCTTCGATCGCTTGCGCGAGAATCTCGCCGAGAATCACCTGCTCGGTAAAATCCTTTGAGCCGACCGCGATGCGGCCGGTGCTTTTGCCCGCGATGAAATAGACGAGGCCGGCAAATGCTAATATGACAACGACGCTCGACCAAAGAAGTTTTCTTGAATTCGTCCGTACCGCGCTGGTGAATTGAATCGTCCGCTCAACGTATCCAAGCAACAAATCGGCAGCCACTGCGATCAGCGCCGCGGGCACCGCGCCGGCCAAGATAAGTACGTTGTCGTTCGCTCTTAGGCCGCGAAAAATGTAGCGCCCCAACCCGCCCGCATCGATCGCTGCGGCGATCGTCGCCGTGCCAACGCAAATGACGGTTGCGACGCGCACGCCGGCGATGATCACACCGAGAGCAAGCGGAAGCTCGACTCGAAGGAGCAACTGCCGATCGGTCATGCCCATGCCGCGGCCGGCGTCGCGGATTGCCGGATCGACGTTGCTGATGCCCGTAAAAGTATTTCGAATGATCGGCAACAACGCGTACAACACCAGCGCGACGATCGCCGTGCGGGCGCCGATACCGCCG
>Ga0184612_10000570_pt1 | contig 17359 bp, 18 predicted proteins | sample PLM3_60_coex_FD_133163 | JGI IMG/M metagenome (GOLD analysis project Ga0184612, IMG submission 133163) | Groundwater sediment microbial communities from an aquifer in East River, Colorado, USA - PLM3_60_coex | ecosystem: Environmental > Terrestrial > Soil > Riparian zone | place: USA: East... | reverse complement strand
TCCTGACCCCGTTGTGGCACGAGGTGAAGCCGGGATTCTTCAAGCTCACCGGGTGCGTCATCCTCGTCGTCGCAGTCGGCGCGTGGGGGTCGGCGGGCGCAGGCCTGGTGGAGGGAAGCCAGGCGGGACAGTGGTCGGAGCGTCTGGCGGGCGCGCTGGCGGCGGTGACCCTGGTCTGGGTGACGCTGCTGTTCGTCCGTCGACCGGGCCCGGCGCGAGCCGTGGGGGTGGCATCGGTACCCTTATCGATGGCCATGCTGGTGGCCATGGCAGGGACGGCCGACGAGTCTCCGGTCGTCTCCTTTCTCCAGCTGCTGGCCGGGGCGGCGTTCCTCGGCGCCGTGGTGGACGGGCTCCTGCTCGGGCACTGGTACCTCACCGACCGCGGGTTGTCGAGGGGACCCATCAACCGTTCCACTTCGTTCCTGATCGTCGCGGTGCTCCTGGAGGCGGGGGCCGTCGTCGCCGGGGGATTCGGTCCCACCACAGCGACGTCGAACTTCAACCCGCTGCTCACCTCCGCCGGCCTCGCGTCGTGGATCGCGCTGGGGATGGTTGGGGCCACCGCCCTCATCGCCATCGTGATCCGTGCCGCGCTCAAGGGACCCCGGGCCTCGGCGGTGCAGGCCGCCACGGGCTTCTTCTACCTCGCCGTCATCACCGCGTTGACCGCGGAGTTCGCGGCGAAGGTCCGGTTCTTCCGATAGCCATGGTCGCGGTGGTAATGATTGCCGGCGCGCTCGTCGAGTTCGCCGCATGGCGGGCCGTCTCCCGCAGGGGGGTCAGCATCTGGGTGGGCGTGGGGATCGCCCTTCCCGCCCTTGGAGTCGCGGCCATTGCCGTCGGAGAGCCGTCGGTCTCGCCGTCGGTGAATGGGGGCGCCGCGGCCGCCGCGGGAGCTGCGGCGGGCCTCGTCCTGTACCTGGCAACGCGGGTGTTCGTCGCCGCGGTTCGGCCGTGGCGGTCCTTCCAGCGACATTCGGTCGAGCTCTACGCTCGCCAGGCGGGGCTGCCGCTCGTCGTAGCGATCGTGCTTGCCGCGGGGGTGATGGCTCCGGGCGAGGAGCTCTTCTGGCGGGGCCTGTTCCAGGCCAAGCTGAGCGTCGTCCTCGACGGCCGGACGGCGGGAGCGGCGATCGCGTGGGCCGCCTTCGTGGCGGTCAACCTGCCCAGCCGCAACCTGGCCATCATTGCCGGCGGGGTGGTGGGGGGAGCCGTGTGGTCCGGGCTTTCCTGGTGGACCGGGGGTGCGTTGGCCAGCATCGTGTGCCACGCCCTGTGGACCGCCCTGATGCTGGGGTTTCCCGTGGTCCGCATCCCGGTCGGTGGGCGGGCGTGACCGACGGGCTCCCGGCGGAGTTCCAACGGATCCTGGAGCGCGCGGCATTCTGCTCAATCGCCGCGGAGACAAGGCGAGGACCTCACGTAACGCCGCTCGTGTTCGCGTGGTTCGACGGCCGAGTGTGGCTGACCACGTCCCGCGGATCGGTCAAAGCCCGGGCGTGGCGAGCGGACCCGAGGGTTGCGGGGTTGGTGCAGGACGGGGCGCGGGCGGTCGCGTTCACCGGCCGGGCCGCGGCGCATGACGTGCTCGACCCGTCCACCTGGATCCGGACGGCCGTTCGGATGCCCGCGGTAACCGCGGCCTCCGTCAGGTTCACCGCCAAGAACGCCAGGTTCTTCGCCGGGTATGCGGTGGATGCACGGCGCGTCCCGTTGGCGTGGACCCCTCCCGGGCGAGTGTTCGTGGAGATCGTCCTGGAGCGGGCCGCGCTCCTCGACGCCGGCGAGGTGCGTGCGTTGTGGGGAGCGTGGGACGCCTCCCATCACACGGCCGAGAACTTTCGGGCGCGGCGGGGCGGGACCGACGCGTTCGCCGCTCTCCCGGCCGCCGTCCGAAGCGGCCTCGGCGGGAGCGGTCCGGCAGCCCTCTGCATCGCCGGGTCCCGAAGCTCGGTCGTGCTGCCTGCCCGGTGGGCCGAGGAGGGGCCGGACCTGTATGCGGCGATGCCCCAGGGCTCCCTGGCGATCGCCGGCGCGAGAGAGCCCACGTTCCCAGTCGCCCTCGCCGTGGACCGGGCTTCGTGGTGGCGAGCCCGTGAGATGGTCGGGGCCATGGCCCAGGGGGTCGGCCAGGTGTTCCTGCTCGATCGGCTCCGGGCCGGGGGGAGATCTGCCGAAGAGAAGGTTCGACGAACCGGTACGGACCCAGAAGGCGCCGCGCTGGTCAGGATCCGTACGGGGAGGCTCGTGTGGTGGCGCGGTTGGTCCAGCGGGAGCGTGACGATCGGATGACGGTGGTCCAGACCTCGGTGGAGGTCGATGCCCCGCCGAAGGAGGTGTGGGCGGTGGTCGCGGATCCGGCGAACCTCCCGCACTGGAACCGACACATCGAGTCGGTGGAGGCCGTCCCCGAGGCCGGCCTGTCCCTGGGGGTCACGTACGTCGTCGTCGTCCGGTTCATGCGCGTGCGGGCCCGGGTGAAGGCGCAAGTCGTCGAGTGGTCACCCCCGTCACACGCGAGGGTCCGGCTGTCCGGTCCGGTCGATGCCACCGTGGACACCATCGTCGATCCGCTTCCGCAGGGGCGCAGCCTGCTGAAGCACGAGGTCGACTACCGCTTCCGTGGCGGGGCGTTCGGACGGATCGTCGCCCGGAGTCTCCAGGTGGTGGGCGGCGCTGGATACGAACTGAGGCACGGCACGATGGCGCAGAAGCGGGACGTCGAGGCCGATTAGCTCCTCCGCTGCCGGAAGTCGCGCAGGAGCTTGCGATCGGCCCGGCCCGGCCGACCCACGTAGTAGCCGATGGCGAAGCCGAGGACGGCCGAGAGCACGATCACCGTGACGACGCGCGCTCGAGCGGTGAAGAAGAGGAAGTTCACGTCCACCTGCCGGGAGTTGGCGATGGCGAAGATGATCAGCAGGATCACGGCGATGACGGCCACCACCTGGGCCACCCTGACCCCGCGCCGACGGCCGCCCTCGTCGGGGCCGGGCCGTTCGTCCTGCCCGTCGGTTCCGTCCCCTTCGTGCCTCCTCATGGTTGCCTCCCCGTGGCGGCTTGCTCGGTCGTCACATATATCATCCGCCGCGTGGTGAACCGGGCCGTGCGCATCGCCGGGCTCGCCGGGGCAGCCCTGGCCACCGGCCTCCTCGCGTCGACCGAGCTCGGGAAGCGGGTCGACCTCGGGCTGTTCCGGGCGGTGAATCGGGAGCGCGGACCGGGCCCCGATCGGGTTTCCCGGGGCATCACCGAGCTCGGGTCGATCTGGGCCCCCATCGGCGCGGCGGCGGTGCTGGCGGCCGCGGGTCGCCGGCGAGCCGCCGCCCGCGGACTCGCGGCCGCTTCCGCCGCATGGCTCGCCGGTCAGGGGCTCAAGCGTTTGTTCGATCGGCCACGGCCGTACGTGGCCGACCCGGACGGTGTCCGGTTGCTCGCCCAGCCACCGCGGGGGACATCGTGGCCGAGCAGCCATCCCGCCGTCCTGCTCGCGTTCGTGACGGTCGCCGGACGGGACCTCGAGCTCTCTGTCGCCGCCCGGACCGCGCTTCGGGGCCTGTCCGCCGCGGTCGGGATCTCGCGCATCCACGTGGGCGTGCACTACCCATCCGACGTCGTCGGTGGGCTCCTTCTCGGCCAGGCCGTGGGCGACGCGGTGTCGAAGGACGCTCGATAGACTCGCGCCCGTGACAGCGCTCGGCGCCATCGGGTGGCCGATCCTCGACCGCATCCACCTGTTCGGCAGCTTCGCCGTCTCCCCGCATGGCATCGGCATCGCCATCGGATTCCTTTTCGGGGCGTGGATCTTCACGCGCGAAGGGCCCAAGCGCGGGGTCACGTTGGATGACGTGAACGCCATGGTGTTTTGGGCCCTCATCGGGGCCATCGTTGGGGCTCGACTGTTCTACGTGATCGCCCATTACTCCGACTTCAACGGCATCGGCGACATGCTCGCCGTGTACCGGGGCGGCATCAGCCTCCTGGGGGGCATCGCCGGGGCGGTGCTGATCAATATCCCGCTCATGCGGCGCCGCGGCTATCGGTTCTTCCAGGTGATGGATGGCGCCGTCGTGGGCCTGTCGTTCGGCATCGCCTACGGGCGGATCGGCGACCTCATCATCGGTGATCATTTCGGCAAGCCCGCCAGCTGGTTGCTCGCCTTCCAATACAAGGGTGGCACGCCGGCGGGGTACGAGTGCCTGTCGGGCGTGTGCACACAGTTCCTCCAGGGCGGCCAGCAGATCCGGTTAGCCCGCACCGGTGCCACGCTCCTGGCGGCCGACGGGGGTGTCCTGGCCACCGGCGTCGGCGTCCACCAGACGGCGCTGTACGACATGATCGGGGCGTCGGCGCTGTTCCTGGTGCTCTACTCGCTCAGCCGAACGCATCGACGGCTGGGGGTCCTCACCCTGACATTCGGCGCTTGGTACGGGGCTCTCCGCGTGGTCGAGGACTTCTTGCGCGTGGACAAGCGGTTCTTCGGGCTGACCGGGAGCCAGTGGACGGGCCTCACGGTATCGATCGTCTGCCTGTTGACGCTGCTCGCGTGGGCAGTGCGGCCGGGCTCCGGCGAGCCACGTGAATCGGTAGAACCACTGGGAGCCTCCGAGCCCGAGACCTGAGCCTAGTGGTGATTTCCGGCGTGGCCGCCGGCCATCGCCGCCCCGGGACTGGCCATCAGCGGCAGCGGCTTGCCCACTTTCGATCTGGTGGACTGGGCGACCCTTCGCGCGGCGTCGCGGAGCGCCTGGCCGGCCGGCGAGTCGGGGTCGGTCACCACGATGGGCCGGCCCTCGTCGCCCCCCTCGCGAAGTTCCGGCATCAGCGGCACCTGTGCGAGGAGCGGAACGCCGAGCGTGTCTGCCGCCTCCTGTCCTCCGCCGGCGCCGAAGATCGACGTTCGCTCGCCGCAATGCGGACACGCGAACCAGGACATGTTCTCGATCACGCCGAGCGGGCGAAGGTTCGTGCGTTCGGCCATCTTCCCGGCGCGCTCCGCCACCTTGCGAGCCGCCTCCTGCGGGGTCGTGACGACGAGCATCGAGGCTCCGGGGAGGAACGAGGCCAGCGAGATCGAGACATCGCCCGTCCCGGGAGGGAGGTCGGCGAGCAGGAAATCGAGCTCCCCCCAGTAAACATCGCCCAGGAACTGCTCGATCGCCTTGTGCAGCATTGGCCCCCGCCAGATCACGGGGGTCTCCTCGGGCACGAAGAATCCCATCGAGATGACCTTCACGCCGTGGGACTCGAGCGGCAGGATCATGTTGTTGAACCCGACCGGTTGGCCGGTGACGCCGATCATCCGGGGAACGGAGAAGCCCCAGACGTCGGCGTCGAGGACGCCCACGCGGTGTCCCTCGGCGGCCAGGGCGCACGCCAGGTTCACCGTGATGCTGGACTTGCCCACGCCACCCTTGCCGGACGCGACGGCGATGACCGTCGTGTCGGTTCCGACGAAGAACTGGCGCTGCTGCTGCGGAGCGGCCGCCGCGCTACCTCGAAGTCTCGTGACGAGCTCTGCCCGCTGCTGCTCGCTCATCGGGGACAGCTCCACGTCGACGCGTTCGACGCCGAGCGGCCGGAGGGCGTTGGTCACGTCCGACGTGATCCGGTCCTTCAGCGGACAGCCCTCGATCGTGATCAGGACGTGGACCCGCACCGAACCGTCGTTCACCTCGATGCCCTGGAGCATGCCGATGTCCTCGATCGGCTTGCCGATCTCGGGGTCAAGCACGTTCCTCAGTGCCTGGCGGACCTGATCCTCAGTGACCAACGGGGTCTCCTTCGGATTATCCTGATTCGTACCGTGGGAACCGTTCAAATCACCATGGTACGCCGGAGCGTGGGGAGCGTCGATGCCTGCGGCTGAGCCCAAAGCCCTCGGGGTTCACAAGGCCCTGGCGGACGATACGCGGTTCCGCTTGTACCGCTACCTCGGCCTGTCGGGGCGGCCCGTGTCCGTTCGGGAGCTCGCCACGCGTCTTTCGTTGCACCCCAACACGCTCCGCCCTCACCTGCGACGGCTGGAGCAGGCGGGGCTCGTGGCCCGGGAGGTGCGGAAGGGTTCGACCGTGGGACGGCCGCAGACCATGTACTACGCCCTGGACCGGGACGCACCCGAGGGACGCGATTACCGGCTGCTGGCCGAGATCCTGGCCGGCCTGGCCACCGGGAGACGAGCTCAGGATCGCGCGGCCGCGCTGGCCCGTGAATGGGGCAGGTACCTGGTGGCTCAGGGGGGTCCGAAGCCCGGGACACACCTTCCGGCCCGGCGGAACCTGGCGATGCTCCAGGAGGCGATGGCTCGAGCGGGGTTCGACCCTCGGTTCCGAAGGAAGGGGGGCCAGGCCGTGGAGGTCTCCCTCCGGGACTGCCCGTTCCGAGATCTGGTGGAGGACCATCGCGAGCTGGCATGTGGGATCCACCGCGGGCTGGTGGAGGGCATGCTGGGCGGGCTGAAGCCTCCCCTCCGTCTGGCCGAGTTCTCACCCCTCGTGGAGCGCTCGGTGTGCCGTCTAGTGGCCGGGGCCGACGACAAGTGATGTGACCGCTCAGCTTCTCTACTCCCCGCGCCGATATCGGTAGGGTCGCCACTCGCAGCGGGCGGCGCGTCAACGTCCGTCGATCGTCGGGAGAGGTGCGCGTTGGTCACGGCAGACGGGATGCAGAGCAGCCAGGCCGCGGCGCCCAGTGCAGACGAGGTGGAGGAATTCGCCGGCTGGCTTCGAACCCTGGTGGCCGAAGAGGGTTCGGACCTGCACCTGAAGGCGGGCTCCCCGCCCAAGATCCGCAAGCCCGACGGCCAGCTCGTCGCCCTCGACCACGCTCCACTCACGCACCGGCACTCCGAGTTCATCGCCATGCAGATCATCCCGGAGGATCGCCGGGAGCGGTTCCACAGGGCCGGGGAGGTCGACTTCGCGTACGGGATCCCCAGCGTGGGGCGGTTCCGGGTGAACGTCTTCCGCCAGCGCGGCTCGATAAGCCTGGTCATGCGACGACTACGGTTCGGTGGGCCGACCTTCGACGAGCTCCACCTGCCCGATGTGGTGCGAAGCCTCGCCGAGGAGCCACGGGGTCTGGTGCTCGTGACCGGGCCGACCGGGTCGGGGAAGACCACCACCCTCGCCGCGATGATCGAGCACATCAACCGGACTAAACAAGGGCACATCGTGACGATCGAGGATCCCATCGAGGTGTTGTTCAGGGACGACCAGTCCTCGATCAATCAGCGCGAGGTCGGCAACGACACCGAGAGCTTCGAGTCTGCCCTGCGCGCCGCGCTTCGTCAGGATCCCGACGTCATCCTCATCGGGGAGATGCGTGACACGGACACCGTGCGCGCCGCGCTCCAGGCCGCCGAGACCGGCCACCTCGTGCTGTCCACCCTCCACACGGTCGACGCTACCGAGACCGTGAACAGGGTCCTCGACTTCTTCCCGCCCCACCAGCAACAGCAGATCCGGTTGACCCTCGCCGCCGCGTTGAAGGGGATCGTCTGCCAACGTCTGGTGCCGACCGCCGACGGAGGACGGATCCCCGGCGTCGAGATCATGGTCAACACGGGAAGGATCGCCGAACGGATCGCCGATCCGGACAAAACATCGCAGATCCACGACCTGATCGGGGAGGGGCGGTTCTATGGCATGGTCACATTCGACCAGTCGCTGGTCGCGCTCGTTTCGTCGGGGCAGGTCGACGCGGCGGCCGCACTCGAGACATCCTCATCGCCTCACGATTTCCAGCTGATGTTGCAACAGGCGGGATTGGCGGTGCCGGCGACGGCCTGACCGGGGTCAGCGTCGCCCGGCCAGACGTTCGGCGTCCATGGCGGCGGCGATACCGATCATGGTCTGTCTCGGCACCGTTCCGGACAGGCCGAACGGACCGGTCCAATCCTTCGGCTCGGCCGGCCAGGCCACCTGGCTGTACGAGCCGCTCTCGGCTGGGTCCGACGCGATGGCCGGGGTCCCCGTGGTGAGCTCGAAGGGCACCGGGCTGGGTCCACACCCGAACCCTCCTTGGCCGTAGAAGACGCTCAGGGACTCTCGATCCCCCGGCGTTCCCGGGAGCACCAGGTCGAGCTGGCCGGTCGTGCGTCCACCCCACGACCACGCGGAGAGCGCGTTGGCCGCCAGATGCGTCCCCCGGGGAAGACCGACAGGCGCGACGACGTCGACGGTCAGTATGGACCGCAGGAGCCGAACGGCCTGACCGATCGTCCGAACGTACCGAAGGCCCTGCATGCGAACTGGGTCGACGACCAGCCGCCCGGCGTCGGCCCGCACGCGGAAGTCCACCCTGCGGAATGCGAAGCCGCCGTCGGTCCGTCCGAACAAGGTCGCCGGGATCGACCACTCGCCGGCCGAATGCTCGTGTGCCGCGAACGTGTACCCGAGCCGTCGGAACGAGGCAAGATCGGGGTTGCCGCCACCCTCCAGAAGCAGCCCGGCCCGGTCCGGGAACCGGTTCCACGTCCACAGGAGGTGGCGAACGAGCGACGCGGCGGCCGCCGCCTCCAGCGAGCCGGCTGCAGGAGGTGCCGGGCTCCACGCTGGATCCCATGCGTAGTCGAGTACCGTCCAGCGCCCGGTCGCGGGATCGAATAGCCCGAGGTCCTTACCTCCCTGCCCGTCGATCAACGTGACCGCCACGGGCCCGCCCTCGAGCACCGTGGGACGGGCGAACGGCGCGATGTGCTCGCCTGACGGCGGGGTCGTGACCACGCCGTTGCGCTGGCCGGGGCGGGTGCTGACCACCAACTCGGGCAGGCCTGCCGTGGTCCGCACGATCGCGGTGTCCTTCCGCCATGCATCGGTCCACCACCCCGCCGACAACGCCGCGGCCAGGTCCCCGCCATCCGAGGACAGCCGCTTGGCCACCCACCGGTCGTGTCCGACCAGCACGCGGAAGTCGGGCGATGTCTCGGGCGATGCATCGAGGAGCGAGCGGTCGGTCCAGAATGGGGCGGGTCCGCCCGTCCCGACCTGCTCGAACTCGCCGGTAGCGACGTCCAGGATCCATACGGACCAGGCGCTCGCCACCGACGGGGCCAGGGCGAAGGCCAGTCGAGTGCCGTCCGGGGACCACGTCAGGCCGGCCGCCGCGGGCGTCGGCCGACCTTCTGTTCGGAGCGTCCCGACGTGGAGCAGACGCGATCCATCTGCGGCCGCCATCCAGACCTGCTGGCCGTCCGGGCGCGCGGCGAGGAACGCGATGGTCCGTCCGTCGGGCGAGAAGCTCGGAGAGGACAGGCCGGGCATCGAGAAGAGCCGGTGGGCCCCAGAGCCATCGGGGAGCATCGACCACAGGTTGGTGCATCGAACGAAGGCCAGTCCGGCCGAGGGAACGTCGGCCCTCGGCCATGCCGTCTGGGGGAGTCCGGCGATGGGGTCGAGGCTGGTGAGCCGAATCGGCGCCGCAGGGACCGCTCCGCCGCCTTCGGTCAGGGTGACGGTCAGGGGGACCGCGACGACCGAGACCAGGAGGAGCAGGCCCGCCACCGGGCGCACCGCCCGTCGGACCGGCTCCGGGATCCCGACCCCGGACCCCCGCCGATGGATCGTCGGCACCGAAACCGCTCGCGTAGCCATGGTCCCTCCCGGTGCGAGGTGCGGATCACCCCGACGTGTGGGGTGCGTTCACCCGACCCGACCAGCCGAGCGGCTCGATGGTTCCGGCACTACGAGACCGGCGCTTGCGGTCCTCTCCTCCGCAGCACGAGCACCAGGCCCATGGCCACGGCGATCCCCAGGGCGACGCCGCCGATCCAGGCGCCCAGCGAACCAGCGCCGCGACCGACAGATGCCACCGCGGCCTCAGCCGGAGCTGCTGGGGACTGAACGGCCGCGCCGACGGCGACGGTCTGTCCCGATCCCGCACCGAGGCCATCGCCCACGACCACGGCTCCGCTCATGCCGGGGTGGTACGTGCATGCGTAGGGGTACACGCCGGCGTCCCCGAAAGTGGCCGTGAAGCTGTCCCCTTTCAGCAGGTCGTCGAAGTGCCCCCAGCTGTTCGCCGTGATGTTGTGGACGAATGGATCCGTGTTCGTCCAGGTGACGGACTGGCCCGGATCGATGTGCAGGATGGAGGGCGTGAAGCAGGCATCCGCGATCTCCACGTCGGTGCCCTTGCCCTGCGTCGCGCCCGTATGGCAGCCACCGCCGCCCGCGGCGGAGAACGCCGGGAGCGTGAGCACCAGCAGCAGCCCAACTGCGGCCGAGACGGAGAGGCGGCGGATCATGGTGTCCCCCTTTCGCCGATGCCCCCAATACACCTGCGGGCGGAGGTCCGTTCCACCCTTGGGCGAATCGTTCTCTGGGCTATCCGATGCTCTCGGCCAGCCCCACGGCTTCAGCCTTGGGCAGCGCGGTCTCCAGGCGAAGCGTGGTGCCGTCCTGCTCCCAGAGCAGCACATTGCCGGTCACGGTGAACCGCTGTTCGCCCTCGGGGGTGAGCAGGGAGAGCTGGTGCGGCCCGGAGATCCAGAAGGCGTCATGGCTCCCCACCTGGACGGCCTGCAGCGTGATCTCCGCCATGATCTCCTTGGACGCGAGTGGTTCCTTGCTTCCGGGAAGCTCCATGAGGATCGTGCTCCACGACGTGCCCTCGATCCGGGGATGCGACGCGTCGGCCTCCCACACGAGCACGACGACCCGCGACGAGAACACGCTCTCGGCCACATGCACCTCGACGGGCGGCCCCAGCGCTTCGGGGAGGACGACGGGGAAGTCCACCATGGCCTGGGCCTCTTCGAGCGTCACCCGTCGGCCCAGGGAGGCTCCGGATTCGACGCCGGTGGGCGTGGAGGCGGGGGGTGTTGGGATCACCCGGATCTCGATCGCCCCGATGGCCAGGCGGGCGGCGACCGCTGTGCCCGCGAGCAGCAGGATCAACCCCGCCACCGCGAGCAAGAGGATCCGCCGCCGAGGCCACAGCGCCAGCCCGGGGAAGGCCGGGCGCCTGGCGGCTGCTCGCTCGGCGAGGAGCCGCGCCGTGACCGCTGGAGCGATGGGCGGGGCCGGTGGGTACTCCAGGCTCGAGCCCAGCGCGATCAGCGATCGCTCCACCTCGGCGCGGGTCATGCGGTCACTCATCGGTGGCCTCCAATGGCTCGCGAGAATCGCGTTCGGCCGGGAGCCGGTCCCGGAGTCGATCCAGGGCCCGGAACAGACGGGACTTCACGGTCCCAGGGCGGATGCCCAGGGCGCTCGCCGTCTCGGCTTCCGACAGCTCCAAGAAATACCGGTACGCGATGATCAATCGATCGTTCTCCTTCAGTCCGCCGAGCGCGCGGAGCAGCGCCTCCTTCGTTTCCACCTCGATGGCCGCCGCTTCCGGGGACGGGGCCGCGTCCCCGGAGCGGCGGTCCTCGGCCGCGCGGAGCGCGAGGCCTTCGCGCCTCCTCGCCGAACGCAGCCTGTTCTTCGCCTCGTTCGAGACGATCCGCAGGATCCACGGCCGGAACGAATCTCGGGCCCGGAATCGCTCGAGCGCGTAGTACGCCTTCACGAACGCGTCCTGGGCGGCGTCCTCCGCGTCCGCGGCGCTTCGGGTGATGAGGAACGCGGTTCGAAACGCGAGGTCCCGGTACCGCGTCACCAGCTCCCCGTACGCCTGGACGTCGCCATCCTTGGCCAGCTCGATGAGCCCTGCTTCCTCCAGTGGACGGCCCTCCACCCAGTCGGTCACCGCTGATACACCGTCCCGGGCCGAGCGGTTCCGGACCGTGGCCTCCCCCAGGTCGCCGCGAGTCCTGGGTTAGCGCTTCGCGCTTGGCTCCTCGCTCCCGTCCTGGAAGACGCGGCCGGTGAGCCCGACGATGCCCGAAAGCATGTTGGAGAACTCCATCGGGATGATGAACTTCGTCGACGGCGAGGCTCCGATCTGCTTCAGCGCATCGAGATACTGCAGGCTCATCGTCTTTGCGTCGACCGCCTGGGCGGCCTCGTAGATCTTCGTCAGGGCCAGGGCGAAGCCCTCGGCTCGCAAGATCGCCGCCTGGCGGTCCCCTTCGGCGTTCAGGATGGCGGACTGCTTGTTCCCCTCGGCCACGGTGATCGCGGCCTGCTTGGCCCCCTCGGCCTCGGTCACCACGGCCCGGCGAGTCCGCTCCGCCGACATCTGGCGGGTCATGGCTTCCAGCACCGTGGGCGGGGGGATGATCTCCCTGATCTCGACGTTCGTGACCTTCACGCCCCACCGTTCGGTGACCTCGTCGAGCTTGACGCGCAGGATCTCGTTCATCTGTTCCCGCTTGGCCAGGACGTCGTCCAGGGCCATGTCACCGACCACCGACCGAAGCGTGGTCGCTGCGATGTTCTGCGCCGCGCCGGCGAAGTTGCCGACGGCGAGCACCGACTGTTGCGCGTCCACGACCTTGTAGAACACGATGAAGTCGATCGAGATCGAGGCGTTGTCCTCGGTGATGGCAGTCTGATGGGGGATCTCCAGGTACAGCTCGCGGAGGTCCACCCACACCGCCCGGTCCACGATCGGGATCAGGAAGACGAACCCCGGCCCCTTCACGCCGATGTTGCGTCCCAGGCGGAACACCACCAGGCGCTGGTATTCGCGGACGATCCTGATGGCCTGCGGCAGGATGAGGATCACCAGCAGCAGCACGATCCCCAGCCCGATGAGAAGCGGGATCACGGATTGCCTCCTTCCGCCAACGGCACGGCCGTGGCCTGTTCCTTGATCGGTTCGACGTCCAGGCGGAGCCGGTCCACCCCCACCACGCGCACGCGGGTGCCCCTGGGCACGGGGCCGGCCACCGAGCGGGCCGACCATTGCTCGGAGGACACGAGCACGACTCCGTCGGGATCGAGGTCGTCCTCGACGACGCCCTCCCTACCGACGATGCCCTCGATCCCGCCGACCGCCGGCATATGGCGGGCGGCCATGGCCGCCTTGACCACCGTCCCGAAGAACAGGACGAGCAGGCCGGCCACCGGCACGATGACCCACAGCGACACGCGGGCATTCGGAACGGACGGGTTGAACAGCGTGAGGCCCCCGAGGAGCAGGCACGCCACGCCCCCGACGGTCGCGACGCCGAGCCCCGGGTGCTTCAGCTCCAGCAGGAAGAACAGCGCCGAGGCGAGCAGCAGGACGACCCCGATGATCTGCACCGGGAGCAGCCCGAAGGTTACGAACGCGGCGACCAGGAAGACGATGCCCATGATCCCCGGTATCGACAGCCCGGGGTGGAGGAGCTCGACGACGATCAGCCCCAGCCCCAGGTAGAAGAAGATGAAGGCGAAGTCCGGTGAGAGGAGCGCGTGCAGGATCCGCGCGCCGATGCCCATGCTCACCGTCTGGATGGACGCACCGGCGGTCCGGAGCGTGGCGGTCTGGCCCCCGGCCACCTCGACGGTCTGCCCGTCGATGTCGGACAGCAGCGCGTCGATGCTGGGGGCGATGAGGTCGATCACGTTCTCCTGCAGGGCCTCCTCGGCGGGGATGCTGACCGCATCCACGACCGCCTCCTTGGCCCACTCCGCGTTGCGGCCGTTGCGATTGGCCAGGCTCTGGATGTAGGCGACGGCGTCGTTCGTCACCTTTTTCTGCTCGATCGCGCCGGCGACACCGACGGGGTGCGCGGCCCCGATGTTCGTGCCCGGGGCCATCGCAGCCACCGGGCAGCCCATCATGATGAACGTTCCGGCCGATGCGGCCCGGGCCCCCTCGGGGGAGACGTAGCACACGACCGGGACATCCGAGTTCAGGATGGCCTGGATGATCTGCCGCATCGAGGAGTCGAGCCCGCCGGGCGTGTCGATCGTGAGGAGCACGGCGTCCGCGCCCTCCGCCTCGGCTCGGGTGATGCCACCGGCGATGTAGTTGGCCGTGAATGGATCCACGACACCTCGAAGGTCCAGCTGCACGACGACCGGACGGTCGGCCTGCGCCCGTGCCGACGTGGCCAGGGAGGCGGTCGCGGCCAGTGTTGCCGCCCCCAAGAGCACGGCTCGGGCGAAGGTGCGCATGCCGATATCCATCATCCCACTCGGGCCACGGGGCGTGGAGGTCGGCAGACCCGACAGCCCCGGGGGACCTCCGAACGTCCGGGTCCATCCGTGGGCGGGGGCCGTCAAAGGTCAGGGGCATTCGGGGCTTGCGTGCCGGGCGCGGTGGGCATAATGGAACGACCGGAGTCCCAAGCTCCGACGGAGCGAAGGCCCGTATACCGGAAGGAGAAGGCAGGGGTGAACGGCCGCACCGATGGGCCGCTGCTCGCTCGGGAGGAACAGCAGCTCGTGGAAGGATTGCTCGCCGGGAACGAGGACGCCGTCCGGGCGCTGTACGCACGGTTCGCCCGGCCGATCTTCACGGTCGGGATCCGGCTGCTGGGGAGCTCCGAGGCTGCGGAGGAGCTCACGCAGGACGTGTTCCTGACCGCCTGGCGAAAGGCGGCCCGATTCGATGCCAGCCGAGGCAGGTTGTCCACCTGGCTGATGACCATCGCCCACAACCTCGCCGTCGACCGGCTTCGGCGCGAGACCGGTGTGACCCGTCCAACGCTCGTTCTGGTCGACGAGGTTCCCGAGGTACCGGCGGCCGGGGATGAGGATCCGCTCCTGGAGCGCGACGCGGCCATCCGGGCCCTGCAGACCCTGTCCGACGGCGAGCGCAACCTCCTGGTGCGGACGTACTTCGGGGGCCTCACCGCCAGGGAGATCGCCCAGGCCGACGGGATCCCCCTGGGAACGGTCAAGACCCGCCTGCGAACCGCCCTGATCAAGGTTCGCCGAGCCAACCAGGACAAGGACCGGCTGTGAACTGCGTCGCCGTCCGGGATCAGCTCCCCGAGCTCGCGGTGGGCGTCCTGCCCCCGGGAGAGCGGGTCGCGCTGGAGCGGCACCTCCAGTGGTGCGCCGGATGCCGGAAGGAGGCGGGCGAGCTTGGCCAGGCCGCGGCGACCGTCGCGTTCGCGCTGACCCCGGCTCCGCTACCGCCCGGCCTGGAGGATCGGGTGGTCGTCGGCGTGGGGAAGGCGGCTGCTCGACCGCGGGCAGGGAGGCGGACGCGAATGGCGATCGCCGCCATCGTCGCGGCGACGATCGCCGTGGCGAGCCTGGGGTGGGGGGCGGTGATGGCCGGGCGGGCTCAGCAGTTCGCCGAGCGCGCCGCGCAAGCCGAACAGGACAGGTTGCAGGCGCTCGATGAGTTCCAGAGGTTCCTCGACACGTTGCCCTTCCAGGCCAGGGCCGACGAGACGCATCTTGGCCAGCTGGCTCCCACGCTCGCCATCCGACGGGGCGGGGGAGCGGTCCTGCAGCTCGTCTCGCCGACCAGGCTGGACTTCGTGATGGTCATCGTGAGCGGGCTTCCCAGGGACCCGTCGCTCGCCCCGTACCGCGTCACGTTGAAGGACGCCGAAGGCCGGGTGCTTCGGGGGGGGACGATCGCGGAGCTGGACGCCGACGGGGGCGGGCAGGCGTTCCGCGAGTTCAGGAACACCGACCTCACCGGGTTCGCCACCGTGCGGGTCCGTGACGCGTCCGGGCGCCTCGTGCTGAAGGGGACCGTGGACCAGAGCAGCGGGGCCTGAGGGCCGGCTCGCCCCGGCCTCGATTTCCTTCCTCCAGGTCAATCCGCCGACAGGGCCTCGGCCAGGAAGGCAAGGCTCCTCGGATAGCGGTAGCCGATCGACATGTGGCCCGCGTCGAACAGCTCCAGCGTGTGCTGGACCCCGATCGCCTTCAGCTCCTCGGACACCGCCACCGCGCCCACGTCGAGATACCACTCATCCTTCTTCCCCCCGTCGATCCAGATGGCCCGCATCGAGGCAAGGGCGTCGGCGCGACCCGGGACCATGCGCACGGGATCCTTCTCCAGCCAGCGCTGCCACACCTCGTCGACGAGCTTCCCGGTGCGTGCGGCGAACGGGAGTCGCACCGTCCCGTCGTCGTCGGCCGAGTAGCAGGCCGCCATGCACCAGTCGTTCATCAACACCATGTCGGACTGCTTCGTCCCGAAGGGGCGCGACCGGACGTCGGCCCAGAACCGGTCGAAAGATCCGCCGTACTCATCGCGGAGAGCCCGCACGCTCTCCCTGAACTCGGGCAGGTAGCACGCCTCGAACAGGGCGTCACCGGCGTGGCTGGCGAGCGCCGAAAACAGGTCGGGCCGGAGCATCGGGGTGACCATCGCACCGTAGCCGCCACTCGACTTCCCCTGGATCCCGCGCTTCTCCCGCCGAGCCTCGGTCCGGTAGCTGGCATCAACGAAGGGCACGGCCTCGTCGCACAGGTAGTCGTGATACCGACCGGTGGCCGGTGAGTTCAGGAACTGGCTGCCGCCGAGCGATGTCCAGCAGTCGACGAACGCCACGATCAGGGGTGGGGCCTCGCCCGAGGCGAACATCCGATCGGCGAGCTCGAGGTAGTTCGGACGGAACGCCTCGCGGTTCCGCCACATGTCGAGCTGGCCGGTCAGGCCCTGGATGACGAATACGGCGGGGTAGCGGCGATCCGGCTCGTCGTCGTAGCCGGGCGGGAGGTAGACCCACAGCGGGCGGACGGCCGAGTCCCCGAGCGGATTGCCCCGCAGCACCTCGCTCTCGATCTCGAGCTCGTCAACCCGGCCGGCGAACTCGGCTCTCCACGGCGTCGTCGCGGTCCTCATGTCTGCGTCCTCCTCGGTGGCGTGTCCTTGCCCGAACTCGTGGTGCTGAACCCGGATATCATGCAGGTCCATGCCGGAAGTGTCCGAAGTCATCGGCATCGGCCTGGCGGGCGGCCAGGGCGTCCGGGCCCGTCCGCTGACGCTCAAGGCGCCTGGCTACCTGCGATCGAAGGCCGCCATGTCGTTCCTCGGAAGGCGGCTGATCCGATGGGTGATCGAGATCCTGTCGAGCGAAGGGATCAAGGACTACTACGTGATCGCCCACGGCAAGGAGAACCGGTACCAGATCAAGGTCCTGATCGGGTACGGGGAGGGCTTCGGCGTCGACGTGAAGTACTCGCCGGTGAAGTACGACTCCCTGTCGATGGGGAGTGCCGACTCGGCCCTTCGGATGCTCGATCATTGGGACATCACGCAGACGGCCCTGGTGTTTCCCACCGATTCCATCATCGACTTCGATCTGGAGCCCATGCTCCGGGCGCATCGGGAGACCGGCGCGGTGGCGACGATCGCCGCCATGGTGCGTGAGCCCGACGAGGTGGCGGAGAAGTATGGCGTGATGCTGACCGATACGAACGGACGCGTGCAGGAGTTCGTTGAGAAGCCCACCCTCGCGGAGCTCCGCGAACATTTCCAGGTCCCCAACGATGAGGAGTTCCGCAAGCTGCCGCTCCGCACCAACGCGGGGTTCTACCTGATCGAGTCCACGGCCCTGCGCGAG
>Ga0184612_10000568_pt1 | contig 17376 bp, 16 predicted proteins | sample PLM3_60_coex_FD_133163 | JGI IMG/M metagenome (GOLD analysis project Ga0184612, IMG submission 133163) | Groundwater sediment microbial communities from an aquifer in East River, Colorado, USA - PLM3_60_coex | ecosystem: Environmental > Terrestrial > Soil > Riparian zone | place: USA: East... | reverse complement strand
TGCGGCGTGGTGCGCTGCTGATCCGGGGTCCACGCCGTTAGAGGGTGGGTCCCGGCTCTGCGGCGCACCGCCGAAGAGGCGCTGCACCGCGTCCGGGACACGAGTGACTTACTTCCTTACGCAGATTACGCGAACGACGGACGCCTTCGCATCGGTCGATCCACCGGCCGCGTTGATGCCATTGGCCTTGAGAAAGTCGCGCAACGCTTCGGCGGTCACCAGCACCGCCTGCGCCGCGGGTACGCCATTGGTGAGCCCCGCTACCTGAACCGGCTTCAACAGCGCGATGCCGGCAAACCTGCCGTCGCCATCCTGCGCGGGCGCGCCGGAAAAGCCGAGCGCCGGGGCGGGCGTCAGCGCGATATCGCTGCCGCCGCCAAGCTGGGCGATCGAAGCCTTGACGCTGGTCACCGCGGCGCCGCCGCCCTGGTTCTGCGGATCGGCAATGCCTGTGAGGTCGAGCGCCGTCTTGGTGGCGGCGTTGGCGAGACTGAGCGCTTTCAACCCGCGTGCGCCATAGATGCGCAGCAGCGCGAGATCGTGCTCCTTGTGCTCGGCGACGCGATCGGCATTGCCGAAGCCCGCAATCGCGACCGTGAGGCAGCCGTCGGTGATCTGGCGGTCGGCAATGATCGCGCCGTCGTCACTGACGACGACGCCGGTGCCGTATTCCACGGTCTTGCGCGGCGGAGGCCCAGCCATTTGCACGGCAGCCGGAAACGCATTGAACGCGCTCGACATCGCGATCACGACCGGTTCCACGGTATTCTCGGTCGCCCGGTCGTAGAGGATGGTGAGGATGCGGACCTCGTCGCCCCTAAAGGTGCCGCGGAGGTAAAATTTCTTCAGGCCCTGCAGGCCCGACAGCACGAAAAAGTCCGGCTTGACCACGGTGTAGTCGATGTTGCGCCCCGGCTCTTTCTTCTCGCGCTCGGCGAGCTTTGCCGTAACGGGGCCGGCTTCCTTGCGCCGGGCCAGTTGAATCTGGATCGTGCCGGTAGGCGACGTCCATTTGGTGCCGTTGGCGTCGCTGGCCTGCTGCGGCACCAGTTTGGAGGGGATACCCAGCCGCACGCCGGTGCCGGGATCGGTGACGATCTTCCAGCCGACGCTTTCCTGCTTTTTCTTGGCGGTGTCCGCAAGGATGCCGCGCTCCTGCGGATTGAGCACGCCGGTCTGCTTGCCGCCGCGAGTTTTCTGGAATTCCTTGATCGCATTGACCATGCGCTCGCTGAGGTCGCCCGTGATGGCGCCGTTATATTGGCCGACCCAGGCAAGGTCCGACTGCAGCGCCAGCCGCTCGGCCTGTGCCATGGCATTGGCGGTTTCCTCCGGCTTCTGCAGCGCGGGACGGATCGGTATCGTGGTGACCGGTTTCGGCTTGGCGCCCACCGTGGAGGGCGGCGTCATTTGCGCCCGCGCGGAGACCCCCGAGAACGCAAGCGCTGCGGCCGCGATCATCAATGTTGCTGAATGCACCAATCTCATGACAAATCCCGGGAGGGTCATTGACGCCCCGCCAATTAAGCACATCTGCTTGGTCGGCAACAACCGCGCCGCGGTTCAGGAACCGCGCCAGGAAATAGACCGACCATGCTGACGGCCGACGAGCTCGAACGCTACGCCCGCCATATCGTGCTGCGCGAAGTCGGCGGCCCGGGGCAAACCGCGCTGAAGGAGGCGTCCGTGCTGGTGATCGGCGCCGGCGGCCTCGGCGCGCCAGTCCTGATGTATCTGGCGGCCGCCGGTGTCGGCACGCTCGGTGCGGTTGATGACGACATCGTCTCACTGTCCAACCTGCAGCGCCAAATTATCCACACCACGCCCGACATCGGACGGCGCAAGGTCGACAGCGCTGCCGAAGTGATTCACGCGCTCAATCCGCATGTTCATTTCGAGGCGCATGCGGTGCGTCTCGATGCAAAGAATGTGATGTCGCTGATCGGCGGCTATGATCTCGTGCTCGACGGCTCCGACAATTTCGAAACGCGCTATCTGCTCTCCGATGCCTGTTTCCTTGCCGGCAAGCCGCTGATCACGGCGGCGCTCGGGATGTTCGACGGATCGCTCACCACGATCCGTGCGCATGAACATGGCGCCGACGGGGAGTTCAATCCGACCTATCGCTGCCTGTTTCCCGAGCCGCCGCCGCCCGGCACCGTGCCGGCCTGCGCCGAAGCCGGCGTCATGGGCGCGCTGGCGGGCATGCTGGGCTCGATGATGGCGCTGGAGGCGATCCGCGAGATCGTCGGCTTCGGCGAGAGCTTGGTCGGACGGCTGGTGATGGTGGACGCCCGCGCGATGCGGTTTGAAACCTTGCGCTACGCGCGCGACCCGGCCAACCCGCTCAACGGCGATAGGCCTGTCATCACCGATTTGAGCGGGCACGCGGCGTAAGGTTTCACCGTTTCTCGCTGTCCATATGCGCGAGCTGCGACTCGGGATAGCGCGCTCCTGCGGCGGCGCCTGGCGGAAAAGCCTTGGCGAGCGCGGCGAGATGCGCATCCGTCAATTTCACATCGAGCGCACCGAGCGCCTCGGAAAGGCGGTCGCGGCGACGTGCGCCGACCAGCGGTACGATGTCGTTGCCCTGCGCTGCGACCCAGGCGATCGCGACCTGCGCCGGTGATGCGCCAACCTCGGCCGCAATGGCGCGCAGGGAGTCCACCAGTGCGAGATTCGCGTCGAGATTGGAGCCCTGGAAGCGCGGGCTCATTTGACGAAAATCCTGCACAGCGGAGCGTTGCTTCGACCAGTGTCCGCTGATCAGCCCGCGCGCCAATACGCCGTAGGCGGTGATGCTGATTCCGAGCTCGCGGCAGGTCTTGAGAATGTCGCTCTCGATCCCGCGCGCGACGAGCGAGTATTCGATCTGCAGGTCGACGATCGGATGCACCGCGTGCGCCCGACGAATGGTGTCGGAGCCAACCTCGGAAAGGCCGACATGTCTGATCCAGCCGGCTTTCACCATGTCGGCCATCGCGCCGACGGTTTCTTCGATCGGCACGTCCGGATCGAGCCGCGCCGGCCGATAGATGTCGATGGTGTCGACGCCGAGCCGCTGCAGCGAATAGGCGACGAAATTCCTGATCGCGGCCGGTCGGCTGTCATAGCCGAGAAAGCCCTTGTCGGGATCGCGCAGCGCGCCGAACTTGACGCTGATCTGGAGGTTGTCGCGATTGCGGCTGGCGAGCGCCTCGCGGATCAGCATCTCGTTGTGGCCCATGCCGTAGAAATCGCCGGTGTCGAGCAGGGTGATGCCGGCATCGAGCGCGGCATGGATGGTGGCGATGCTCTCGCTGCGGTCGGCCGGGCCGTAGAAATCCGACATGCCCATGCAGCCGAGGCCGATGGCCGAGACGGATGGACCTGTCGTGCCGAGTTTGCGCTTTTCCATGATGGTCTCCTCGTAATCGGTGGCGGACGTTCCGCCGTGATGTCGAGGCCGATATGCGCCTTTTCCGATAAAGCGATAAGCTGGACAATTATAAATGGTTTGTTCAGTATATCGAACAATGAAGGATTTCGACCTCCGCGACCTCGATGCTTTCGTCGCCGTGGCGCGCACCCGGAATTTCCGCCGCGCCGCGGTCGAGCAGGGCGTCTCCGTCTCGAGCCTCAGCCAGCGCCTGCGCGACATGGAGGAGCGGCTTGGCGTGCGCCTGATGAACCGCACCACGCGCAGCGTAGCCCTCACCGAGGCCGGTGAATTGTTGCTGGCCCGTGTCGGCCCTGCCATGTCGGATGTCGGCGCGGCGCTCGATCAGGTGCGCGGCCTGCGGGCCGTGCCGTCGGGGCGTCTGCGCATCAATGCGCCGCCGCCGGCGATCGATCTGGTGCTGGCGCCGATGGTCGCGCCGTTTCTTGCAGCGCATCCCAAGATCGATCTGGAGATCGTCGGCGAGAGCTCGTTTATCGATATCGTGGCCGGAGGCTTTGACGCCGGCGTGCGCTATGGCGAGCATCTGGCGCAGGACATGATCGCGGTCTCGCTCGGCGCGCCACAGCGCTACGCCGTAGTGGCCTCGCGCGAATACATCGCGCTGCATGGAAGTCCGAAGCATCCGAAAGACCTGCTGGAGCATTCCTGTATCCGCACCCGCTTCGGCAGCGGCGCGATGCTGGATTGGGAGTTCGAGAAGGCAGGCCGTGTCGTAAAAGTCTCGCCACCGGCCAAACTGATCGCGACCTATCTCGGCCTGGCGCTACGCGCCGTGCATGATGGGGTCGGCTTCTGGCTGACGTTTGAGGGTTACGTTCGCTACGGCATCAAGTCGGGCGCGCTGGTCAGCGTGCTCGATGACTGGTGTCCGCCGTTTCCCGGGCCGTTTCTATATTACCCGAGCCGCCGCCAGCCACCGCCGGCGCTCGCCGCGTTCGTGGCCTTTGCCGCTCAATGGCGGAAACGGGAACGGCGCAAGAACAGATAATGCCGTAGCCCGGATGGAGCGCAGCGCAATCCGGGATGGCATCCGCAGCACGCTTCCCCGGATTTCGCTTCGCTTCATCCGGGCTACAGGCGTTCGAGCTCGCGTCGAATTCACAGCATGCTGGGCAGCACGCGGTCCGGCGGCTTGTGGTTGTCCAGGAAGGTCCGGATATTGATGATCACCTTCTCGCCCATCTCGACGCGGCCTTCGATGGTGGCCGAGCCCATATGCGGCAAAAGCGTCACCTTGCCGGCCTTGGCGAGCCGCACCAGCTTCGGATTGACCGCGGGCTCGTGCTCATAGACGTCGAGGCCGGCGCCGCCGACGTCGCCTGCTTCGAGCAGCTTGACCAGTGTGTCCTCGTCGATCACCCCGCCGCGCGCGGTGTTGACGATATAGGCGTCCTTCCGGATCAGCTTCAGCCGCCGCGCCGACAGCAAATGATAGGTCGCCGGCGTATGCGGACAGTTCACCGAGATGATGTCCATCCGCGCCAGCATCTGGTCGAGGCTTTCCCAATAGGTCGCGCCGAGTTCCTCGGCGATGACAGGCGCCACGGGGCGTCGGTTGTGATAGTGGATCTGTAGGCCGAAGGCGCGCGCCCGGCGGGCCACGGCCTGGCCGATGCGGCCCATGCCGATAATGCCGAGGCGTTTGCCGCCGATGCGATGGCCGAGCATCCAGGTCGGCGACCAGCCCGGCCAGCTCTTGCCTTCGGTGAGGATCGATGCGCCCTCGATCAGCCGCCGCGGCACCGCCAGGATCAGCGCCATGGTCATGTCGGCGGTGTCTTCGGTCAGCACTTTCGGCGTGTTGGTCACCGTGATGCCGCGCGCATGCGCCGCCGTGACGTCGATATTGTCGACGCCGTTGCCGAAATTCGCGATCATGCGCAGCTTGCAGTCGGGATGCTTGAGCATCTCCTCGTTGATCATGTCGGTGACGGTCGGCACCAGCACGTCGGCGGTGCGGACCGCGTCCGCGATCTGTTCCGGCGTCATCGGCGTGTCGTCGAGATTCAATCTCGCGTCGAACAGCTCGCGCATCCGGGTCTCGATCGAGTCCGGCAGCTTGCGGGTGACGACGACGAGAGGTTTTTTCTTAACCGACATGTCCTGCTCTCATGAGGCAATGGCTCGCCAGAGCTCGCCGTTCAGACCTCATTAACCCGGTTGTTCGACACTGCGATGGTCACGCGGTCCCGGTGTCCCGCTGTTTCCTCTGGTAAGTCCTTGGGTTCCCAAATACTTGCCGCGGATTTTCAGCGGAAAATTCGGGCGTTCTTGTTCTCAACGTTCCGTCCTCTCTATCAGAAGGCCGGGCCAAGACAAGAACCCCCGGAAGTCACAATCCGGGGGCGACCAAAGCGGGGCACAGGGGTTTGGGGTTTTCGGGCGTTAGCGAGCGGTTTCAACTCGAAGAAATTGAGTTGAGAGTAGCTCGGCGGGAGACGAGTTGATGGCGTTGGGGCGTTTCTGTTCGGTGGCGGTGCTGGCGGGGTGCTGGCTTTTGGCATCGGTCAGCACAGGGTTTTCGGCCAAGGATTCGGCCAGCACGACCAGCGGCCTGCCGGTGCCGCGATATGTCAGCCTCAAATCCGACCATGTGAATGTCCGGGCCGGTCCGACCAAGGATAACGATGTCGCCTGGATCTATACCCGCTCGGGCCTGCCGGTCGAAATCACCGCCGAGTTCGAGAATTGGCGCCGCGTGCGCGATTCCGAGGGCTCCGAGGGCTGGGTCTATCATTCGCTGCTGTCCGGCCGCCGCACTGCGGTCGTCACCATGAAGACCAAGGACGAGCTTGCGTCGCTCTACGATCGTCCCGATCCGACCAGCGCGATTGCGGCCCGCCTGCAGGTTGGCGTCGTCACCCAGGTCAAGAAATGCGCCAATGGCTGGTGCCGCGTGATCGGCAACGGCTTTGACGGCTGGATCGAACAGCAGCGCCTGTGGGGCGTCTACGCGGATGAGAAGGTGGAGTGAGCTCTCCGCTGTGAGCAAGAACTCTCGCGTCGTCCCGCGAACGCGGGGACCTATACGCCGCGGCCCATCAATGAGAGCCGTAGGGTGGGCAAAGCGAAGCGTGCCCACCTTTCTTTCGACGGTTTTGGATAGACGGTGGGCACGGCGCAAGCGCGCCTTTGCCCACCCTACGAATCTTCCGTGGAGAATCAGCGCTTCTTGCGCAGGCGCACAACCATGTCGACGCGGGCGATTTCGTAGCCTTCCGGCACGTCGGGCATCTTCGACAGCACCAGATGCGGATCGGGAATGTCGACCAGCTCGTGGTTGTTCTCGAGATAGAAGTGGTGGTGCGCGGTGACGTTGGTATCGAAATAGGTCTTGGTGCCGTCGACCGAAACCTGGCGCAAGAGACCCGCATCGGTGAGCTGATTGAGCGTGTTGTAGACGGTCGCCAGCGACACCGGAACCTTGGCCAGCGTCGCTTCCTCGTACAGCATTTCCGCGGTCAGATGGCGGGCGCCCTTGCCGAACAGCAGCCAGCCCAGCGCCATGCGCTGGCGGGTCGGTCTAAGACCGGCGGCCTGCAGCATTTCGTTGACGTCGTGCCAGGGACAGCCGGTCAACGCCGGCTGATGTCCGGCGGCCCGGGCGGCCGGATCGATCCCGTCGTCGTTCAGGGGGGAGGCTTGGTCGTTCATGTCCACTTCGGGCACCACGCGCTAACTTGGGCAATAATCTTGCCTAATATAAAAGGAAATCAGGTAGATGCAAGTTTTTCGCAACTAGAACCCGCCCAAGGTAAAGAGGAACCAGCGTGCAAACGCGGCGTTTTAGCCCGTTCCAGTGCTTTGCTGGGCTCCGGTGCCTATGTTACAGAGCGCGCGGACCACATATGCGATTTCGGCAGAGGCTAATGCCGATTGCATCCTAAGTAGCGCCAATTTGCGGGAAACAAGTGTTCTCCCGTAGGGAAACGGGTCCGGTTCGCTCAGAAAGCGCTCCATCGGGACATCTAAGGTAGAGGCGGGATACGATGCTGGATCGGCGCAGCGGTTATGAATACGAGGACTTGCTGGCCTGCGGCCGTGGCGAGATGTTCGGCCCGGGCAACGCGCACCTGCCGCTGCCGCCGATGCTGATGTTCGACCGCATCACCGAAGTCTCTGAAAATGGCGGGGAATTCGGCAAGGGGCTGATTCGGGCCGAGCTCGATGTGAAGCCGGACCTGTGGTTTTTCGGCTGCCATTTCAAGAACGATCCGGTCATGCCGGGCTGCCTCGGCCTCGACGCGATGTGGCAGATGGTCGGCTTCTACCTGGGCTGGATCGGCGGCGAGGGGCGGGGCCGGGCGCTGGGGCTGGGGGAATTGAAGTTCTCCGGCCAGGTGCTGCCGAACGCCCGCAAGGTTGTGTACAACATCGACATGAAACGCGTGATGCGTTCAAAGCTGGTGCTTGGCGTTGCCGACGGCTGGCTTTCCATGGATGGCGAGATTATCTATCGCGCCAAGGATCTGAAGGTCGGGCTGTTCAAGCAGGGCACCGCGCCTGCCTGAGCGGCGCGATCACGCAATCAACATATCTTCACGGACAAACGGAAACGGCAGGGCGAGGCGATCATGAAGCGGGTTGTCATAACGGGGATGGGCATTGTCTCGTCCATCGGAAACAACACCCAGGAAGTGCTTGCGAGCCTTCACGAAGCGAAATCCGGGATCACGCGCGCGGAAAAATACGCCGAGATGGGCTTCCGTTCGCAGGTGCAGGGCGCGCCGACGCTCAATCCGGCCGACGTCATCGACCGCCGCGCGATGCGCTTCCTCGGCGAGGGCGCGGCGTGGAATCACATCGCCATGGAGCAGGCGATCCAGGATTCCGGGCTGCAGCCTGCGGAAGTGTCCGACGTCCGCACCGGCATCATCATGGGCTCCGGCGGGCCTTCCGCCCGCACCATCGTCGAAGCCGCCGACATCACGCGAAGCAAGGGGCCCAAGCGGGTCGGACCGTTCGCGGTGCCGAAGGCGATGTCGTCGACGGCGTCGGCCACGCTTGCGACGTGGTTCAAGATCAAGGGCGTGAACTATTCGATCTCGTCGGCCTGTGCGACCTCGAACCATTGCATCGGCAACGCCTATGAGACGATCCAGATCGGCAAGCAGGACGTGATCTTCGCCGGCGGCTGCGAGGAACTGGATTGGTCGCTGTCGGTGCTGTTCGACGCCATGGGCGCGATGTCCTCGAAATACAACGATACGCCGGCCACCGCTTCGCGCCCCTACGACATCAGCCGCGACGGCTTTGTCATTGCCGGCGGCGCCGGCGTGGTGGTGCTGGAAGAACTCGAACACGCCAAGGCGCGCGGCGCGCGCATCTATGCCGAAGTGGTCGGCTATGGCGCGACGTCGGACGGTTACGACATGGTCGCCCCCTCGGGCGAAGGCGCCGAGCGCTGCATGCGCATGGCGATGTCGACCGTGAAGACCCCGATCGATTACATCAACCCGCACGCCACTTCGACGCCCGCCGGCGATCCCCCGGAAATGGAGGCGATCCGAAAAGTGTTCGGCGTCGGCGACAAGTGCCCGCCGATCTCGGCGACCAAGGCGCTGACCGGGCACTCGCTCGGCGCCACCGGCGTGCAGGAAGCGATCTATTCGCTGTTGATGATGAACAACGGCTTCGTCTGCGAGAGCGCCAACATCACCGAGCTCGATCCGGTGTTTGCCGACATGCCGATCGTGCGCAGGCGCATCGACAACGCCAAGCTCGGCACCGTGCTGTCGAACTCCTTCGGCTTCGGCGGCACCAACGCCACGCTGGTGTTCAAGCGGATGGATGCGTGATTTCGTTCTTGCCTGTTCTCGTTTGCGGTGAGAGATCGGCAGGCAGCGGATGGTGCCTTTGCAACAATCCGAAACGGGGTGGGCATGATTATCGAACCGCGCGTGCGAGGCTTCATCTGCACGACGGCACATCCTGTCGGCTGCGCCAGAAATGTCCGCGAGCAGATCGCTTATGTTCTCCGTCAGGGGTCTATTCCGGAGTGCCCGAAGCGCGTCGCCGTGCTGGGGTGTTCAACGGGGTATGGCCTCGCGAGCCGCATTGTTGCGACCTTTGCCGGGGGAGCAGACACCATCGGCGTGTCATTGGAGCGCGAGCCTTCTGCCAGCAGAACAGGCAGCGCTGGCTGGTACAACAACCGCGCATTTGAGATCGAGGCCCAGAAGATCGGACGATCTCCCCTCACTTTGGAGGGCGACGCCTTCTCGAACGACTTGAAGAAATCCTTCATCGACCGTGTGCGCGAAAAGTTCGGACAGCTGGACATGCTGGTCTACAGCATGGCCGCTCCTGTCCGGACAGATCCGGACACGGGCAAGACCTATCGCTCGGCGATCAAGCCGCTCGGTAATCCCGTCGAAATCAAGACCCTCAACACCGAAACCGGCGAGGTCTTCGAGACGACCATTGCGCCGGCGAGTGAGGATGAAGCGACCGCCACGGTCGCGGTGATGGGGGGCGATGACTGGAAGCGCTGGATCGATCAACTCGGGGACGCCGGCGTCCTGGCGCCGGGCTTCCGGACGCTCAACTATACCTATATCGGCAGCGAACTGACTTGGCCTATCTACTGGCAAGGTACTCTGGGGCGCGCCAAGGTCGATCTCGACCGCAAGGCGGAAGCGATCCGGGGCCGGCTCGGCCAGGACGCGGCCCGCGTGGTGGCGCTGAAGGCTGTGGTCACCCAGGCGAGTTCGGCCATTCCGGTGGTGCCGCTCTATGGGACGGTGCTATTCAAGGTCATGAAGCAACTCGGGCTCCACGAAGGATGCATCGAACAGATCGATCGCCTGTTCCGGACACGCCTTGGCCCGGGTGTCGAAGTTGACGAGGCGCAGCGCATCAGACTCGACGACCGGGAGCTTTCGCCCGGAGTTCAGGCGGAGGTGTTGCGGCGATGGCCCCTCCTCTCCACGGAAACGCTCGGCGAATTAGCAGATCTTCCAGAATACAGGAGCCAATTCCTTCGCCTGTTCGGGTTTGGCATCGACGGCGTCGACTACTCACAGGACGTGGACCCCCGCGTCGTCACGTGAGTTTCGTAGCCCGGATGGAGCGAAGCGAAATCCGGGGCATCTCGCACGCGGTGCATTGCCCCGGATTACGCTTCGCTCCATCCGGGCTACGTTTACTTCACCCCGCTGCGATCTTCTCCGCGCGCTGGAACGCCGGGCGCGCCACGCAGCGGTCGATATAGGCGTCGAACGACGGCCGCGGTGGCACCATCTTGAACATCCGCACCGCGAAGTTCAGGCCTGAGCCCAACATGATGTCGGCCGCGGAAAATTTCTCGCCGAGAATCCATGGGCCCTTCTGCAAGGCGGCATCGAGCACGTCGAAGGTCTGCGTCGCACTGCCCCACGCCGCCGTGCTCGCCGGCACTTCGAGCTTGGTGAAGAGTTGGATCAAGGCCGGCTCGATGCAGCTCGGCGAGAAGAACAGCCATTGCAGATATTTCGCGCGCAGTGGATCGGTTGCGGCCGGCGCAAGATTGGTTTCCGGATAACGGTCGGCGATGTAGGCGCAGATCGCGGCCGCCTCGCCAAGCGCAGCGTCGCCGTCCTTCAACCCCGGCACCTTGCCCATCGGGTTGATCGCGAGATATTCCGGCGCCTTCTGTGCACCGGTCGAAATGTCCGTCAGCACGCGCTCATAAGGCAATCCGGCTTCTTCGAGAAGCCAGATCGCGGAGATCGAGCGGGAGCGGGGCGACCAGTAAAGCTGGATCATGGGGGAACCTTTCATCGGCGTGTGACGAACAGCGTGCTGTTCATTGCGCGTCTGCCGCGAATTGGCAACGCACTACGCCTGGGACGAACGAGCCGTGCCCCAAGCGACATGTTGGTCAACTCTATTTCGTGCGGCCGATTGGTAAGCGATCTCCGGCGAATTGCGGAGGTCGATTACCGCGCGGCTTCCTGTGCTGGACGTCGAAGCATCCCCGGCAGTGTCTTGTCGAGGCTTGCAGCCAACATCGCGCGTACGCCATCGCGTAGCACCGGGTTGGCTGCGGCGTCAGCAGGCTTATCCGGAAACATCGAGGGATCCAGCTCGCGGGAGGGGCCTCCAAGCGGATGGTGACGCACACGGTTGATGAATGTGTCCTCGGTCGTCAAAGCCTCAGATTCCCTGATCAGTTCAAAGGTTCGTCCGTCGTAGACCCGGATGTACATCATGGCGAAAAGATACACGGGTCTGCCAAACCTGTGACGCGAGATACCAATACCGAATTCCCGATGGTTGCCGCCGCCATGCCGATGGATGACGACGTAGCGTTCGCAGTTGATCCTGGGAGCGAGAAATTGAGCAAACTCCTTGATATCCGTCGCGGAGCTTCGGAACCACGAAAACGACTTTTGACGCGGCGCGCGCAGTTCCTCCCTCGTGAAGGGAATTCTCCGCACGGACATGCCGGGTGCCGCGGCCCGGACGCGCGAGACGACCAGCTCGTCGAGCGCCCATCCGTCGACCGCCACCCGCGCATAAGTATCGGCAAACGTGACGAGTCCGAAATTTTCGACGAGGAACAGGTTGCCGGCGATGGGAATGACGCCGATCTGGCACGATCTGCTTTCCGTCGGCTTTGTCGATTTGGCAGCAACGTTGGGTATTGGCACAAGTTTCTTGGCGGCGGGCTTCGCCGCCCGTGCGGCCCGTTGCGTTGTTTCCTCGGGTGCCGGCTGCATCTGCGCGAATGAGGAAATGGGAAAGCAGAACAGGAAAATCGCAGCGGCGACAACTCGAATCATTGTGACATCGGCGGTTGTGGGAGGAGGTGCTCAATCGTTCTTGAGATAGTTGGGCAGCGTCTGGTCAAGCCTTGCCGCAACCAGCGCACGGGTCCTGTCGCGAAGCGTCGCGTTACCCGGAACAGCGGTCGCTGGTTCGGGAAACAGCGAATTGTCGAGCTTGGTGAGCGGATCTTCAGTCAATCGCAGGCCGTCGGCCAGCCTCGTACCCAAACCAGCGAACGGGCGGCTGATAGTCTCGTAGGTGCCGCCGTCGAGCAGGAGCACCGAAACATTGGCGAACAGGTGCGAGTGCCGGGCGATCGATCCGAGGCCGCGACTGTATGCACCGATTCCGTCAAGCATGAGATTGGTGCCCGGCACCTGCCCTTTGAATCGGGTTACAACAAGGTAGCGTTCGCAGTTCGCAGTTGGCGTGATGCCTCTGACGATCGCCGGCAGGCCCTCGCGCGGGTCGGGCAAGAATCGTGATGTCGGATGATAGAAGGGCTCAAACGCGCCCTTCGGGTAAGCGATCCTCCGGACCGTTGGATCAGCGCCGGTCGCCGCGCGCACCCGCGCGACGACGAGATCGTCGAGGCCCCATCCCTCGACCGGAACCTCGCTCTCCTCGGTCTCAAAAATCGTAAGGCCGAACTTCTGTACGGCGAAACGGTCACCAATCGCCGAAATCACGCCAAGCCTGCAAGGACCGGTTTCCGCCGCAACCGGTTGCTTCGCGGCTGCTTTGGCCTTGGGCGCCGCTTTCTTTGTAATTGACTTGGCGGGTGTCGATGCCGCCGGGGCGCTCGTCGTTGAAGGAGATTGGGCCCATCCAGCTGCCGTGAAGCATGACACGAGGATGACGGCGGCGGCGAAGGTGCGGAACATGGCCTGAATGAAAGTTGATGACACTGAACATGCAAACTAGAGCGTGCGTGCGCCGTCCGCAAGCCGGGCGATGGCTTTCACGCCGATTTCCGCCAGCGATAATATTTCATCGCAAATCCCGTCATCGGCTCGACCTGTTCTTTCTCGAACACAAAGCCTTCGCGTTCGTACCAGCGCCAGGCCTTTTCATTCTCGCGCACGCAGCGCAGCCAGATTTGATCCGGCAGATGTTGGCGCGTAAAAGCGAGCAACTGGCGCCCCAGGCCGTTGCCCTGATATTCCGGCGCGACGAATAGCTGGTCGAGGTAGCAGTCGGGCAAATGCATCGCCAGCATCGCTGCCAATCTTCCATCGTCGTCGGCGACGTAGAGGCTCCAGCCCTTCTCGACCTCCATCGGGACGCGGGCGCGCAATTTTGCCAGCAGAGAATCGCTGGCGTCTTCCAGCCCGGTCGAAACCCAACTGTCCATCCAGACGCGGGCGATCTGGTCATACTCGTCTGATCGGGCGAGGCGAATCACGGGCAGTGGCACGGCAATGCTTCCAGGCTTCCGTTGCGACGGTCGGAGACGAGGCGACCCGTCCCCCATGAACATGGGAGGACAACGACGCCGCGCACGGTGCACTTTCGGTCGTGACGGCCGTGTCCGCAATACCTCTGCGCGAGGTATCCGCGCGGCCGTTCCTACAGGCCTCACGGAGGAAAGTGGCATTGTTGACGCGCTGGATTCGCTCGCACCTGCTGACAACGGCCGCCGGCATGATCATGACGAGCGTTGGCGGACCGGCCTTTGCTCAATCCGCGATCTGGGATGCGGCGTTGTCCAATTCGCATTGGTACGTGCCGATCCCGCAGCTCCTGGCCTATGCCGCGCCGGCAACCGGTTTTTCCAACCCGATTGCGATCGGCGATCAAACCTTGTGGTCGCTTGGAACGGCGACCAACGGCGCTTTCACGGGGTTCAGCAGCGCGCAGCTCGCGATCGGACCGGTGTCGCACACCGAGAACTCGACGATCCAGGGTTTTGTCGCGACGTCGGGGCAGATCACCATGGTATTCGCGCCGGTCGGCGGGGGCACGCCGACCGTAGGCCTCGGTCAGATGCGGCTGATCAATGGCGTGTGGCAGATGGAAATGCAGATGATCACGGGCCAAAACCTGTTGATCTCGCACTGGGCCTATATGACCCCTTACAACCCTGCAACCTTCTCACCGCCGGTCCCGCAACCGATCCTTGCGAATTCGGTGCCGGAATGGGCGTGGACGTCTGGCACACGCTGGCGCATCGCCAGTCCGTCGATGTTCGGCACCGCGACGCCGGGGCGGTTCGTGGTGAGCGATTATCAGAACGGATATTTCTGGGGCAGCGGGGCGGCGCCTTCGGCAAGCAGTGCGGGAAATTTCACCCTGCTCGGCTCCGTCACCCCCGAGGGCAGGGTGCTCTTCAACACGCTGTCGCGCGGCACTCTCACCAGCCTCTATGGCGCGGCCTCCGGCGATGCGTCGGGAGCGCAGATGCTTGTCAGCACCTACGATCTGACCGGCAGTCCTACCGGAGGATGGGCCAACATCTCGCTCGTACAGCCTTACGCCGAGGTATTGGCGGGACAGAACAACCGCGCCGGACTTGGTGCTGCGGCGGTGCTCGACCGGATGGCGTCAACGCCGCTTGGATTGACCGGCGCCATGGCGCCGACATTTGCGATTCTCGACAATCTCGATGCGCCGGCGCTTTCGAATGCCGTCAGCCAGACCTTGCCCGTCCTCGCCGGCGCGGCGTCGCAGGCGACCTACGCCACGCAACGCGTGCTTGCGCAGACCGTCATCGGCCGCCTCGCCGACGCCTACGGCCTGCGTACCGCCGGGACGACGGCAGAGCGAAACGCCTGGCTCAAGCCGCTCGGCGGTGTCGCCAACCAGGGCGGCAATGACGGTGCGCCGGGATACCGTGCGAGCGGCGGCGGCCTGGTCGCGGGCGTCGACACGCCGGTGTCGTCGCGGATGGTGCTTGGCGGCCTGTTTTCTTACGCGCATCAGAACATCACGGGCAGCGATGAGACCGTGCCCAACCGGCTCGGACTGGATACCTATCAGCTCGGGCTCTATGGCGCCTACGCGCTGAGGCCCGGCACCGAGATCGATTTCCTGCTCGATGGCGGCATCAACCAGAACCGCGTCAACCGGTCGCTCTCGTTCGTGAACAGCACGGCCGTTGCGGATTATCTCAGCTACAGCGGGCATGCCGGGGTTGCGGTCAAGCAGTTGATCCCGGTCCGCGAAGGGTTTTCGATCTTGCCCTCGCTGCGCCTCGACTACGCGCAGGTGCGTGCCGATCCCTATAGCGAAAGCGGCGCGGGCGGACTGAACCTCAAGGTTGATTCGCAGCTCTATCGCGAGCTGATGCTGAGCGCGGGCGTGAGGGGCGCTTACCGGATCGCCGAGCGCATTTGGCTCACCGCCGACGGCGCGGCCGGTTACAACCTTCTCAATAACCGGCTGCAGGTATCAGCGGCGTTCGCGGCCGGCGGCGAGAGTTTCGTCACCACGGCTTTCAGCCAGTCGCCGTGGCTCTATTCGGCAGGCGTCGGGCTGGCCTCGAAGCAGACGGACAATCTGGACCTCAGCATGCGCTACGGCGTGCAAACCAGTCCTTCCGGCTTTCTGAACCAGACAGGATCGTTCACGCTTAGGATAAAACTTTAGTGGCTCGGGCCGCGCGGAGGCCGTCAGGCCCGCAATTTCATTTCCGCGACGGCGATTTCGCCTTGCGTTGTTCGCGCAACGCGTCGGCTGCGAGGCAAACCACTTCGGAGATTTGCTGGAGCTGTGCGGCGAGCGGACTTGTCTTGCGCCAGACCATACCAATGGTTCGCGACGGCTGCGGATTCCTGAAGCGCGCGACCGAGACCGGCGCCGAGCGTGTTTCCACCGCGACCGCCATTTCCGGGATCAGGGTCACGCCGATGCCGGCGCCGACCATTTGCACGAGCGTCGACAGCGAGCTTGCGTCCAGCACTTCCCGTGGCGGCGACTGCATGTTGCAGAACGACAGCGCCTGGTCGCGGAAGCAGTGCCCCTCTTCGAGCAGCAAAAGGCGCATCTCGCGCAGCGTCTCGTGGCTCGGCACCGGTGTTCCCTCGTCCTCGCCCGGCCGCACCAGCAGGAAATTCTCCGAAAAACACACGACCTCGGTGAGCGAAGGTTCGGATACCGGGAGCGCCACGATCGCCGTATCCAACCGGCCTTCGACGACCTCCTTGATCAGCTTCGGCGTCAGCGTCTCGCGGACGTGAATGTCGAGTTCCGGATGCATGCGCGCGAGGTTTTCGATCACCTTCGGCAGCAGATAGGGTGCAATCGTCGGGATCATGCCGATGCGCAGCCGCCCCGCGAGCCGGTCACGCGAAGCGCGCGCAAAATCTCCAAGTTCATCGACCGAACGCAGGATCTCGCGGACACGCTGGACGATCTCTTCGCCGAACTTCGTCAGCGTCACCTGTCGTGCGCTTCGCTCCAGCAGCACGCCGCCGAGGATTTCCTCCATTTCCTTGATCTGCATCGACAGCGCCGGCTGCGAGATCGAACATGCCTCCGCCGCCCGTCCGAAATGGCCGTGACGTGCCAGCGCATCGAAGTAGCGAAGCTGTCTGAGCGTCGTCTGGATCATCAGGTCACCTTATCGGTTCGATCATTAAAATCAACTTTACCTGATGGAGGGCGGTGCTTAGATTGCATTCAATCCGACCAGGAACCATCAGGAGACGACCATGGATGATAAAACCAAATGCCCGTTCACGGGTGCACGCGGACACGCGAACCGCGACTGGTGGCCGGACGCGCTGGACGTTTCGGTCCTGCACCGTAATTCCACTCTGTCCGATCCAATGGGCAAGGCGTTCGACTACGCCAAGGAGTTCAAGACGCTCGACCTCAACGCCGTGGTCAAGGACCTGCATGCGTTGATGACGGAATCGCAGGAATGGTGGCCGGCCGATTTCGGTCACTATGGCGGTCTGATGATCCGGCTGGCGTGGCACAGCGCGGGCACCTACCGCATCACGGATGGCCGCGGTGGCGCCGGTGCGGGTCAGCAGCGCTTCGCGCCGTTGAACAGCTGGCCTGACAACGCCAACCTCGACAAGGCGCGCCGGCTATTGTGGCCGATCAAGCAGAAGTACGGCCGGAAACTCTCGTGGGCCGACTTGATGATTCTCGCAGGCAACGTCGCGCTGGAATCGATGGGCTTCAAGACCTTCGGCTTCGCCGGCGGCCGCGCCGACGTCTGGGAGCCCGAAGAG
>Ga0184612_10000567_pt1 | contig 17392 bp, 15 predicted proteins | sample PLM3_60_coex_FD_133163 | JGI IMG/M metagenome (GOLD analysis project Ga0184612, IMG submission 133163) | Groundwater sediment microbial communities from an aquifer in East River, Colorado, USA - PLM3_60_coex | ecosystem: Environmental > Terrestrial > Soil > Riparian zone | place: USA: East... | reverse complement strand
GAGGGCGTCGATGAACCAGGTCCACGCCGGCAGCACGGACTGGATCGGCGGCCAACCGTTGATGACGGCAATGAGCTGCCAGTACCGCTCGGCCCGGGGCTCGTGCCCGGTCCGCAGTGCGTCGAGGAGGTCTCGCCGGTACGCCTCGTCCGGCTCGCGTCCGACCGAGGCAGCGAACGCGCCGACCAGCTCGTCGTGGGCCGCGCTCGCCTCCGGCGCCGCGGGGTCGATGCCGGCGGAAAGGTTGGCGCCGGCCCGCTCGGACACAAGGGCCGCGGTTCGCACCGCGTCACCGCCGGTGGGCGCGGCGGAGGGTGCCGCCGCCGAACCATCGCTCGCGCCAAAGCTGTGCAGCCCCATCTCCCGCAGCCGCCGCCGGAAGTCCTCGTCGCGCACGAGCACCGCGAGCTCAATCCAGGCGTCGACCTGATCGTCGGTCGGATCGTCGGGCAACTCGGGCGCTCCGGCCCGCAGGCGGTCGGCGAACTCGGCCGAGACGTTGACGCCCGCGAAGATGTCATCGAGGAACTCGGCGATGATGCGGCGGCGTTCGTCCGCGGTCGCCAGGGCTAGTCGGTTCATGCGGTCAACCTCTTCCGGTGTGGGGTCGCGCCGGGACAGGGCCCGCAGCGCCGCTCGTTGGACGCGCAGCAGCCGGATCTGGGCCGCCAGGGCCTCGGCATGGGCGGCGGCGACCGCCGGCAGGTCGGCCGCGTTCTCCAGCACCCGCCTGATGCTGGCCAGGTCGAGACCGAGCTCGCGCAGCGTGCGCACGAACTCCAGCCGGACGACGGCTCCGGTGTCGTAACGCCGGTAGCCCGCCGAACTACGGGTGGCCGCGGGCACCAGCCCAAGGTCGGAGTAGTACCGGACAGTTTTCACGGTCAGCCCGGCCCTGCGGGCCACCTCGCCGATGTGCATGAGCTGGATACTGGAGTCTCCCGTCGGGGGAGACTCCAGCCCAATTCGCAGCCCACTCCGGCTCAACGGATGTCCCACCAGAGGGTGACCAGCTCGTCGCCGGGCGAGCCGAGGTCGCGCGGATGGGCTGGGTCGACCCCGAGCCCGATCAGAGCCTGAGCCAGTTCGCCGCTGCGGTCCGGCGGCAGGCACAGTCGGGTACGGGTGACGGCGACGAGGTCGTCGAACGAGCCGTACTCCGGCCGGCGCGGCCGCGGCCACCGCTCCTCGTGCGGCGCGATGCCGATCTCCCGCAGCACCGCGACGGCGTCCGAAACCGTCGGTTCCGTGGGTCGGTCGATTCCGTGCAACGCCTTCCACAGTGGATTGAGTGGGCTCATCGGATGCGTCACGGGCAGCTCCACCACCACGCGCCGCCGCGCGTGCTCCTGCAACGCGGCGGCGAAGGCGTCGAGATCCGGGGCGTTGTAGAAGACGTGATGGCACACGACGACATCCGCCGTGGGTGCATCGGCCGCGACGTCGGGCCATCGGCCAAGGATGGTACGGGTGGTCAGGCCCAGCCTCGATGCGCGCTCGCGCAGTGCGTCGAGCATCGAGGCGTTGGAGTCGACGGCGATGAGGTCGGTCGCGCGGGGCGCCAGCGGTAGGCTCGCCGCGCCAGCCCCGGCGCCGACGTCGAGCACGGTGCCGGGCGGCACCAGCGCCTGGGCGGCCCGTTCCCACGACCGCCCGGCCGGTGCCGCGACGTAGTCGTCGGCGCGCCGGGCAAAGACCTCCGTCGGCATAACCCAGGGCGACTCCGTGACCGCCGCCGTGATGTGTTCCGGGATTGCCCATGTGGCCAGCCGTTCCCGCCATCGCAGCGCAGCGTCGCCCATGCGCTCATCCTGCCGCGCGACCGAGCACGGTCTGCAGGCCCTCCTTGTACGTAGCCGCGTCCGGAGTCCCGATCAGCACCCGCTGGAGGCCGTAGCCGGGCAGCATGGCGAAGAGCACCGGGCCCACGGCGTCGGGATCGGCCGTGGCCGGGAGCTCCCCGGTGGCGATCGCCCGGCGGGCGAGGTCGACGAAGACGTCGCGGATGGAGGCATAGGTCTTCGCGACGAACTCCGCCAGAACGGGGTCGCGCAGCGACTCCGACCACACCTGTATCGCCAGGCGAAGCACACCGTCGGGACCGGTCTCCTCCTCGATCGTGTCGACGGCACGCTGCATCGCCGCGGCCAGGCTGACCGACGGCGCGGACTCGATCTGCTCCCGGAAGACCCTGGTCACATTGCCGACCACCTGGCCGGCCAGCGCCGTCACCAGCTCGTACTTGCTGGGGAAGTAGCGGTAGACCGCTCCGACCGATAGCCCGGCCTCGCGGATGACGTCCTGCATGGAGGTCGCGTGGAAGCCGTTGCGCAGGAAACAGACCCGGGCCGCTTCGAGGATCTGCCGACGGCGGGCGGCCAGATGGGCTTCGGAGACTCGAGGCATTCGTCGATTATAAAACGAATGCTCGTTCTTGACACGAGTAAGGCTCAGTTGCAGCATGGATGGCATAAAAGAATGATCGTTCGTTTTCTCGGAGGGGTACCCATGAGCCGCACGCCACCCACCGCCGCTCGGGCGGTGGCGATCGCCGCCGCCATCACGGTCGTCCTCGCCCTCGTCGCCAGCTGGTTCGCCTGGCCGGCCAGGGAGCTGGAGCCGCGCGACCTGCCCGTCGTGGTGGCCGGCCCGCCGCCGGTGGCGGCCGCGGTGGCCGACCAACTGCGGGCCGAACGCCCCGGCGCCTTCGAGGTGACCACGGTCGGAGATGCCGCGGCCGCCGATCAGAAGCTGCGCGGCCGCGAGGCGTATGCGGCGTTTGTCGTCGGCGCCGAGGGAGTGAGCCTGCACGTCGCCTCGGCCGCGAGCCCCATCGTCTCCGGCCTCCTGACCCAGGCCGCCCAGCAGCTCGGCAGCGCCAGCGGACGGCCGGTGCAGGTCGTTGACGTCGTACCGGGCGGCCCGGACGACCCTCGAGGTTCGGGGTTCGGCAGCGGCTTCCTGCCGCTCGTGCTCGCCAGCATGATCGTGGGGATCGTGCTCGCCCTCCAGGTTCCGGACAAGCTCGCGCGTTTGCTCGGGCTGGTCGCCTTCGCCGTGTTCGCCGGTCTGGTCGGATCGGCGGTCCTGAACTGGCTCGGGTTGGTCGCCGGCAGCTACTTCGCCGTGGCCGGTGCGATCGGCTTGCTGGCGCTCGCCGTCAGCTCTACCGTTTCGGGCCTCGCCGCTGTCCTGGGCCCACCCGGCATCGGTCTTGGCGTGCTCACCGTGTTCCTGTTCGGCAACCCGATATCGGCGATCGCCGCCGCGCCCGAGCTGCTTCCCCAGCCGTGGGGAGCGATCGGGCAGCTGCTGCCACCGGGTGCCGGCGCAACGCTGCTGCGCTCGGCCGCGTTCTTCGATGGCGCCGGGACGGCCGCTCCACTCTGGACGCTGCTGGCGTGGGCCGCCGCCGGCCTGGCGTTGCTCGCGCTCGGTCGTGCCACTGCCGCGCCCCGTGCCCGTACCCAGGAGGTCACCCCGGAGGGCGCGGCCGCCTAGGCTCCGGGACGGACAAGGTCGCCGTCTGCGGTAAGAATGTGACGAACCGCGAACCGCGTCGCGTTCCCCGCGGGCGGCGATCAGTGGCTGTACGAGGGAGATGGATGGGGCATGGAACCTCTTCGGCTGGTACTGCTCTACCTGCACCTGATCGGGTTCGCGCTGCTGCTGGGTGGCGCCGTCACGCAGTATTTCAGCGGCAAGATCCGGATCAACACAGCGATGCTCTGGGGCGCCGGGATCCAGGTGGTCACGGGTTTCGGACTCGCGGCGCCCCTGCGCGGCGGCGGGGATGCCGAGCCAGAGCCGGCCAAGCTCGCGGTCAAGGGCCTCGTCGGGCTCGCGATCTTCGCGATGGTCTTCTTCTCGCGCAAGCGCGAGGTGGTGAGCAGGGGCCATTTCCTGGCGGTCGTCGTACTCACGTTGGCGAATGCGGCCGTGGCCGTCTTCTGGCGCTGACCAGGTATTCTTCCGACATATCAGGCGTATCCTGTCATCGTGGCGCTCATTCGCAGCCCGGGACACGGAAGGGTCACGGGCGGGTAACGCCGTGGCAGAACCGTGTTTGCGGCGCGGTCGCGTGACGGGTAGCGGGCGTACGCTCCCGTCCAGTTGCGTCCACCGCGGCGACGCGGTGGGCCTATGGGGAAGGAGATCATCTTGCGCCCAGCGCGTGGGATAAGGCTTGGTGGTTCCGGAGGCAGACTCGCGGAACGGGTGCTCGCGACGGCCGCGGCCGCCATTGTCGCGCTCGGAATGGCGGCGTGCGGCGGGGACAACGGTGGTGGCACACCCGCGCCCACCAAGGCGACGGTCAAGGTCGGCCTCGCCTATGACATTGGCGGCCGGGGGGACAAGTCCTTCAACGACGCCGCCGCGGCCGGCCTGGAGCGGGCCAAGACAGACCTCAACATCACGGCCAACGAGCTCGAGGCCAATGCGACCGAGACGGAGAACGACAAGTACAACCGGCTCAAGCTGCTCTGCCAGGGTGGCTTCAACCCGGTCATCGCGGTCGGTTTCGTGTACGCCGGCGTCGACCCGGCCAACGGTCCGGTGAGCAAGGCCGCGAAGGACTGCCCCAACACGAAGTTCGCGATCATCGACTCGGTCGTCGACGCCCCCAACGTGGCGAGCCTGGTCTTCGCCGAGGAGCAGGGATCGTTCCTGGTCGGAGCGGCTGCGGCGCTGAAGAGCACGGCCAACCACATCGGCTTCGTCGGCGGCTGCAAGGTCGACCTGATCGGCAAGTTCGAGGCCGGGTACATCGCCGGCGCGAAGGCGGTCAAGCCGGACATCAAGGTTGACGTCAACTACCTGTCGACCCCGGCCGACCGGTGCTCCGGCTTCAACGACCCGGCCAAGGGCAAGACCGCCGCCGAGGGCATGTACGACGCGGGCGCAGACGTCGTCTACCAGGCCGCCGGCGGATCGGGTGTCGGTGTCTTCCAGGCCGCGAAGGCGAAGGGCAAGAAGGCCATCGGCGTCGACTCCGACCAGTACAACACCGTCGACCCGGCGCTACAGAGCGTGATCATCACATCGATGCTCAAGCGCGTCGACAACGCGGTGTTCGACTTCGTGAAGAGCATGGGCGAGAACAAGTTCACCCCCGGTGTGCAGGTCTTCGACCTGAAGAAGGACGGCGTGGGCTACTCGACGTCCGGCGGCTTCGTCGACGACATCAAGGCGCAGCTCGAGGACTACAAGGCGAAGATCATCAGCGGGCAGATCACAGTTCCGACCAAACCCACTGGCTGATCCGTACGGTCGGCGCGCGCGCGTCGAAAGGATCGTGACGGCGGGGGACCCGTGGCCCTAAGCTGGCGCAGATCGACATTGTCGAGATCTGGGTCATAGGGATGCGGGTCTCCCGCCATCATCGTGGTCCGCACCGTGCGTTTGAAGGGGCGATGCTATGACTGCCGGCGCTCATCCGTCCGCCGAGGTTCACGGCGCGGCCGACGGTGCTCCCGCGGTGGAGCTGCGAGGGATCACCAAACGGTTTCCCGGCGTGGTGGCCAACCACGACATCTTCCTGACGGTGCGGGGCGGCACGATTCACGCCATCGTGGGCGAAAACGGCGCCGGCAAGTCCACGTTGATGAAGATCCTCTACGGCATGCAGCGACCCGACGAGGGCGAGATCCTCATCGGCGGCGCGCCCGTCGCTTTCCACTCCCCGCAACAGGCCATCCGTTCCGGTATCGGCATGGTGCACCAGCACTTCATGCTCGCCGACAACTTCACCGTGCTGGAGAACGTGGTACTGGGAGCGGAGGATCTGGCTGGCATCGGCGCGGCCGCCCGAAAGAAGATCCTCGAGATCTCCAAGCAGTACGGCCTGGGGGTCGACCCGGATGAGTTGATGGAGGACCTGGGGGTCGGCGACCGGCAGCGCGTTGAGATCCTCAAGGTGCTCTACCGGGGCGCGAAGATCGTCATCCTGGACGAGCCGACCGCCGTGCTGGTGCCGCAGGAGGTCGAGGAGCTCTTCGCCAACCTGCGTGAGCTGACCCGCGAGGGTCTCACGGTCATCTTCATCTCACACAAGCTCGAGGAGGTGCTCTCGGTCGCGGATGCGATCACGGTGATCCGCCGCGGCACCACGGTCGCCTCCGTGGACCCATCGACGGTCAGCGCGCGCGACCTGGCCACGCTCATGGTCGGTAGCGAGCTGCCCAGCCCAGAGACGCGCGAGTCGACAGTGACGAGCGTCCCGGTGCTGACCGTCAATGGGCTAACAGTCTCCACACCGGACGGTCGGGAACCTGTCGATAGCGTCAGCTTCACCATCCACAAGGGAGAAGTCGTCGGTATCGCCGGAGTCGAGGGGAATGGCCAAGCCGAACTGGTCGAGGCCATCATGGGGATGCGCGGCACCTCGGGCTCCATTGTGCTCGATGGCTCCGGGATCGAGGGCTGGGACACAAGGCAGCGGCGCGAGGCGGGCGTCGGCTACATCCCGGAGGACCGCCAGCGGCACGGTCTATTACTCGACGCTCCGCTGTGGGAGAACCGGATGCTCGGCCACCAGACGGAGGCACCGAACTCGAAGGGCGCACTCCTGAACATCGCCGGGGCGCGCCGCGATACGGAGCAGATCGTCGCCCAGTACGACGTCCGTACGCCCGGTATCGACGTCACGGCCGGTGCCCTCTCCGGCGGCAACCAGCAGAAGCTGATCGTCGGTCGGGAGATGAGCCACACCCCGAAGGTCCTCATCGCCGCACATCCCACCCGCGGCGTGGACGTGGGTGCGCAGGCGGCGATCTGGGAACACATCCGGCAGGCCCGCAGGGCCGGCATGGGGGTTCTCCTCATCTCCGCCGACCTGCATGAACTGATCGGTCTCTCCGACTCGCTCAAGGTCATCTACCGGGGCCGACTGGTCGCCGATGCCGATCCCGCCACGGTCACGCCGGAACAGCTTGGCCTGGCGATGACCGGTGCCGCTGCCGGCAGCGGGCGGGAGGACAGGGCATGAGCGCAGTCGCGAGGCTACGGCCTGGACCACGATGGACGTTGAGCGCCGAGCGACGGAGCGAGGGTCGAGCATGAGCGCAGTCGCGAGGCTACGGCCTGGACCACGATGGACGTTGAGCGCCGAGCGACGGAGCGAGGGGTAGGCAATGAAGCGCTGGGATCTGCGCCGCGCCATACCGGTTGTGCTCGCGCCGCTCGGCGCCCTGCTGCTGGCCGCGGCGGTCTCGTCGATCGCGCTGATGATCAGCGGGAAGGACCCGTTCGCGGCGTTCTCGGCCATGTTCGACTACGCGTTCGGGCCGAACTCCGGGAAGGACGTCACCACCGAGATCCTGAACAAGGCGACGGCGTACTACCTGGCGGCGCTGGCGGTGGCGATCGGCTTCCGGATGGGTCTGTTCAACATCGGCGTGGACGGGCAGTCGCGGCTGGCGACTCTCGCGGCCGGTGCGCTCGGTGCGGCCTCGTTCCTCAGCTTCATGCCGGGATTCTTGAAGATTGTCCTCATCGTGTTGGTGGCCATGGCGGTCGGTGCGGCGTGGGCCGGGGTCGCGGCGCTGCTCAAGGTCTACCGCGGCGTCAGCGAGGTCATCTCCACCATCATGCTGAACTTCATCGGCGGGGCGATCTTCGCCTATCTGCTGACCACAGACCGGCTGGGGGTAAAGGCGCCGGGCGGCGAGATCGTCTCCACACCCATCCTGCCGTCCGACTCCTGGCTGAACGGGTTCGTGCTGTTCCCCGGCACCAGCAACAGGGTGTTCGACTTCATCTTCGTAGCCATCGCGATGGGCATCGCCTACTGGTTCCTGCTCGGCCGGACGCGGTTCGGTTTCGACCTGCGCGCCTCGGGCATGAACCCGTCCGCCGCGGTCGCGAGCGGGGTGAACGCCAAGCGGATGGTGATCACCACGATGCTGCTCTCGGGCGGCGTCGCGGGTCTGGTCGCGCTACCCGAGGTGCTGGGCCGGGACCACGCCGTCACCACCTCGGTGCCGGCGCTTGGTTTCACCGGCATCGCCATCGCCCTGCTCGGCCGTAACAGCCCCATCGGCATCGCCCTCGCCTCGCTCCTCTGGGCGTTCCTGGACGTGTCCAACCTGCCCCTGGACCTGCTGGACATTCCGAAGGAGATCGTGACGATCATGCAGGGCGTCACCGTGCTCGCGGTGGTTGTGGCCTACGAGCTCGCGGCGCGCATCAGCCGTCGGCAGCAGCAGCGAAGGGTCGGTGTGGCAACGGGCGAGGCCGCCATCATGACGCTGGAGATCCCGGCCGAGATCGCCGCCAAGCCGGGCGTGAAGGCCGTCTCGGCGGAGGAGGGGTCAGATTCGTCCGAGCCGTCCAGCACGCCGGACGGCCCGGGTAGGCACAGGGAGGAGCGGGCATGACCGCGGACACCATGCTCACCCCGACGCCGGGCGGTGCGACGACGGCACCGGCGAAGGCTCGGCGGTGGAGCTGGCCGGTGATCCTGCTACTCGTCGCGGCCGGGCTCGTCGGCTTCGCCGCCGTGCGGGTGCTCACCGGCGCTGATGACATCACGTCGTCGGGCGCCATCCGAGCTGCTCTCGCCGCTGCCGTCCCCATCGGTCTCGCCGGGCTGGGCGGACTCTGGGCCGAGCGGGCCGGTGTGATCAACATTGGCCTCGAGGGCATGATGATCCTCGGCACCTGGGGTGGCGCCTGGGGGGCGCTGACGTTCGGCGTTTGGGGCGGGATCCTCGTCGGCGCCCTGGCCGGGGCGCTCGGTGGACTCCTGCATGCCCTCGCGACCGTCACGTTCAACGTCGACCACATTGTGTCCGGCGTGGCCATCAACATTCTGGCCTTCGGGCTGGCCCGGTTCCTCTCCTCGCTCACCTTCGCGAACATGCAGGGCGGCGGCGACACCCAGTCTCCGAACGTGCAGTCGTTGCCAACCATCTCGGTTCCGGGGGTCAGCGCATTGGATGGACTCGAGCGGAGGCACTGGTTCGTCCTGAGCGACATCACGGGCGTGCTACGCGGTCTGATGACCAACGTGTCGGTGCTGACTCTCATCGCCCTCGCGTTGGTGCCGATCACCTACTACGTGCTCTGGCGCACCGCCTTCGGGCTGCGCCTGCGCTCCTGCGGCGAGAACCCCCACGCGGCCGAGACCCTGGGCGTCAACGTTTACCGCTACAAGTACTACGCGGTCGTCGTGTCGGGCGCGCTCGCGGGGCTGGGCGGTGCCTTCCTGTCGATGGTCGCGTCGAGCATCTACCGCGAGAGCCAGACGGCCGGTCGCGGCTTCATCGGCCTGGCCACGATGATCTTCGGCAACTGGCGTCCGGGCGGGCTCGCCGCCGGCGCCCTGCTGTTCGGCTACACCGACGCGCTGCAGCTTCGTCGCGGCAGCGAGTCCGTGCACGCGTTGCTCCTGCTCATCTCGGCCGTGCTGCTGGCCGTCGGCATCTGGCAACTCGTGCGGGGACGGAGGGTGGCCGGCGCCGTGAGCATCGGGCTGGCCGCGTTGGTAGCGGTGTGGTACTTCACCACCGACGCCATCCCGGTCGAGTTCGTCCAAGCCACGCCGTACGTGACGACGCTGGTTGTGCTCGCCCTCGCCTCCCAGCGGCTCCGACCTCCCGCGGCCGATGGGCAGCCCTACCGCCGCGGCGACAGCTAGCCGGGGACTGACGGGGTTTGATCATGCGAGAGGAATTGGCCCCGGTCAACGTCGACTGGGCCGAGCTGCGGGCGGCGGCGACCGACGTTATGCAGCGCGCCTACGCCCCGTACTCGAAGTTCCCGGTCGGTGCGGCCGGGCTGGTCGACGACGGCCGGGTCGTCGTTGGGTGCAATGTCGAGAATGCCGCCTACGGTGTCGGCCTGTGTGCCGAGTGCGGCATGGTTTCGTCGCTGCATGCCAGTGGCGGCGGCCGCCTTGTCGCGGTGTCCTGTGTGGACGGGGCGGGCGAGCCCCTGATGCCCTGTGGGCGCTGCCGTCAGCTGCTCTGGGAGAACGGCGGTCCACAGTGTCTGGTTGATGCGGTCGATGGACCATTTAGCATGGCGCAGTTGCTGCCCCACGCATTCGACGCCTCAGACCTCGACCGCCCACCCGCGTCGGTGCTGCCGGCCCGCGTCCGGGAATGGCACGGGCACGGCACCGTCTTTGTGCATCCCGACGTGGCCGGCGGCCAGTCGGTGTGGACTGCGTACTGGGAGCGCTCGAACGGATTCGCCACCGATCCGGCGGCCAGCCGCGAGCGGGGGATCCTCGAGGAGGGTCCTACGTGGCCGGACGTCGCCGAGGCGGTTGCGTGGGGACGTGCCCGTACCTCCCGGGTCGTTGTGGTCGACGCCGATGGCGGGCTGGCCTGGGCCGGCGACGCGGAGCCTCCAATCGAGGTGAGCCGACGGTGGACACGATGACCCCGTCTCGGCGACCGGTGGGTCCGCTCGGGCGACCGGTGGGTCCGCTCGGGCGACCCATCGATAGGAGCGTGTGGCGTGGCTGAGCCGTTCGCGGCCGTGGACGTCATCCGGACCAAGCGGGATGGCGCGACGCTGTCGGACGCCCAGATCGACTGGGTGGTCGATGCCTACACCCGCGGCGTCGTCGCCGACGAGCAGATGTCGGCGCTGGCGATGGCGATCCTGCTGCGCGGCATGTCGGCCGCCGAGATCGCGCGGTGGACCCGCGCGATGATCGCCTCGGGTGAGCGGCTGGACCTGTCGAGCGTCCCTCGGCCCACAGTGGACAAGCACTCGACGGGTGGGGTCGGCGACAAGATCACGCTGCCGCTCACGCCGCTCGTGGCCGCGTGCGGCGCGGCCGTGCCTCAGCTGTCGGGTCGAGGTCTGGGCCACACCGGCGGCACGCTGGACAAGCTGGAGGCCGTCGCCGGCTTCCGGGCGTCTCTGACCAACGACGAGTTCCTCGCCCAGCTCCGCGATGTGGGAGCGGTGATATGCGCCGCCGGCGACCGGCTGGCGCCGGCGGACCGCAAGCTCTACGCCCTGCGCGACGTGACGGGCACGGTGGAAGCGATCCCGCTGATCGCGAGCTCCATCATGAGCAAGAAGATCGCCGAGGGTACGGGCGCGTTGGTGCTCGACGTCAAGGTCGGTTCCGGCGCGTTCATGAAATCTGCCGAGGACGCTCGGGATCTCGCCCGTACCATGGTCGAGCTGGGATCGGCGCATGGCGTCACGACGGTCGCCCTGCTCACGGACATGTCCACGCCGCTCGGTCGCGCGGTCGGCAACGCCGTCGAGGTGGAGGAGTCGCTGGAGGTGCTCAGCGGTGGCGGCCCCGCGGACGTGGTCGAGCTGACGCTCGCGCTGGCGCGGGAGATGCTTGCCGCCGCGGGTCTGTCCGATGTGGATCCGTCGGCGGCGCTCGCGGACGGTCGGGCCATGAGCTCGTGGCGGGCCATGCTGCGGGCGCAGGGTGGCGACCCGGACGCCGACCTGGCCCGGGCCGCCGAGAACGAGGTCGTACGCGCCGACCGTGACGGTTATGTGGCGGAGGTCGACGCCTATGCCATAGGTGTGGCCGCGTGGCGGCTCGGCGCGGGTCGGGCCCGCAAGGAAGATCCGGTGAGCGCCGCCGCGGGGGTGGTGTTGCACCGCAAGCCGGGTGATGCCGTGCGGGCCGGGGACGTGCTCTACGAGCTGCGTACCGACGACGCAGCGCGGCTTCCATCGGCCATCGAGATGGCCGGAGGCGCGGTGCGGATCGCGGACGCCGCACCTTCACCTAGACCCCTCGTTCTGGACCGAATCGCTTCATGATCCGAACTTGGTGGGCTAGCGGGGCCCGCCGCCGACGTACATATGGTGCATATCGCACCCCGCTACCCCACCACAGAGGGGGAGACAGACGTGGCTGAGCTTATCGAGAAGCCGATGCGCATCCCGGTGCCCGGCGGCAAGCTGATCGACGAGTACGTGGGCCTCGCCAACACCGGCGAGCGCCGGGTTTCGGTCGCACGCATGACGGCGCCCGGCGGCTGGGTCGAGCCGGCCCAGGAGCCCGAGTTCGACGAGATCACTTTCGTTCTGCGCGGCTGTGTGCGGGTGGAACACCCGGATGGCGTCTTCGATGTCCGGGCCGGGCAGGCCGCGGTGACCCGAGCGGGCGAGCGGGTGCGGTACACGACGCCGGAGGAGGACGGCGCGGAGTATGTTGCGATTTGCCTGCCGGCGTTTACCGCCGAGGCGGCGCGCCGTGCCGGCTGACCATGCGCGGTTCGCCGCGATTGCCCGGCCGCGCTAAAGTTCCCGGCGCCGGGACCGCCGAGAATCGGCCGAGTTGACTGGATGGACAGCACGTGACCGTACCCGCGCCTGACCCACACCGGGTCCGCGCCGCGAGCCTCGAGCAGCTGCGCCGTCTCGATCTGCCGACCCCTCCGCCAACGTTTCCGCTGGTATGGGAGCCAGGCGACACCGTCGAGCTGCGCCCGCTGGCGGAGCTGGAGGGTCGGACGGCGATCCTCAACGTCGTGCTCGCCCGCTGCTTCGGCATGTCGGGCGAGGCGGCGATGGCGTGGCTGCTCGAGGCGCACCTGCTCGACAAGCTGACCAAGCCGGAGTGGAGTTTCGTCGCGTCCGGCGAGGGCGACCAGCTCTCGTTCGCCCTGCACCTGGAGGCGCTCTACGCGCTGGCCTGGATGGTTGGCCTCGTGCCGCACCTCGACCCCACCGAGCCGGCGCCGGACACGCTCGTGGGCCAGCTGCCACACCTGCCGTCCAAGGAAACCTTTATTGCCTGGCGCGGCCGCACCGCTCCCACGGCTCGCCCCGCACCCGAGGCCGCCATCGTTCTGGACCTCTTCTACTGCCTCGACTGGGCCTACCTGGAGGCCGAGCGACGGCGCATCCGCCTGCCGGGGCTCATCGACTCGAACGCGATCGGGCAGCGCCGCTGGGCGCTGGAGTGGGCCGTGGTGCTCCGCGGCCCGTATCAGGCCCCGCCCTGCGGTTGGGAAGAAGTAGATCTTTCGACCTAATACTCCCGTCCGGCCGAGCCCCGCGCGATCATGAACTTAGGGTGGTAGACGCGCAGGTCCACCGAGGCCTTCACGCGGAGCGGTTCGGGCCACTCGGCCAGCCGGCGCGAGAGACGGGCGCGGTCGATGTGCCAGGCGCTGGGGCCCATCGAAACCAGGCGGGCGGCGTCGTCGCGGCCGAGCTCGAGCGTATGTCCGTACTCCCGCTGCGTCCGCAGTCGGAACCACTCGCCAAGCGCGGCCTGCAGGCGACGGTCCTTGTCCGGGTCAACCTCGATGAGGCCGAGCTCGCCGACCAGCTCGCGGAGGTGATCGGCGCGCGGCGTCACCACGATCAGGCTGCCCTCCGGCCGCAGAATCCGTTGGAACTCCGCGCCGTTGCGTGGTGCGAAGACATTCAGTACCAGATCGGCGCAGCCGTCCGCGACCGGCAGCCCGCGCCACGTGTCGCAGACCACCGCCGCGGCCCGCGGATGGGCCCGCGCCGCACGCCGGGCCGCGGCCTTGGCGACGTCGACGGCCAGGCCGTGCCGGGCCGGCAGGCGCCGCAGCACCGCGGCCAGGTGATGCCCCGTCCCCGCGCCGATGTCGACAACCAGACCCGGTGGGTACGGGCCATGAGGCGGCGCATGGGCAACGGCGGCGTTGGCCAACGCATCCGAGAGAAAGTCGAAATGGCCGGCCGCCAGGAGCTCAGCGCGATCGGCCACCATCGTCGGGGTGTCCACGCCACCGGGGGACGCCCGCCCAGTCAGCAGGTTGGCGTAGCCCTGCCGGGCCACGTCAAAGGCGTGACCTCGCGCACACACCAGGGCTGAGCCGAGCGCGTTCAGCTCCCCGGCGCAGACCGGGCACCGCAGATGCCGAAGTACCTCAGCCAGCACGATATGGGAGTATCCCGGCGAGGATGCCTTTCTCGCCAACGCTTCGCGCCGCCGGCCGAGGCCACGACAGTGCGAGGGAGGTTGCCGTGCCGCGCGAGCGAAGCGAGCGCCGACATTACAGCCCGCCGACTAGTGTCTGTTCATGGTCGCACTGAGCCGCCCAGCTCCACCCACCTTCGAAGAGATCCGGAAGGCCCCGAAGGCGCTGTTGCATGATCACTTGGATGGCGGGCTGCGGCCGGCCACCGTGATCGAACTGGCCGACGGGGTGGGTCACCCGCTGCCCTCGACAGACGTCGAGGAGCTAAGCCACTGGTTCACCGCAGCGGCGGACTCCGGCTCGCTCGAGCGCTACCTGACGACGTTCTCGCACACCGTAGCGGTCATGCAGACCACGGAGGGCCTCTACCGGGTGGCACAGGAGTGTGCCGAGGATCTGGCCGCCGACGGCGTCGTCTACGCCGAGGTGCGATTCGCCCCCGAGCAGCATCTCGATCGCGGTCTGACCCTGCCCGAGGTTGTCGAGGCCGTACTCGCGGGCTTCGAGGCGGGGTCGGTGGCGGCGCGGGCGGCCGGCACGCAGATCCGCGTCGGGACGCTTCTGACGGCGATGCGGCACGCGGCCCGGTCAACCGAGATTGCCGAGTTGGCGGTGCGCTTCCGCGACGTGGGCGTCGTGGGCTTCGACATCGCCGGCGCGGAGGCGGGCTATCCGCCCACCCGCCATCTCGACGCCTTCGAGTACTTGCAGCGGGAGAACTTCCACTTCACCATCCACGCCGGTGAGGCCTTCGGGCTGCCCTCGATCTGGCAAGCCATCCAATGGTGCGGGGCCGATCGCTTGGGGCACGGCGTGCGGATCGTCGACGACATCGCGCCCGCTCGGACGACCGACCATGACGGGCCGGCCGAGGCCGGCGACGGGACGCGGCTCGGCCGCCTGGCCGCCTACGTGCGGGACAAGCGCATCCCGCTCGAGCTGTGTCCATCGTCGAATGTGCAGACCGGCGCCGCGGCATCGATCGCCGAGCACCCGATCGGACTCCTGCGTGATCTGCGCTTCCGGGCCACCGTCAACACCGATAACCGCCTGATGAGCGGAACATCGATGTCGCGCGAGATGGCGCTCCTGGTGGAGGCGTTCGGGTACGGCTGGGCGGACTTGCAATGGTTCACGATCAACGCGATGAAAAGCTCGTTCATTCCATTCGACGAGCGGCTGGTGTTGATCAACGAGGTGATCAAGCCCGCGTACACCAAGCTGGTTCGTGATCCTGGTTGATGCTGGGCCGCGGAAGGCCCTGGCGCTGGTTATCCAGCGAATCATCCAGCGAACGGGTCCGCGACCCGCAGCGCGGCGATCTCGGTGAGAATCGTCCGGCCTGAGCCCGGCCGCGCGCCGAGGCGCGACTGCCGGGCGAGCACGGACGGCTCCGCCCGAAGCAGCGCGACACCCCGGCGGAGCAGCACGATTGGTGGCTTCCTGCGCTCGGCGAGGTCGCGGGCGAGGCGGCGGACATACGTCACCGCTCGCGGACGCCGCAGGGCGTAGGCGCCGGCGAGAATGCCGCGGGCGTGGCAGTCGGCGACAATCTCGGCCGCGAAGATGCCCTCGGCGATGAAGAGCGAGAAGCCGTCGAGGTCGACCGTCCTCGTGCCGACGGAACGGTCCTCCCCGAGCGCGTAGATCGGCGTTTCCGTCTTGCCGTAGCGGCACAGGGCGTCGATGGCGGCGACCGCGGCGGCGGCGTTCCAGGCGAGCGGCGACTCCCAGTCGACGGCCCCGTCGACCCGTGGGAGGTCCGGATCGTCGCCGTCGCGATAGAAGTCATCGAGACAGAGCACCGGCAGTCCGGTCCGGTGGGCCACGTAGGACTTGCCAGACCCTGATGGCCCCGCAAGCAGGACAACCCGGGCATTACTCATGTCCACGCAACGCATCTCCCGGTTTGGGCCAGCCCCGACTCGGTGTGACCATCTCATAACAGAACGGGTCTAGGGCAACCTGGGCTTTCTTCTCGCCACGCGCCGTGATGGAATCTCGGAGTCCGGCCCCATTCGGGCCGGCCAGTGGCTGGTGCTCCAGGACGGGCGGGCACTGGTTCGGAAGGTGGTGACGTGAGCAAACAGCCAGGGGCGCCGGGATCTGTCTCCTCGCGCCTCCAGCGGCCGGTCGGATGGCTTCGTGACCTGCCGATCTGGACCAAGCTCGGATTGATCATGATCGTTCCGACTCTCGCCACTATCGTGGTTGGTACGGCCGGTTTGCTCGACAAGGTGCAGGCGGCGAACAACGCCGACCGGGCCCGGACGCTCGCCGTGCTCTCCGGCGAGGCCGGTAACCTGGTGCACGAATTGCAGGATGAGCGCGCGATCGCAATTAAGTTTCTCAATGCGTCAAGCCAGCCCGAGCTGGACCGACGGAAGGGCGAATATAGCCGGCAGTTCGCGGAGACCGATGCCGCGTACAGCAAGTACGGCTTCAGCCGGTCGACGCTGGCCGACATTCCACCAAATCTCCGGGCGTTGCTGGACCGCATCCAGACCCAGCTCGGCGAGCTGCCCGCGATGCGTAACCAGGTCGTGCCGCGCACCAAGATCTCGCTCACGATCACCTCGCGTCGCTACAACGTGCTTATCACGGACCTGCTGGCGATTCGGGACGCCTCGGCCCAGCTCGCCGGTGACTCGACGCTGACCGACCGGCTGCGGGCCGCGGCGGCGGTGGCTACCGCGAAGGAGTTTCTCTCCGAGGAACGCGTCGTCGTGCTTCAGGCGTTGGCGAGCCAGGACTGGTCTCAAGCGGTGCGGCGCAACTACACGGCGACCCGAAAGGGTCAGGAACTCGCCCTCGAAGGCTTCGCGGCGGTCGCCGAACCGGCCCAGCAGGAACTGTTGGAGCGTACGGTCACCGGGCCCGAGCTGCGCGAGACGCTTCGATTCGAGGGCATCCTCGACGCCCTGCCAAGTGACCGGATCGCGCCGGAGGACGTCCCGTCCGACAAGTGGGACGACGCGATGGTCGGTCGCGCCAACCTTATGAACGCCGTGGAGTCGACCCTCAACCAGCAGGCGCAGCAGTCCGCCGTGGACCTTGGCGACCGGGTGCAGCGCGAGGTCCTGCTCGAGACCGGCCTGCTGCTGCTCACGCTGCTCCTCGGCGTGCTCTTCGCGTGGTTGGTCGCCCGGTCGATGGCGCGATCCCTGCGTGACCTGCGCCAGGGCGCCCTGGCTGTAGCGCAGTACGGTCTGCCCCAAGCGGTGGCACGGCTGCGGGACCCGGCACTGTCGACCCAGCTATCGCCCGCGAGCGTCGCCATACAGATCGCCGAACCGCTTCCGGTGCGCAGCCGGGACGAGTTCGGGCAGGTCACCGAGGCCTTCAACGCGGTGCACCTCGAGGCCGTGCGCACCGCGGCCGAGCAGGCCGCGCTGCGGTCGTCTGTCGCGACGATGTTCGTCAACCTGGCGCGACGCAGCCAGATCCTGGTTGACCGCCTCATCGGTCACCTGGACCGGCTCGAACGCGGTGAG
>Ga0184612_10000566_pt1 | contig 17403 bp, 17 predicted proteins | sample PLM3_60_coex_FD_133163 | JGI IMG/M metagenome (GOLD analysis project Ga0184612, IMG submission 133163) | Groundwater sediment microbial communities from an aquifer in East River, Colorado, USA - PLM3_60_coex | ecosystem: Environmental > Terrestrial > Soil > Riparian zone | place: USA: East... | reverse complement strand
TACGGCCATCTGTCGAAGTTCGCGAAAGGCTTGCGCGTGGGGCAGCGCATCGGCCAGGAGCAGACGATCGGCTACGTCGGCTCGACCGGGCTGTCCACCGGTCCGCACCTGCACTACGAATTCCTCGTGAACGGCCGGCCGACGAATCCGCAGCGCAAGGACTTCGGTGCCGGCGAGCCCGTGCGGGCGAAGTCGAGAGCCGCATTCGATAGCGTGCGCGTCCAGCTCGTCGCCGAGCTCGAGCCCACGAACGTTCCGGCCGCGGCACCGGCGCTCGGCGCCGCCGCGGCTCGCGACGACTAACTCTCTCGCTCAACCGATCCACGCGTGGAGCTCTATCCCGCCGTCGACATAGAAGGCGGGCGCGTGGCGCGCGCCCATGGCGCACTGGCCGAGCCGATGCAGGCGCTCGCGGAGCTCACGCGCGCGGGCACGCGCTGGATCCATCTGGTGGACATGGATCGCGCGTACGGACGCACCGACAACCACGCATTGATCAGCGCCGTCCTGCATGCGGCCGAGGTGCGCGTGCAGGTCGGCGGGGGACTGTTCCAGGAATCCGACATCGATCAGATGTTCACGCTCGGGGCGACGCGCGTCATCATCGGTCCGCGCGGCGCGGTGGACAGCGGCCTCGTCGAGCGGCTGCTCGCGCGCCACGGTGCGGCCCGGCTCGCCGTGGGGATTGATGCGAAGCACGGCCGCGTGGCGCCGCGCGGCACCACGGACGTGCTCGATCTCACCGCCGTCGAGCTGGCGACGCGCGTCGCGAGCCAGGGCATCCGCACCATCATCTACAACGAAGTCACGAGGGACGGCGCGCTCACGGGTCCCGACATCGTGGGCGCCGCTCAACTTGCCGCACTCGGTCTCGATGTGATTGTGTCCGGCGGCGTCGGCTCGCTGAACGACTTGCGCGCCGCTCGTGAGGCGGCACTGGCGGGGGCCTGCGTCGGCCGGGCGTTGTACGACGGGAGATTCACCGTCGCGGAGGCGCTCGCGTGCGTCTCGTGATCCTGCGTGTCGTCGCGGTGCTGGCGCTGATTCTCCTCCTCTGGAATCCGGCGAGCTCGCGGCTGCTGCCGTCGGGGGACCAACCCATCGTGCTGCTGGACGCGTCGCTCAGCATGACCGGCGCACCGTGGCGCGCGGCGCTCGACAGCGCGCGCGGATACGCCCGCGTCCCCCGGCGCGCCTTGGTGTGGCGATTCGGCGCCGGTGTCGCGCCGTTCGATAGTGCGCCACCGACGGCGGGCGCCAGCCGCCTCGGCCCGGCGCTCGAAGCCGCCGCCGGCCGCGCCGGCGAAGTGATCGTGGTGACTGATGGCGCTGTCGATGACGTCGCGAGTATCCCACCGGATCTGTTGCGCCGGCCACGGGTGATCGTCCAGCCTCGTCCTGCGTTCTTCGACGCGTACATCGCGAGCGTGGAGGGCGCGCGGCATGTGACGCGGAGCGACACAGTACGGCTCAGGGTGAGCTACGGAATATCTGGGACTAGGGACTCGGGATTTGGGACTCGGAATGCAACGATCGTGGTGAGTGTCGGAGAACGCCGGCTGACTTCGCAGCGTGTGACGCTGCCCGACAGCGGTACGATCTCCGCCGAGATCACGTTTCCCGTATCCCGAATCCCGAATCCCGGATGGACGGTGCTCGAGGTGCGCATCGCAGGCGTCAGTGACCAGGAGCCCCGTGACGACGCCCGTCTTTTCGCGATCGACGTAAGCCTCGAGCCTGCCGCCGTCATTTTCGCATCGCCGCCGGATTGGGAGCCGCGGTTCCTGGCGCGCACGCTGAGCGACGTCGCGCGGGTGCCGGTGAAGGTGTTCGTCGAGACGGAGCCGGGGCGCTGGCGTGACGCCACCACGCTGGCGCCGGTCGCCCCGGTGGAGTTGACCCGCGCAGCCGCGGGCGCCCGGCTGGTGATCGCGACGGGCGATCCTGAGCGCGCCCGCGCATTCATTGGTTCGACGCGAGGTGCCCGGCTGCTGTGGTCGACGGACGGACAGGCGGGGGACTGGTACGTGGAGCGCCCGCTGTCTTCGCCGTTCACGGCCGCGCTCGCCGGTGTGCTCTGGGATTCGCTTCCGCCCGCGACGGCAGCCACGATGCCCGCGCGCGATTCGGGCGACGCAACCGTTGCGCTCACCGCGCGCCTCGGGCGGCGTGGTGCGGCGCGGCCCATTCTCAGGCTCGAACAGCGCACAGGCGGTGGACGTCAGGCCACACTCACGGCCGCGGGCCTGTGGCGCTGGGCATTCCGCGGTGGTGCAGCCGAAGAGGCGTACCGCAGTCTCGTCGCGGCTTTGGTCGATTGGCTGCTCGGGGAGCGGGGAGCAGGGAGTAGAGAGCGGGCAGTCCCGGAATCGCTGGAAGTGCCGAATGGCCTGCCGGTTGTCTGGCGGTGGTCGGCCCCCGATGATCCGCGACCGCTCGCGATAACACTCCGGGCTAGCGACGCGACGCGCGTGGACACGCTCCGCTTCGATGCGACCGGCCGTGCCGAGCTGCTGCTTCCCCCCGGCATCTATCGCTACGCGCTGAGCGGCGGGCCGGAGCAGGGGGTGATAGCCGTGGAGACATACTCCGACGAATGGTTACCGCGCGCTCCATCGCTGGCCTCGCAGCCCGGCGAGGCCACTGCGCGGCTGGCATCCGTCGGTCTGCGCGATCGGTGGTGGCTGTTCGTGATCGTTGTCGCCGCGCTGGCGACCGAGTGGGCGTTGCGCCGGCGCCAGGGCCTGCCGTAATGGGGCTCTGGAGCCAGATCTCCCGCGATTACGCAAGCCTCGAGACGGTTCAGCGGCTGCTGATCGAAGCGGACTTCGGCGTCGCGGCGACGAATGAGACCGTGGAGCGACTGAGTCGGGCCAAGAAAGTCGATCAGGAGACGCTCGAGCGCATCGTGGTCGAGCAGTTGGGTCCGCCGGCCGTCAATCTCGTGCGAAGCGACAAACCGCCGACCGTGGTGCTGGTCTTCGGCGTCAACGGCACCGGCAAGACGACGACCGTCGCCAAGCTCGCGCAGCGGCTCAAGAACGAAGGGCGCAGCGTGCTCCTCGCGGCCGCGGACACGTTTCGCGCCGGTGCCACGGAGCAGCTGCAGACCTGGGCCAAACGCCTCGGTGCACCCTTCGTCGGCGCGAACTCCGGGAAGGGGGCCGACCCGGCGGCTGTTGCGTTCGATGCGGTTGATGCGGGCGTTGCGCGGGGGATCGACACGGTGCTCGTGGACACCGCTGGGCGGCTACACACCGACGAGCGTTTGCGCGAGGAACTGAAGAGGGTCGTGCGCGTCGTGGGCAAGCGACATGGCGGCGCACCGCACGAGTCGTTGCTCGTGCTCGACGCCACGATCGGTCAGAACGCCGTGCATCAGGCGACGGAGTTCTCGGCTGCGGTACCGCTCACCGGACTCGTCATTACCAAGCTCGACGGTACCGCCAAGGGTGGCAGTGTTGTGGCGCTGCGTCGGGCCGTCCCGGCTCCGATTCGGTTCCTGGGCACGGGCGAAACCCTCGACGATCTCCAGCTCTTCGATCCCCTGCAGTTCGCACACCGTCTGGTGAGCGGGTGAACCTCCAGCTCAACTCGCCCGTCAAGTTCCTCAAAGGCGTCGGCCCGAAACGCGCTGAGGCCCTGCAGCGACTCGGCATTCGCACCGTTGGCGATCTTCTCTACCACGTTCCGCACCGCTATCTCGACGCCACGACCGTGACCCCGCTGGCGCGCGCCAACGTCGGGCAGGACGTGACCTGCGTCGGCCGGGTGGTGAGCACCGGTGTGCTGCCTACTCGGCGCGGGCTGCGCGTATTCCGTGCGGTGCTGAAGGACGAGAGCGGATTACTCGAGTGCGCGTGGCCGGGACGTCCGTTCCTGGAGCGGCAGATAAAGAAAGGTCAGCTGCTGCTGGTCACGGGGCCGGTGCGCTACTACCACGGCAAACAGCTGATCCCCAGCGAGTTTATCGTGCTTGCCGAAGCGGCCGATGAAAGCGAGGGCGATCCGGGAGTGGTGCTCCCCGTCTATCCGGCGACGGAGGGCCTGACGCACCGCCAGATCCGCGTGTTGGTACATCAGCACCTCGACAACCTCCTTGCCCTCGTCAACGATCCCCATCCGCGCCAATTCCGGGAATCACACGATCTGATCGAGCTGCGCCGCGCGCTCGAGCTGATGCATCGCCCCAAGCGCGTCGCGGAGGCGGAGCTGGGCCGCCGCCGGCTCGCGTTCGATGAGCTGTTCGATCAGCAGCTCGTGCAGGCGCGGGCGCGCCATCTCGCGAAGCGATCCCGGGCGGGGATCAGGTTCATGCTCAAGCGCGAGCTGACCACGCGTTTGAAAGAACACCTGCCGTTCGAGCTGACCGGCGATCAGCGCCATGCGGTCCGCGAGATCACCGACGACATGACGGCCCCGCTGCGCATGCATCGGCTGCTGATGGGCGACGTGGGGACGGGGAAGACGGTGGTGGCGCTGTTCGCGATGCTGCTCGCCGCCGAGAACGAGTACCAGGCCGCGATCATGGCGCCGACGGAGCTGCTGGCGGAGCAGCACGGCGCGACGTTGACCCGGCTCCTCGAGCCGCTGGCGATCCGGCCGGAGCTGCTGCTCGGCCGCATGAGCTCGGGCGAGAAGTCCGCGGCGCGCGAGCGGATCGCGACCGGGGGCCCGAGGATCGTGGTCGGCACGCACGCGCTGATTCAGGAGTCCGTCACGTTCCGGCGGCTGGGACTCGTGGTGATCGACGAGCAGCATCGCTTCGGCGTCGAGCAACGCGCCGCGCTGGTCGAGAAAGGCGATGCGCCCGACGTGCTGCTGCTCACGGCGACGCCGATCCCGCGCTCGCTTGCCCTCACGCTGTACGGCGACCTGGACGTCACGCAGATCCGTGAGCGGCCGCCAGGCCGGGGCGCGGTCAAGACCGCGCTGCGCACCGATGCGGCGCGCGCCAAGATCTATGAATTCATTCGCGGCGAGTGCGCGGCCGGCCGCCAGGCATATGTGATCTATCCGGTCATCGAAGAATCGGAGCGAGCCGATCTCAAGGCCGCCACGACGATGGCCGAAAAGCTGGCGAAGGCGTTCTCCGAGTTCCGCGTGGGGCTGGTGCACGGCCGGCTGAAGGCTGACGAGCGCGACGCCACCATGCGCGCGTTTCGCGACAACCAGGTGCAGATCCTCGTCGCGACGACCGTGATCGAAGTGGGCATCGATGTCGCGAACGCCACGGTGATGTTGATCGAGCATGCGGAGCGGTTTGGACTGGCGCAGCTGCACCAGCTGCGGGGCCGCGTCGGGCGTGGGGCGGCGGCCAGCCACTGCATCCTGCTCTCCGACTCCCCCGAGGCGGCGCCGCGGCTGCAGGCGTTCTGCGAAACGACGGACGGCTTCAAGATCGCCGAGCTCGACTTGCACGAGCGCGGCATGGGCGAGCTCACCGGCGCCCGGCAATCGGGCGGCGTGCCGCTACGGTATGCGAACCTCGAGACCGACCTCACGCTGTTGGAGGACGCTCGCACGGCCGCGGCCGCAATGATCGGCACGGACCCTGCGCTGGAACGCCGCGAACATGCGGCGTACCGCGAAAGGATTGTGACGCGGTATGAGAGGGGATTCGAGCTGTTTCGGGTGGGATAAACGTGCGGCGTGATGCGTGCGGCGTTGCACTGAAAGCTTGTGTCGCAGGAGTACTGTCGTTCTACGCCGCACGCCGCACGTTGTCACGCCGCACGTTTAGAACGCGATCCGCATCTCCACGCCCGCACCGCCGCTCACCGAGCCCACGCGAATCTGCGACGGAAACGGGATGTTCTCCGGCCCCTGTCCCGGGCGAAGGTCGATGATAAACAGCGCTGTCGTCGCGATGAGACTCGCCTGTGCAACCACCAACCAGCGATTCGCCCGGCGATCATACTCGCGCGAGCGTTGGTACAGCGCCTCCGCGTCGGGCCGCACATACCGGCCGTCCGCTGCGACGGCACAGGCGTCCTGGGCGGAGCGGCAAATCGTCAGCAGCGAATTCCAGTCGCGCCGCGATCGCCGGTGCTCCGTCGCCGCGACGACCGTAAAGGCGGCCACGCCGGCCGCGGTGAGCCATTTGCCGTTGTGGATGAGGGCCCGTTGGAAGGACGCGCGTTGGTCTTCGGTCGTCAGTTGTCGGTTGTCGGCACCGATACCCGATGATTGACGACCGATAACCTGCGCGCCGAGCGCCGGAACACCACCGCAGCAGAGCATCGCGACGAACAACAGAGTCGAGCGTCTCATCGGTACGTATGAATATTGCCGCGGCCCGCGACGACCACCATTTGTCGATCCCGGACCAGCGGCGGTTCCTCGATCGGTCCAGCGACCTGCGCGCGCCAGCGAATCGCTCCAGTCGCGGGATCGACGAGCAGAATTTCGCCGCTCACGCTGCCCACGAGCACGCCTGATGCGAGCGGGGTTGGTCCTGCGGTGGCCACGATGTCGAGCGTATGACTCGTCGCGGCGTCGGGGGCATCCACGGGGATCATCCACAGCCGGCCGTTGCGCGCCAGGACGACCAGCGTGTCGGCGACCAGGGCGGGAGCGCCATAGACGGCATCGCCTGCAGGCCGGTCCCAGCTGACGGTCCAGGACACGAGATCGACGGCGACGATGCGCCCGTTCATGGTGCCGAGGTACACGCGGCGGCCGTCCGTGGCCGGGGTCGCGAGCACGCTCCCCGGTATCCGCAGGCGCGAGCGGATGGTGCCGCGGTCGCGATCGAGCAGATAGAGCGTGTCGCTGGTCGTCGCCACGACGAGGCCGTGCGGCGTGACCAGCGGCCCCGCCCGGACCGCGCCCGCGAGCCGGCGGCGCCACGCGATGCTGCCGCGTTCCGGATCGAAGCGCAGCACATCGCCTTCTTCCGTGCCCGCATAGAGCGCGTCGCCGTCGAGCGCGAGTGGCGCCGCGACGCTGCCCGCGCGCGCGCGCCAGAGGATCCGCCCGTCCCGGAGCCGGACGGCGTACACACGGCCGTCCGGCTGCGATTCGGAGCCGATGTACAGCCGGTCCTCGTCGAGCAACGGGCCGGAGCGGACCGTGCCGTCGAGCCGCGTGCGCCACAACACGTCGCCGCTGGAGCGATCGACCAGGACGATGCTGCGATCCGCCGTCCCCACCGCGACGATGGCTTCGCCGAGGGCCGGGCTGCCGCGCACGCCGCGTCCCATCGAGACGTGCCAGAGGGGCCGCGGATCGGGGTTGAGCGTTTCACGGGCGGCCGCGTCGTGGCGCTGGGTGCCGAGGTACGCCGTCCAGCCGGATTCCTGGCGCACCGGTCCCATTCGCGCGACGGGGGCACACGCGAATGCGATCGCGTTGACAGTGAAAAGACCCGCCACTAGTATGCCGCGCCTATGCCGGAACGTCATTGGATCGAGGAGCTGCCGCAGCGCGCCGGACAGACCGTGACGGTGCGCGGCTGGGTCGCAACCACGCGGTCGAGCGGCAAGATCGCGTTCGTGGTGGTACGGGACGGGACGGGCCTCTTGCAAGCGGTGCTCTCCAAGAAAGATCTGCCGGCCGAGGTCTGGGATGCGTTTGGGAAACTTACTCACGAGACCTCGCTCGAGGTCAGCGGCGTCGTGCGCGCGGACGCGCGCGCTCCCGGTGGCGTCGAGCTGCAGGCGTCGGACCTCCGCATCCTTGGCGAGAGCCCCGAGTTTCCGATCACGCCCAAGGAACACGGCATCGCGTTCCTGTTCGAGCACCGGCATCTGTGGCTGCGGTCCAAGCAGCAGGTCGCGATCGCGCACGTCCGGCATGAAATCGTTCAGGCGATCCGCGACTTCTTTCATGAGCGCCGGTTTACACTCGTCGACACGCCGATTCTCACTGGCTCGATCGGCGAGCACGCGGGCACGCTCTTTTCCGTGGAGTACTTCGACCTCGGCAAAGCCTATCTCGCGCAGACCGGCCAGCTGTACGTCGAGGCCGCCGCCGCCGCGCTCGGCAAAGTCTATTGTTTCGGTCCCACGTTCCGCGCCGAAAAATCCAAAACGCGCCGCCACCTCACCGAATTCTGGATGGTGGAGCCCGAGGTCGCCTGGAACGATTCCGACGCCAACATGCGGCTGCAGGAGGACTTCGTCTCCTACATCGTGGGGCGGTGTCTCGAGCAACGGAAGAACGATCTCGCTGAGTTGGGCCGCGACCTCGCGCCGCTCGAGCGCGTCGCCGCGCCGTTCCCTCGCATCTCGTACACCGATGCCGTCGCCAAACTGAAGGAGCTCGGGAGCGCGATGGAGTGGGGCCGGGACCTCGGCGGGGACGATGAGACGCTGCTCGCCAAGCAGTACGACCGGCCGGTGTTCGTCTACAACTATCCGAAGGCGGTGAAGGCGTTCTACATGAAAGAGAATCCCGCCGATCCGCGCACGGTGCTGAACAACGACTGCCTCGCCTCAGAGGGGTACGGCGAAATCATCGGGGGCAGCCAGCGCGAAGACGACTACGACAAACTGCTCGCGCGCATCCGTGCCGAGGGACTGCCCGAAGAGGCGTACTCGTGGTATCTCGATCTGCGGAAATACGGGACGTTCGTGCATTCGGGATTTGGACTCGGGGTCGAGCGGACGGTGGCGTGGATTTGCGGCATCCCGCACATCCGGGAAGCGATCGCGTTCCCGAGAACGCTGTACCGGTTGTGGCCGTAGCGCCGGCAGTCTTCGGACAGCACGAAGCCAACACCCTCGAACAACTCCGGGATGTCGCCAGTCGCGCCGAGCGTGCCGCCCTCATGGCCGACGGCCACCTGGGCTACGTCATGCCGATCGGGGGCGTCGCTGCGTATCGCGACAAGGTCTCCGTCGTCGGCGTGGGATTCGACATCGCCTGCGGCAACGCCGCGATCCGCACCGACCTCAAGTCGCCGCAAATCCAGGGGCGGCTGCGCGAGCTGGCGGATGAGATTCAGGCGTCGCTGTCGTTCGGCGTGGGACTGAAGAACCGCGCCAGCGACGCGCCGACGGACGATCCGTTGTTCGAGGACCCGGCGTGGGAGGCCGTGCCCGAGAAGCACGAACGCGACCGCCTGCGCGCCAAGGCGCGCGAGCAGCTCGGCACGGTGGGCTCGGGCAATCATTACGTGGATGTGTTCGCCGACGAGGAGGATCGCGTTTGGGTCGGCGTGCACTTCGGTTCGCGCGGCTTCGGGTTCGGCGTGGCGTACGGCTTCCTCGCGCTGTCGCAGAACAAGGCGTGGGGCGAGCGCGTGCCCGAGCGCGAGACGCTGCTCGACGTCAATGCGCCGATCGGCGACGCGTATTGGCAGCTCATGAACCTGGCCGGCCGCTATGCGTACGCGGGACGGGAGTGGGTCGCGCGCAAGGTGGTCTCGATCCTCGGCGGGCGCGAGGTGGAGCTGGTCCACAATCACCACAACTTCGCCTGGATCGAAGAGCATGGCGGCGAGCGGCTGTACGTCGTCCGTAAGGGTGCGACGCCGGCGTTCCCGGGGCAGAAGGGCTTCGTCGGCGGCTCGATGGGAGACGACGCCGTGATTCTCCAGGGCGCCACGCCGGCCGACGCGGCGACGCAGCAGCTCCAGGCTCGCGCGTTGTATTCGACGGTGCACGGGGCTGGGCGCGTCATGAGCCGCACGGCGGCCGCGGGGAAGCGCACGCGCAAGGGCAAGGTGCTCAAGCCGGGGGCGATCTCGCGTGAAATGATGAACCAGTGGATCAAAGAGAAGGGCGTGCTGCTCCGCGGCGGTGGGACGGACGAAAGCCCGCATGTGTACCGGCGCTTGCCGGACGTGCTGAAGGCTCAGGGCGCGACCGTCGAGGTGTTGCATACGCTGCGACCGCTGATTGTGGTAATGGCGGGGGCGGACGAGTTCGATCCGTATAAGGATTAGCTGTGATATTGCGTTTAGGCGGATCAGCCTATTTCCTTTGGCTGAGAACGATCACCGGTTTTCGGGAGGTCTGAGTGAAGCGCAGGTTGGTTTATACAGTTCTGTCGAACTCCCGTTAGGCGGCACGCCATGTCCTACTCGAGCGCCTTCTGCGCGGTCATTCTCGTATCGGTGGCTAGTTCTGTCACTCGCCAGCAATCTCCACTCACGTCTTCAGATCTCGTAATTGCCGGGCTTCAGTACGGCTCGGATACCGCTGCCGTGCGTGCACAACTGGGCCTTCCTCGCAGAGCAACGGTTCGGAATTGGAAGTATTCTGGCCTTGGTGTGCAGCTCGACTCGGGCCACGTAACGATGCTCCATCTAACGTCAAGTCGCTGGCAGACGCAGCGCGGTATTCGGGTTGGGAGTTCTCTCGCGGCTGTGCGCCACGCATATGGGCAGCCATCCTGGAGCAATTCCGAGCAAGTGGGTTACATCCTGCAGCCCGACACGTCGATGCTACATCGAGGACTATCGTTCGGAATCACAAACGGCCGTGTCTCATACATACTTTCCGGCATCGTGTCTGTGACCGTGCAATAGGTGAGCGTGCCGCCTAACAAGCGCCTGAAGCTGACGGCGCGCGTAGATTATGGAATGAATCCTTCTTCAGCGCGCCGCAGCTTAGGCGCATCCCGTTAGGCAGCCAATGTCTGCTCTGCTTGTTCTTTCAGAGGACAGGATCGCACGCGAGGTCGAGCGCTGGCAGCAGATCAACGCCGATGAAGCGCGCTGGTACAGAGCGTGGCGCCGTCGCTGTCTGCTGGTAGGTCTCCGCTGCGGCGCCACGTACGTGGTTGGCGGGGTGCTTGCATGGGGAAGCCTCGCGATGACGGGCGATTGGGCCCAGATCGCATTCTGGGGTGGCCTGCTGTTGAGCAACGCCGGTCCGGTCGCGTTTGGTTACGCGTTCTGGATGCGGGAGAGCGACATTTGGAATTGAGTTGCCAACCTAAGTCAGTATGAGGAAGTCTATGAGCCCAAAGAAGGAAACGCGGAAGTCCGCCAAGAGCACCAAGGGATTCACGGACGAGGAACGAGCTGCGATGAAGGAGCGCGTCCAAGAGCTGAAGGCGTCCCAAGCGGACGGGGAAAGCGCCGTGCTCGCGAAGATCGCCGCGATGCGGGAACCGGATCGCGCACTGGGCAAGCGGCTCCATGCTATCATCAGAGCCAGCGCGCCAGCCCTCTCGCCCAAACTCTGGTACGGGATGCCCGCGTATGCCAACGGCGACGGCAAGGTCGTCTGCTTCTTCCAAAGCGCGCAGAAGTTTAAGACGCGGTACGCGACGTTCGGCTTCAGCGACAAGTCAAACCTCGACGAAGGCCACATGTGGCCGACCGCCTTCGCGCTGAAGGAGTTGAGCGCCGCCGAAGAGGCAAAGATCGGCGCGCTCGTGAAGAAAGCGGTGAGCTGAGGGCCGATGTCGTACTTCATGCGGACGATCCAGAACCCCAAGCACCGCAAGGATCTCTTCGATCGCTTGGCGCGCCTCGATCCAGCACAGCCACCGCTCTGGGGGCGCCTGACGGCACCCAAAATGCTCGCCCACCTGTGCGATCAGATGCGCATGCCGTACAACGACAATCCGAGTCCGCCCATTCCCGGTGTGCAGCACTACCCAGTCATGCGGCAACTCGTTCTCTACCTCCTCCCATGGCCGAAGGCCCAGATCCAAGGCCCGCCCGAGGCATTCCACACCCCGCCGGCGGTCTGGTCGGAGGATGTGACCACCCTGAAGACATTGGTCGATCAGTTCGCGAATTCGAGCGCGGACCAACCCTGGGCGGATCATCCAAATTTTGGTGGCATGAACCATCGAGTCTGGGGCTACTTCTCGTACCGGCACTTCGACCACCATTTGCGCCAGTTCGGCGCTTGAGGTCGCCAAAAGGCTCGATGGCCAGGATCGGCAACTGGGCGTACGTGAAGTCACCGCTCAAATGGACGGTTAGCTCGCGACCGGGTGGCGGAGCTGCTCGTGCAGCGATCCCTTGTCCGGCAAGGATCCTGGAGGCGCACGGATGCAGGCGGTGATGTGGCTAGCGGCAATACTCGCGGGGGTTGTTCACGTCCTGATCTTCTGCATGGAAAGCCTCTGGTGGACCACCCCGACGGTGCGGGTGCGATTTCGCCAAGCCCCCGAGCAAGCGAACGCGACCAAACTGTTCGCGTTCAATCAGGGCTTCTACAATCTGTTCTTGGCGATCGGAACGTTCGCGGGGCTCGCGCTGGTGCTGATGGGGCACGCCGGTTCTGGGCTGACGCTCGTCCGTTGGAATTGCCTGTCCATGCTTGGTGCGGCGATCGTTTTGGCGGCGTCGGCACCGCAGCTGCGGCGCGGTGCAGTCATTCAAGGAGCGGCTCCGTTGGTCTTCCTCTTGCTCGGTGTGGTTTTCGGTAGCCCCTGACTGGCTTCATCCGCCTTTCTTCTTCACCTCGTCCCACAACTTGTCGAGCTCTTCCAGCGAAGCGCGGCCCATTTCCAGGCCGCGCTCCTCGGCGAGTTTCTCGACTCTCTCGAACCGATCGGTGAACTTGAGATTCGCGCGCTCGAGCGCCTGACCCGCCTCGATGCCGAGCTTGCGCGCGAGGTTTACCGTCGCAAAGAGCAAATCTCCGATCTCGTCTTCAACCTGCTCCCTTCTCCCTGCTCCCTGCTCCCTCTCCAGCTCACCGATCTCCTCTTTCACCTTTGCCATCGGGCCTTTCGCATCCGGCCAATCGAACCCGATGCCGGCGGCCCGCTCCTGTAACCGGTACGCCATGAGCAGCGGGGGCAGGGTGGCAGGAAGGCCGGCGAGCGTGCCGCGCTTCCCGCCGGCGCGGGGCTCGCGCCGCTTCACCAACTCCCACCCGCCGTGATCGGAGCGGCCGGCGCGCGTTTCGCCGAACAGATTCGGATGGCGCCGCCACATCTTCTCTTCGAGTGTGCGCGTGACGACTTCCGCGTTGAATTGCGATCGCTCTTCACCGATAACGATCTGAAACGCGAGATGCAGGAGCAGGTCGCCCAGCTCGTCGCGCATCGCGTTGGGATCGTCGGTTTGGATCGCGTGGTCGAGCTCGAGGGCTTCCTCGACCAGATAGGGACGGAGCGTTTGAGGGCTCTGTGCGCGGTCCCATGGACACCGCTGCCGCAGATCGCGCACGAGTCCCAGAGCACGTCCAAGCGCTGAATCGCCTTGCATTTAGCCTCCGGGCGGGGTATCATACCCGCGCCAGTGAGCGTGTCAACGAAGGGCGAGGCCTGGGTGGAAGTGGACGTGGAAGCCCTCGTCGACAACGCCCGAACGGTAGCAAAGATAGCAGGCACACGGCTCCTCCCTGTCGTCAAAGCCAATGCGTACGGGGTCGGAGCCGCTCTAGTATCTAAGGCCCTCGAGCAGCTCGATCCCTGGGGCTATAGCGTCGCAACCATCGAAGAGGGTGCCGACCTGCGGGCGGCCGGCATCAGGCGCCCGATTCTCGTCTTTATGCCGGCGCGCGCACGGCTGTTCGACGAGTACGACCGCCATCAGCTGACCCCGTCACTCGGCGATGCGGGCAGCATCCTCGAATGGACCACGCGGGGCGACCGCGCCTTCCATATCGAGATCGATACGGGGATGGGACGCGCCGGCGTACGTTGGGATGAAGTGGACGAGTTAGGCGTAGCGGTGGATACGGCGTCGCTCGAGGGGTGCTACACGCATTTCCACTCCGCTGAGCGGCGCGATGGTTCTGCAGAGCAGCAGCTCGAACGGTTTCTCGGCGCGGTGAACCGCTTGCCGCGCCGGCCGGCACTGCTGCATGTGGCGAATAGCGCGGCCGCGCTACGTGGCCGGCAGTTCGCGTTCGATCTGGTGCGGCCCGGAATATTTCTGTACGGCGGTTCGCCGGCGGACGATCTGCCGCAGCCGCGCCCAGTGGTGAGCGTGCGGGCTCGGGTGCTGAGCGTCCGGCGCGTACGGCGCGGCGAAAGCGTGAGCTACAACGCGAGCTGGACGGCATCGCGGGATACCGTCATCGCAACGCTGCGTTGCGGCTACGCCGATGGCGTGCGCCGCACCGTGGCAACGGGCGGCAAAGCCTCCGTGCTGCTGCGCGGGCAACGCCGTCCGATCGTGGGAGTCGTGCAGATGGATATGGCGCTCGTCGAAACCGGGACCCTGGAGGTCCAGGTGGGAGATATCGCGACCATCGTTGGCGAAGACGCGAAACAGCGAATCACCATGAAGGAGTTCGCGGACTGGAGCGGCGAGCTGCAGCACGAATTCCTCACGGGACTCGGCCTGCGCCTGCCCCGGATCGCGGTGTGAATTACGGAACGGGCCGGGCGGCCATCATCGTGCTCGATGGGCTCGGCATCGGCCCGGCGCCGGACACGGCCGCCTATGGTGATGCGGGATCGGATACGCTGGGGAACGTCGCGCAGGCAGTCGGCGGCTTGAAGCTGCCGAACCTGGAGCAGCTGGGATTAGGGAAGTGCCGCGCGTCCGGTATCCCCGGGTTCGCGACCGACGTCAGTCCGACCGCCGCGCATGGCATCGCGCAACCGGCCTCCGCCGGAAAGGACAGCACGACCGGACATTGGGAGATCTGCGGCGTGCTGCTGCAGACGGCGTTTCGCACCTATCCCAAAGGATTTCCGGTTGCGTTGCTGAACGAGTTCGCCAGCCGCACCGGACGCGGCTGGCTGGGCAACAAGGCGGCGTCCGGCACGGCGATCATCGACGAGCTCGGCGACCAGCATCAGCGCACCGGAAAGTGGATCGTCTACACGTCTGCCGATTCGGTCTTTCAAGTTGCGGCGCACGAGGGCACGGTGCCGCTCGCGGAGCTGTATGAGGCGTGCGCCATCGCGCGCGAGATGCTGAGGGGCGAACCTGCTGTCAGCAGGGTGATCGCGCGGCCGTTCGAAGGCGTTGCCGGGGACTATCGCCGCACGGCGCATCGCAAGGATTTTTCAATCGCGCCGATCGGTACGACACTGCTCGACCTGATGGCCGACGCCGGCGTCGTGCGCGTCGGCATCGGCAAGGTGGATGACTTGTTCGCGGGCCGGAACATCACCAGCGAGCATACGCCGACGAACGGCGACGCGTACCGGCTGATCGAGCGGGCGCTCGACACGTTGGAGACGGGGTTCGTGTTCGTGAACGTGATCGAGTTCGACCAGACGTGGGGGCACCGCAATGACGTACCGGGGTTTCACCAGGGTCTGAAAGAGTTGGACGCCTGGATCCCGCGGCTGCAGTCGCGCCTGCGGCCGGACGACGTGGTGATACTCACGGCGGACCATGGGAACGATCCGACGACGCCGTCCACCGATCATTCGCGCGAGCTGGTGCCGGTGCTCGTCGTGGGGCCCAACGTGCAACCGGTGCCGCTTGGAACGCGGCGCACGTTCGCCGATATGGGGCAGACGGTGGCCGAGTACTTTGGGTTGCCGGCCCTGGGTGCGGGCACGTCATTCTTGAGGGAAGTGCTCGCATGAAGGAGCTGGTGAAACAGGCGCGCGAAGCGATGCGGCATGCGTGGGCACCCTATAGCAACTTCCACGTGGGTGCCGCCATCGAGGCGGCCGATGGCAAGGTGTACGTCGGCTGCAACGTCGAAAGCGCTTCTTACGGACTGACGATCTGCGCGGAGCGGATGGCGCTGGGGGCGGCGGTCGCCGGCGGTGCGCGGAAGTTGAAGCGCGTCGTGGTCACGACCGAAGTGGATCCTCCGGCCGCGCCCTGCGGGGCGTGCCGGCAGCTACTCGCGGAGTTCGGCCTCGACCTCGAAGTAATCGCGGTCGGACCGGCGACGGAGCGGCGCTGGACGTTGGCGGCGCTGTTGCCCGATGCTTTCACGAAGGAGACGCTGGACCGGTGATGCGGCGACTTGCTCTTGGTTTCCTGCTCGTAGCGGCGGCGTGCACGGAAGAAGCGACGGCGCCCGGCGACTGTCCGAACTTCTGTCCGGGCGGGCAGATCGTGGTTCAGGATTCGATCTTCACCACCATCATCGAGCGCGATTCGGCGTTCCGCGGCTATGTGCAGGTTTACCAGGCGGACGCGATGACCGCCGCAGATCTGCCCGACGTGCAGAGCCGCGCCCTCGTTGTGTTGAGCACCATGATTACGCGGGTCGCGCCGAAAACCGGCGATACGGCCACGGTTCCCATCGCCGTCGACTCATCACGCCTGCGCCTGAAGATGGTCCGCCGCAATCGTGCCACCACGAACCTGTGGCTCAAGCTCTATGCGCTCCCGACCACGACCGATTCGACGGCCAGCTTCGCGTCCCTCGATTCCTATTTCGGGGCAACTCCGATCGACAGCGTCAGCATCGACGATCTCCTGTCCCGACCGCTGATCACCGACACAGCCACGCTGCGCCTGTGGGGCGACACGATCCAGACCGATTCCGCGGGCCACGTGCTCCAGACGGCGGACAGTGCCAAAGTGCTCACGCTTTTCTTCGACTTCGACACGCTGCAGGCGCCATTCGTCGTGGCGGATTCGGGCCGGCTGGGACTGGGGATTCGCGTCACCGCGGACTCGCTCGCGAGCGCCGCGTTCGCAACGACGGAGTCGGGCTCCGACGCGCCGAGCCTTCTCTGGTTCTACCACTACACGATTCCCGACACGGTCAGCGCAACGCCCGATAGTGTCGCGCAGGCGAGCCAGCTCCGAACGCCCAAGTTCGATAGCTTCGTGTTCGACCCCCCCATCCCGGCGCTGGACGACAACCTCGCCGTTGGTGGCGTGCCCTCGGCTCGAAGCCTGGTGCGCGTCGCATTTCCGGCGTTCCTGCGTGACAGTTTCGACATCGTGCGCGCGACGGTCATCCTGGTTCCGGCGGTCGCCGCCCTGGGCTTGCCCGCCGACTCATTCACGGTTCTGGCGCGCCCGATACAAACCGATCTCGGCGCGAAATCGCCGCTCAGCCTGGGATCGGGGGGATCGGTCGTCGTGCGCCCCGGATCCACCGACACTGTGCGGATCGAGCTCACCAACTTGGTACGGTCGTGGGCACTCGACACCACCATTGCAACGGCGTTCTTCCTCGGTCAGCAGCCGGAGGCGACGTCGTTTACCGAGATCCGGTTCTATTCATCGCGCGCACCGGCTTTCCGGCCGGCGCTGCATTTGACGTACGTGAAGCGCTTCCCGTTTGGTGAGCCATGACTCTCCGCCCGGTTGTTGCGCTCGCGATCGTCATGGCCATCTGGCCGTCCGACCGTCTGGCCGCGCAGGACTCTCAGTTCGGCATCCGCGGCCTCGGCACGCCCGGCAAATGGGAAAGCGTCCGCGCGCGCTCTGCCGGCGGAGCCTTTGCCCCGTTCGACGCCTTCTCGCCGCTGATGGATGCGTCGCTGGCGGACGTGCGGCGCATGAGCGCCAGCGTGACGAGTGGCACGTCGTGGCGTTCCATCGACGCCGTGAGCGGCGCCCAGACGTCGCTGCGCGGCACGCGCTTCCCGGCGCTGGTCATC
>Ga0184612_10000565_pt1 | contig 17406 bp, 12 predicted proteins | sample PLM3_60_coex_FD_133163 | JGI IMG/M metagenome (GOLD analysis project Ga0184612, IMG submission 133163) | Groundwater sediment microbial communities from an aquifer in East River, Colorado, USA - PLM3_60_coex | ecosystem: Environmental > Terrestrial > Soil > Riparian zone | place: USA: East... | reverse complement strand
TGGGATATGCGTCGCCACGATAAATGGTCGGCCCGCTGGCTCCCTGAATCACGATCGACGTCTCGTCCGCGCGAAAGAAGGGATCGCGGTAGCCGCGGTTGACTCCGCGAGTGTTCCGCACCGGATACACGATGGCATCCGTTTGCTCGATCAGCAACTCGCACAGACCGCGCGTCCTGGCGCCGTTGGGATTGCGGAGGAAGTAGCGGGACGGCGTGTAGTCGACAAACAGCGGCGAATCGTTCACGTTGCGGTAGATGCGCCCCGCGTCATCCTGCGACACCTGCCACTGGCCGCGGCTCAGCGCCGGAAGAGGTTCGAACCTTCCGTTTCGCCACCGCAGGTCCCAGGCGTGTTCGGACGAGTACATCACGTTGTCCATCGCCCAGAACAGACTGTTGGCGTTGTGCTCGATGCCTCCGTTCGGATTCCCGTAGGTGTTGACGACCACGTCCTTGGTATCGGCCTTGAGGTCGCCGTCGGTGTCTTTCATCAGCCACAGGTTCGGCGGCTCTCCGACGAGCACACCGTGATCGAGCACCTTCAGGGCACGCGGCATCGACAGCTTGTCCGCGAACACCGTCTTCTTGTCCATTTGGCCGTCGCCCTTCGTGTCCTCCAGTGCGCTGACACGGTTGAGGGGCTCCTTCGAGTCCCGCCCGGACGTGTCGGGCAGGAAGGTCAGCATCTCGAGCACCCACAATCGGCCGTCCGGATCGAAGTCCATCAGGATCGGCGATTCGATCATCGGTTCCGAGGCGACGAGCTCGACGCGATATCCCGGCGGCAGGGAGAAGGTCTTCATCTCCTCCTCGGGGGACAAGGCGATGGACTTTTCCATCTGCTTCCTGGCGGGCAGCCAGATGTTCCCGGGTACCTTGGCGGTGCCTTGCGCCGCGATCGCGGCCGCGAGACCGACGACGCCAGTTGCGGCGAGAGCGAAGACTACGCGTGTACTATTCATGGTTTGTCTTATGAGAACGTGGAGGCCTGACGTCTGCTACTTCTGGCTGGCCGGCACCAGTCGAATAACCATTCCTGGCGTCGACGCTGCCAGCCCGAGTCCCGTGCCCGACCCGGTTGGATTCTGCAGCAGCACATAGAGCAGGCCGTCAGGTCCCGTCGTGACGGCGCGGACGCGGCCGAACTGTTCGAACACGACCTCCTGGTGGATCACCTTTCGCCCGCTGATTTCGAGGCGCCGCAGCTGCTGCCCTGCCAACGCGGCGACGAACAGGTTGTTCTTCCAGGCCGGATACTTCGAGCCGGTGTAGAACCCGATGCCGCTGGGCGCGATCGTTGGCGTGAAGTAAACGATCGGCTGCTCCATGCCTTCGTGGCTCCGCTCGATGATCCCATTCTGCAGTCCCATCGAGATCACGCCCCAGCCGTAGTTCTTCCCTTTCTCGATGATGTTGATTTCGTCACCACCGCTTGGGCCATGTTCGGACTCCCACAGCAGGCCGGCGGAATCCCACGCCAACCCCTGTGGGTTGCGATGCCCGTAGGTCCAGATCGATGGAAGTGCGTTTGTTGTCCTTGGGAATCGACCCGTCGTCGTTGACGCGGTGGATCTTGCCCAGGGGCTTGGACAGATCTTGCGCGTTCGTCATGTCTCCGCGCTCGCCCAGGCTGTAGAACACGTGCCCGGTCTTGTCGAACAGGAACCGAGTGCCATAGTGCGAACCACTGGGGGAATACAGCTCAGGAGGAGCCCGGTAAATGACCTGCTCCTCGATCCAGCGGTTGCTTTTGTCGATCTTGCCGCGGACGAAGACCGTCATCGACGGAGGGCTGGGCGGCCCACCTCGCCCCCTTCCGCGCGCGCCGGTGGCAAGTGCGGGATCGGCGGGCGCGGCCGGCGGAGCTGGCGGCGGCGCCACGTATCCCGGCACCACTTCGGTGTATGCGAGATAGATCCACCCGTTTCTCGAGTACTCCGGATGAATCGCGACGTCCAGCATCCCGGAGTCCTGTCGTTCCCACACCTTCGGTGTGCCCTGCACGGGATCCGGTACGAGCTTGCCTTTGTCCCCGGCTTTCTCGATGATGCGCAGGCGCCCGGGACGTTCAGTGACCAGCAGGCGTCCGTCGGGGAGAAAGGCCAGGCCCCAGGGTGTCTCGAGCCCCGGTGCGACGACTTCGATCCGGAACGTCTGCCGCTCGGACTTGATGATCTGATTGTTCGGATCAGGGACAAAGACCGGCTTGTCCTTCAGGTTTGCTGCTTGCGTGCGGATGTAGGCCACGAGCTGCCAGATCTGCTGCTCGTCGAGAGTGCTCTTGAACGGCACCATCGCGGTGTTCGGCACGCCGTCCCTGATCCTCGCAAAGAGGGAGTCGTCATCGCTCGACGCCAGCAGGCGTTCGGAGAAGAGTGTGAGCGCGCGGCCGCCGGCAAGGTCGGTACCGTGACAGGGTGCGCAGGTGGTCGCGAACAGCGAGGCCGCTGCATTTCCTCGTCCGCCACCACGACCGCCTCCGGGCGGCTGCTGACCGGCAGCAGGCGAGCCTGAGGTAGAGCCGGCAGGCGGTGGCTGCTGTCCCGCCGGGACGGCGCCAATCGTGGCGCACAACGCTCCGAGCAGCAGCACGAGCGGCCCGCGTATAAGAAGCTCTCGGCTGAACCCTCGGGAAACGTTCATCAGTTTCGTGGCAACCTCAGCGACGCCTGTTTCAGCAGACTGACGCCGCGACAGACGGCGCACGAACTCGCAACGGCGCGAGACGACTCGCGCCGTTGCCGGAGCTACATTAAAACGAGAATCGCACCTGCGCCTGAAGCGTTCGCAGCGGCAGCGCACCCGTAACCGCGCCAAACCCCGCACTCGTCGTCTTCAGCCGATTGGGATCCACGCTGCCATCGGCGAGGAATTGCGAGTTCCGAATGGTCTGGTTGCTTGGGCTGACAAGCTGCAATTGCGTTTGCCGAGTGTTGTAGACGACAACGTTGAAGGCGTTGTACATCTCGAGCCGGAACTGTGCCGTACGCGCTCCTCCAAGCCTGAACGTTCTGGCGATCGCCAGATCCGTAGTCTTGTCGGGACAGCCGACCATATAGTTGCGGCCGGACTCGAGGCCCAGGCTGCCGGGAAGCGGCCCGGAAAAGGCAGCCGTGCTGAACTGGCGGAAACGATCGTCGCCGCAGCCGCTCCCCGGGTCTCCGGTGATGACCACCCGAGCGGCATAATCCGGCGACCCTGTCAGGTTCACGTTCGCGCCGTTGTTCTGATACTGGTACGTAATGTCGTATCTCGCGCCCGAGCCGCCGGTGAAGATCCCGGACAGCTGCCAGTCGTTGACGATGGCCGCGGCGAGACGCCTGGACCCTGTCGTCTGCCAGTCCGGCAGATCCCAGATGAAGTTGGCCTTGAATATGTGGCGCTGTAGTCCCTGGTTCTTCATCAACTCATTGAAGATCGCCTGATCCTCGCGGACGACGAACGATCCGTCGGCGTTGTGCTGCAGGCGAAGTGGCACGCCGGTGGTCCCGTTGTCGCTCAGACTCAACGTGTAGTTCCCCCCAAACGACACTCCATTTTGAAAGCGTCGCGTCGCGGAGAACTGCATCGAATGGTACGTGCGCTCGAATTCCTGCCACTGCTGGTCGATATTCGCGTAGCCACGGATGGGCCGCAGCAATTCCTGCACATACGCACCGGAACCAGCTACGCTGGCAACGGCGGCGCTGCGAGTTGGATCCTGATTCTGTGGCAGGAACGCAGCGCCGAGATCGATGGAATTGATGTTGACCGCGGTGAGAGACTGAAACGCGTTCAGCACGTGGTAGGAGTGTTGTCCCACGTACGCAACGTCCAGCGATGACGACCATGGCAGTGTCATCTGCACGCCCGCGTTCCACTGCAAAGACGATGGAAGGTTGGGATTGTCGTAACGGTAATTGATCAGCGTCGGCACGCCGGAGCTCGCCGCCACCGCGCCTGTTCCCAATGTCTGCAGCATTCCATTGCGCACGGTCTGGTTGGTCGACGTTGGTGGGTTCTGTGACTGGTAATAAATGGAATCACCGTCCGGCCGATCGAAGAACAGTCCCACGCCGCCTCTCACCACCAGCGCCTGCCGGCCCGACACGTCGTAGGCGGCACCGAAGCGAGGTGCAACCGTCAACGCCGGCCACTCATAGTTGTACTTGGATATCCCATCTCCTGCCCGAAGGATCCCGTTGGTCGGGCTCCCCGAACCTGGCACGATTTGGCCGATCAACGCGGCCGTGCCCGGCCCCATGAGGGTGCCGGTCACTGGGTTCATTGCCTGACGAGTGGTCTCGCACGGAAACACACCGCCCGGACATCCAGGGGCGTATTGGGCAGGGGCCGCAGAACGGTTGTACTGGTCGAGGAAGAAGTTCGACGCCTGCCCGTTCGCGTCGTACTGCGGCATCTGATGCGTGAATCGCAAGCCAAAGTCGAGGGTCAGCCGGTTGTCGACCTTCCAGTTGTCTTGCACATACCCCTCGATCTGGTTGTAGACAAACATGCCTTCCACGAAGGAGGACTGCTGCGTAAATGCCGTATACGCGCCGATCGCGGCATTGGCGAACCCGAACCCGGTGTCGAAGGGATTGTTCGTGTCGTTGGCGAAGCTCAGATCGCCCTGAAACGGCAGCGCGTTGCGCTGATTCAGATTCTGCTGTTTCAGGCTGTGATTGCTGTAAAAGCCGGCCTTCATCGTATGACGGCCGAGGACCTTCGTCAGACTGACCGACACATCCTGCGTCGGATTGGTGTTGAGAAATGCCGGATACGCCAGGTTGGGCGGCGGCGTGCCAATTCGGGTGCCCCACTGGAATGTCGGTGCCAGCTCGGCGAGGCCATTCACGAAGAACGGTGGCGCGACGTCATCCATCACGCGCCGGTTGTACGAACCGTCGGGAATACCATTCGCGCGTGGGAACAACGACGGCAGTCCCTGAAGCCCGGTATTGAATCGGTTCGTGTAGTCGCTGTTGACGATGCCACCAAGCCGGCGATTGGAGTAGCCGTAGGTGCCCTCGAGGAAGGTCGTCGTATTGATTGTGTAGTTCACCGTAGTCGCGAAGGCATGTACCCACGGGTATGCGTTGTATGTATCGTTGAACTGCGGGATCGTTCCTGGCGTGGTGCCCTTGAAACCGCGCTGGCCCGTATATTTCGCTGTAAATCTCAGCCCCGAGGACACCTGATAGTCTGCACGAAATGCCGGCTGCTGACTGAGAGTCTTGAAGGTCGGAGAGAGAAACTCCAGGTTATAGGAAGTCCCAGCAGCCTGTGCGGTGTTCGGCAACGGATACAGCTTCAGGACGTTCACACCTGTCTGATAGAGCCGCTCCTGAGGAATCCTGTTGCCGGGGAACGTCCCGCCGTTAATCGGATCTCTCAACGCGGGAATAGGCGCCCCGTTGTTGTCCAGGGACGCCGAAAAGTCGCCGTTCCGTTCCGCCAGCGTCGGGACGCGGAATTGGCGCAAGGTATTTGCGGCGTTGCGCGGCCGGTACTCGTGGGAATAGAAGAAGAACAGGTTGTTGTTGCCGCCAGGCTTGCCGACCGGTCCTCCGATTGTGTAGCCCCAGTCGGATTGTTTATCGACGGCTTTTGGTGTTCCGTTGATCGTGTTCACCCAGCTGTTGGAGTTCCAATCGGAGTTCCGCATGACGTCGTACGCCGACCCGCGAAAACGATTGGACCCGCTCTTGGTCACGGCCGTGATCTGCAGACCACTCGATCGGCCGTACTCCGCTTGATAGCCAGCCGCCAGCACCTTCACCTCGGCAATCGCCTCAGGATTCATCTGCAGCAACTGCCCGTTGTTGCCTGTGTCCATCGTCGACACGCCGTCCATCATGATGTTGTTCTGACCGCCGCCGCCGAGTCTCGTTGTCGCTCCCACGACGCCCGGGGTCAGCGACGTAAATGTCGCGAAGTTTCGGCCCGTGCCAATCGGCAGGTTCTCCACTTCGGCCGTCGTAACTCGAAAGGAGCGTTCGCCGCTTTGCGACTGAATCAGCGGAGCTTCAGACTTGACGGTCACGGTCTCGGACGTCACTCCCACCGAGAGCGTCAACGCGCCCACACTGAGGCGATCGCCGCCGCTGACCGCGACGCCGGGACGGACAGTGGAGAAGAACCCGGACAGCGAGACCTCGACGGTGTACGTGTCAGGTGTCACGTTCGGGACGACGAAATCGCCAGTCGCGCTGGTCACCACCGGCGCCATTCTGGTGCCGCGGGTTTCGCTGATCAGAGTAACGGACGCACCCGGGACCGCCAGGCCCTGATCGTCCTTGACCGAACCGGCAACCGTACCGGTCGTGATTTGAGCCGAGACAGGACGTACGGCGAGTGCGCCGAGCACCAGGGCCGTCACGACCGCGCGCGCGAATACACTCCTCATGTTCCCCCCTGAATCACATGCGCCGACGGACAACCAGAGGACGCGCCGGCTCGACGCCCGCCGAACGCGAACTACTGCACGATTGGCAACGGAGCGCAACGAGTGCCTGAAATGGACGCACACGACGTTTTAAACGCGCGGATTACACGAGTGGATTGAACGTGCGGACGATAGCACGGTTTATTTCTGCATGCAAGATCGAACGTGGGAAGGCATTCCACCGGGGACCGTTACGCGTGCACGCAGCCGCGTTTCTTTACACTTGCGTGTATTTAGGAATATAAGTAACGATCTCTGGCAGTCGAACAGCGCGGAAAGGTGCGGTCACGGATTATCTGACATGCCAGTTGTGCATGCAGAACTGGTCCTGAGGAGCCCAGAGCTCCCCGACCGGACGTAAGATCATACACCTGGATTGAACGACCGTGCAATTCGGAGACTCGCAGGCGCGAGCGCGTGATCGGGATCGCTCAAAAACCTATGCGCGTCTTCACGATTTCGCCTGCGGCTGGAACGCGATCTGGGCGTAGTGCGCGAGGAAGTCGCGCCACAGGAACCAGTAGTGCCGGCCGGGAATCTCACGGTACGTCGTGTTGAAGCCGTCCTTTTTCACGAGCTCCGACAAGTTGACGGTTCGTTCGCGCGCCGTATCGGTCGTACCCGCGCCCAGCCAGTAGAACTTCACGCCGCCTGCCTTGACGGCTTCGATCTGCTTCTGGACCGCCTCGTCGATCGTTTGCGGGCCGGAGCTGAACACACCGATGTAGGCGAAGGTTCCCGGATTGTTGTTCGTCGCCACCAGCGTGTGCCCGCCGCCCATCGACAGGCCGGCGATCGCACGGTCGTCCTTGGCGGCCAGCACGCGGAAGCGCTTCTCGACGAACGGAATCACGTCCTTGACGAGGCTCTCGGGATACGAGCCGGCGTAGGGCTGCGGCGTTCCTCCGCGTCCCCGGCCCGCCTGGCCGCCGCCCTGCACCGCCTGTGCCGCCTGGACCGGCGGTGGCGCCGGCGCCTGCACCGATTGCCGGGCCGGAGTCGGGCCGTAGCCGAACCCCTGCGACACCGACTGCGTCGCGTTGCCGTTGGGCATGACGACAATCATCGGCTTCGCCTTACCGGCGGCGATCAGGTTGTCCATGATGATGTTCGCGCGCCCCATCGTCAGCCACGCGTCCTCGTCACCGCCGCCGCCGTGCAGCAGATAGAGCACCGGATACTTCTGCGTGCTGGTCTCGTAGCCGGGCGGCGTGTAGACCATCATCCGGCGGCTCGCCATTTTCAGCGTGGGCGACGGATACCAGACGGCCTGGACGCTGCCGTGCGGCACGTCCTTGAAGTCCCACCATTCGGACTCCGGCCCGGAGATCATCAGCAGGTTGTCGTAGCGGGCGCCGTCGCGCTGGGTTTCGCCGTTGTTCGGATCGAGCGCCTTGACGCCGTCGACGCTGAACCAGTAGCCCCACAGCTGCGGGGCGAGCGGGCCGATCGTCGTCGACCAGACGCCCGACTCGTCCTTCGTCATCTTCAGGTCGGTACCGTTGTCCCAGCTGCCGTTCAGCGTGACCTCGGTCGCTTTGGGCGCCAGGAGCCGGAAGGTGACCGTGCGATCCGGGTGGATTTCGGGTGACTTGAGCGGCGCCGGACGGGCCGCTTGCGCCGGTGCGCCGGCGGGGGGTGCTTGTTGTCCGGCGAGCGGCGCGGCAATGCCGGCTACAACTGAGATGGTGGCGAATACACGTGCAAGACAGCTCTTCATGCTCTCCATGGGTACCTCTCTGCCGCGCGCACCATACCTCACTCTTGCACACTTGTGCAATACCTCCGTCTCGCGTGACGCCGGCGCGCGTTGTGGCCGAGGAGCAGGAGAGCCCGGCACTCAGAAGCCCATCTGGGCTCGCCCGAGGTCCGTCAGATCCTCCGCAGTCGCACGCCCGTTGAAGTCGACTTCGAAGTCCATGGCAGCGAAGTCAGGAGCCGAACGCCCTTGGAGAAAGGCTTCTCGCTGTTTCGGAAGATATGCGCGATTCTTCGAGCAGTCGGGCGCAGATCCGATGTAGATGACACTGGCGTACTCGCTGCCCGCGTGCTCGTCACCGACGGCATGGCAGATGTCCGTGTGCCAGAACACCGTGTCCCCGGGCATGACCTCCGGGATCGAGACCAGGGCGGCGATGAGATCAGGGTGCCACTCCGGGCTGACGCCGAGCGCACGCCCCGGCGCCGCCCCGCACAGATCAGCCTCGTCCACGTCGTCCTGAAGCGCGCGCAGGAGCACGTAGGCGATGCCCTCTGCGATTGGAATGAGGCGCAGAGTGCCGTCTTTCGGCCCTTGGCGTGTCAGCGCCGTCCAACCCTGATAGGTGCGGAACATGCTGCACACCGCCGGCGACGGAATCTCTTGGGTCTTCAAGCGGTGCGTGGCGTCGAACGGGTCATACCCACGCCAGTCACCCGCGAAGATGTTCTCGTACACCCTCTGATAGCCGGGGTCGATCCAGCGCTCGACAGTGCCCGCGTCCATGTGTGGGGAAAGGCCAAGTGTCTTGTCCCCGGGCTGCCTCCGGCGCACCCGGTCGGCATAGGTGCACTGCCGATCGGGATTGAAAACGCCTTCGTATTTCCACAGGCGATCGAGAAAAGTACGCGTCTCGGCGAGTCTCGCGTCCTGCCGCGCCATGACCTGCGGCTTGGACCAGTAGACATTGAAGATTTGCGGCTTCCCTGCCTTCAGCGCGGAGAAGTACTTGTCGAGGCTCCGTTTCTCGATTTCCCGTTCTTCATAGCGGTTCGTCTCGAGATACTGGCCAACTTCCGCGAACCAGTCGCTGGCAAGACCGGCGGCGAACACTCCGCGAATCACCGCACACCCGCTGTTCCGAATCGACTGGCGAACTGCCTCCGAGACCCTGTCATCCCGTATGTCTCGATACTCGAGCTCAGGCACCACCGGGCGCCCCCCAGCGACCTCTCTGAGGATGCTGTCGGCGGCGCGACTGACGTGGTCCTTCACGTCTGCATAGGCGCGTTTCAACCGCTCGCGACTCGGCGCGAGCTTGCGCTTGAACGCGATGATCTGGTCACGTACATCCACGTCTACACTCGCCACGGTTTGTCCTCCTCCGTCGGCCGAATCAGGGTGCGCTACGCCGGAATCCGCAGCAGCTTGTGAACGTTGCCCCACACGACCTTCTGGAATACGTCGCGTGACGTTGAGCGCTTCAGCAAACTCAACGTCTCGCGTGCGACGCACTTCCCCGCCATTCGTGCGGCTGCGGGGTTGTTGTTCTGGCTGACACCCCCACCGTGGCCGTCGCTGCAGGCGCAATCGCTGCCGAAGAGCAGCTTGTCCTGATGACCCTGCAGGAAGGACGCCGTGAACTCAGGATCGCGCGACATGCCGTTGTTGCCGGAATTGGCCGACATGTCCGCGTAGAGATTGGGATAGTCCGCCAGCCATTTGTCGGTCACCCCGCCGCGCGTGATTGGGCCGGTCGGATAGGCCGCTTCGTTGTGATAGTCCGCGCTGACATTGGCCCAGAACGCGTCCGCATGCCCGATGAACGTCGTCTTCGGATACGCCTTGAGGACCGAGTCGAACGCCTTCGCGTACCCCGTGCTCCACGTGCCTTCGTTCGGGAAGTGGTCCACCTCCTGGAAGTGAATCAGAATCGGGACGCGCAGGTCGGCGGCCAGTGCATAGATGCGGCGCAGCTCAGGACCGTCAGCGGCGACGTGAAACTTCATCTCGCCGAAGCCCTGTGCTCCATCCTTCACGGCCTGCGTGAGCACCTGTTCGGCGTCGGGTTTGGTCACGTCGTAGCTGTTGAACCAGGTGAATCGCCCCGCCGCCGCGGCCTGAAGCGCCTTCACCTGTTCGAGGACGGCGCCGCGCGTGAGCAGATTCGCCTTCGTCACGCCTGCGCCATCGAGATGCGCGAGGTTGCTGGCCGGCTGTGGACGAAGATGGAAGTGCAGGTCGAACACGGGAGAGTCCCACTCGTTCGCGGGCACCCCTTGGCGAGCGAACGCCGGCAAAACGCCGGCCGCGGTGACTGCTTCGAGGAATTCACGGCGATTCATGACTAGCCCTCCGTTCGACGACAGCATGTGTTCGACAAGCAGGACGATGACGCATGACGGCTCCTGGGTTCAGCGAGAACTGGGTTCGGGCACCGGCACCGGAGGCGTACCGTTCGTGTGAAACGTACTCACCGTCTGCAGCCCCCACGCCTGTCCCTTCGCGCGTTCCGCCTGCGTCCAGATCACTGGCTTCCAGTCCGGGTCGAGGATCAAATAGCCGCCGGCCCCGATCTCGAACCGGTTGCCTCCCGGCTCGTAGCAGTAGAGGAAGAACGTCTGCCCAATCGAGTGTTTGTGCGGGCCCGTTTCAATAAGCACGTCGGCATCACGCAGGATGTCGGCCGCGCGCAGCACATCCTCCCGACTGTCCATCATGTAGGTCAGGTGGTGCAGGCGTCCTGCGGCACCGCTACGGTCGCGAGTGATGGCGACGTCATACGATTTGTTCGTCGCCGACAGCCACGCGCCCATCTCCGTCCCATCGTCGAAGATGATCTGTTCCGTCAGCCGAAGTCCAAGCAGCTCGCGGAAGAAGCGGCGGGTGGACGAGACATCCCGCGCGAGGATGTTGAGGTGGTCGAGCCGACGCGGCGCGATCCCGCGTGGGACGTAGCGCTGCGGCTGGTTCTTGAAGGCGGTCGCAACGTCCGGTGTCGCCATGAACCGCCGCGTCTCCCAGTACAGCTCCACTGCGTGACCATCTGGCGTTCGGCACCGGTACGCCGGCCCGTGCGCGACATCCTCGGTCCACTGACCGGGCACCTGATGTGCCTCGAGCCGCGCGACGAAGCGATGCAGCGTAGCCTCGTCGCGAACGCGCAGGCCCAGATGACCGATTCCCGAGGTCGTGTGCGCCGTCAGCTTAAGCGTGTGCCATTCGTAGTCGCCCCAGGCGCGGAGGTACACCGAATCGCCCGAGCGTCCCGACTCATGAAGTCCGACGACCGACGTGAAGAACGCCAGGCTCGCTTCGGGCTTCGGCGTGAACAGCTCGATGTGGCCGACATGCGCGACGTCTCCGAAGCGCGGAAACGGAATTGCCGACGACGGACCGGTCATTTGCGCTAGTCCTTCTGCAAGCGATTACTGAAGCGGTGCCACGACATCGGTGACGACCCGTTTTGAAGGCCTTGTCCGGCACCGCCACGTCGGCGACGTCGAGTCGCACGACGCGCGATGCCAGCGCACCCTGCCGCAAAGCCTGCGTCGTCGGATAGTCGCCGAGCAGCGTGCGCAAAGGAAAGCGCACGGCGGTGCTTTCAGCGGTGGGCCTCATCGGCGCGCCTTCGTCTTCGCGGTGCGCCGCGGCGGCGGGTACCTGTCCGGGTGACGGACGCAGAACGGAACGCCGTAGCCAGGAACGGCACCAGATGCCGCACTGTCGCCTCGACATCGCCGGGGTCGCAACGTCCCCGCGAGAACGCCTTGATACGCTGAGGGCTGCTTGCGGAGTAGTAAATCGTCCCCAGCATGAAGTGGAATCGCCACAGGACCTCGTCCGCGGGCAGCTCCGGCAGGCACTCGCGCAAGGCGTCGACGAACGTGCGGCTGGACTGATCGAAGTTGTCAGCAACGAGCTGTGTGAAAAGCGGCGCGTCTTCGGCCGCCAGCATGGCGCGTAGCCGGGAGTACTGATTGTGCCCATCGCCGCCCTGAATCTCGGCGAGCGCCGGCCGGACGAACGCCTCGATCACGGACTCAAGCTGCAGGCCTTTGCGGCGGGCCTCAGTCAACAGCCTCAAACGCTCGGCGTTCAGCGTGGTGCAATGACGCCGGTACACCTCGGCGAGTAACCCGTCCTTGCCGCGGAAGTAGTAGCCCACCAGCGACCAGTTGACGCCCGCCTCGGCCGCAATCACTCGCACGGAGACGCGCGCGAAACCCCGTTCAGCGAACAAGCGCTCGGCGGCGGCCAAGAGCTGCTCGCGTGTCTCGGAAGTCGGCGGCTCAGGCGTCCAATTGGGGGCGGTGCGCGGAATCGTGGTCACGGCACGATCATACAACCGGATTGCACAGTCGTTCAATCGGCCCCTATAATCGGTCCGGTCAGGCCATGCATCACACGTCCTCCGTGCTCGTGTTCAGTGCTCATGCCGCCGACTTCGTGTGGCGTGCTGGCGGCGTCATCGCTCTGTACGCCCGGCTCGAGGCCGGGGAACTCGGGCTCGACACTCGCACTGCGGGGCGTGGTGTGGCGCGAGTAATGGGACGACGAGATGCAAACCGATGTGCGGGCCCAGCGCTTCTGCCACACATTTGGGATTAGGATTCTCCAATGCCTTCACCTGTTCGAATCGCTTCGACCATCTGGCTGGGCTTGCTCGTCGCCGTCGCCGCGACAGGTTTCGCTCAACGCAGTGGGACGTCGCCGGCAACGTCACCCGGCACGCCTTCTGCCGCGACGGCGCGTATTGTCTCCGCCGCGCAGGCACTTTTGACGACGCTCGACGAGGGGGGCCGGGCCAAGGTCCAGTTCCCCTTCGAGGGACCGCAGAAGACGAGATGGTCCAACCTTCCGGTGGGGATCTTTCAGCGGGAAGGCCTGCGCTTGGGAGATCTGACGCCGGCGCAGCGCACCGCCGCAAAAACTCTGCTCTCGACCGCGCTCAGTCCTGGCGGGTATCGGAAGGTCACCGAGATCATGGTTGGCGACGAAGTGCTCCGGAAAGGGCAAGCAGAGGGTAGATCGGGCGCGGCTGGCGGTGGGCGCGCCGGAGGCGGCGCCCGCGGGGGTGGCGGCGTCCGGTTCGGCGAGGACGAGTATTTCCTCGCCTTCGTGGGAACGCCGTCGGTGACGGCACCGTGGATGTTGCAGTTTGGCGGTCACCACCTGGCGATTAATCTGACGATGGCGGGGAGTCAGTCGAGCATGGCGCCCAGCCTCCCCGCCGCTCAGCCCGCAACCTACACGCTCGAAGGCCGGACCGTCCGCCCGCTGGGCAACGAGAGCGACAAAGCGTTTGCGCTGATCAACGTGTTGACCGACGCCCAGCGCACGCAGGCGATCCTCGGCTATCGTGTATCCGATCTCGTGCTCGGAGCCGGTCAGGATGGACGAACCATTCAGCCCGAGGGTATTCGCGCGTCGGCACTCTCGGCGCCGCAGCAGACGATGCTGCTCGATCTCGTGCGGGAGTGGACTGGCATCATGAACGACGCGTTCGCCGAACCGCGGATGGCCGAGATCCGGACGAACCTCCCCGACACGTACTTCGCCTGGAGTGGTCCGACGACCACCGGCAGCGTCGCGTATTTCCGCATCCAGGGGCCAACCCTCGTGATCGAGTACGCGCCGCAAGGCAGCGTCGACCACATCCATACCATTTATCGCGACCCGACCAACGATTACGGTGCGAAGTTCACGCGCAAGTAGCCGTGCCGCCTATGTGCTGGCCCTGACGACGGCAATCGTCTGCGTCGCCGAGGTGTCGGCGCATCGACGAGATGAGTACCTCCAGGCCGCGCGACTGGCCATCGACCCGGGTGAGGTGCAACTCGAACTGGACCTGACGCCGGGGATCGCCTTGGCTGAGGCGATCATCGCGGACATCGATCGCAACCGTGACGGATCGCTGTCCCTGGACGAGCAACGCGCCTATGGGAGCCTGGTGCTCAGCGCGCTGACGCTCGAAGTCGATGGGGCGCCCGTCCGGACTCAGCTGGCCGCCACGAGTTTTCCTGACACCGAAGCCATGAGGCGAGGTGAGGGCACAATCCGGCTTCAATCGACCGCGACACTCCCGCGCCTCTCCATGGGCCCGCATCAGCTGCGGTTCCGCAACCGCCACCATCAGGATCGCAGTGTCTATCTCGCAAACGCGCTGGTGCCGCAGAGCGAGGACGTTGCCATCAGGGCGCAGCAGCGCGACGGCGATCAGACTGAGCTGACCATCGAGTACGTCCTGCGTGCAACACCGGCAACGTCCACGGCCGCGTGGCTGCTGGGCAGCATCGCTGCCGCGACGGTGCTGTTGGTGATCGGCATCCGACGATCACGATCCGTGGGTGTGAAAAACCGTGGCAGCCAAACCTGCGCCCGGATCTGCCGTAGTCTTCCTACGACCGTGTTTTTCGTGAGCTTCGTGACCTTCGCGGCCTTCGTGATGAAGCCGTGAGGCCTTCGCCGGTCATAAGACAGCTTCTGGCAACGGAGCTCGCATGCGGAAGGGGTGCTTCCTGCGTCATCAACTCGGACGGCATCAACGGGAAGTCCCGGTGTCGGTGCTTCTGGTGCTGGTGGGCAGCCTGACGGCGATCGTCGCCACGGCTGGCCGCTCGAACACAGCGGCTCAGGCCCGTCTCGCTGCCCTTCCGGCACAGCCGACCGCGCCGGCTGACAATCCGTCCACGCCAGAACGCGTCGCGCTGGGGCGCCTGCTGTTCTGGGATCCGATCCTGTCAGGCCAGAAAGACGTCGCGTGCGCGACGTGCCATCATCCCTCGCTCGGATATTCCGACGGTCTCGATCTCTCCATCGGCGCAAACGGCGCCGGCCTCGGTCCTGCAAGAGCATTCCTCTCAGGTCACGCGCCACGACTGGTGAAGCGCAACAGCCAGACGGTCCTGAACGTCGCGTTCAACGGACTGACGGCTGGTGGCAATTCCATCCCTGCGGCCGCGCCGATGTTCTGGGATCTCAGAGCGCGCAGCCTCGAGGCGCAGGCGCTGGAGCCGATCAAGGCCCTGGAGGAAATGCGTGGCGGCGCGTATCCGGAGGACCGTGCTGTTCCTGCCGTCGTGTCACGACTGAACGGCATCCCGGAGTACCGCCGGTTGTTCGCCCGCGCGTTCGGGGGAAGCACGTCCGTGAACGACGGCAACCTCGGGCGCGCGCTCGCGGCTTTTCAGCGGACGCTCGTGGCCTCCAATACGCCGTTCGACCGCTACATGCGCGGCGACACGACCGCACTCAGTCCCGAGCAGGTTCGTGGCATGGAACGGTTTCAATCGTCCGGATGCATCAACTGCCATAACGGGCCGATGTTGTCCGACTTCGCCACGCACGTGCTGGCTGTGCCAGACAGCGCGAAGCTGCCGGAATCGGATTCAGGCGTGAACAAGACCTATGCATTTCGGACGCCGTCGCTGCGCAACCTGAGCGTGACCGCTCCGTACATGCACAATGGCGCATTCGCGACGCTTCCAGACGTCGTGAACTTCTACCAGCGCATCAGTCGCGGAGGAGGACGTCGAGGCGGTGGTGCAGCACGAGGGGTAAACGCCAACCTGAGCCGGGATCAGATCGACCCGTTGGCGCGCCAGCTGAATGCGCGGCAGGGGTCAGCAGGACCTCATCGCGTTCCTGCGGGCGCTGGACGATCCAGACTTCGATCGAACTGTCCCGGCACATCTGCCAAGCGGGCTGCCGGTCGGTGGACGGCTGCAGCAAGTGACGGAGACACGCATTTCCATTCTCCGGCGCTGACCGGACGCATTTCCGGCCCGCAGGCCGCACGGCGGGATCACGACTATCGTGATGACGACGTGTTCGAAGACGACTTCGCCCGCCAGAGTTTTGGCAGCATGTAGACCAGGTGCGCGCGCCACGTGCCCCAATCGTGTCCGCCGTCACCCCCGATGTAGTAGTCGTGAACGACCCCGCGCTTCTCGAGAATCTGGTGAAAGACCACGCTTCGATTCGTCGGTTGGTTCTCGTGCGTCCCGAGGCCCACGAACAAGTAGTCCACCTTCTGATTGATCGCAGGATCGTTGAGGAACTCCGGCGTGCTCTTCTCGGACTCCGGATCGCCAGCGCTCAGGATGCCGAACGACCGGAAGAGGTCGAGCGACTTGAAGCCGACGAGCTGCGCATGCCTGCCGCCCATCGAGAGGCCGGCGATGGCGCGGCCCCGCGGACCTGCCTGCGTGCTGCACGCCTTCTCGACTACGGGGATGATGTGCTGCCGGAGCTCTTTCTCGAAAAGCGGAAACGTCAGCTCGGTATGCTTCGGATCGCTACGGTGCACGACCTGGTTGTTCGGCATCGCAATGATCATCGGCAGCGCTTTGCCGTCGGCAATCAGGTTGTCGGCGATGAAACCTGCGCGGCCGTCGATGTTCCACGTCGAGGCCAATTCCCCGCTGCCGCCGAGCAAGTACAACACCGGATACTTGCGGTTGCGGTCGTAGTTGGGCGGTGTATAGACGTACATCTCACGCTCGCCGTTCAGGACGGTCGAGCGGTACACGTGTCGTGTGACGCTGCCATGCGGGACGGGCTTCGCGTCGTAGTACGCAGGCCCGTCGCCATGGACGACGACCGTGCTGTACCCCGGCTGATCGGCAAAGCCGGTCAGCGTGTTGTTCGGATCGACGACGGCCACGCCGTCGACTAGCAGCCGATAGATATAGAGGTTCGGCTTCAGAGGGCCAACCGTCAGCGTCCAGACGCCGTCCGCGCCCTTCTCGAAGGGAATCGGCGTGTTGCCTTTGCCGACCGCCAGCAGAATGGGACCACCGGTCAAGGCCACCGTTCGCGCATCAGCCGCCTTGAGACGGAACGTGACCGTGTGGTCGTCGCGGACCTCGGGCGAAATGACGTTCGCGCCGTAGGGGTTCAGGTTCTGGACGTTCTTCTGCGGATTCCAGTCGAGGTTCACGTGGGCTTGCTGGGCACGCGCGGGGTGTGACGCGCACACCAGTATCCCAACCACGAGGCACGTTTTCATCATGTTCATCGTTGTCCCCTGGGGAGAATGACGCGCTGGTCGATCGGATGACCTGATCTCACCGTCGAGCGTGCGCCTACGTGGCCTTGTTGCCGTCCCACTTCACGGTGCGTTCCTGCTGAATCGCGACGTTCGCGAGCAGACATGGAAGTGACGCCGCGAAGCCCGCCTCCACATCGCAGACCGGCTTCTGCCGCGACTTGACGCTGTCGAGGAAATTGCGGACGTGGCGCCTCGTGGCGAACGCAAACTCGGTGTTGCGCGC
>Ga0184612_10000564_pt1 | contig 17441 bp, 14 predicted proteins | sample PLM3_60_coex_FD_133163 | JGI IMG/M metagenome (GOLD analysis project Ga0184612, IMG submission 133163) | Groundwater sediment microbial communities from an aquifer in East River, Colorado, USA - PLM3_60_coex | ecosystem: Environmental > Terrestrial > Soil > Riparian zone | place: USA: East... | reverse complement strand
GTCGAAGCTATGGTCGCCATGACGAGGGCCGCACGATTGGAAGGGATCGTCGTGCGGGTCTACACCCACCTCTCGGGCATCCTCGCGTCCCGCCTCACCGTGCAGCACGTGGGAAAGTCGGGCGTGGCGCTCACGCTGAGGCCGACGCGGCTCTCAGCGGGTCAACGGGTCGTCAAGCGGGGGATGGATCTCGTCCTGGCCAGCGTCGGACTCGTCGTGGTCTCGCCTGTCCTGCTCGTCGTCGCGCTCGCCATCAAGAGCACGTCTCGCGGACCCGTCCTGTTCCGCCAGGATCGGGTCACAGAAGGTGGCCGGACATTCAGGATGTACAAATTCCGCACGATGACCGACGCCACGGATCGCCACATCGAGCAGGATCCGATCGACAGGTCGGCTGCCTTCTTCAAGCTGAAGAGCGATCCTCGTCTGACGAACGTCGGCAAGCGGCTCCGCAGGTGGAGCATCGATGAGCTCCCGCAGCTCTTCAACGTGATCCTCGGGGACATGAGCCTGGTGGGCCCTCGTCCCCTCCCAGCGGAGCAGGTCTCCGCCAACATCGAGCTGCTCGGTCCTCGCCACGAAGTTCGGGCCGGCATCACCGGGTGGTGGCAGATCCACGGGCGGGCCGATCTCGACCCGGTAGAAGCCGTCCGCCTGGACCACTTCTACATCGAGAACTGGTCGCCGGCGCTGGATCTCTACATCCTGTTGAGAACCGTGGGCGCGCTGTTCACGCGCAAGGGCGCGTACTGATCGTCTTGCCGTCGAGGTGCCGATGACTGGACCTATCGAGGTCGAGCGGGTCCTCGGGCATCCCGTACATCCATTGAGCAAGGCTCAGGCCGTCGCTGCCGTCGTGCGTCAGGGAGGCACACACCGGCCAGGCGCCTATGTCTGCCTTACCAATGCCCATACGACCGTCGAGTCGCAGAGATCCCCGGCCCTTCGAGTCGCCGTGGAGGATGCCTTCCTCTCCGTACCTGATGGCATGCCCTTGGCCTGGATCTTGCGTCACCGCGGGCACCCACACACCGAGAAGGTCACGGGCATCGAGTACATGCCCATGGTGGCGTCGGCAGGACTGGGATCGGGGCTTCGGCACTTCCTCTACGGTGGCAGGCCTGGGGTTGCCCACAGAGCGGCACTCAGGCTCGAGGAGCTTGTCCCGGGCGTTCAGATCGTGGGGGCCGTAGCGCCTCCGTTCGTGTCGATCCCAGACTGGCCGATTGCCGATCTCCGTCGAGAACTGGACCGAACGAAGCCGCAGATCCTGTGGGTGGGCCTCGGCGCCCCCAAGCAGGAGCTGTGGATGCAGGTGATGTCCAAGGTACTCGACGTGCCTGTCATGGTTGGGGTGGGAGCCGCTTTCGACTATCTCGCGGGCACAGTGTCGGCGGCTCCCGACTACCTCCGGCACGTGGGCCTCGAGTGGTTGTTCCGCCTCGCGGTGGAGCCAAAGCGCCTCTGGCGACGATACCTTGTGGGGAACTCCACGTTCGTCTATCTCGTGCTTCGTGAGGAACTCTTACGCCAGGTCCGATGGCATGATCCGTGACGAGCCGGGAGGATATCCGATTGTTTGCTTGAGCAGTCTCGCGAGCACCTCGGTTCGGCTCTCTAGTGAGAGCGCGCGAGCGTCGACACCACTTGCTCCGTCCAAGCCATGGCGCGACTGCTGGGACGTGAGCGCTGCATCCGCGAGTCGTCGGGCCACGGCCCACACATCTCCGGAGTGCGCCACACAGATCCCTTGGGGTCCGGCGAGCAACGGCGGTCCTCCACGGGCCAAACAGACGACGGGAAGGCCCGCGGCACGCGCCTCTGCCACCGCGACCCCGGCCTCTTCATGCAATGAGGGGAACAGGAAGACGTCCGCCTCCCTCATCGTGCGCAGGACTTCGCTCTGCGGCAGCCACCCCAACCACTCGACCCGGTCCTGAACGCCCAAACGTCGGGCGAGACGTCGCATCCTCGGCTCGTCGTTCCCCGCTCCACAGATCGCGAGCCTCCACTCGGGGAGGAGGGCAAGGGCGTGGAGGCAGAGGAAGACACCCTTGAACGGTTCCAGCCTGCCCGCGTAGACAGCGAGGGGTGGACCTGACCGCTTGGCACGTACCTCGGCCGCGATGAACTCCTCACGGATCACCGCATTGTTGAACACACATGCCTTGTGCCGATGTCGCCGCGGGAACCAGTCGCGGGACTCGGGGTTCTGCGCCAAGATGAGATCCGCTCGGCGCCAGGACATCCGTGCCAACGGGTTCGCATAGCGAGCGACGCCATGAACGAGGGCTCTGGCCAACTCGTACGTGGCCCCGCTCCATCCCAATTGGGGCAACAAGCGCCACACCGTTCCGACGCAACCTCCTACCGGGCCGTAGACGAACGGTCGTCCGGCCATGCCGGCAAGCGTGCCGTACCACGCGTTCGCCCACGTGAGGTGCCACACGACGTCGAAACCCTTCGAGTGTTGCAGGCGTCGGGCCTCCTTGAGTGCGGCGACCTGCCACAGCAGGTAGTAGATGCGGAGTCCTCGCAAGCCCCGCTGCCACGAACGCACGTTCTGAGGAAGCTCGACGTAGACGAACTTCAGGTTCTGACGTTCGGGAACCGAACGGAGCGCTCGTTCGATCGATGACTCGTAGTCGCGGCGAGTGATGACCCAGGTCTCGCCGATGCGAGCCAACATGCGGGCCCATGCCCACCCTGCGCCGGGCTCTGAACCACGGTCGGGTTCACACGCGTAGGCGAACGCGAGGATCCGCATGGGGGTCGTCAGGCTTTCCGGTTGCATCAATCGGCCTTCCTATACTGAGCTCATGGTCGCCGAAGACTCCCTTTCGTACCCCACCACCCCGGGACGAGAGAGCCGATCAGTGGCCATTTCCTTCGTCTCTTCGTACGGACGTGTGGGAGGCGCTCAGATATATCTCCAGCGACTCCTTGCCGAGCTCGACGAGTCGTGGGTCCGCGACGTTATCAGCCTCGGTCATGGACCGCTCAACGACCGTCTCGTCCGCGACGGCCACGAAGTCCACGTCTTCCCCGCGTCTGGAGGATGGTTCAGTCTCATCGGCGCTGCTTGGCGACTTCGTCGTCGCCTCCTCTCGCGGCGGCCCCAGTTGGTGCATGCGAACGGCGTGAAGGCGGCGCTCGTCTCGACCCTGGCCACCCTCGGAACGAGGCTTCCAGTGCTCTGGCTCAAGCACGACTTCGCCCTGGACGGATGGCGCGCCAGGCTCATCGCCCGACGATGCAGTCAAATCGTGGGCGTCAGCTCCGCCGTGACGAGCACCTTTGGCACGTCCATCGCCCGCAAAGTTCACGTCGTTCATCCGGGGCTCGACACAGAGGACGTCGATCGACAGTCGGCTCGCGCGAACGTGATCGCGGCATTGGGCGCCCAGCCAGCGTCGTTCCTCGTCACGTTGGTCGGTCAGCTCATCCCAGGCAAGGGACATACCGAGCTCCTGGAGGTCCTCCCCAAACTGCGGCGAGAGCACCCCGGCATCATCGTGGTCTTCGTCGGTGCAGCTGCCTACGCTGGCAACGAGGTGTACGTGAAGGAGCTGGAGGACCGGATTCGAGAGCTGGACCTGACGGACGCGGTTCGCTTCGTTGGTCATCGTGATGACGCTCAAACGTTCATCTCGGGTGGCGACGCGCTTGCGATTCCGAGCTTGCCGGCGGCCGCAGGAGCCGAGGTGGAAGGATTCCCCCTGGTGGGCCTCGAGGCGATGGGTGCGGGAACCCCCGTGGTGGCATATCGGGTGGGGGGACTCCAGGAGCAGCTTGGCGAGTGCGGATTGCTCGTTCCGGTGCGCGACCGCGAGGCGCTCGCCGAGGCGATCCTCCGTCTGGCCCAGGACCCCGAGCTCGGGGAAAGCCTCGCACGTTGCGGTCGAGATCGGGCGAGGAGTCGATTCACGACTCGGCACATGGTCGACGGCCTCAAACTGCGATATCGCGCGACGCCGGCCGGATGAGAAGCCGCGTCACCGTCCTCACGTATCACGCGATCGGGGAATGCCCCGCCGGTGACGATCCAGCCGAGCTCTTCATGCCCCTTCGGCTCTTCGAGTCTCACATGAGGTTCCTCGCTCGTTGGAGGAAGGTGATCCCGCTTGAGGCCGCCGTGACGGGCGCCAGTCACGCGGGTCGACCGGCCGTGGCGGTCACGTTCGATGACGGATACCGAAGCGTGATGGAGCATGCCGCTCCCACCCTCAGCCGGCTCTCGATCCCTGCGACGGTGTTCGTTCCGACCAGATGGATCGGCCTCCACAACACGTGGGATCAACCGTACGCGTGTCCTCTGGACATCTTGGGAGCGGAGGAGCTCGTGGAGGCCGAGAAGACGGGGATCCGAGTCGAGAGCCACGGGCACGCGCACATCGACTACGAGACCTCGTCCGCCGAAGAGGTGAGACACGACATCCGACAATCGCTGGAGCAGCTAACGGAGATCCTCGGGCGTCGGCCGGGATTCCTGGCTTATCCCTTCGGCCGTAGTTCTCCAGAGGCTCGTCGGATCGTGGCCGAGGAGGGACTGAGTGCAGCGTTCTCCATCAGTCGTCCCGCGGCGGGTCCCTACGGGATCGAACGCGTCGGCCTTCGTCCGGGCCATGGTCTGGGGGTCTTCGCGCTGAAGACGTCGGGACGCTGGAACGCGTCATGGCGTCAATCGTCGGTGGGGTCCGCAGCTGCCGCGGTGCTTCGACCCGTCTTGCTGCGGCGACGGCCGGGCGAGCCCTCCGATCCCTGACCGGTCCCCTCTTCGGGGCGCCTTCGAGACCCTTCGGAGAAGCCCACGCGACTGTCCTGAGCGCCCCCGCCCTCGTTTGGGACTGGGCCGTGATGCAGCTTGCTCATCAGCCTCCTGCCGAGGCCGTGAACGAGCCGGAGCAGAAAGCGAAGCGTGGGGACGGGATCGTCCCACCTCCAGAGGGTGTGCACGGCACCGGGCGCGTAGGAGAGACAGTCGACCACGTCGCGAACGAGGCCGCCTCGGCGCTGGACGAGGGCTCTCCGAAGATCGCCCTCCAACCACTGGAACCGGATCTGTTCCTTCGGGCGCATCCTGGGAGGCACGGGACGGCCCGTGACCATTCGCGCCCAGATCGCAGGGAAGTTCGGCCCTGCCGCGATGTACTGGTCGAACGACGCCGAGTATCGACCATTGAAATCTATGAGCTGCGCCTCGCCGGCCTCGGGGAGCAGCAAGTTGAGGCTTGCGAGTCCGACCCAGCCGAGATCGATGAAGAGTTCGCGCACTTTCCGTTCGAGCTCCGGGTCCACGCGGACCGTCACCGACCGGACCCGTTGCCCCACGACGGGAGGGTTCGTGAGCGGTTCCGCCAGCGTCTGCACTGCGGCGAGGAGCTGTTGGTCCGCATCCATGATCGTCATGAAGTGGACCAACCGCCCGGTGATCACCTCCTGCAGGACCGCTTCGGCACCGTGCGCTCGCCAGCCGGCGACGAGCCGCTGCGTCTCTTGCGGCGTGTGGCAAATCGCGGCCTTGAGGCGGGAGGGGGCATGCTGCGCGCCGGGCGTCCAGTGCAACCTGGCTTTGACTAGCACGGGTCCTCGCATCTGCCGGATCTCTTCTGCCGTTGCCGGAACCGTTTTCGGAGCCGCAAGACCCACGCGATGTGCCGCGCGAGTCAACTCGAGCTTGTCGATCGCCCGGACGACGTTGTCGTGGGGCGGATACGGAACGATCGCGGTGATCTTGTCCCGACCGTAGGAGAGGCCGAGCGCCTCGGCATCTGAGGCGCAGAACACGGCCTCGTAGCCTTCCCGTCGCATCGCTCGCTCCGTCGCTTCGAGGAACCCGGCGAAGTCCTCCTCGACCGGCGGGACACGGTGCCAGCGATGGGCCCAGCGCGACGATGCGGCAAGTCCCTTCTCGGGGGAACCTATCCCGACCGTCCACCCATCTCGAGCGAGGGCGCGGCAAGCGGCAAGACTGCCTCTCGTGAAGCCACTCTCAACGATGAGAACGCTCCCCATCGTCGCACCAGAGACAGCGATCGGAACAGCCAAGCCGGTAGTATCCCACGGCGCCTGTTCCGTCCCTGTCGACCGCGCGGAGGTGCAGGATAAGGGTCGCTCACGTCGGCAACTATGGGCTGGTTAGCAGCGTGGGCCCGGATCGAGCGGTGACGCACCTCGTCGAACGCCTGTCAGGGAACGGCGTCGAGGCCGAGGTCTGGCATCCCGACGCCGCCAACGAGGAAGTCCGCGAGAAGCCGATCGGCGACGTTCGAGTCTTCGAGCTGCCTGCGTATTCTCGCTCCTCCGAGATCCTGCGGGGACTCCACCCGAAAGCCAGAGCGTTCGTCGAGCAACGGCGGGATCACGTGGACCTGGTTCACCTGCACTCCGTCTTCACTCCACACAACGTGTTCATCGCGCGCGCCGCGGGAAAGCCCTACGTGGTCAGTCCTCGAGGGGGATACAGCGAGGGAGTCCTCACCGGGAGACACAAGTGGATCAAGGCCGGCTGGATGCAGTTGTACGAGCGTCCCTTCCTCCGCCACGCCGCCGCCCTCCACGCCGTCAGTCGGGAGGAAGCTGAAGGGCTTGCAGACCTCGTCCCCGATGCTCGCATCGTGCACATCCCGAACGCCGTCGAACCACCGGCGCAGACCCCGGCACGGCCGCGCCACGACGGGACGAAGAGGATCCTGTTCATCGGTCGGCTCGCAGTTCGACAGAAAGGACTGGACCTCCTGTTGGAGGGCTACGCTCGCTTTGCGGGATCCAGTCGCGTGGAGACCGAGTTGGTGATCGCCGGCTCAGATTTCCGCGGAGGACTTGCCGAGACCGCTCGCCTGACCCGATCGCTGTCGATCTCGGATCATGTCCAGTTCCCCGGACCGGTCTACGGCGATGAAAAGACGGAGCTGCTCTCGACAAGCTATGCATTCGTCCACACGTCTCGATGGGAAGGCCTTCCGTTCGCCGCCCTCGAGGCGCTGGCGATGGGCCGGCCTGTTCTCGTCACGCCCGAGACCAACCTGGGCCGGTACGTGCAGGAGTACGAAGCGGGTGTGGTGGTTGCGGGAACAGCGGAAGCGGTCGCAGAGGGTTTGCGCCGATTGATCGAATGCGATCCCATCTCCTACGACACGATGTCTAACAACGCGGGGAGGCTCGCCTCGGAGAAGTTCGGCTGGCACGAGGTGATGCGACAGATGGTCGGCCTGTACGAGGATGTCCTGGGGCGAACGAGTGGATGACCCCGACTCCATGAGCGGAAAGCCCGCAACTACGCTCTCGCACGAGCAGCCTGAGGTTGATCCGTCCTCGCCTGCCGCTACGTGGGGGTGGGGCTTCCTCCTCGCGTGTCTCATCCTCTTTGCCGTGGTGACGGTGCCAGTCATCGTTGACGGTGCTCCCCTCCTCGACGACTTCGGGCGATGTGTCGATCCCCAGAAGGCCGGCAACTGGCAGGAGCACTGGGAGCTGCAGGGTGTCTTCCGGCCAGCCACCACCCTCGAGATCGTCGTGACGAACGGGCTGTGCAGGACGGTGCCCTTCAGCTTCGTCATCCTGATCCCTTGGCTCCTGACGATCGGCGTCGCGTTCCTCACGAGGGGTTTCCTCGGGGAGATCGGTGTCGCTTCACCATGGCGTGAGATCGGCGCGGGTCTCTGGCTGCTGGCGCCGCTGGGTACGGAGACGGCTCTGCGGCCGGCCACGATCCATGTGACGCTGGGGCTGGGCTTGGCGTTGGTCGCTCTTTGGAGCTTCCACAGAGGAAACCTGTTCCTCGGTGCGCTGCTTGCACTCGGGAGCTATCTGAGCGTTGAGCAGACGATCCTCGCCCTGCCGCTGGCCGCATACATGGTGTCGCCCCGAGACAAACGGCTCCAAGCCGTGACCTCTACCGTGGTCCTGTCTGTCGTGGTGACCCTCGCGTACTCCCTGTGGGGAGGAACGACCTTCGGCCTGGCCGTCTCCCTACCGCAGCGACTCGCGGACGTCTTCCGAGACGTCGAGGAGTACGCCATCCTGCCCGGGATCGGCCTGGGGGCTCAATCCATCCCCGCCGCCGTGAGGTGGGCGTTTCCGATCAGCATCGTGGTGCTTGCGATCGGCGTGATCGCCGGGTGGCAGCTCGGACCGAGGCTCTTGCATCCGGCGCCGTCGCGGATGCGATGGCTCGGCATGAGGCATGTCGCGGCCGCGCTCGCACTTCTGGTGCTGATCAACCTGCCGGTGGCTCTCGACTACCCGCACCAACATTCCCCTCGGATCTTCCAACCGAGCTGGTTGGCCATCGTGATCTTCGCTGCGATTGTGGGTTCGCAAACGCGGTGGAGGCACCAACGATTGGTGGGAGCGACGGCAGGCGCACTCATCGCGGGCGCCCTCCTATCGCTCGCCCTCAGCTCATGGGTTCGCGTCGAGACGTCGGCCTTGGTCGAAGACGCTATGAAGAGGATCGCTGCTGAGACTCCCCCGGGTGGCGTTGTTGCCATCTGTGGCAGGAGGAGAACGCTGGTGCAACCGGCACCGTACGGAGACTTCTCCGTTCACGAGTTCATGGGTCGGCCGGACGAGGCCTATGAGTACTACACCGGAAAGACGGCCGAGATCCGCGTAGGCGGCTACGCCGCCGAAAGCAACTGCCCGGACACGACGGGGGCCGACGTCGTCTTCGACTTCAACGAGCTCGTGGATCGCTGAGCTCCTGGACCGCGAGCATGCGCATCATCGTCATCACGAAACGGTTCGGAGATATCGGCACACACCCTCAGCTCACTCGGCTGGCCCTGCACCTGAGAAGCACGGGTCACGAGGTGCGAGCCGTTTCGCTTGCCCCCTCCGGCACGATCGCGGAGATGTTCCATGGCGTCGGCATCGAAACCGACGTGATCGACGCATCTCGGAGAGGATCGTGGCCGCTCGTAGTGGGAAAGCTGACCGCGAAGTTCCGGCGCTGGCGCCCCGACGCAGTCGTCGTCTTCCTTTACGAGGCGATCGTTCCGACTCGCGTGGCAGCTCGGCTGGCCGGGGTGCCGGCCGTGGTTTCGTCGCTCAGGAACGAGTACTTCGGTCCGCGCCACCGAGAGATCGTGATCCACGCCACGGAGTGGCTCTCGGCGGCAACGGTCGTCAACTCGCGGAGGGTCGCGGACAGCCTCGTGCGAAGGGGCATCGCAAACCGGCCGCGTCTCGTCGTGATCCACAACGGCATCGACATATCGCATTTCCGATCGTCCGAGGAGACTCGGAAGGATATGCGCGGCTCGCTGAGCCTGACGGATAACGACTTCGTGTGGCTGACCATCGGCAGGCTTGCTGAGCAAAAGGCGTACCCGAATCTGTTTCGGGCATTCTCCGCCGTCGTCGACGACGTGCGCAGTTCGAAGCTGCTCGTCGCAGGGCGAGGCCCTCTCCAGGCCGAGCTAGAGAGCGTCGTTCGACGATCGGGCATGCAAAGCAGCGTCTCATTCCTGGGATTCCGCAGCGACGTCCCCTCTCTGCTGGCCGCAGCCGACGCGTTCGTGATGGCGTCGCGCTATGAAGGGATGCCGAACGCGGTCATGGAGGCCCTTGCCAGCGGACTTCCGGTCGTCGCAACGAACGTTGGCGCGATGCCGGATTTGATCAAGGAAGGAGTAAACGGACATCTCGTGCCACCGTCCGATCATCAAGCTCTGGCTTCGGCCATGACGAAGCTGGCACTTGCCTCGCCGGAGGAGCGGCTCCAAATGGGCAGGCAGGGGCGGACTCTCGTGGGGGATCTCTGCGACCTCGAGCTGGTGATGGACGCGTGGACGAAGCTGATAGAGCGGGCAGCGGGTGCAAGAAGTTGAATCTCGGAATGCTCCCTGGGCGGCGTCACGCACAACCTGCCTGCTACAGTCGCCTCCCTTGCAGGCGATCAGACGCGAGGCCCTGGTCGATGAGCGGTGTGATTGAGTGACCACCGTCAGCATCCTCACGCCGTCCTACGGCTACGGCAGGTTCATCGCCGATGGGATCGAGTCCGTGATCCAGCAGAAAGGTCCACGTCTGCAGCACATCGTCCAAGATGCCGGTTCGGACGACCAGACGCTCGATGTACTGCGGTCGTTCGGCGATCGTGTGGAATGGACGTCGGAGCGCGATCTGGGACAGTCGGACGGACTCAACAAGGCTCTGGCGAGGGCGACGGGTGACTGGGTGGCATGGCTGAACGCGGACGAGTACTACCTTCCGGACGGCCTTCGGGTCCTCGTGGAGGAAGGCGAGAGGCACGGTGGGGACGTCATCTACGGGGATTGCATCACAGTAGACCGCGAGGGCAGGCTCCTTGGGCTCCGCCCGCAACACCCATTCAGCCCCATGATCCTGCGTCTGTACGGACCCTTCCTAGCCAGCGTTTCAGTGATCATCCGCCGATCGATATTGGGGAACGATCCGTGGGATCCGTCGCTCAAGTTGGTCATGGATTGGGACTTGTATCTCGATCTCGCTTCCAAGGGGGCATCCTTCCGCCACGTCAGCTACCCCGTGGGTGCGTTCCGGCAGCACGAGGATCAGGCATCCGCCATCCGTGGCAGGCCAGAAACGAGGGACGTCCGGGAACGTTACTCAATTCCGAGAGCCCGGTGGTACCGCAAAGTCGGGACCGCGTTTCATCGGATGCGTAAGCTTGCGGCCGGATCGTATGCTCGGCAGCTTCGAGCAAGAGCCTTCCAAGGCCGTGACCTTCGCTGGTTCGAGAGCGAAGAGGGCGCCGAGACCTTTCGTCTAGTGCTCGGACGCTGCTACGGACAGCGCTGGGGCACGGACAAGTCTCGATGACACGCGGCGCAATGAGCACGGTCGTCGGAACACCGGTCGTGTCGGTGATCATCCCTACCCGAGACCGTCTCGCCTTTTTGAAGGAGGCGGTGGGCAGTGTCTTGGGGCAAACGCTTTCAGCCTGCGAGGCGATCGTGGTCAACGACGCCTCCTCCGACGGAACCACCGAGTGGCTGGCCGAACAGGAGACGGAGCGCCTGACGACGCTGACCTTCGAGCAACATCGGGAGCGGGCAGTCGCGCGCAACAGCGGGCTGGAGAAGGCGCGCGGAGAGTTCGTGCTGTTCCTCGACGACGACGACCGCCTTCGCCATTCCGCCCTTGAAAAGCTGCATTCGGCGCTCGAAAGGGATCTGCAAGCGAATGGTGCGGTCGGCGCACTCGTCTTGTTCGATGCGAGCGCCAATCGCCGACGCCTGCCCCACCCACGCCGGTTGATAGAGAGAGGGGTTTGGACCGACCTCCTCGCATTTTGGATGCCTCCGCTTGGGACCACACTGTTCAGGACCAATGTGCTCAAGGCCGTCGGAGGCTGGAACCCGGCAATCACGGTATCGGGCGACAGGGAGTTGTTCATCCGGGTCTCCAGGCAGGGCCCCGTGCTCCTCGTCCCCGAAGTGGTGCTCGACAAACGGACCCACGGTGGTCAATGGAGAGCCGTGGAGATCCGCGAGATCCAAGGGCGCTGGGTTCGCGAGCACATCGATGGGCTGCCGTCGGGTGACCGGGAACTTGCCGAGCAGCTGACGCGCGCGTACCGCCTATTGAACGATGCGCGGATCGCGTACGGAAACCTCGAGAGTCGAAAGGCGATCTCACTGTACGGACAGGCCCTTCGCGTGGCACCGTCGCTCCTGAGATCGCCTCTTGTGAGACCCGAGATCGTCCGCGGGGTAACGAAGTCATCCGTCGGTCTAGTTCTCGGGAGGCGAGGCATCCTGGCCGCTCGGCAGTCGAAGAGGACGATCCGACGCCTCGGAAAGTGGGATGTCGAAGAGGTCAAGGGCAGGAAGAGCGTCAAAAACGAAGGAGTCTCATGACGAGCCGCTTCGTAAGCGCCGAGCCTCTCGATCCACGTTTAACTCGTCATCATCGCCACAGTGCGGCGCGGATCAGTCTCCGTCATCACACGAGGAAGCCCGAGCCTCGATGTGTGGGATAGCCGGGTATCTCGGCCCCGAGGACAACCGGGAGGCGATGGCTGAGATCGTCGAGGGCATGACCCGCACGATCGTCCATCGAGGTCCCGATGACGGCGGCCTGTGGATCGAGGAGAGGGGACGCGTCGCCCTTGGCAATCGGCGGCTTGCGATCGTTGACCTCTCCCCCGAAGGTCATCAACCCATGGAGTCGAGCGACGGCAGGTACGTGATCACCTACAACGGGGAGGTTTACAACTTCGAGGAGCTGCGCGGGGAGCTCGAGAGCTTGGGGCACGGGTTCCGGGGGCATTCAGACACGGAAGTGATCCTGGCAGCCGTCACGCGGTGGGGTCTCGAAGCGGCCCTGAGGAAGTTCGTCGGCATGTTCGCGTTTGCACTGTGGGATAGACGTGAGGAGCAGCTCCATCTCGCTCGCGATCGGATCGGGAAGAAGCCGCTGTACTACGGATGGTTCGGCGACACCTTCGTGTTCGGTTCCGAGCCAAAGTGCCTCCGGGCCCACCCCGCGTTCCGATCCGAGGTGGATCGAAACGTCCTCGCCTTATACATGAGCACGAGCTATGTTCCCGCCCCTCACACTATTTACGAGGGCGTGTCAAAGCTGCCCGCGGGCAGCTCCATGTCGGTCGGTGTGGGGTCGGGAACGTCTATGTCTGCAGTGTCCTACTGGTCTGCGAGGCAGTCGGCGGTGAACGGGGTCGCCGAGCCGCTGAAGCTCTCAGAGCCCGACGCGATCGACGAGCTCGACCGAGTCATTCGCGACGCAGTCCGGATCCGGATGAGAGCTGACGTTCCGTTAGGAGCGTTCCTCTCGGGCGGGATCGATTCCTCGACCGTCGTCGCTGCCATGCAGGCGCAGGCGCATGACCCCGTGCGCACGTTCACGATCGGGTTCACGCAACCTGACATGAACGAAGCGGAGCACGCAAAGGCTGTGGCCGCCTATCTCGGAACTGAGCACACGGAGTTGTATGTGACCGACGCGGACGCATTGAACGTCGTTCCCCGGCTGCCGGCAATCTTTGACGAACCGCTCGCGGACAGGTCTGCGATCCCGACGCTCCTGCTCGCCGAGCTGACTCGCCGGCACGTGACGGTCAGCCTCTCGGGAGACGGAGGTGACGAGCTGTTCGGTGGGTACCAACACCACCACCGCGTTAACACACTGTGGCGATGGGCCAACGCCGTGCCCGACTCCGCTCGCTCGTTACTGGCGGACCGCCTCGCTCGTGTACGCCCGGAGAGATGGGATGGGATGAACGCCGCGCTCCGCTCGATCCTGCCGAAGAGGCTGCAGGATCGCCATCCCGGTCCAGCCATCTACAGGTTGGCCCTGGCCATGAAGGAACAAGGTCCTGAGTCTTTCTGCCGTACGTTCCTAGGGCACTGGACGGAGGCCGGGCCCCTGGTGATCGGCGCCCGATTGCCGGCGCTTCCGCTAACGAATCCAGATCAATGGGCTGATCTGCCGGACGCTCTCCAGAGACTTATGTTCCTGGACTTCGTCACCTATCTCCCCGACGACATCATGGTCAAGGTCGACCGCGCCACGATGGCGGTCAGTCTCGAGGCCCGTGCGCCCCTGCTCGATCACCGTCTCGTCGAGTTCTCCTGGCGCCTTCCGATGCCGATGAAGGTGCGAGACGGCACGGGCAAACACCTGCTGCGGCAGGTGCTCTATCGGTATGTGCCCCGGGCAGTGGTGGAGCGCCCGAAGAAGGGATTCGGGGCTCCCGTCGGCACCTGGCTGCGGGGAGGACTGAGAGAGTGGGCTGACTCGCTGCTGGATCGGACTCGCTTGGTGGATGAAGGTTTCTTCTGCCCCGATCCGATCGTCCGGAGGTGGGCGGAGCATCGGTCCGGCGAGCGGGATTGGTCGAGCTCTCTCTGGGACGTCCTCATGTTCCAGGCGTGGCTCGAATCCCAGCGGTCCGAGCGTTTTGCGACCTAGTACGTCCGACTCTGTTTGCGCGCGAAAGGTGTCCGACGGGGAAAGACACGGAAGACCACCACACCCGATGAGGCCGCGCCCCGACCGGCGGATCTGGTGGAGCGAGACTTCACGGCGACCCGGCCCAACGAGCTGTGGGTCGCGGACCTCACCTACGTGGCCACCTGGTCCGGCTTCATCTACGTCGCCTTCGTCGTGGTCGTGTTCAGCCGGTTCATCGTGGGCTGGCAGGCCTCCCGGTCGCTTCGCACCAACCTCACCCTTGGACGCCCTCGAGATGGCGATCTGGTCTCGGAAGGGCGACCTCGACGGGCTCGTGCACCATTCCGATCGGGGCGCCGTGGACCGTGGAAGGGCATCGACGACGTCGAGTACACGACGCTCGAGTGGGTCGAGTGGTTCAACCACCGCCGGCTTCTCGAACCGGTCGGCGACGTCCCGCCGGCGGAGTTCGAAGCCGTGTTCCACAGGAAGGAGGACCCGAGCTACGCTGACGGACTCAAGGAACCGAGCCTCCGGTGAACCCGGGGCGGTTCATGGTTGAGGAGTTTGGTGTCGTGGGAACGTGCTGCGAATCGCCAGGGCCGGACGCGTACAACGGGAGGGTCAAGAGCCTCGGCTGCAAACCGGGAGGCCGGAGCCTATGAGGATCTTGATGCTGCATTCGCAGTACCTATCGGGCTGGGCGTCGGGTGAGAACAGCGTTGTCCGCGATGAGGAGCGCCTCCTCCTTGAGGCCGACCACGAGGTTGTGACGTGGACGCCGGCGCCGGGACCGGAGTTGTCCCGTGCACGCCTCGGCTCGAATGCCCTCTGGTCGACCGCGGCGCTCAGGACGGTCCGTCGATTGATCGAGCGGCATCGCCCCCAGATCGTCCACTGCCACAACCTATTTCCGATGTTGTCCCCTGCGGTGCTCAGAGAAGCGAGGATGGGAGACGCGAGGGTCGTGGTAACCCTCCACAACTATCGGATGTTCTGCTTGCCTGCGACGTGCGTCCGAGATGGCGAGATTTGCGAGCTCTGCTTGGGCCGGGTGCCCTGGAGAGGCGTCGTCTATCGGTGCTACCGCGGATCGCTTCCCGGAAGTGCTGCTCTGGCCGGATCCCTCAGCATGCACAGGGCGATCGGGAGTTTCGATCAGGTCTCCCTCTTCCTTCCCGTCAGTCGTTTCGTGCACGACAAGCATGTTCAAGCGGGCATCGGCGCCGATCGCATGCTCGTGAAACCGAACTTCTGCTGGCCCCGGCCCCGCCGCATCGGCAGCGGAGACTACTTCCTCTACGCGGGAAGGCTCGCGGCGGAGAAGGATGTCGGGACGCTACTCAAGGCTTGGAGGTCGATCCGCGCGCCGTTGATCCTTGCCGGCGACGGACCCGAGCGACAAGCGTTGGAGGCCCTCGCCCCCCCAGGCGTAGAGTTCAGAGGCACCGTGACCCCGGACCAGGTGACCAAGCTGCTCGGACGAGCGCGTGCCCTACTGGTCCCTACGCGATGCAACGAGGGTGGACCGAGGTCGGTCATCGAAGCGTACGCTGCAGGGGTCCCCGTTGTGGCCACCGGGCTCGGCGCGCTTCCCGAAATGATCGAGGACAAGGTGACCGGTATTCTCGTCCCACCCGGGAAGGTTGACGCTTGGGTCGAGGCTATCGAACCTCTGGCTGATACCGGTACCGCGAAACGTCTCGGAGAAGGTGCCTTCGAGCGCTGGGCGCGTCTTCATAGTCCGGACAAGGGTTTGCTCGAACTTGAGCGTGCCTACCGGGTCGCCCTTGACGCTAAGTCAGGGTAATAGACCGCGATGAGTCGGTGGAACTGTCTGCAACGCTTGGCAGCAGCGGATGTGGATGGGTTCTATCCGCAACTACCCAGGCCAGCTTTGTGGCTCAGTCGTCACCGTCTCCTCCAGAGGTCACCGTCTGATACACCTGGTAGGCCTCGGCCCGGACTGTTGCAAGCGCGGGCGAACGAATGGCTGCACGGCGTTCGCTCTTCGTCGCTTCGCGCTGCTGGGAAGGGCGAGCGCCACCATATCGCTCGATGAGTGCGAAGCAGCGGGCAACATTCTCGTCCGTGTGATGGAACTCTTGAAAGGATGTTCCGAAATGTGCGTTCATCCGGCGGATGAGGGCACCGAAGTCGGTGGAGACCTCCTCGAATCTGGCGACTACGAAGCGCTCACGATAGGGAAGGATGCGTCGATAGAACCGAACGTAATCCTTGAGTCCTTGCTCGAGCGTGATGTGTGGCTGCAGTTGCACAAGTGAGAGGATCGCCTCCTCGGGGTCACGGACGAGGACGATTGTTGGGATACCCCACTTCGCGGCCGCGATGACCTGAGAGGGTACGTGAAGATGGTGGGCGACTCGGATGGACTCCGATTGGGCTAACTCGAACGCAATCACCGCAAACGTGTTAGCCGATCTGGGGAAGCCCTCGATAACGACATCTGTATCTCGCCCAACCGGGCCCGCCGACCTGGGTTCAACACCCGCCCTTCGGTCTTGCCCCACACGCCGGCGACGCCGCCACCGTGCATATGGAAGATAGAGATGCGGGTACTGTCCGATCAAGGTCTGGGCTTTGTGTCGAATCCGTGGTTTCCACACCTTGCGAAACTGTGTTAACCACTTGCCGGCATATGCAGTTCGGGGCATGACCTTAGCCTACCGGGATACCGCGCGGGGATATTGTTCCCGACACCAGCTTCGGCTCAATCCGATTGCAGAGTGTCTGTCAGTGGCAAGCGATGCTGCAAGTTCCTCCTGCTAGGCTCCCTGCGCGTGCGAATACTCCAGGTCAGCGCCGTCGACGATACAGGGGGAGCCGCGAAGGTTGCCCGGACGCTCCTCGAGGGGTATCGGACACGTGGTCATGGGTCCTGGATGGCAGTTGGGGTTAAGCGCCGGACGGACTCGGATATCTTCGCGATCGCAAACGCATCGGGAGCCCACGGCTGGGGACGACCCTGGTGGCACATGCATGACCGGCTGAGACCGCATTCGGGCCGGGCAAGCAGAACGATGGCGATGATCGCGTCACCAAGGAAGTTCCTGGACGAGCGTCGGGGCGTGGAGAACTTCGACTTTCCGGGGACACGTCGGCTCCTGGATATCACCCCGGAAGTCCCCGACGTGGTGCATCTGCACAACCTGCACGGTTACTTCGGTTACTTCGACCTACGGATCCTCCAGTCGCTGTCTAGCGCCGTCCCCGTGGTGGTCACCATGCACGATCCATGGATGTTCACCGGCCACTGTGCCGTTACACTCGACTGCGATCGATGGGAGCACGGATGTGGTTCCTGCCCGTACTTGGGTACCCCCCCGGCCGTTCGCCGCGACAGCACCGATCGCAACTGGTTGCGGAAGAAGGAGATCTACGAGAACAGCTCTCTGTTCGTTGCGGCGCCCTCAAGCTGGCTCCTCGAACGTGCCGAGGTGTCGATCCTGTCGGGAGGCATCGTCGGTACCAGGCTCATCCCGAACGGCGTGGACCTTTCGATCTTCCGCCCCGGGGAC
>Ga0184612_10000563_pt1 | contig 17462 bp, 7 predicted proteins | sample PLM3_60_coex_FD_133163 | JGI IMG/M metagenome (GOLD analysis project Ga0184612, IMG submission 133163) | Groundwater sediment microbial communities from an aquifer in East River, Colorado, USA - PLM3_60_coex | ecosystem: Environmental > Terrestrial > Soil > Riparian zone | place: USA: East... | reverse complement strand
CACCGATACTCTCATCTTGAAGAGCGACTTAGCCACATCATACCAATCAGTTCGCTTCAACACCTGGTCCAGTTTGCCATTTCCACGCAGTCGAGACACACTCATCCACTGGGGATGACGATTCGTCGTGCCGGCACGGCTGACGCAGAGGCGCTGGCGGCGCTTGCCGAGCGAACGTTTCGTGAGACGTTCGCGGCTGACAACACCGACGCCGACCTGGCAGAACACTGCGCGCGTTCCTATTCGCCGGCTATTCAAACACAAGAGCTTGCGAGTGACGACATTCAGACGCTCGTGTGCGCTGATGTGGAGGGACGGCTCGTCGCGTTCGCGCAGCTCAGGTCTGGCGCTCCACCTGAGGTCACCGGCCCTGCGCCTATCGAGCTCTGGCGGTTTTACGTTGACCGCGTCCATCACGGTCAGGGTGTGGCGCAGGACCTGATGGCGCACGTATTCGACGCCGCTCGTGAGCGTGAGTCGAAGACGCTGTGGCTGGGGGTGTGGGAGCGCAATTCGCGCGCGCAGGCGTTCTACCGCAAGGCAGGGTTCACCGACGTTGGTGCGCACGCGTTCAAGGTGGGTCAGGATGCCCAGACCGACCGCCTGATGGCGCGCAGCCTCGAAGGCTGAGGGCACACGGCGATGGTCGGCCACAGCCAACGATCGGAGATCTGATACCTTGCTCTGGGCTAGCGGATTCGACACGTTGAGCATCGAGGTCGCGCTCTGGGCGCAGAGCCCCGCTCTACACGAAGAAAGTTCTCCTTGAGCACCGAGCCGCTGACGCCGCCACCGTCGCCAGACGCTGGCGCGAAGCACAGCTGGGCGACAGGGCTCCCACCGAGTTGGGGTCCCTATCGTTTCCTGCGACGACTCGGTGAGGGCGGGATGGGCGAGGTCTGGCTGGCGGAGCAGAGTCAGCCCGTGCACCGTCTGGTCGCAATCAAGATCATCAAAGCTGGTATGGACACAGCCCAGGTCGTGGCTCGATTCGAGACCGAGCGACAGGCCCTCGCGATGATGGACCACCCCGCGATCGCGAAGGTATTTGACGGGGGGACCACACCGGAAGGCCGTCCGTACTTTGCGATGGAGTATGTACGTGGCGAATCCATCACGACCTACTGCGAACGCCAAAGGCTCTCCCTCAACCAGCGGCTCGAATTGTTCATCCAGCTCTGCGAAGGTGTGCAGCACGCGCACCAGAAAGGCATCATTCACCGCGATCTGAAGCCGTCGAACATCCTGGTCGTGCTTCAGGACGATCGACCGGCGCCGCGAATCATCGATTTCGGAGTAGCGAAAGCCATCGCCCAACCGGTGGCGGAGCACCCGCTCTTAACCGAGCTGGGGGCGATCGTCGGGACGCGCGAATACATGAGCCCAGAGCAGGCAGACATGACGCCGCTCGACGTGGACACACGGAGCGACGTGTATTCGCTCGGGGTTGTCCTCTATGAGCTCCTTGCCGGCGCACTGCCGTTCGATGCTCACGCTCTGCGCGAGGTGGGCCGCGCTGAGGTCGGCCGAACCATTCGTGACGCGGAGCCGCTGCGACCGAGCGCGCGGGTGATGGAGCTTGGAGCCATCTCCCTGGCGGTTGCTCACGATCGCCATGTGGATCCGGCGAGACTCGCGAGACAGCTCACCGGAGATCTGGACTGGATCACCTTAAAGGCGCTCGAGAAGGACCGCACACGCCGCTACCAGACAGCCAATGCGCTTGCACTCGACGTCCGACGTCATCTGAACAACGAACCGGTATCCGCCGGTCCGCCGAGCGGCGTCTATCGCGTCGGCAAGTTCGTCCGGCGGCATCGCGTGGGTGTCGCCGCGGCTTCTGCGCTCGCCGTGATCCTGGTGGCGTTCTCCGCAGTCGTCGCCGTCCAGGCCAGCCGAATCGCCCGTGAGCGGGATCGAGCCAATCGCGAAGCAACGGCCGCAAAGCAGGTCGCGGACTTCCTCATCGGCCTCTTCAACGTGTCGGACCCAAGAGAGGCTCGAGGCAGCACGCTGACGGCGAGAGAGATCTTGTCCAATGGCGGGCGTCAGATAGAGCAGGACCTTCGCGACCAGCCTGAAGTCCAGGCACGCCTTCAGGCGACGATAGGAAATGTCTATGTCAGTCTCGGTCTGTACGGGGAAGCGGGACCTTTGCTGGAACGTGCACGGCAGACTCAGATGCGCCTGCTGGGCCCTGACAATCCTGAGACGCTGACAACGACGAATCAGTTGGCGAACTTGTACTGGCACCAGAGGAAGCTCAATGAAGCTGAACCGATCTACCTTGACGTCATCGAGCGGCGGCGGCGGGTTCTCGGCGACGAGCACCCGGACACGCTGAAGACGAGGTTCGATCTTGCAAGTCTGTACAGTGTTCAAGAGCGCTGGAATGAAGCCGAGCGCCTCAACCTGACGACCCTGGACAAACAGCGTCGTGTGCTGGGCGCAGAACACCCGGACACGGTGGCGTCCATGAATAACCTGCAGTACATGTACCACGGTCAGCAACGCTATTCCGACGCTGAGCCAATCGCCCGCGAAGTGCTTGAAATCACGCGTCGGCTCCGGGGAGAAGGACACCCGGACACCCTCCGAAGCCTCCACAACCTCGCGACCATCTACGATGCGACAGGTCGCTACCAGCAGGCCGAGCCCTTGTATCTGGAGGCGATAGCCGGCAAACGCCGCGTGCTCGGAGACGCGCATTCTTCAACCTGCCGAAGCCTGTACCGAGTTGGCTTGATGTACAAGAAGCAGCGCCGCTACGCGGAGGCGGAATCGGCCGCCACGGCTGCATACGCGGGGTACGTTCGCTCGATGGGCGCCAACCATGAATTCACAACAGGCGCCGTCGAATTGCTGGTGGCCCTGTACTCCGAGTGGGGCCAACCCGCCAAGGCGGCTGAATGGCGGGCGAAGCTCCCGAAACAGGCGGAGCTCAAGCAGTAGTTGCCGGCGGTGGACGTGCGGTTGGAGCGATGCTGACGGCCGAGCATCTCGCCAGCGAAGACGGCATCACGGGCACCACCACGAAGGTGAGCCCTTCGTGGTGGTGCCGATGGGTCTTTGGAGCTTTGCCCTCAGAACGTGAATCGCAACGCGAACTGGAAATTGCGCTGCGGATCGGCATTGCCGTACGCTGTCGAGTTGATCCGGCCGGCGTTGGTGTTGTTATTGCCCGGCACGCCGACTTCGGAGTCAGGGTTGCCGAGATTCACGTGGTTGAAGATATTGACGGCCTCGATGCGGAACTCGATCAACTGACTCCCCGTCAACCGGACGTGCTTGAAGATCGAAGCGTCCGTTCTCCAATATCCGGGCCCGCGGAGCGAGTTCGCCTTCATATCCCCAAAGGTTCCGCGCGCCGGCCGCGAAAAAGCGCTCCCTGACGAGCCGATCGGCACCGCGTTGAACCACTGGTCCCGCGTCTGCGGGCCGTCCGGGTCGCCCGTCAGATTCGGCCGGTTGTTGCCGCCCGTATCGCGGTCGGCTCCCGCGTCCCTGTAGTTGACGCTGAACGGGAGCCCGCTCTGGATGATCGTATTCGTGTTGAACTGCCAGCCGCCAATGAACGCATCCGCGACAGGAGAGATGGACGACAGGTACTGTCTGCCGCGCCCGACCGGCAGCTCGGCCACGAGCGAAAAGACGAAGTTGTGCGTGCGGTCCCAACCCGCTGGTCCCTTGTTCATCTCGACGTCGTAGATGAAGTAGTCCGCGCTCTCCTGGACCTGTCGCTGCAAGGTGTAATTCACCTTCACCGAATACCCGGCCGAGAACCGCTTGTTGAACTTCGCCTGCAGCGAGTCATACGCGTTGTTCGCGCAGTTGCAGAAAAAGTCGATCCCCTGCGTCCAGCCGAATGCCCCGCCGAGTCCGAGGTCGTTGGCGACGCCGCCAGCGAAAAACGGCCGGCGGTTGTTCTGTGGCACATTCGGGTAGCCGTCCAGTGTGGGCTGATTGATGTTGAAGGCCGGGCCGTCGCCAGCAAAAACGTCTCTGCCCCGGTTCCCGACATATCCGGCCTCGACCGACATGGTGTTGGTCAACTGCCGTTGCACGATCACGTTGAACGCATCCACGGTGGGCGGCCGCTGCTTCTCCGGGAGGGCGCGCGCGAACACGCCATTGGGCAGGGCGAAGCGGCCGTTCTGCGGGACCGCTGGAAACTGGGGTGGAGGCGGCCCCTGCGCAAGCGTAAACACACGGTCAAAATTCTCCGGCGCGTTCAGCTCCTGCACCGACAGGACCGGCAGGTTCTGGGTCACGCTGTGGCCGAAGAGCGACCCGAACACGCCGAGGTCGTAGCTGCGGCCGTAGCCGGCTCGCAGGACGGTCTTGCTATCGAGCTGGTAGGTTGCGCCAACGCGGGGTGCCCAGTTGAGCTTGTTCTCCACGTCGCCGTTCAGCCCGATGTCGCCGACGCCCGCGACCCGGATTTCCCCAGTCGCGAGATCCAGATAGCCGCCATTCCCTGCCTCGTTCACCGTCTGCGGGTTGATGATGTCGAGCCGCAGCCCGTAGTTGAGCGTCAACTTCTCGTTGGCGCGCCAGGTGTCCTGCGCGTAGTACGCCGTCCGCCATTGCTGCTCGCGCGCGTCGGTATTCGGGCTGACGTACCGCCGCAGCCTCGTAACGTCGCCGAGGAGAAACGTCGCGAGGCCAAGGCCGCCGCCGCTCGGTCCGATGGTGCGGTTCTGCGAAAAGCTCAACTCGCCGGACCGATGGGCGTCGCTCGGCACCCGGAGGTTGTTCGCCCGCCGGATATCGAGACCGGCCTTGAAGCTGTGATTGCCGACCATCTTGGTGATGTTGCCGACCAGCTGCCACTGCTTCTCATCCTGATCCAGCGGGCAGTTGCAGCGGTTGACACCCAGGCCCGAACCAATGTTGAAGCCGCGGTCCCCTTCGATGAAGCCGGCAAACAACCCCGAGCTGAACGTCGAATCGACGTTGAGCCCGGGAATTCCCGCGTCGGCGGCCGGCGTCGTGCCGAAGTCGAACGGCAGGACGGCGACCTTGTACTTGAACCAACCGAATCGGAAGTCGGCCAGCAGCGTCGGCGAGAACGCGCGATCGAGGCCGAGCGCAAGACTCTGGTTCTTCACGTCCGAGACGCCCCCCAGTGTCACGAGCTCCTTCCCGCCCCCCGCGCCGAAAGCCGTGGGGCCGTCCCGGAAGAACTTACCGACGCTGTAACGGCCAAACATGTTCATACTGTCGCTGAGGCGTCCGTCCAGCCGCACGTTGACAGAGTTCTCCCTGAACTCCTCCGATCCTGATGACTGGAAGTTCTCCCTCGTGCCGCCGTCGCGGCCCGGAGCGTTCGGCATGGGAACGAGCGCCAGGATCCGCTGCGCCTGAGGAGACAGCCGAGCAGTGGGGATGATGTTGCCCGCAAACTGCTGCCGCACGGCCGGAACGCCCGTCGCCGGATCGAAGATGTTGATGCCATATGCGCTCAGATCTCCCCCCCGCGCGGCCGCCGTGGGCACCGTCAGCAATTGTGTCCCACCGACGGTGCTGCGCGTCCCCTGGTAATCGCCGAAGAAGAACGCCTTGTTCGCGATGATCCTGCCGCCCAGCGAGCCGCCGAACTGGTTCTTCTTCGTGTCGGGGATAAACTTGCCGGTCGACGGGTCGGGCTGGAACTGCGTGAACGGATTGCGCGCCTGGGTTTTGTCGCTCTGATAGAACTCGAACGCGCTGCCGAACCACTGGTTCCTGCCCGACTTGGTCTGGACCGACACGACGCCTGCTGTCGCCTGACCGAACTCCGCGTCGTAATTCTGCGACGTGATCTTCGTTTCGCCAATCGACTCGAGCGTGGGGTTGATGACGATGATGCCCAGGATGGGGTCGCGGTTCTCCGTTCCGTCCAGCTGATAGCCCGTGCCGCTGAAGTGCTGGCCGTTGACCATCGTCTGGGTGGAGCCCTGCGGGTTTTCGCTCGCCGCGTGCTGCCACTGAAGCTGCTGTGTGCCCGGGGTGAGCAGGATGAACTTGGTGAAGTTGCGATCGAGCACCGGCAGGTCGGTGATCTGCTTGGAATCGAAGTTGGTGGAGACGTCGGCGCGGTCGGTCTTGAGCAGCGGGGATCCGCCGGTCACCTCGACCTGCTCGTTGACTCCGCCGAGCTCAAGCTGGAAGTCGATCGGAGTCCGCGTGTCGACGCTGACGCGTACCTCTCGCACGGCGGCGGTCTTGAAACCTGCAATCTCGGCTTTGACCTCGTAGGTCCCCGGAAGGAGGCGGTCTTTGACGTAGAATCCGGACTCGTTCGACACGACCGTATCGACGGTCTGGCGCTCGAGGCTGGTGACGGTGACCGTGGCACCGGGCACGATGCCCCCGGAGGCGTCCTTGACGACACCCCCGATGCTTCCGTACACCGCCTGTGCGAAGGCCGATGGAGCGAGAGAAAGGAAAGCGAGAAACAACCCGGAGGTGACGATTCGGCGCGATTGCCGGATCACCAAGTGAACGTGGCGCGGCATGAGGCTCCCCCCTGTTCTACCTATCGCGGGATCCCAGACGCCCCAGACTTATCCTCAGCTGCAACGAAGTCAAACGTTTTGTAAACATTTTTCAATGCTGAGCTGCGTCGATGCTACAGCTGAGATCGAAGCTCATCTTTCTTCGATCGTCACCAGCTTTCGAGTGTCGACGTCCTTCACGCGCTGCACGTGGCCGTTGGGCCAGCGCACTTCGATCTCGTCGACGCGAGTCGCCGTTCCAACACCGAAGTGCAGGCGGAGATCGTCGTGCGAGTAGTAGCTGGATTGGCTCAACACGGCCCGCGCCTGTCGCCTCCCCGCCGTGGTAACGATGACCGTGGCGCCAATTGCGGATCGGTTCGACGCGCGACCGTGGAGCAGCACATCGATCCACCCGTTGCCGCCGCGGTAGTCGTTGCGCAACAGCGACGGAGGCTCGTTCATGTTCATGACGAGGACGTCGACGTCCCCGTCATTATCGAAGTCTCCGAAGGCCGCGCCGCGGCTCGAATGAGGCACCGAGGCATCGCCGCTCTGGTTCGTGACGTTCACGAAAGCGGAGCCGTCCGTGTTCCGGAAGACGAGCCGCGGACCCCGATGGGCATACTGCGGCAGCATCCGCTCGATTTCCGGGTACACGTTCCCGGTGACGTAGAAGAGATCCTGCAGACCGTCGTTATCCAGGTCCGGCAGACCTGCTCCCCATTCCACGTAGCGGTTCTCGACCCCCAGCCCCGCAGTGACGGCGACATCCTCGAACAGCCCTTTGCCGAGGTTCCGATAGAGAGAGGGAATGTCGTCGGCGAAGTGCGTTTTGAGCACATCGAGCAGGCCGTCGCGGTTGTAGTCGCCGACGGCGACACCCATGCCCGCCTGGGGGTTGCCGTTTTCGCCGTAGGCGGCGCCGCTCTCCACGGCCACGTCGGTGAACGTACCGTCCCGATTGTTCCGGTACAGGATCGCGGCGGTGGAGTCGGATGCCACGTAAATGTCGGACCAGCCATCCTCATTCAGATCGGTCGCGAAGGCGGTCATCGGATAGCGCCGGGTGACCTTCGCGATCCCGGAAGGCTCCGACACATCGGCGAAGGTCCCGCCGCCTCGATTGTGATACAGCAGGTTGGTGTCGGTCGGAAGTCCCTTGGGACCGCAATTGACGGGGATCCCCTTCCAGAGGCAGTTGGGTCCTTGCCCTGGCTCGGTAGCCGTGGCGAGATCGAATCGCAGGTAATTGGCGACGAAGAGATCGAGCCGGCCGTCACGATCGTAATCCACGAAGGTGCAGCCCGAGCCCCAGCGGACGGCTTGTATGGCAAGCCCCGCGCGTTCAGTCGCGTCCTCGAACGTGCCATTCCCGCGATTCCTGTACAGCACGTTCCGGCCGTAGTAGGTGAGGAACAGGTCTGTCCAGCCGTCGTTGTCGTAGTCACCGGCGCACACGCTCGAGGCCCACCCGGTGCGCCGAAGGCCGGCTGCATCGGTCGCGTCCTGAAAGGTCCCGTTTCGCAAGTTCCGGTACAGACGGTTCGTTGGCGCAGAGCCCGGCGTGTACTCCATTTCCTGCCTGGTGCCTTCGCGCAACCGTGTTCCGTTGAGCGTCAACGCATCCAGCCACCCGTCGTTGTCGTAGTCGACGAAGGCCACGCCGGCGCCGTTGGTCTCGATGATGAACCGTTTGCGCTCGATCCCGCCATAGACCACCGGGTCGCGCAGTCCCGCTCGCTCCGCGACATCGGCAAAGGCGACACCCCAGGTCGAAGGGAGGGTCGCAGAGGCTGGTGGCTGCACCTGCGGCGCGCGCGCACTCGTGACGCCAACCACCAGCAGGCCGCCGCAGAAGATCAGCAACGGCAAGCCGGAGCAGAAGGTCAGCAATGTGTGCAGGGACGAGGGCTGCCGGCGTACAGCGCGGGGCACTTCAGCGCCCAGGCTGTCCCTGCAGGCGCTCGGCGATGTCGAAATGGCGCTTCGCGTCCGCAGGCCTACCCATTTGCTGCAGCAGTTGCCCGAGCAGGTAGTGGGCCGACCGGTTGTTGGGATCGTACTGAATGGCGCGGGTGAGCATCCCTTCGGCCGTGGCGGGCTGGTCTTTTTTCATATACGCCTTCCCGAGCAGGATGTAGGGGGCGCTGTAAAACGGATTCAGCCAGATCGATTTCTGCAGCGCGCCGATCCCTTCGTCCCACTTCGACTGGCGGAGCCATGCGTCGCCGAGCTGGGACCATGCCAGCGCATTGCCAGGGTTCAGCGAAATCTCGCGCTCGGTGAGCGCGACGGCTTCGTCCAGACGGCCTCGAAACAACGCGATCTGGCCGAGGAGAATGTGCGCCTGCGGCAGCTTCGGGTCTTTTTCAATCGCGCGCTTCAACTCGGCCTCAGCTGGAGATTCGAACTCGAGCCGGATCATCATTTGCGCAACAAGCAGATGTGCCGCAGCGGAGTCGGCAGCCACACCGAACGTCCGGGCGAACGTCTCCCTGGCGCGATCGGGCTGGCGGGTCTGGATATACGCCTGCCCAAGGATGTACCCGAGCTCCGCGTTGTCAGCCGCCCACTTTCGCGTCGCCTCCAGCAGCGGCACAGCCTCGGGAAAGCGGCCCATCACGAAGTACGAGAGACCGAGCACCTGGACCACTTCGCGCCGCTCGACGGATCCTTCCGGCCATGTGTCGACCACCGGCGTCAGCTGTTCGATGGCGTGAAGATGATCATCGGCGTGGTAGTACGCCACGCCGAGCAGGTGGGACACTTCCGGGCGCCTCGGCTTGCTCAGCGCCTCGAGCCTTGCGACCGCCTCTCGCGGCTTGCCGTCGGCGATCAGTTTGCGCGCCTCGACGAGCGCCGCTTTCACGTCGCTCATTGCCGCCGGGGATGGCACCTGCTGCGTCTGCCCGGCGGCAGCCAGGGCGCCGTGTGCGCTCAAGCCCACGCACCAGGCGACAAGGGACGCCAGCAGCCACGGGCCGGACACTACAAAACACACCATCTCTTCAAAAGCTCTCACCGCTTGACCACAGGTGAAGTCAAAGAAGGCGACAGCCGCTGCGCTTCGGTGAAATGCGCCTGTGCTTCCGCCTGCGCGCCGGTGCGCTGCAGCGCCAGCGCGAGCTGATAGTGCGCGCGTGCGTTCTCGGGCGCCAGGCGCACGGCCTCGCGAAACCGCTCAATCGCACCTTTCATGTCGTTGGCCTTGACCTTCTCGACGCCGACCGCGACCGCGAACGTGGAGGCCTCAGCGTCTGCCTTGCGCGCGTTGAGCCGCTCGCCTTCCGCGAGGGCCGCGGCGGCAGCCTCGGTCTGGCCCATCTGCGCCAACAGCTGGCCAAGGCTGTGGTGCGCCTCCGCATACGTCGGGCGGTAAGTGATCGTCGCGCGAAACTCGGCCAACGCTGCGCTCGTCGCACCCTGCTGCCTGAGGATGGTTCCAAGCATGTAGTGTGCGTCGGCATAGTCCGCGCTGCGTGCGATCGCGGCGCGAAACGCGCTCGCGGCGTCCTCTGAGCGGCCTGTTTGCCACAACACCACGCCGAGTGTGTAGTGCGCCTCTGGAAGGCTGCCATCGAGCTCTGTCGCCCGGCGCAGCTCGGTCTCGGCCGCCGCGAAGTCGTCTTGCTGCTTGAGCGCAAGCCCGAGGTTGTATCTGGCTTCAACATTTGCGGGCTGCAACCGCGTCGCCTCCCGAAGCACCGCGACGGCCCCAGCAAGATCGCCGCGCTGCATGAGCGCCGTGCCCAGGTTGACGCGAGCTGTCACGTAGGCGGGCTCCCGCGCGACGAGCGCGCGAAACGTCGAGATGGCCTCGTCGGCGACTCCATTCTGCATGAGCGCGAGGCCCAGGCTGTTCTGGGCATCGACTGACGACGGATCGAGGCGGAGGGCTGACTTGAGGCTCTCGATCGCGCCGTCGAGATCGCCGGCGTCCTGAAGAGCGACGCCGAGCTGCAGGTGAACGACCGCCAGCTCGGGGCCCGCCCTGACGGCCGCGCGAAGCTGCTCGATGGCCTCACCCAGCCTCCCCTTCTGTTTGAGCGTCAGCCCGAGGTAGTAGCGTGCTTCGGCATGGGCAGGCCGGAGCCGCACGGCGGCCTCGAGGGCGGCGAGCGCCCCGTCGAGGTCTTTCGTCCACCATCGTGTTGCGCCGAGGTGATATTGCGCGTCGAAGAGATCCGGTTTGAGCTCAACAGCACGCTCGAACGCGGCGAGTGCCTCCGCCGTGCGACCGAGGCGGCCGAGCACGAACCCCAGACGATCGTGCGCCACGGCCATCGCTGGATCGAGACGCACCGCGCTCTCGTACGCGGAGCGCGCAGCGTTCAGATCGTTTTCTTTCTCGGCGGCGAGTCCCTGCCGATACGCAGCTTCGGCCGAGGAACCGTCTGCGCGCGGCTGCGCCTGGACCGCCGACGCGAACATCGCGAGGAGCAGCACCAGACACATGTCGCCATTCTATCGGCTCTCGACCGACGACTGGCGAACCGCGAGCTGCGAGTTCTCAAGGTCAGCCATACCGGCACCGAGCCACGGACAACACGAACCACGGATAACACGGACAACACGGATAGCAAAAAGCGCCGGACGGGTTGTGCCCCGCCCGGCGCCCAGCTTCGTTCTCTTGCCGTCCGTGCTATCCGTGTTGTCTGTGGCTCCTGTTGTCCGTGTTATCCGTGGCTCGTGTTGTCCGTGGCTCAGAACATGAAGCGAAGACTGAGCTGAATGTCCCGGCGGTCGTCGGCCTTCCCAGTGACACGACCGAACGTAGCGCTCGTCGGGTTCGCATCCGCGCCGTTCCAGTTCGCGTGGTTGATAAAATTGAAGATCTCCGCACGGAACTGCGCGGTCTTCGTCCCGCCCAGATTGACGTTCTTGAACAGCGCGATGTCCCACTGATACTGGCCGGGATTGTAGATGTTGTTCCGCGCGCCGTTGCCGAACGTGCCTGCTGCCGGCCGCGAGTACACCGTCTTATCGAACCAGTAGTTCTCATCGGCGGTGGCGCCGGCCGAGAACTGCTCGTTCGCGTTGCCCTTCGGATCGCCGTTGAGATTCCACGGATTCCCGAACGTATCGCCCGTGCCCGCGATGTCCGCCCCTTCCGTGACCCACAGCGGCGTGCCCGAGCGCATGAACGTCGCGCCCGAGATCTGCCATCCGCCCAGCACCTTCCCGATCACTCCGGCCTGCTCCTTGTAGATGGGCAGATCGTAGATGTAGTAGAAGTTGAGCGAGTGGCGACGATCGAAGCCCGAGTTGCCCCAGAAGCCGGATGCGTCGTAGTTGTTGAACAGGACGTCGCGCTTGCCGCTCGCGTCATCCTGTGAGTGTCCCAACGTGTAGGCAACGCCGAACTTGAATCCGTTGGTGTACCGGCGGTCCGCACTGACTTGCAGGCTATGGTACTTCGAGCTGGCTGCGTTCTCCGCCAGACGTATCACCCCGTAGCCCTTGTACGGCCTGAGCGCGGCGACGTTGACACCAGGGTTCGCCTGGACCGTTCCAGGCTGCAGCTGATTGATGTCGCGCTCGCGCAGGTTGTACACGCCGCGCCGGCCGACGTAGGTCACGTCGACGATGAAGTTCAACGGCACCTGCCGCTGCACACCAGCCGACCACATGTACGCAGTCGGATGCTTGAACTCGCGATCGATGGCGGTCATGCCGAACGGCAGTGAGCCGGCGCCGCCGACGCCGCCCGGATCATCCGCTCGCCCGTTGCTAACGCCGACCTGCGGCTGAAACGGCGGATTGCCGCCCAGGAACATCGAGTCGCTCACGGTGACGCGGTTGTGGAAGACGCCGCCGCTCACCTTGACGATTGTCTTGTCGTCGACCGAATACGCCGCTCCAATGCGTGGCTCGAACACGTTGGCGTGGGTCTTGGCGAAGCCGCGGGGCGCATCCACGAACAGCGCGAGCACCGCGGGATCCTGCGCCACCGCAAGGTCGTTCCCGTCGCCCTCGAATCCCGTGCCGGGAAGCACGATGCCGTTGTAGCGCGGGCCTGACACGATCCGTCCTGTCGTCGGGCTGATGACCGCCTGGTTGGCCGTGCTGTAGGCCGCAGGATCGAAGGTGGCGATGTTGTTCGTCAGCGAGTACCACGGCGGCCAGTACGCCCAGCGCACGCCACCCTCGACGGTCAGCTTGCCCGTGGGACGCCACGAGTCCTGGAAGAACACGTCCGTGCTGAGCGAGCGATACTTGGTCAGCGCGCGCTGCCCGATCTCCGCGTAGCTGTTGAACATCCCCAGCGCGGCGTTCGCGATGCCCACTCCGGTGGAGTTCGCGCCGGCCGCGTCATTCGGGAACTGGAAGCGCCCATTCTGGTTGTTGGTGCTCCCGGGAATCGGCTGGACGTTGATTTGATCGAAGTCGTCCTGACCGGAGTATTCGACGATGACGCCGGCCTTGAACGTGTGACGGCCCATCAGATAGGTCGTCGCGTTGTTGAAGGTGTAGATCGGTCCGCGCGAGGACGCAGGATAAGGCCCTCCGTCGATCTCGCTGAAGTTGGCGATCGTGATCGTGGGAATCTTGTCCGGAATCTCCTTGTTCTGCGGGAAGATGTACGGATAGTTGATGCCGTACTTGCTTCGCTGGAAGAGGTCCGTGCCCTCCCATACGTTGATGAAGACCTCATCGAGCGAATGCGTGAAGCTGAATTCATTGATCAGCGTGCTCGAGATCGCCCTCGTCCAACTCGCCGTCTGGGTAAGGTTGGGCCGATCCCAGTCGGTCCGCGCGTAAGGGAAGGTCCCGCGAAACGCGTCGACCGCTACCCAGTTGTACGCGCCGTAGCGATAACTGAACTGGTCCTTGTCGCTCATCCGGTAGTCGAAGCGGATGTTGTCCTTGCGCTGATCCTGCGGGTTGTCGCTCGACATGATGAGGTTCGCGGTGCCCTGCCGGAAGCCCGGCGTCGGCAGCGGAAACGTGTTCAGCATGGCGATGCCGTTCGCGCTCAGCTGGTTCGCCGGGATGATGTTGCCGGGGAACGCCAGGCCGGTCGCCGGATTGATGATCGTCCGCACGCTCGGATTGGTGAAGAACCCGTTGTTCGGGTCGAGCAGCTCGCTGAAGTTGCCGGTGCGCATCAGCGCGGTGGGAACCGTGGCGGTGTTGGTCTGGATCTGGAAGAAATTGACCCATTCCTGCGCCGCGAAGAAGAACAGCTTGTCCTTCAACGCACCCACCGGGATGGGGCCACCGAGCGAGTACGCGTACTGCTTGTAGTCGAACGCGGCCGGCCCGCTGTTCTCGAGCGCGTTCGTGCTCCGGTTTCTTGCCCACGTGTTCGCTTGAAACTTGTCGTCGCGCATGAAATACGACGCGTTCCCGCTGAAGCGGCTGCTACCGCTCTTCGTGACGATGCGGATCTGCCCGCCGCTCACGCGTCCGTACTCGGGCATGTAGTCGCCGGTCAGCACCTGGATTTCCTGGATCGCGTCCACGTTCTGAACGCCGACGATTGCGCCGTTGGATCGCGTGCGGATCGCCGTCGCCCCGTCGACCGTGATGTTGTTCTCGTCGGTGCGGCCGCCGTTGATGCTGAAGCCGCCGGTGGTGAGACTGGAGAAGCTGTTGTTGTTGAAGCTCCCGCCGACGACGCCCGCCTTCAGCCCGGCGACGCCAATCGGGTTGCGCCCGTTGAAGGCGATTTGCTCGATGTCCTTCGCCTCGATCGTTTTTCGCAGCGTGGAGTCGGATTGCAGCGGCGACTGTTCGGCGGTGACGGTGACCTCTTCGGTCAGCGCGCCGGTTTCAAGGGTGAAGTCGAGCGCGAGCGAGCCGGCGGCGTCGAGCTGCACATTTGAGCGGGTGACTTTCTTGAAGCCGCTCAGCTCGACCGCGAGCTCGTAGCGTCCCGCCGTCAGATTGGGAAATGTGTAGTAGCCGCTGCCGTCGGTGACGGTCGTGCGCGATTGCTGGGTCTGGGTGCTCGTGACGGTCACGGTTGCGCCCGGGACGATGCCACCCTGTGTATCTTTGACCGTGCCTGTGATCGTTGCCCGATCGAACTGTGCAAAAGCCGTCGTCGCAGCGCCTAGTAAGAGAAGACAGGTAAGGGCGGAGCGGCGAAGGGGAGCGTACCAGCTATGCTGTCGGCTCATTTGGATCCCTCCTCCAAGAAACTGTGTTTTAGGACACGGGCGAGAGCTTACCATACGAAATTAACGCGGGCGTCAACGCGGGTGCGTCCACGATAGAATGCCTTTTCATGAGCACTCTTGCGCCAATTGCGGCGAGATTTACACGGGCAATCGTCGTAACGGCGCCAATCCTGGCGTGCATCCTCTGTGCCGACGCGCGGGCCCAGATCGTTGTGTCCGCAAACGACGCCAAGGTCCGGCTCGTAGACGGCGTCAACACGACCGTGCCGAATGCCCCGCCGGATACCGTGACCATCATCGACCTCAGCCGTGGACAGCCGCGAGTGGTCGGGGAAATCCCCGTCCCGAGCTCGATCGTCGGTCCGCCGCAGAACGTGGCGATTACGCCCGACGAGTCCCTGGCGCTCGTCGCGTCCTCGACGCGGATCGATCCCGCCGACGCCGCCAAGACGGCGCCCGACGACAGGCTCACCGTGATCGACCTCGGCGCGTCGCCGCCGGCCGTCCTGGCCACGCTCCGCGCCGGTAACGGCGCATCCGGCGTGTCGATCAACCGCGCGGGCACGCTGGCGCTCGTCGCCAATCGCTTCGAAGGCACCGTGTCGGTGTTCACGATCGCCGGCAAGACCGTCACGGCCGCGGGCAAAGTCGAGGTGGGGACACCCGAGAGCCTGCTGAGCGGCGTGGTCTTCACGCGTGACGGCCGGACCGCGCTCGTCACGCGCAACAACGACAGCCTCATTTCGGTGCTCGCGATTGATGGGACCAAGGTCGAGAACACCAAGCGGGACCTCGCCGCGAACCTCAAACCATACGGGATCGACGTCACGCCGGCCGGCGACACCGCGATCGTCGCGAGCATCGGCGTCGGCGCGACGGGCGGCGCCGATACGCTCAGCGTGATCGATCTGGCCGCGAACCCTCCGCGCGCCGTGAATCATGTGAGTGTCGGGCCCACGGCGGAAGGGCTCGCGGTCTCGCCCGACGGGCGCTACGTCGCGGTGACGGTGATGAACGGATCGAACGCTGCGAGGACGTCGCCGCTCTTTCACGACTTCGGCTGGCTGAGGATCTATGCCTTGAACAAGACGGCGCTGGCGCTGGTCACCGAGTCGCAGATCGGACACTGGTGCCAGGGCGTGGCCTGGAGCGGAGACAGCCGCACCGTCCTGGCGCAGTGCGCCGTCGAGCGCGAGATCCTGACGTTCGGCTTCGACGGCCGGCGTCTCGCCGCCGGCCCGTCGATCAAAGTCGGCGGGGGTCCGTCGGGGATGCGGACGGTGCAGAAATAGCTCTCAGCTGATCGGTTCGTGTGTTCACGGAAACCTCCACGATGAGCGCGAAGCTCGCGAAGAACACGAAGATTTGTTGACATGTTTTCTTCGTGATCATCGCGGCCTTCGAGATCTTCGCGGCTGCTCGTCGTGGCGGGTCTGCGCGATAACTTCCCGTTGATGTGTGTTCAGTCAGCCTCCAGCCATCACAGCCTCGACCACACGTAGTACGCCGCAAACGCGAACATCACGGCGCTCGATATCCAGAGCAGGACGGTCGTGCCGGGCGCCGGGCGAATCTCGTCGGGCAGCTGCGTGTGACGAAGGTAGATCACCGCCCCGCCGATGAGCGGCAGCATCATCGCCTGCGCTATGCCCCCCGCGACCACCATCTGCACCGGCGATCGCAGGAACCAGTAGAACGTCACCGGCACCACCGACAGCACCACGACGAAACGCTTCCGCCAGCGCAGACGGCTGGCCGCATCCTCCCGCGTGTACCAGCCGGCAATTCGGACCGCGTCGGCGAACAGTCGCGCGTGCCCAGCCGTCGACGCGAAGACGGTTCCGTAGAGCGTGACGACGGCGCCGAGATAGAAGAGCCAGAGCGCCCACGCGCCGAGCGTCTGCGTGTAGATATTCGACAACACAGTGATGGTGTCGCGCTCTGCAGGCACGAGACCCATGCGGTGCAGCACGCCGGCACCGAGCAGGTAGAACGCCACGGTGGCCATCGTGTAGATCACGAGCGAGCACACGATGTCGAGGTGCATCACGCGAATCCAGCCGCGAGCCCTGAGCGTCCAGGCGGCCGATCCATCGCGCTCGCCGACGAACCTCGCGTACCCCTTCTCCACGCACCAGTACGGATACATGACGAGCTCGGTCGCGCCCACCCCGGTAATCCCGAAGACGGCGATCGCCGTCGCAAGACCCGCGGCGGGAAGCTGAAAGCTGAACCCGCTCCGGAGATCCGGCAGGGTCACAGCGTCAGGGCGCCGAAGCAGGATCGCCGCCGCGCACACCGTCAGCAGTGTGAAGAGCCCCACTTTGACGATGGCGAGGCGTTCGATCCGCTCGTAGCCGCCCCCGAGCAGGAGCGCCAGCGTGATGACAAAGCAGACACCCACCCACGCGTTGACCGGAATCGCCGGAATCAGGAGATGCAGCACCTGTGCGACCCCGCCGTACATGCCGCCCACCTGCAGCAGCGTCAGCGTGACCGTGAACGCCCAGGCCCACACCAGCCAGCTCACGCCCGCGCGGGGCCCGGGCACGCGGTTGAACCCCTCGAGAGCGGTGTGGCCCGTTGCAATCGTGTAGCGGCCGAACTCGCCCTGCACGACCGGCTTGATCGCGCAGCTGAGGACGATGATCCACAGCACCGCAAACCCCACCTGCGCGCCGAGCGTCGTCGTGGCGATGAGCTCGCCGGAGCCGACGATCGATGCCGCCAGCACCATCCCTGGCCCGATGCGTCCGAGCGCTGTAGACAACGACGCCGGCGGCGCCTCGACTGCCTGAGGCGCGAGGACGTAGGGATCTGGCAATGCTGAATGCTGAGTGCTGAATGCTGAAGT
>Ga0184612_10000562_pt1 | contig 17467 bp, 15 predicted proteins | sample PLM3_60_coex_FD_133163 | JGI IMG/M metagenome (GOLD analysis project Ga0184612, IMG submission 133163) | Groundwater sediment microbial communities from an aquifer in East River, Colorado, USA - PLM3_60_coex | ecosystem: Environmental > Terrestrial > Soil > Riparian zone | place: USA: East... | reverse complement strand
TCCGGGTGTGCTTGCGTAGGAACGCGTGCGCAGAGTCATACGTCCATCCGCCGGGTGCCAGACCGTCGCGCTGGACCAGCTGATCGGGGACGTCGAGCTCCAGGTGGACGCCGATGTCGACGACGACGCGGGCCGCCCGGGTCGCCTGGCTGTCGAGCATGCCGATGCGGTCGCCGGGGTCGTCGAGGAAGCCGAGGTCGGCCATCAAGCGCTCCGCGTACAGCGCCCAGCCCTCCCCGTGGCCGGAGACCCAGCAGAGGAGGCGCTGCCAGCGGTTGAGCACCTCGCGCTGGTACACGGCCTGCCCGACCTGGAGGTGGTGGCCGGGAACGCCCTCGTGGAACACAGTTGTCGTCTGTTCCCACGTGGAGAAGCTCTCGATGCCCTCGGGGACGGACCACCACATGCGACCCGGTCGGGAGAAGTCCTCACTGGGCGCGGTGTAGTAGATGCCACCGTCCTTCGTCGGCGCGATCCGGCACTCCAGCCTGCGGATCGGCTCCGGGATGTCGAAGTGGACGCCGTTCATCGCTTCGACCGTGCGGTCGGACAGGTCCTGCATCCACTGGCGTAGCGCGTCGGTTCCGTGGATCCGGCGGACAGGGTCCGCGTCGAGTGCCGCGATTGCCTCGTCCACGGTGCCGCCAGGCAGGATCTGGTCGGCGACCTCGGCCATCTCGGCCTCGATCCGGTTCAGCTCCTCGAGGCCCCAGGCGTAGGTCTCGTCGAGGTCGACGGCGGCGCCGAGGAAATAGCGGCTTGCGATGGAGTACCGGTCGCGGCCCACCGGGTCGTGCTCGAGGGAACAGGGCGCGACCTCGTCGGCGAGATAGGTGGCGAACTCCTCGTACGCGGCTGCCGCGGTGGCACCAGCGTCGTCGAGATCGGCGCGTACGGCGTCTGGTGCCGACGATACGAGCCCCGGGAAGAAGTCCCCGGCGGCGCGGTGCACCTGTGGGACGACGGCGAGCACCTGGCGCCGGACCGGCGCGCGTCCGGCCGCGATCTCGGCATCGAGGGTCTGCCGGTAGCCGGCGACCGCACCTGGCACGTCGCGCAGCCGGGTCGCGATCGTGCGCCAGTCCGCCTCGGTCCCGGTAGGCATGAGGTCGAATACCTCGCGGGTCGAGTGCCACGGGCTGGCGATGACGTTGAGTCCGACGTCGAGGCCGGCACCGTGCATCTCGACTTCGAGGCCGAGGCGCTCCTTCATGGCGTCGCCGGCGACCCGCTCGCGTTCGTCGCGGGCGAGCGCGGTCTCGAGCTCGGTGAGCGTCCGCTGCGCAAGCTCGACACGGGCGGTGTACCCCTCGGGCGACAGGTCGGTGGTCTTGTCGTCGTAGCCCGGGATCCCGGCGTAGGTGGCCGTGTACGGATCGAGCGCGGCGTATGCCTCGACGTAGTCTTCGGCGATCGCGTTGACGGTGCGCATGGTCTGTGCAGTGGTCACGACCCCCGACCCTAGACGTGCGCCCGACAATGGTCACACGCATCTGCGGCGCGACGCTCAGCTGGACCGGGCGCGGCCGGGCGCGCGGAGCGCGACCAGCGCACAACGCGCTGCGTCCTTCTCCTCACGCCGCCACGGCCGGCCGGCCACCACACCGAGCGCGCGCACCTGTTCGTCGGCCAGCGGCAGCATGTCCGCGGTGATCGCGAGCACCGGCGCCGACAACGACTCGGACGCGGACAGGAGGGCTTCGCGGTAGAGCTCCCCCTCGGCGGTATGGATGGCCACGTGCGAGCTCAGCACGTCGGCGAGGCTCTCGGGCGCCTGCGCTTCGGGTTTGACGAGCAGCCCGATCACCGTCACGCCGCCGAGTGCCGTGACCGTGGACTGCAGCGCCTCTGCGGCGGACTGTCCGGCGGCGCGCTCGACCTGTCGGACGATCTCGGCGCCCTCGACATGGCCGAGGTCGGCGGCGGCGTGGTACGGCTGCCTCGGCAGGTCGTCGGGGACGAGCTCGATCGGCCACCGCCCGGCGAACACCGGCTTCTCGGCGCTTCCGCTCAGAGCGACGGCCACCGCCCACCCGGTGCGGGCCACGATCCCCAATGCGATGCGGGCCGTCATGCCGCCAACGCTAAACCGTCGCACGGACATCTCGATCACTGCTGTTTTGCGGCGGTCCGGTGCTCGAGGCGAGCACGGGCGGCCCTGCCGTGGGACGAACGGAAAGCGGCGGTCAGCGGGGAAGCGCACTCGCCCGCCACGCGGACGGTCCGTGCCGCAGCGGCGCCCTGACGGAACGCCAGTATGCGGCCCAGGTCGACGGTCGCTCGGACTGCGGCGCCCCGGGTGCGCGACGGTTCGCCAGGGCTGTGACCAGCGCAGCCAGCTCCTCGTCGGTGGGGTCGCCCTTCACGACTCGGAGCGTGGGCGGTGGCACGGACTCGCTCACAGCTCCTCCTCCTGGCCCTGCAGCTCGACGGCCAGATCGCTCATCGGGGACCTCACAGCGGGATGTTGCCGTGCTTCTTCGGCGGGAGCGTCGCGCGCTTGGTGCGCAAGCCGCGCAGGGCCTGCGTGACGGCGATCCGGGTCCGTGACGGTGGGATGACACCGTCGACGTATCCGCGCTCGGCGGCGAGGTAGGGGTTGGCCAGAGTGTCCTCGTAATCGGCGATGAGCTCGCTGCGGCGGGCGTCGGGATCGTCCGCCTCGGCAAGCTCACGCCGGTAAAGGATGTTGACCGCGCCCTGTGCGCCCATGACCGCGATCTGCGCCGTCGGCCAGGCCAGGTTGATGTCGGCGCCGAGGTGCTTGGAGCCCATGACGTCGTAGGCGCCGCCGTACGCCTTGCGGGTGATGACGGTGACCAGCGGGATCGTGGCCTCGGCGTACGCGTAGATGAGCTTGGCGCCGCGGCGGATGATCCCGTTCCACTCCTGGTCGGTGCCGGGCAGGAACCCGGGGACGTCGACGAACGTCACCACCGCGACGTTGAACGCGTCGCAGGTGCGTACGAAGCGCGCCGCCTTCTCCGAGGCGTCGATGTCCAGGGTCCCGGCGAAATGCATCGGCTGGTTGGCGACGACACCGACCGAGTGCCCTTCCACGCGGCCGAACCCGACGATCATGTTCGGTGCGAACAGCGGCTGGACCTCGAGGAACTCGCCGTCGTCGACGACACCCTCGATGACCCGGTGCATGTCGTAGGGCTGGTTGGCGCTGTCGGGCACCAGGGTGTCCAGCTCCTGGTCGTCGGGCGTCACCGTGAGATCGGCGTCCGCCGGGTACGACGGAGCCTCGTCGAGGTTGTTCTGCGGCAGGTACGAGAGCAGCGCCCGTACGTAGTCGATCGCGTCGGTCTCGTCGGTCGCCATGTAGTGCGCGTTGCCGCTCTTCGTGTTGTGCGACCTGGCGCCGCCGAGCTCTTCGAATCCGACGTCTTCGCCCGTGACAGTCTTGATCACGTCCGGTCCGGTGATGAACATGTGGGACGTGCCGTCGACCATGACGGTGAAGTCGGTGATCGCCGGCGAGTACACCGCCCCGCCCGCGCACGGGCCCATGATCAGCGAGATCTGCGGGACGACACCGGAGGCCATGACGTTGCGGCGGAAGATCTCGCCGTAGAGGCCGAGTGAGACCACGCCCTCCTGGATGCGTGCGCCACCGGAGTCGTTGATGCCGACCATCGGGCAGCCGGTCTTCAGGGCGAAGTCCATGACCTTGACGATCTTCTCGCCGAAGACCTGCCCGAGGCTGCCCCCGAAGACGGTGAAGTCCTGGGCGAACACGGCGACCTGCCGGCCGTCGACGGTACCGAACCCGGTGACGACGCCGTCGCCATACGGCCGGTTCTTCTCCATCGCGAAGGCCGTGGACCGGTGCCGGGCCAGCTCGTCGAACTCGACGAACGAGCCTTCGTCGAGCAGCAGCCCGATCCGCTCGCGTGCGGTCATCTTGCCGCGGGCGTGCTGTTTCCCCACGGCGCGCGCCGAGCCGGCGTGCACGGCTTCGTCCATGCGACGCTGCAGGTCGGCGAGCTTGCCTGCGGTGGAGTGGATGTCGACGCCCTCGTTCGTGGCGGTCATGGACCGCAGGCTAGACCACGCTCCCGATCACTACGCTGGCGAGCGTGTCCACCGCCACCGGCTCCCGGGATGCGGCGCGCTTCGACGTGCCTGAGGCGCTCCGCGCCGACGTCCGGCTGCTCGGTGACGCGCTGGGCGAGATCCTGCGCGAGTACGGCGGCGAGGCCATGCTTGCCGACGTCGAGCGGCTGCGCGAGCTGACGATCGCCGCGCACCACGAGGACGAGACAGTCGCCGAGGATGCCGCCACCCAGGCCGAGAAGCTGGTCTCGTCGTGGCCGGTGGAGCGGGCCGAGGACGTCGCGCGCGCGTTCACGGTCTATTTCCACCTGGTCAACATCGCTGAGGAGCGCCACCGGATCCGGGCGCTGCGTGCGGGCGATCGTTCCGATCGCCCGCTGTCGGGGACAGTCGCTGCAGCCGTCGAGGAGGTCGCCCGGTTGCACGGCGCCGCCCAGGCGCAGGGGCTGTTGGCCGGCCTGGAGTTCCGTCCGGTCCTCACGGCGCACCCGACCGAGGCCCGCCGCCGCGCCGTCGTCACCGGTATCCGGCGGGTGGCCGAGCTCCTCGAGCGTCGCGACGACCCTCGGCTCGGTGCGTCCGAGGACTTCCAGACCCGCCGCCGCCTGCTCGAGGAGGTCGACGTCCTCTGGCGCACGGCGCAACTGCGTGCGGAGCGGCCCGGCCCGCTGGACGAGGTCCGCACGGCGATGACGGCGTTCGACGTGGTGCTGTTCCGGGTGGTGCCGCAGGTGTACCGGCGGGCCGAGACGGCGCTTGCCGGGGACCGGGCGGGCACGGTCGCGCCACGGGTTCCGGCGTTCGTGCGGCTCGGCTCCTGGATCGGTGGCGATCGCGACGGCAACCCGCACGTGACCAGCGCCGTCACCCGTCAGGCCATGGCGATCCAGTCGGATCACGCGCTGCGCGCGATCGAGTATGCCTGCAACTGGGTCGGCCGCGGTTTGACCGTCGACGCGGAAACAACGCCCCCGTCGCCGGCCGTCCGACGCATCGTCGACGACGCCCTGGCCGCCTACCCCGACCTGCTGGCCGACCTGATGACGCGGTCGCCCGATGAGCCGCACCGCGTGGTGCTGCTGCTTGCTGCCGAGCGAGTGGCGGCGACCAGGCGGCGCGACGCCGACCTTGCCTACGGTTCGGCCACTGAGCTGCTCGCCGACCTGCACACGCTGCAGCGCAGCCTGGCCTCGGCGGGAGCTCCGCGGCAGGCGTACGGCGAGCTGCAGCACCTGATCTGGCAGGTTCAGTCGTTCGGCTTCCATCTTGCGGAGCTGGAGGTCCGCCAGCACAGCGCAGTCCATCAGCGCGCTTTGGAAGAGATCCGAGCCGGCGCCTCGCTGTCCGAGGACACCCGGGAGGTGCTGGCCACGCTCCGTGTCATGGCTCAGATCCAGCAACGCTGGGGCGTCGATGCATGCCGCCGGTACATCGTGTCGTTCACCCGCTCGGCCGACGACGTGGCGGCAGTGCACGAGCTGGCCCGAGTCGCCATGGACGGCCGTGAGCTCGTGCTCGACGTCGTCCCGTTGTTCGAGACCGGCGACGACCTCGAGCGGTGCGTCGACGTCCTCGACGACATCATCGCGCTGCCGCCGACCCGTCGCAGGCTCTCCGCGACCGGGCGCCGGTTCGAGGTGATGCTCGGCTACTCCGACTCGGCCAAGGACGTCGGACCGGTGTCCGCGACGCTCGCGCTCTACGACGCACAGGCACGGCTGACGGCTTGGGCGGGACGGCACGCGCTGAAGCTGACGCTGTTCCACGGACGCGGCGGCGCGCTCGGGCGGGGGGGCGGTCCGGCCAACCGTGCGGTGCTGGCACAGGCTCCCGGCTCGGTCGCCGGCCGGTTCAAGGTCACCGAGCAGGGCGAGGTGATCTTCGCCCGATACGGCGACCCGGTGATCGCCCGCCGGCACATCGAACAAGTGGCCTCAGCGGTGCTGCTCGCCTCGACACCCGCAGTGGAGCAGCGGGCCCGCGACGCTGCAGTGGAGTTCGCCGCCGTCGCCGCGACTCTGGACGGCGCCGCGCGTACGGCCTACCACTCGCTGGTGCACGCAGAAGGATTCGCAGACTGGTTCGCCCGCGTCACTCCGCTCGAGGAGGTGGGGACACTCCGGCTCGGGTCGCGACCGGCCCGCCGTGGCCACCACGACGCCGCCCCGCTGGACGACCTGCGTGCGATCCCATGGGTCTTCTCGTGGGCCCAGACCAGGGTGAACCTGCCGGGGTGGTACGGCCTGGGAACCGGCCTGGAGGCCGTCGGTGACCTGAACGTCCTGCGCCGCGCGTACGAGAGGTGGCCGTTGTTCACGGTCATGCTCGAGAACGCCGAGATGTCGCTCGCGAAAACCGATCGCCGGATCGCGGAACGATACCTGGAGCTCGGCGGACGGCGGGACCTGACGGTTCGGGTGCTTGACGAGCACGCGCGGACGACGGCGCAGGTTCTCGCCGTGACCGGCCATGCGCGGCTGCTGGAGGATCGGCGGGTCCTGGGCCGGGCCGTGGCGCTGCGTAACCCGTACGTCGACGCGCTGTCCCACCTGCAGGTGCGGGCGCTGCGGGCCCTGCGGGAGGGTACGGGTGAGGGCGCGGCGATGCGCCGCCTCCTGCAGATCACGGTCAACGGTGTGGCGGCCGGCCTGCAGAACACCGGCTGACCTCTGACGGCGTTGATCATGCAAGTCCTGCGCGACACGCCGAGACCTTCGGTCGGCGTGTCGCGCAGGACTTGCATGATCAACGCGGATAGGGAGCGGCATGGTCGAGTGGCAGGTGACGCGGGTCGCGGAGACCGGGTCGACCAACGCTGACCTCGCGGCTGCGGCGCGGGAGGGAGCCGAGGAGGGGCTGGTCGTCGTCGCGGACCACCAGACCGCGGGTCGCGGGCGGCTCGGACGTGTCTGGCAGGCGCCACCCCGAACCGGCCTGGCCATGTCGGTGCTGCTTCGGCCCTCCTCCGTGCCGGCTCACCGCTGGCCGTGGCTTCCGCTGCTCGTGGGGGTCGTGGTCGTCGAGGCGCTGGACGCCTATCTGGGCGCGAAGGCGGCGTTGAAGTGGCCGAACGACGTCCTGCTGGGTGGCGCCAAACTGGCCGGGATCCTGGTCGAGCGGGTCGAGACGGACGGCGGGCCGGTCGCTGTGGCCGGTATCGGGCTCAACGTCTCCGCGGCACCGGCGCATGCGACGTCGCTGGTCGCCGCGGGCTACCCGCACGTGAGCCGCGACGGCGTGCTCGACGCCTTGTTGTCCGGATTCGGCGAGCGGTACGAGGCGTGGAGGCGCGTGGGCGGTGACCCGGCGGCGTCGCTCGCGTCGGCCTACCGACAAGCCTCCGACACGCTCGGCCTGGACGTGCGAGCCGAGCTGCCGGGCCACGCTCCGATCGAGGGTCGCGCGATCGACGTGGACGAGGCCGGGCGGCTCGTCGTCCGAACGAGGTCCGGCGACGTCGCCGTGGGCGCCGGCGACGTCGTCCACGTACGCCCGGTGCGGCACTGAATGCACTGTCCGAGTCGTGCCAGGATGCGGTTATGGGGTTTCCGCAGCGTCTGCTCGGCGAAGACGAGAACGTCGTGTTCCACATGCATACGCACGTGAAGGCTCTCATCGTTCCGGTGATCGTCCTGTTGGCGGCGTCCGCCGCGGTGGGCTTCGGCCTCGGTGCTCTGCCCGACGACGGCACCGGAGCATCCGTCGCACGCTGGGCGCTGATCGTCGCCGGCCTCGGCGTGGTCGCGCGCTGGTCGCTGTGGCCGTTTCTCGTCTGGCTCACCACGACCTACACGGTGACCTCGGAGCGGCTCATCACCCGGCAGGGTGTCATCAACCGGCACGGCCGTGACATCCCCCTAGGACGGATCAACGACGTGGCCTACAAGCAGGATCTGGTGGACCGGCTGCTCCGTTGCGGGTCGCTCAACGTGTCGGCCGCGAGTGAGCAGGGCACGATCATCCTGCGCGACGTTCCGCATGTGCACTCGGTCCAGCTGGAGATGAGCGAGCTGGTCCGTGAGGCGCACGGATGGTCGCCTCCTGTTCGGCGCCAAGCCGATGAGCACGAGCCTGAGCCGGGGCCGAGTCCGGAGCGCGACGAACCCGCGGGCCGCCCGACCCGTCCGCTCGCTAGCGACGAGCCCTACGACTGGCGGCGTGACGACCCGGGCGTGCTGTGAGCGAAGCTCGTCCGACGCCGGACGACCTGGAGCGCCTTCTTCTCGGCGCACCGAGACTCCACACCCGCGAAGCGGTCGCGCGCCAGGTCGGTGTGACAGTCGAGGAGGCGCGGGAGTACTGGCGGTCGTTGGGCTATCCCGACGTCGGCGACGCGGTCGCGTTCACCGACGAGGACGTCGAGGCGTTGCGGACGGTCGTCGACCTGGTCCGGTCCGGCGCCATCGACCGGGCGACCGCGCGCCGGATGGTCCGCGCCTTGGGCCGGATGACCGGTCGGCTGGCCGAATGGCACGTCGAGACCCTGGTCGAGTTGGTGCAGCGCGCTGAGGACAGCGGGGAGGGCACCGGCAGCCGGCTGACGTCGGCCTACCGGCTGGGGGAGCGGCTGCTGCCCGATTTCGAGCGGCTCCTCGTGTACGCCTGGCGGCGCAAGCTCGCCGCCGCGGCGGGGCGGCTGGTCGCGCTGGGCGACGTCGGCGCCGCGCCGCTGCTCAGCGCTTCCGCCTCGGTGGGCTTCGCCGACCTGGTGTCGTTCACCAGGCTCTCTCGTGGGCTCACCGAGAAGGCACTGGGCGAGCTGGTCGAATCTTTCGAGGCGACGACGAACGACGTGATCGCGGCCGGCGGCGGTCGAGTCGTAAAGACCCTCGGCGACGAGGTGGTGTTCCTGGCCGGGTCGGCGAGAACGGCAATGGCCATCGGGTGCGACCTGGTGGCCGCCATCGGCGAGAACCCGGAGCTGCCCGACGTCCGGGTCGGCATCGCCACCGGGCCGGTGGTTGCGCGCCTCGGCGACGTCTTCGGTACGCCGGCCAACCTGGCCGCGCGTCTGACCGCGCTGGCCGGCCGCAACGACGTGCTGACCGACGGCGAGACGGCCGCGGCGCTGAGCGACGACCCCGACTTCGCCCTGCGCGCGCTCGCCCCGGCCGAGATCCGCGGCCTAGGCGCCGTCACCCCCTTCAGGGTCAGCCGCCGAGCCCCGGCCCATGCTTCCAAATGATCACGTTAAGTGGGCTTGTGGGTCCGTTACCAGGCGCCGAGACCTGGTAACGGACCAACAAGCCCACTTAACGTGATCAATCTCCCGGACGGATTAGGGTCGGGGGTGTGAGCAGCTCTGGCGTGGTGGTCCGCCGCCTGGACGGCGCCCCTCACGGCGCGCCTCACGTCGCCGAGCTCGTCCTCGACCGGCCCGAGGTGCTCAACGCCGTCTCCACCGCACTGGCCGCGGCGATCGCGGCGGCGACGACCGAGCTGGCCGCCGAGCGGGAGATTCGCGCGGTCGTCCTCTCCTCGTCGTCGGAGAAGGCCTTTTGCGTCGGAGCCGACCTCAAGGAGCGCAACTCGCTCACCGACGACGAGCTCCGCCGGCAACGCCCGGTCACCCGCTCCGCATACGGGGGAGTCCTCGACCTGCCGGTTCCGACCATCGCGGCCGTCCACGGCTACGCACTCGGCGGTGGTTGCGAGCTCGCGCTCGCTTGCGACCTCATCGTCGCGGACGAGACGGCGGTCTTCGGCCTGCCCGAGGTCTCCGTCGGCGTGATCCCGGGCGGCGGCGGCACGCAATTGCTGGCGCGCCGGATCGGGTGGGGGCGCGCCGCGGATCTCGTGTTCACCGCTCGGCGGGTCGACGCCGCGGAGGCCTACCGGCTCGGGCTCGTCGACCGCCTCGTGCCGGCGGCGACAGCGCGGAAGGCAGCGATCGATCTCGCCACGACGATTGCCGGACACTCGCCTGTGGGGGTGCGAAATGCGAAGCAGGCGATGCGGATCGGGCTCGACCTCCCGCTGGCCGCGGGTCTGGAGGTCGAGGACGCCCGCTGGAGGGCCACCGCGTTCAGCGGGGATCGGCGAGAGGGCGTTGCGGCGTTCAACGAGAAGCGGAGCCCGAAGTGGCCCGGTGACGAGCGTGTCGAGGCGCAAACTGGAGCGTGACCAGCGACATGAGTGACCTTCCGGAGCGGATCAGCCTGCGAGAGGTGGGTCCACGCGACGGTCTGCAGAACGAGGACCCGGTGCCGACCGACGGCAAGATCGCGCTCATCGACGCACTCTCGGCGACCGGTCTGCGGCGGATCGAGGCCGTGTCGTTCGTTCACCCGCGCGCGATCCCGCAGATGGCTGATGCCGACGAGGTCTGGTCGCGCATCCAGCGGAACCCCGACGTCCGGTACTCCGCCCTCGTGCCGAACCTGCGCGGCGCGCAGCGCGCGCTCGATGCGGGCTTCGCCGAGATCGAGGTCGTCGTGTCGGCGTCCGACACCCACAACCGGCGCAACATCAACCGGTCGACCGACGAGTCGCTCGCGGAGCTGCCCGCATTGGCAGAACTCGTGCACGAGAAGGACGCGACCCTGCAGGTGATCGTCTCAACCGCGTGGGGGTGTCCCTACGAGGGAGACGTCCCGGTGTCGCGGGTTCTCTACGTGGTCCGACGGGCCCTCGCCGCCGGGGCGGACTCCATCGCCTACGGCGACACGACCGGGATGGCGACGCCGACCAGGGTCACACGCCTGGTCGCCGATACCCGATCAGCTCACCCAGACGTCTCTGTCGGATTGCATTTCCACAACACCCGTGGCACGGGCCTGGCCAACGTCTACGCTGCGTTGCAGCTCGGGGCCGACGACTTCGACGCGTCGGTCGGTGGGCTGGGTGGCTGCCCCTACGCGCCCGGCGCCTCGGGCAACATCGCGACCGAGGAGCTCGTGCACATGGTGGAGGACATGGGCGTGGCGACCGGTGTCGACCTCGACGCGCTCATCGCGGCGGCGGCGCAGGCCGAGCGACTGGTCGGCCGCGAGCTGCCCTCCCAGGTCCTCCGCGCGGGTCCGCGCTCCCGCACCGCCGCCTGATCGCGGACGGTGCCATGGAACCCGCCCTGCGGCAGCTTCGCCCTTCCTCCGCGGAACCGGCGACTCCAGGCTCGCGCCTTCGAAGCCGCCCCGCGGGCCTGGATCGCACGGCCTGGCCTTATGCGCTGCTGGCCCTAGCGGCGGTCGCGGCAACGGCGATGCGGTTGCGCTTCGCCGGGGTTCCGCTCACGGCTGACGAGGGCGGCTACGCGGTCATCGCCTCCCTCTGGGCCGACGGCGCGGCGCTCTACGACACGGCCTGGGTTGACCGTCCGCAGGGGCTGGTCGTCTTGTACCGCCTCGCAGCAGAAGCTGGTCCGACGGGTGTGCGCGTCCTCACCCTGGTTGCCACGGTTGTGACCACCGCGGCGGTCGGCTGGGCCGCGCAAACACTGGCCGGACGGCGGGCGGCCGTGCTGGCCGTGGCCCTCTACGTACTGGTGTCGCCTGCGCCGCGACTCGAGGGCTGGGCCGCCAACGGCGAGCTCCTCGCCGGTTCCCTCACGACAACAGGCATCGCCTGCCTGCTTTCGTGGTGGAAGGGCGGTCATGGCTCGGGGCGGCTCCTCGCGGCAGGCATGCTGCTGGTGAGCAGCGCGCCGTTGGTCAAGCAGTCCGCGGTGGAAGGCCTCCTGGTCGCGGTCGTGCTGGTGGCACCGCACGCACACGCGCGGTGGCGGGCGCTCGGATGGGCAGTGCTGCCCTGGGCTGTGGCCCTCGCGCACGCCGTGACCGTCGGCATCGATCGCTGGTGGTTCGCCGTGGCGGGGTACCGGCTCTACGCCGACCGGCCGACCGACGGTGTGCTCGGCCGACTGGGCCTGTTCTGGGACGCGGTGCCACCGCTCGTCCTCGATGCCGCGCCGCTGCTGGCCGTCGGCGTCATCAGTGTGGGCCGGCTGAGCCGGCGGCACCGGATCTACGGCGCGTGGCTGCTCGGCGGGCTGGTCGGAGTGGTCGGCGGCGGGCTGTTCCACCCGCACTACTGGCTCCAGCTCCTGCCGCTGGGCGCTGTCGCGGCCGCCGTCGTCTGGTCGAGGGCCCCGAGGCGGGTTCTGCCGGCCGTGGTCGCCGGCGTGGTGGTGCTGGCAGCCGGGTGGGTGCCCTTCCTGCTCACGCGGTCCCCGGACGAGCTGGTGGTCGACGCGACAGGGGAGCCACGGCTGGCCACCGCCGAAGAGCTGGGGCACGAGCTCGCGTCGCTCTCCGGCCCTGACGACACGGTGCTCGTCGTATGGGCCGCGGCATCGGTGTATGTGTACGCCGAACGGGATCCGGCCACGCCCTACATCTGGTTCCGGCCGCTCCGGTTCATCGACGGCGCGTCCGGCGCGATCCTGGACAGGATGGGCGGAACCGACCCGCCTGCCGCCGTGGCGGTTGCGCAGCCACCCGCGCTGCTCGACCCCGGCGGGAGGCTCTGGCAACTGTTGAGGGAGCGCTATCAGAGGGTTTCGACGATCGATGGCGTCCCCGTCTACGCACTGCGGGGTTGAGCGGCTCAGACCACGACCGGCTGAGCCTGGGCCGGGAACACCCAACGTCGGTACGACCAGAACCGGAACAGCGTGCCCAGCGCGAGCCCGATGACGTTGGCCGCAATGTTGTCGGCCAGCGGGCCGGACAGCCCGAGCACATAGCGCGAGATCGCAAGGCAGGCCAGAGCGATGGCGAGCCCCACGCCGTTGAGCAGGAAGAACAGCGTGTACTCGCGCGCGACGCCCGTACGCGCCCGGTGCCGGAACGTCCAATGCCGGTTGCCGGTGTACGTGACCAGGGTGGCGAGCAGCACCGAAATGGTCTTTGCGGTCAGCGGCTTGTGGTGCAATGGGCCTTCGCCGCCCGAGTACATCAGCGCGTTGAAGATGGCGATGTCGACGACGAACCCGAAGCTTCCGACGGTGGCGAACTTCAAGCTCTCGCGGATCAGCAGGTGGAGCTGGTACCAGAGGCGGAACGCGGCGCGCACCGGGGCCGGGGCGCGTTGCGACGGGCTGATGGAGGCGTCGAGCACCGGGTAAGGGTAGGACACGCGGGGGCCGTTCGGGGCATCGCTAGCCTGTTCGTCCGTGACGAGTCGCGGCAGCTGGCCGGTTGTCGGCATGGTCGGCGGGGGCCAGTTGGCGCGGATGACCCAGCCTGCCGCGATCGCCCTCGGAATCCGGTTCGCGGTGCTGGCGGGTGCTGCCGACGACTCCGCGGCGCAGATCGTACCGGCTACGACAGTCGCCGACGAGAAGGCGCTCGACGACCTGCGGGCGTTCGCCGCGACCTGCGATGTGCTGACGTTCGACCACGAGCACGTCCCGCCCGAGCACCTGCGGATTCTGCAGGCCGAGGGCGTCGTCGTCCGCCCCGGGCCGGATGCGCTGGTGCACGCCCAGGACAAGGGCATCATGCGCGCGCGGCTGGCCAAGGCCGGGATCCCGTGTCCACGGCACCGGCTCGTCTCCGAGCCCGAGGACGTCGCCGCATTCGCTGCCGAGATCGGCTGGCCGGTCGTGCTGAAGACCACACGAGGGGGCTACGACGGCAAGGGCGTCTGGGTGGTGCGCTCGGCGGAGCACGCCATAGAGCCGTTTCGAGCGGGGGTGCCGGTGCTCGCCGAGGAGCTGGTCGGCTTCCGCCGGGAGTTGTCCGCGGTTGTCGCCAGGTCGCCCTACGGACAGGCCGTGGCGTACCCCGTCGTGGAGTCGGTCCAGCGGGACGGGATCTGCGTCGAGGTCGTGGCGCCGGCGCCCGGTCTGCCCGACGACCTGGCGGTCGAGGCGCAGCGGATCGCGCTCACGATCGCCGGTGAGCTGGACATGGTCGGCGTCCTCGCGGTCGAGCTGTTCGAGGCCGTGGAGGGGCGTGTCCTGGTCAACGAGTTGGCCATGCGCCCGCACAACTCGGGTCACTGGACCATCGACGGCGCGACGACCAGCCAGTTCGAGAACCACCTGCGAGCCGTACTCGACCTGCCGCTGGGATCGCCGGCGGCACTGGCGCCGTACACCGTCATGGTCAACGTCCTCGGTGGCGACCTGCCCGACGTGTACCCCGCGTACCGCCATTGCATGGCCCGGGATCCCGGGTTGAAGATCCACTGGTACGGCAAAGGCGTAAGGCCCGGCCGCAAGGTGGGCCATGTCACCGTCTCCGGCGACGACGTCGATGATCTGCGCGACCGGGCCCGTCACGCTGCGGCCTACCTGAGAGGTGACATCGATGAGTGATGACATGGGGGGCCCGGAGCGTGACGTCGGCTCGAGGGGAGCAGGTCAGATGGCGGAGGCCGCCGAGGTGCGGCGCGAGCAGGAGGAGCGCGCTGCCGGCCTGGTCCACCCCGTCGGCGAGGGCGTGCCGCTCGTCGGAATCGTCATGGGCTCTGACTCCGACTGGTCGGTGATGTCGGCAGCGGGGGAGGTCCTCGGTGGCCTCGGCGTGACCTACGAGGTCGGCGTCGTGTCGGCTCACCGGATGCCGCGCGACATGCTCGACTATGGCGAGGCCGCAGCCCGCAGAGGCCTGCGGGCGCTAGTAGCGGGCGCAGGTGGAGCCGCCCACCTGCCAGGGATGCTCGCGTCCGTCACCTCGTTGCCGGTCATCGGTGTGCCGGTTCCGTCGAAGCATCTCGACGGCATGGACTCGCTGCTCTCGATCGTCCAGATGCCTGCCGGCGTTCCGGTGGCGACAGTGTCGGTCGGCGGCGCACGGAACGCCGGCCTGCTCGCCGCGCGCATCCTGGCGGCGTACGACCAGTCGCTGTACGGTCGGCTGGAGGCGGAACGTGCGACGCTACGTGCGCGAGCTCGCGCCAAGGGCGGTTCCCTGCGCGACCGCCTGCCCTGACCAGCCTTCAGCCTGCTGGCCTCGATCGCGAGAAGCTCGCGAAGGCGCCCGATCCGGCTGTTTTGCGTTCATTTCGCTATCGAGGCTGCTGCCGCGCCGTCCACAGCCGCGACTGCGGCCCGCCGGGGCATCCACAGGACACGCATCCCGGTTCACCTACGTCTTGCCCGAGCACACGCTGCCGTCATGCCGAAAGTCCTGCGTGTTCTTCCTGACGACGTGCTCGCCTTGCTCGCGGCCGGTCGTGGCATGTTTACCAGCGGGGCTGCGTCGGCAGCGGGGATCCGCAGCGGACGGCTGCGCCGGCTGGTCGAGGCCGGCCTGCTGGCCCGCGTCGCATATGGGCACTACGTCTCGGCGGCGAGCCACGAGACGTCGGACGCTTGGGACCGCCACATTCTCGAGGCGCGAGCGCTGTCTGCTGCGTGGCAGGACACCTACGTCACGGGTCTGTCGGCGGCTGCGCTCTGGCGGCTGCCGACGATCGGCAAGCCGCCGCGTCGGCCTGCTGTAGTCCGGCCGAAGGTGGCAGGAAGGGGCGCGACCGTGACGCCGCACGGGCGCATCCTGGTGGCGGAGCTGCCGCATCCGCATCGCTGGCGAATCGGCCCGACCCGTGTCGTCAGTCGATCATGGGCCGCCGTCGATACGGCGAGGTCGGCACCGTTACGGCACGGGCTGGTCATCGCCGACGCCGCGGTGCGGGCAGGCGCCGACCTCGGTGAGGTGGTCGGCTTCATGCGTGGCTGGAGGGGCATCGTCCGGGCTCGATGGGTCGCCGAGCATGCCGACCCGTGTGCCGAGTCGCCGATCGAGTCGCTCGGCCGCTTCACGTGCCTCGAGTTCCGGCTGCCGTTGCCCGTCTCCAACGCCTGGGTAGGGCGGGACGGGCCGACGTTCCGGGTCGACGGTCTCTGGCCCTACCACTGGTCCGCCAGCGAGGGCGACGGTGCCGTCAAGTACGACAACCGTCCCGATGCCGCCAAGATCGTTGCCGCGCAGAGCGACCGGGAGTGGTATCTGCGCAGGCTCGGGTTGGACATCGTCCGGTACGACTGGGACCTGGCATGGCGCCGTCGACGTGAGCTCGCCGGTCGCTATGCGGCGCTGCTGCGGGAGAATCCGGTCCGCCGCGAGCCGATCCGCTGGTGGAAGGACGTGCCGGGCGTGGGCCCGGTCGACCCCGAGCCCAGCGACTGGCCCTCGGCGTACCCGTCGCGGATCACCCTTCCCGGCTGACGGGATGCAGGCACTATGACCGCGAGCTTCGATAGCGAGACCCACGCGAACGGAGCCTGATGCGCGGTATCGCGAGCTTCTCGCTATCCGGGCGGGTGCGCATGTGGCGAGTCATGCATGGCCGTCCTCGTGGACCTTGCCGCGAGATCGTGCCCTACAGGCCGAGGGCGGGTGCCTCCATCGCCGGGCAGGTGTCCATGACGACGTCCAGGCCCGCGGCGTGGGCACGCCGGGCGGCGTCGTGGTCGATCACCCCGAGTTGAAGCCAGACCGCCCGGATGCCCAGCCGGTCCTTCTCGGCGATCGCATCGTCGACGACGGCGCCGACCCGTTGGCTGTTGACGAAACAGTCGACGACGGCGATCGAGCCTGGGACGTCCGCCAACCGGAAGTAGCCCGGTTCGCCCAGCGTGGCCTCGCCGCGCAGGTTGACCGGGACGATGGTCATGCCGAGGTGGTCTCGCAGGTAGCGGCCGATCCGGTAGGCCGTGCGCTCGGCGTTGGCCGACAGGCCGACGACTGCCCACGGCGCCGGCGTAGTCAACAGTCGGCGGATCACGCCGGCGTCCTGCCAATTCGTCACAGGTCCATCCTCACTGGCGCGCGCGACGACCGGAACACCGGATTGGGTCAGACGTTGCCGCGGAGAAGCTGGCGTGCGACGACCACCCGCTGAATCTGGTTGGTGCCCTCATAGATCTGGGTGATCTTTGCGTCACGCATCATGCGTTCGAGCGGGTAGTCGCGGGAGTAGCCATAGCCGCCGAGCACCTGTACCGCGTCGGTAGTGATCTCCATGGCGACGTCGGACGCGAAGCACTTGGCTGCGGCGCCGAGGAACGACAATGTCGACTCGTCCCGCTCGCTGGCCGCGGCGGCCCGGTAGACGAGCTGGCGGGCGGCCTCGAGCTTCATCGCCATGTCGGCGAGCATGAACTGCACGCCCTGGAACTCTGCGATCGCGGTCCCGAACTGCTGCCGCACCTTGGCGTACGCCGTGGCAGCTTCCAGCGCGCCGGCCGCGATACCGACCGCCTGGGCCCCGATGGTGACACGCGTGTGGTCCAGAGATCGCAACGCGATCTTGAGCCCTTCGCCTGGCGAACCGACGATCCGGTCACCGGGGATGCGGCACCGATCGAAAAGCAGCTCTCGGGTGGGCGACCCTTTGATGCCGAGCTTGCGCTCCTTGGTGCCGACCGAGAAGCCGGGGTCGTCCTTGTGCACCACGAACGCCGAGATGCCCCTCGTACCCTCGGACGGGTCCGTCTTGGCCGTCACCGTGTAGT
>Ga0184612_10000561_pt1 | contig 17477 bp, 19 predicted proteins | sample PLM3_60_coex_FD_133163 | JGI IMG/M metagenome (GOLD analysis project Ga0184612, IMG submission 133163) | Groundwater sediment microbial communities from an aquifer in East River, Colorado, USA - PLM3_60_coex | ecosystem: Environmental > Terrestrial > Soil > Riparian zone | place: USA: East... | reverse complement strand
CGAAGCTCCTCGCTGGCCTTCGCGCTCGCGATCAACAACTCGGCATCGCGGTGTCAGTCGAGAACGTCGCGTAGAATGTCACTGAGCCGCCGCTGAATTTCAACAGCGGAAGGGGCAACCCCGGGCGTGGCGGCCGAGACGGTTGCAGATTTACCTCACGCGTCCTCTGAGCGTAAGTCGGGTTCGAGATTGGCGTCAATTGCCTTGCGCGTTCGTGCGATCAATTCCGGCAGTCGCTGTTCGCTGTACTCGCGGGTATCAATCGGCTTGCCGATGAACACATCAACCCGACCAGGACGCGGCGCAAGCGTCGTCTTGGGCAAGAGCTTAAACGTGCCGCGAATCGTGACCGGCACGATTGGCACGCCTGCGCGCAAGGCTATCTTGAACGTGCCTTGCCTGAATTCCTGCAATCTCCCGTTTGGCGTTCGGGTGCCCTCCGGGAAGACGGCAATCGACGTGCCCGCGCGCACGCCCTCGATCACGCGACGCAAGCTGCGAGCGGTCTTACGACCATCGCGTCGGTCAATCGGAAAGTTGCCCGAACTCCACAGATGCCAGCCCATGAAAGGCACATAGAATAATTCCTTCTTGGCGATGATCTTGAACTGATACGGCAAATAGGCAAACATCGCGGGAGTGTCTATCAAACTTGAGTGATTGGCCATGTAGACATAGCTGCAATCGGGGCTGACGTGTTCTGTTCCGTGAACGCGCAGGCGAGCGCCGATCGTCCACGCGATGAGCCGACACCACCAGCGCGCGCACCAGTGCTGCAGGGCGCCCGTGCGGTCGAACGGCCACAACAACAGCGACAAGATCGCCATTACAAGCGTGTAGAAATACCAGAGCAGGTGGGCGAACGGTGCCCAGGCATAGATCACTATCGTCTTCAGCTTGCGTTTCAGGGAACACCTCACACCCGCCATTCGTGGACGGATCAACACCGGCCGCCACCAGTGCAGCCCCGCCCGGATGGAGATTTACCTCACGGCCTCCTCTGGACGCAAGTCGGTGTGCACTTTGGTGCGCCAGCTGCGCGGCCCGCACTTGAGCACGTGAGCGTGATGGAGTAACCGATCAAGCAGCGCGGTGACGGCTGCAGTGTCGCCGAGCAGCTTGCCCCAGTCATCGACAGGACGGTTCGACGTCAGCAACGTGGACGTCCGCTCGTAGCGGCGCATGATGACCTCGAGGAGATCTTCGGCAGCCGTGTGCGGAAGTTTACGCATGCCCAGATCATCGATGATGATCAGCGGCACTGCGGCCAGATCGGCGAGATAGGTTTTGCGCGTGCCGTCGACCGTTGCGTCGGCGAGTTCCTCGAGAAGCGTGTGGGCCTCGCGATAGACGACGCGATACCCCTGTTGGATCGCCGCGCGGCCAATGGCTTGCGCCAGATGGCTCTTGCCCGTCCCCGGCGGGCCAAGAAAGAGGGCGTCTTCCCGTTGCGCAATGAAACGACCGGTCGCCAGCTCGTGGATCAGCGCGCGGTTCATCTTTTTATTGAAATCAAAGTCGAAACTATCGAGGGAACGGTCTGGATCGCGGAAGCGGGCTTGCTTGTGGCGCCGCTCGAGGAGGCGGTCTTGGCGCCGCAAGAGCTCGTCCGCCACAAGAGTCGAGACGAGATCGATCGGGGCGAGTTTGTCGCTCTGGGCTTGGCGCAGGCGTGTTTCCAGCACCGCGGCCATGCCGGAGAGACGAAGTTTGCGAAGCGCGTGATCGAGCTCGACGAGATTCATGGAAGGTCTCCTGTTTTGCGGTCAATGAGATCGCGGTAGAGGGTGAGTTGCCGGATGAGCGGATCGACCTGGCGTAAGGTCAGGGGCACTGGCGGGCGCCGTTCGACGTACTTCCGCAGAAAGCGATAGGTGGGCACGCCGATCTCGATCGCCGCCCTGGCGGCGTCCTCGACGACCGCCGGCCCGTGTTTCTTGGCGAGCGCGAGGACCCCGAGGATGCGGCGGACGCCCGGCACGCCGTCGTGCCGCTGGATCTGCATGCACACCGTGCCGATGTGTGGGCCGGCCGACCGCGCGCGCGCCAGCAGCGCCAGTAAGGACGAGCGGAAGGAGTTCAGGAAGTCGCTTCAGGGGAACACGGTTGTGTTGAAGAAGCCGCTGCTGAACGTCATGGTGCCCGGTCTCGACATCTGGCGAGCAGGTTCAATGACCAGATCGGTTGGTGTTGTCGCGCTATCACCGAAGCTCGGTCTCCAATATCGATTGTGGTCGATCCAAGACGCAAAATGGTTAGTCGATACTGACTTTGATCGGTTCATGATCAAGGTTACAGGCGAAGCGGCAAACGCGCCGATGAACAGGGGAGGAGGCGTCGTAGGCGCGCTCTCGTCCGCGAGCGTGCCGAATGCGAAAAGCCCGGCGGTGCTCGACTTCCCGGTCGGAACCGTGATGAACGTGGAGAAAGTGTTTCTCGAAGACGGCATGTCCCATAAGGGCGAAATCGTCATTTGGCTCAAGGGTGAGTTCGATGACAAAACGACGCTGACCGTCCAGTGGCCTGAGAAGTTCTCAAACGACGATCGTCGGTTGGAACAGTTTGGGGGGCTATCCCCCTGAGCCGACCGCTATCGAGTTTAAATTGTAATTCGGAAGGGTGATAGGGAGGACAGGTGTGGTCTTGCCGTTGCTATCGCATCAATTCTCTTACGCTACTGGTAAGGGAGCGGATGCCAGGGTTCGGACGCAAACCTCTAGCCTGCAAAAACTGGCGAAAACTAGCCGAGTCTCTAATCGAAAAAGTTACCTCAGTCTGCGGCACGCCACATCCTTCTTGTGAAAATTGGCTGTGTCCCCTGGTCCGATTTATATGCGCCGCTGTTTGGGTCAGATCTCGCAATCTCTTACCGGTGAAATCATTGGCATCCATGAACACCAAGCCATTGCAATTCTCGTCTGCCGTAAACCAGCCCAGAACTTCGCCCACAGCGGAGACGATTCCGCCGAGTTCGCTCACGACCGCGCCTGCTGCCGCCAATACTCCTCCGGTTACCACTCCTAATGCTCTGCCGACCAGCTCCGCAGAAGCGCCAGAAACCTTTAAAAACTCAGCGGTCTGTTCATCATCGTCGGTCGAGCCCAGATTAGTCACCGAAGCGACAGCGAGGACGGCATCTTCTGGGCCTACCTCAATAGGTCCAATCTCACAAGAGTTAGTTCGAAGAACCGCACCACTCCCAAGCCTTAGACGCTCACCTGCCGGTCCGGGCCCAATAAAAAACGTTTCAAAATCCAGACTTGTGATTGGACCTTTGATTTCAATTGGACTGATGTCATTTACCTTGACGGCAAAATACAGCCAATCCGCGTCTTTCTCATCGGCCTCGCTTCTTTGAGCAATTACGTGTATCTGATTTATGCTGAAAATGTACTGTGGCATCGCGAGTCTTCTTATCTCGTATAACCGGTATTGGAGATACCGGCGCGCCGAACGACGATCTCCCACTTACCAGGCCCCAGCTGGGTCAGGCTGAAATCCCTTCCGGCAGCTCCAAAGTTCGGGCTGGGAGCGAATTCGCGACCCGACTGGATGAAGTGGCTCCTGGTGTACAGCTCGAGTACCTCCGCAACAGACTCGCCGGCATCTACGTTTTCATGGATCTCCGTCTGCGCCGGGTCTTTTCGTTCGATGACAGCGGGCAGCACCCCAAACGTAAAGTAAGGCTCGTCGGACGCGGAGAGTCTCGTCGGTCTCTCCGAAGCAATGAAACCCGACGAATCGCAGCGCAATCTCTCGTGTCAACATTTCGCGCACCGACGCAGGGCGCGGCACACCCATTGACTCCCGAAACGATTCGACGCTGCGGACTCCTGGACCAAGTCGGTCTCGCAGATTCATATCCCACCTCCTGTCATCCGCAAGATCGGTTTCAGCATCGGCGAAATCCTAGACTTAGATTTTTAGCTAGATGAGAGTCGCCTCTGCACTGAGTCGTTATTGTTAACCTCAAACCATGAAGACCGGATCTCCGCGAAAATCTCGGTGGCATGCAGTCTCCGCAGGAACACATCCCTGAAGGCAACCCCTCCCTTCACAACGTCGTCGGAACTCAATACCACAGTGTTCCACTCTATTGAAGCGCAATGAGAATGGGGATGAAGGCCCGTCCATTCTCCACAGCGCGGAGCGCTTTCCCCAGGACGGCTCCGAAGGCCCTCGCGGGATCCGTCGCTTTCATCGCATGTCCCGGAGTAGGCGATGTGGTCAGCAGATCGCCCACTTCGATGGCTGCGCATTCTGCGTCCACCCGGCAATAGACCTTGCCTAGCAAGGCCAGCGGCATCCTGCCGGGTTGCGCCTTTTGCTTGTCTAGTACGATACCGGGTCGGTAGCCACGAGCACCCGAGATGACTCCCGCTACTTTCTTGTCGTACGCCTGTCGACTCTGTTGCAGAGCGCCTGATTCGTCGATGACCATCACGGTGCCGGGCTCGATCGCCTGAGCGTCCAAGATATCGAATTCTTCGGCACAATCGGCGTTGACAAGGCGAATATCCCCGGTAACCTCGACATCTCCCTCAAAACGCCCCGCGAGCGCTATGGGTCCTTCAGCTTTTCCCGATACGCCCACACCACTCCCGGCGCCGACAACGCCAATGCGCCCGGCTCCTACGACGCCTAGGTCACCCTGGCCAAACACTCCTCGAGAGAGGTTGTTGCGCCCGCCGCCGTCGCCCTGCACTCCTGTCCCACCCGAATTGTTCTCGGTGTTGATCCCGTCGGCGATACCATGGATGGCCACTCCGCCAACGCCGGGGTTCAGGATCGTGAAAGCCGAGTCAAACGCTGGAAATTGGGCGAAAACCGGAAGATCCACACTAGCCATTGCAGCCCCCTCTCGAAATCCGCTGTGTGAATAAAGCAGGCTCTCGCGATCGATAAGAGCCAGGATTTCCAATTTGCCTTTCCTGAACACGCGGATACTACACCCGCGCGAGCCGGCTGTCAGCGGTTCTCTGATCGCCGACCCCCAGCGCCCTGAACCCTGAGTCGTGACCCGTCCCGGCCTGGAATCGACCGGAATCGGCTCGGTTCCACCGCATTTCTCGGACACCTCTCCACTCTGATGACATGCCTCCGGCTGACGTTCTTCGTTCACCTCACCGTCAGCCTGTTGGGACTGGCAGGGCCCAGATTCGCCGGAGCATCGACGCGAACAACCGTCGGGTCAGATGGCTCTCGGCCAGCAGCAGCCAGTAGTAGCGGGCGTGCTTCACCAAGCGTCCGCCGGTCTTGACGAGGCGCTGCTGCACACTGGTGAGCGACCAGCTGTCGATGCGCGTCGGTAGCACCAGCCGCCTCCAGAGATTCCCGAGGTTGTAGGCCAGCACACTCAGCTGGAGGCGCACTTCGTTGGCCCGGAACCGATGACAGGACAGTCGCGTCCAATGCGCGGCTTGTTTGCCTTCCTTGATCCACTGCTCGGCGGTGCCTCTTTTGTTGTAGAAGCGCACGACGGCGCGACTCGGCAGCTGGAGGTTCGTCACGATGAACCCCACGTTGATGGATAGTACGCAGGGCAAGGGGCTGTCATCCTCGACGGCCGCGCAGCACCACGCCATTCTCTCCGGCGCGCTGAAGGCTGCCGAACTCGAAGGGCTGGTCGTCCGCAACGTCGCCAAGCTGGTGGTCAAGAAACCGCAGCAGCGGGACGATGTGGAGACGTTGCGCGACAACTGCTGGACCGCCGAGGAGGCGCGAGCGTTCCTAGCCGCGGCCGAGGCGGCTGGGCCGCAGTCCTCGGCGTTCTTTGCGCTCGCGCTTGATACCGGAGCCCGGAAGGGTGAGCTGTGCGGCCTGCGGTGGGCGGATGTGGATCTCGCCCGCGCGACGATCACAATTACGCGACAACTCATCAAACCCGGCCGACAGCCGGTCTTCGGTACTCCGAAGCGCGAGCGCCCCCGTGTGGTGGACCTCGCCCCGGAGACGGTGGCACGCTTGAAGATTCACCGGCGCGCGCAAGCGGAGTTGAAGCTCCGGAACCGAACCGCGTATCACGACTTCGGACTCGTGTTCGCGAAGGAGTGGGGCGACCTGCACCGTCGCGAGGACTCCCTTGGGCTGCCACTGCAATCCAACAATCTCGGCCAGCGTGAGTTCGCGCGGGTCATCAAGGCGGCCAAGGTACGGCCCATCACGTTTCACGGGCTGCGCCACACCAGCGCCACGCTCCTGCTGATCAACGGCGAGCCGGTCCACGTCGTGTCCGCCCGTCTGGGTCATGCGTCCATCACGACGACCCTCCGGACGTACGCGCACGTCCTCCCCACCCACGGGCAGGCGGCGGCGCGACGCCTCAGCGGGGTGCTCTACGGCGTCCGTGATCAATCCGTGATCAATTCGGCGGGTGAGGGAGCAGAAAACCCAATAAAATCAGGGGATTCTGATGATTGGTGCGGAAGAGAGGATTTGAACCTCCACTGCCTTGCGGCAACAAGCTCCTGAGGCTTGCGCGTCTGCCAGTTCCGCCACTTCCGCACGAAGGGTGAAAACGACTGGCCGGAACTTGAAAGTATAGCACGCAGCCGCGGCCCTCGACGGCCCGTGGCGTCGGACACGGGCCGTCGAACTCGGACGCACCAACAGGCGCGTCATTGGTCAGTGGGCAGTGCCCTGCATCTTCAGGGCCTTGGTTCGGACGTAGCCGTAGTTGAAGCTGAGTTGATTGAATGCGGCCGCCTTGCTGGCCATCTCCACCGCGCGCGCGGTGTCGCCGGCGCCCTTCAGCGCGACCGCGGTCAGGTAGAGAATGCGCGGGTCCTGCTGGTTGGCTTTGGCGAACGCCTGCACGGCTGCGGCGTACCGCTTCTCTTCGAGGGCAATCAACCCTTCGATCTCGTGCTGCTGGCGCAGCTCGAACGGCACCTTTCGCGCCGCGACCTCGGCACTGTAGGCCGCCGCCTTTGTTTTGGCAGTGCCGAGATCGTGTTTGGCAACCGCCGCGCGCGCCTGCTCGAAGAGATAATTGCGCCGGGTCGCGGCCTTGGCCTCTGCCGGCACGCGCGCTGCCTCGCTGACTTCCACCGCCTTCCCGTACTTCACGAGCGCGTCGTCGATCCGCCCCGCCTCGCGCAGGATGTCCCCCATCAGGTTGAGGTCGCCCGACAGCGTCCCACCATCCTGTTCCGCCCCGGAGAGCGCGTAGTTCGCTTCGATCTCGGCGAGCGCCTTGTCGGTGGCGCCCTCGTGCACGTAGGACGCCGCGGTCCAGAAGTGCGCGGTGCGTCGTTCGCCCGTGTTCCTCGCGACCTTGGCAATCTTGGCGAACGTCTCGCGGGCGACAGCGGGCTGGCCCTTGAACAACTGGTCGTTGCCGATGCCGATGTAAGACGCAACGAAGTTTGCGTCGATCGCGAGGGCCTTGTTGTACATGGCAATCGACTCGTCGAAGCGTCCCATCTTCATGAGAAGCTCGGCATACGAGTCATACGGGTTGGGGTCATCGGGGATGAGCTCCACGTACTTCTTGAACGCGGCCTCCGCCTGGCCATATTTCTCCAGGAATCGATAGGCGTACCCCATTTGGTTGTAAGGCTGCGAGAAGGTCGGGTTGATCTCGGTAGCCTTCACGAAGTGGTCGATGGCACGCTGATACTCCTGCCGCCCGAAGTACGTGTTCCCGAGCAGCGTCTGCGCGCGCTCGTCGTTCGGAAACAGCGCCACGAGCTCCGTGTAGTGCCGCAGCACGGTCGCAGGATCGTTCTTGAGCGTCGCCTCCAGCGCCAGCACCATGTGCCGCTCGCCATCGCTGATCTTCGCCCCCAGGCCAGCGGCCTTCGTCACCGCCTCGACGAACTCTCGATTGGTGCCCGAGGTGTTGGCCAGCCCGACGTAGGCCAGCGCGAAGCCGGCGTCCTTCGCGGCTGCCTGCTCGTAGTAGCGCCTTGCATCGGTCGCGCGGAGCTTCTCGGCGAGGTCGCGGCCCTCCAAGTACAGGGCTCGCGCCTCCTCGGACGACGACGTGATTGGGATCTTGCCTGCCGTCGCGGCGGTCTGCGCAACCGCCGGCGCACTGGCGGCGCAGACCACGAGCAGGGCAAAGACGACGCGAGGTCTGTCAAACCGTATGCAACACATGTCGTGTCCCTCCTGAACAGCAGCGTGCTGTGGAGGCTACTGCGACGTGGACAACGCCGGCATCCCAATGGGTCGAACACATCGGCCGCTGGGACAGGGAGCCCGGTGTGGGGTACGGGTTCCCACGCGCCTGCGCATGCGGTAGTGTAAGCGCCAGGGCTTGACCCTGGAACCATTCGGGGGTTTAGCATCGACTCATGACTCACACACTTCTCTTTGTCGCGCTCGTGCTCACCGCCTCGGGGGCAGAGCAACACCAGCACGCGCAGTCGCAGGACCGAGCGCACCAGGGCATGGGCTTCGACCAGCAGAAGACAACGCACCATTTTCTGATTCACAAGACGGGCGGCACGATCGAGGTCATCGCGAAGGACGCGAACGACACGGTCTCGACGGATGAGATTCGCACCCACCTTCGCCACATCGCGTCGGCGTTCGCGCACGGCGACTTCACCTTGCCGATGTTCGTCCACGACACCGAACCTCCGGGCGTGCCCGTGATGAAAGAGCGCCGCGCCCAGCTGACGTTTCGTTTCGAGGAGATCCCAGCCGGCGGGAAGGTCGTCATTCAGACGGCGGACACCGCCGCGCGCGAAGCGCTGCACGACTTCCTGCGGTTTCAGATTCGCGAGCACCGGACGGGCGACCCGATGACTCCCCGATGAACGAGGATCGATCGACGCTGCGCTCGGGCACGCTCGCGAGCCTTGCCGGCGTCAGCACGGATACGCTGCGCTACTACGAACGGCGCGGGCTACTCCCCCGCCCGCCCCGCGATGCCAGCGGCTATCGCCGGTATCCGCAGGCCGCGGTCGTTCGCGTACGCGTCATTCAGCAGGCGCTCGATGCGGGCTTCACAATCGAAGACCTGGCGCGCGTCCTCAAGCAGCGTGACGCGGGCGGCGCGCCCTGCCGGGAAGTCTTCCGGATTGCACGGGCGCGATTGGACGAGCTCGACGATCGGATCGCGGGATTGTCAGCGCTTCGCGAGCAGCTTGGACGCGTCGTCGACCAGTGGGAGGCACGACTCGCCGTCACGCCAGCGGGCCGCATGGCGGGACTCCTCGACGGCCTGGCCGCCACGCCGCCCGATGTCCGCGTTCGCTCGCTCCGCCGGCCGGCACCGAAACGCACGCGCCGGTAAACACGTGAGCCCCTTTCCCCGCCGGCTGCGCACTCCAGGGTATGACCCCGGAACTGCTCCTGGCGGGACTGCTGGCGCAGGCGCCGGCCGGCCCTGCCCCACCGGTCACCCCCGGTGACCGCGTCGTCGTCACCGGCGACCGGCAGTCGATTCGCGGCCGGATCGCCGAGATCGCGCCTGATGCGCTCGTGCTGGACGGAGACGGCACGCGCGTCCGTCTCCCGCTCGCGGGGATTCAACAGATCGATCGGGTCGGCGACTCCCTCTTCAATGGCGCGGCGATCGGCGCCGCGATCGGCGGCGGCACGGCCCTCGCCGCGATGGCGAGGGCGTGCAGCAACACCAACTGCGCGGACACCTCGGCAAACCTCGATCCAAGAATCACGCTGCTCGGCGCTCTCGCGGGCGCGGGCATCGGCACGCTCATCGATGCGGCAATCGATGGGCGGAAGATGGTCTACCGCGCGGGCACTGTTCAGGCGCCTGACCCTTCCAGCTCTCAGCCTCTCACCCGAGCACCGGGAACGATCTTCGCACGCTTCGGCTGGGCAGGGCTCTCGGATGACGAGGGCTCGCTCGGAAGCGGCGCAACCTTCGGCGCGGGCGTCGTCGTGCCGCTCGGACAGCGATTCGGTCTGCAGATCGCATACGACCGTCACAACCATCGACGGGATTTCGACTCCCTTGCTGCTCCAGGCATGCCTCCAACAGGCGGCGGGTTCTCCGGAACCGAGCAGCTCGTCACGGCGAAGGGGCTGGATCTTCTTTCGGAGTGACAAGGCGGTTCGCCCATACGCGGGGATCGGTATCGGCCTCCTCGATTCCGAACGCGTCTCCGAATTCCCGATTCAGTTCACTCAGCCTGGAGGAACCAGCGTAGCCCGGCCGGAGGTCAACCGATATCACTCGCGCGACTTTGGCCTCGGGTTTTCAGCCGGCTTCGACGCTCGCGTGACGAGGCGATTCTCAATTCTCGGTGACCTCACCCTCGACCTGAGCGCGCTCAGCTCGGCGCTACTCACAGCGGGAGGAGGATGGCACTTCTGAGCGTGCGCGGTCAGCGGTCCATGCGCCGCAGCTTTACGAAGAGCGGGCCCGCACCGAGCAACAGCAACATCGGCAGCGAGCCCCAGCCGGGCCGGTTGATCGCTTCGAAAAACACCTGCTCGCCGGGCTTCACGGCGAAGTGAACGGTCTTCCAGACGAGCGTGTTGCTGACGCGGAGGCGGTGAGGACCAGGCTCAACGTCGCGCGTCACCGAGTCGCCCCACAGGAGGTCCGCCACACGCTCGCCATCGATCCACACGATGAGCTGGCGGGACTTGAAGTCTTCTTCCGAGGTCCGTGTGACCGTGACCGACGCGGGGAACACGCCCTGTTCGGCGATCGTATCAGCGGGATCATCGGCGAGAGCAACGCTCACACGCTAAAGCGTAACAGGTTCGAGGTTCGCGGTTCGCGGTTCGTCGTTCAGGTTCGTGGTTCACCGTTCACGGTTCGCTGCTCATGGCTCACCGCAGGTTGAACGAGAGCTCGACGCCCACTCGAGTGGCGACGGCCTTGCCCAGCCGCCGGCCTGGATCGAAGCGCCAGCGGCGGACGGCGTTCACGGCCTCCTGGTCGAGACCGAACCGCGCGTCGAGCGATCGGACGATGCTGACGCGGCCGACTGAGCCGTCGGCAAGCACGAGAATCTCGAGCTCGACCATCCCCTCGACCTGTGCACGCATCGCGTCGGGCGTGTAGTTCGGCTTCACTTCCTGCACGAGCCGGGGCCAGGTCACGCCGTTGCCCGGGCGCTCACCAACGTCTCCGTCCCCGGGACCGCGGCGACCGCCATCGCCGGGCCGGCTGCCGTCACCACGCTCGAAACCGGGTCCCCGTCCACCATCCGCGCCCGATCCCTCACCGGGGCCTCGAGTGAGCGACTCGATCGGTCGCAGCTCCGCTATGGCGCCGACGATTTCCCGAAGGCCTGATTCGACAGGCATCGCCGGAATCTCCAGGCGCGGCGTCGGATCGGGTGCTTGCGCCGGCTTCGGATCGAGCTGCACCGGCGCTGCAGCCGGCACCGCGATCGCGTCGCGCCCGACGAGTCGCGCCATCTTGGCAGGCTCTCGCGCGTCCTCGCCGCCTCCCGGAGTCTCGCGGCCAGCACCGCCCTGCACGGGCGTCCACACGAGCGGGATCGCCGCGGCAGGCTTGGAATCCTGCGAAGACGGAACCGGGACGCGCCCGACGATGAGTGCCAGGAGTAAGAAGAGAGCTGCGTGGGCCACCAGCGAGACCGCCAGACTGCCGGCCCCATGATCCGTGCGGCTCACTTGCGCCGGACCGGTGGGTGTCAGAAAGCGATAGTAGGGATCGAGGCTGGGATCGCGGTCGTCGTGGGTTCGTGCCTGGTTACGGCTTTCCTGGGACGCCATGTTCGTTAGGACGTCCGAGGGCGGCTTTGGCCTGCGCGGGCCGAGCGGCGCCGGGCGCGGCGAACGCCGGATTCGCCAGAAACGCCTGATCGGTCAGGCTTTCGAGGAATGCGACCAGATCGGTCTTCTCGTCAGCCGACATCAGGAACCCACGCACACGGTCGCTCCGGAAAGGGCTCGGCTTACCACCCCTCGCGTAGTGCACAACCGCGGCCTCGAGCGTGGGGACGCTGCCGTCGTGCATGTAGGGCGCCGTCACCGCGATGTTGCGCAGCGTCGGCGCGCGGAAGCGACCCATGTCGGTCTTCCGCTGCGTGAGGTCGAAGAGCCCGCGGTCGATCGCCGGATACGCCCCACGCCCGTCGACGTCGTAGAGGCCCGTGTTGTGAAACACGAGCTCTCCAGCCTTCACGGCGTTGTCGAAGTCCACCGGTCCCGACAGGTTGAACGACCCATGGCATTCCCCACACCGCAGGCGATCCGAGAAGAACGCTTTCATCCCGCGCAACGCCGGCGCGGACATGGCGCTCTTGTCGTCGCGATAAAGATAGCGATCCAGCGGGGAGTCGCCGGACACGAGCGTGCGCTCGAACGCCGCGATCGCCTTGACGATGTTGGGAAGCGTCACTGGCGACGGATCGTCGGGGAACGCCGCGCGGAACCTGGCGCGATCGTCGGGCTGCGCCGCAAACCGCCCGACGACTTCGGTCTCGTGCCCCTTGAGGCCGAGCTCGATCGGGTGCTCGTTGAACATGGGCACAGCCATCTGCGCTTCGAGCGTGCGAAGCGATGGATCGGCCCATCCGAGCGACGCGTTGTAGGCGACATTGGTGAGCGTCATTGCGCCGCGCGCGTGCGAGGCGCCGGTCGACCCGATGGCCTGCGCGCGCCCGTCGGTGAAGGCGCGCGCCTGCTGGTGACAGCTCGCGCAGGCGAACGTGCCGTTGCCCGACAAGCGCGTGTCGTAAAACAGCCGGCGGCCGAGGTCGATCTTGGCCACCGTCATCGGGTTGTCAGAGGGAACCCTGGGAACAGGCAGGCCCGGCGGCAACTGCCACGTGAACGCCACCACCAGCGCCGGCGCCGTGGCCTGATCTGACGCGCGAGAACATCCGCAGGCGGCCACCAGAACCACGGCCAACGCGGACCACCACGAGTGGCTCAGACCCTTCAACATGTCGATCCGCGTGATCCGCGTCCCTTGTGCGCGATCCGTGTGATCCGCGTCCCGTTAAGCTGATTCGCGTGATCCGCGTCCCGTTGACCGTGACCCGCGTCCCGTAGTATGCGCGACCCGCGATCTACCGCCAGGATCCGTGATGAGCGTTGAACGCCATCAGCTTGGTCTGCTCGGCCAGCCCGGCGCGCTCGGCGATCCAGCTCTCGAACGCCGACAGTGCCGCGGTATCCACGCCCGACGGATCGGCCTTCTTCCTGGCGACGTAGTCCTTCATCGCCGTCATCAGGCTCTCGGCCTGCTTGCGGTCCATCGCAAAAAGCGTCAAGTACGCCTGCTTCGCATCGTCCAGCCGGTTCAGCGCGAGAAAGGCCTCGCCGCGATACTCGATCGCGTCGGGAAACTTCGGCGCCAACTGCAACGCGCGATCGTAGTGCTCGAGCGCCTTCGCGTAGTCGCCGAGCTTGCGGTAGGAGAAGCCCATGCCGTTGTAGGCCTGCGGCATCGAGGGGTTGAGCCCCGCCGCCTTTGTGAAATCTTTGAGCGCCTTGTCGTGCTCCTCGCGCGCCTTCTTGTCGTTCTTGAGGCGATCGGAGTCCTTCTTGTCCTTGGCGGCCTGCACTTCGGCCTTGAGGGCGCGGTCGCGATGCGCGATCCCGCTGTTATAGGCCTGGACCGCCATTTCCTCGGGTGTCAGCGCGCGAGACATCGTCGGGGCGGGCGACGAGGGCGGCACGGAGGTGCCGTTGGCGCCGGCGGCGACCTGGTAGACGCCTACCAGCGCCACGAGTGTGACGGCGCCCTTGACGATTCGCAACATAGCCCTTCTCCTTGATAAACAGCGGATGAATCTGACAACCCCGAACGTACAGCTCATCTTAGCAGCAAGCCAGGGGCCAGCTTCCAGCTTCCAGCTGGCAGTCGAAAGTCGGAAAGCAAAAACCTGAAGCTGGAAGCTGGAAGCGCTTCGTAACCCGACTTACGTAGACCGTCCATCACCGGTCTCAACCCGCCCACCGGGAATCTCCCCCGCTCACCGGAATTGCCCTTCCGGCAACCTCTCTGGAACCGTATTCTTCAGGCGTGAACACGCTCCGGGTCATCGCCCTTCTCGTCTACACGTGCGGCGCCTTTGCGTATGGGGCGCTCGTGCTGATCTCGCTGCAGGAGTGGTGGGCCGAGCAGCCGGCAACCTGTCGAGAGCCTCTGCCCTCACGCTGGCGCGAGCTCGAAGCCGTGGGTGCGGCACTCCAGCTAGTGTCCTTTGTCTGGTTCCTCCTGCTCGTCGTGCTGACGCTGCTGCAGTTCGGCGTCCGACCGCGGATCTGGCAGCTCGACGTCCTGCAAGCCTGGCTGGGCTTCTCGTTCCCGCCACTCATCATGCACATCACGTATGCCGAGGTGGCCGCCGAGCAGTCGACGCCCCTGCCATCTGCGTGGCGCGCGCTCGTGTGGCTGATGTACGTCGCGATGCACGGGACCGTTGCATGGAGCCTTCTCGTGTTCGCGGATGTGATCGGCACGCCGCACGAACTGGCTTCACGGATCCTGACCATTTCCATCTGCGCGGGCTTCATCATCGCGGCCATCTACGCGATGGCGCTCGTGGGCCGCGCACCCCGCCCCACGGAGACCGTCCGCCAGCAACAATCGCGGCGTTGGCACCTCGCCCTCTTCGGCGTGGTCATCGTGCTCTTCGGGTTCCTGGTCGCGCTGGCCAGCCGCGGTACTACATCGCCGGGTGCGATCGCGATGGGTCTCGTTGAAATCGCCGCCAAGTCGCTGCCGCTCCCGTTTCTCTTCGTTGCAGCCTACTTCGAGCATCGCTTCGAGTTCTTCGACCTCTTCGTCAAGCGAGGGCTCGCTCTCCTGCTGACGATCGCAGTCCTCGCCGGCACGTTCGCGTTGCTGCTGCCGTTCCTGCAGTCGTTCGGGGCCAGTCCGGCCGCGCCATGGGTTTACGCCATCGTTCTGCTGCCGGTGGTGACGGCGCTCCCCTGGTTGTACGCGCGGATCAGCGCGACGCTCGACCGCCGATGGCTGGGCAGACGTTTCACGACCGTCGAAGCTGTGACTCACTTTCTGGCCGGGCTGCGGTCGGCTACGAACGAACAGCAACTGGTCGAGCGCGCCGAGCAAGGGCTGGCCGAGATCTTCGATGCCGAAGTTCGTGTGCAGCTGTCGCCGGCGCACGATCCTCCGTCGTTTCCTGTCGTTCAGGAGATGGACATGCAGCCAGGCGACACGTCCGCCGGCCGCGTCCTGATGAGCGCGCGTGCGAGCGAGGCACCGTACTTCCGTGAAGACGTCACGCTCCTGACCTCGCTCGCGCACATCCTCGCCTCGGTCGTCGACAACCATCACCTGCAGAGGCGCGAGCAGGAACAGGATCAACGCGCGCGCGAGCTGTCGCTGCACGCGAGCCGCTCGGAGCTGAAGGCGCTCCGCGCGCAGATCAACCCGCATTTCCTGTTCAACGCGCTCAACGCGATTGCCGGCCTGATCCACAAGGACCCGGCTATCGCCGACCGGACGATCGAGCAGCTCGCCGACGTGTTTCGCTACGCGCTGCGCGGCTCCGAAAGCGAGTGGGCGCTGCTCGACGACGAGCTGGAGTTCGTCCGCGCTTACCTCGAAGTGGAGCGGGCGCGATTCGGTTCGCGCCTCCGCATCGATGTCCGCCTGGACGACGAGGTCCGCGGTGCGCGAGTCCCGACCATGATGGTGCAGACGCTCGTCGAAAACGCCGTGAAGCATGGCGTCGCGCTCGTGCGCGGGCCAGCATCGGTTGACGTGCACGCGCGGCGCGAGGGCGATCTCCTGGTCGTCACCGTCGCCGATACCGGTCCGGGGTTTGATTCAGAGGCCGGAGGTCCGAGATCAGAGGCCGGAGGCCAGAGGTCAGAGGCCGGAGGTCAGAGGCCAGGGCCGGGCGCAACTCACAGAGAGAGTCGGCCAAAGCCTGGAGGGTATGGTCTTGCCAACATCCGCCAGCGCCTGGAGGGGTATTTCGGACAAGCCGCGGCGCTGACAATCGAGCGCGACAGCGAGCGGGGCCGCACAATCGTCTCGGTGTCGCTTCCGCTGGAGCTGCACGCCGGACGTCACCGCGTCCCTGCCGGCGCCATCAGGGAGCCCGAGGCATGATCCGCGGCTTCATCGTGGACGACGAGGAACCGGCGCGCGATCGGTTGCGGAGGCTGTTGTCGGGCGCGGAGATGTCCGGATCGGGAATCGAGATCGTCGGTGAAGCCGCCGACGGCACCGACGCACTGCCGCAGATCGCTCGGCTGATGCCTGACGTCGTGTTCCTGGACATTCAGATGCCTGGGCTCTCCGGCCTCGACGTCGCCGCGCGCCTGGAGCCGCCGCGCCCGCGCATCGTGTTCTGCACGGCCTTCGATCAGTTCGCCATCGACGCGTTCGAGCACCACGCCGTCGACTACCTGCTCAAGCCGGTCAACCGCGAGCGCCTGATGGGAACCCTCGCACGGATCTCGGGCGAGGTCGACGACCAACGCCGGCAGGTCTACGACCTGCACGAGCAGCGCGAAGCCGAGCGGACCCAGGCGCGACTGATGCCGGCCTCCGGGACAGCGCTCGAGGGCCTCGACTGCGCGGGCACGTGCAGGCCAGCGCGGGGTATCGGTGGCGACTACTACGACTTTCTACAACTCGACGCCGATCGCGTAGGGCTGACGATCGGCGACGTGTCTGGCAAGGGTACCTATGCTGGTCTCCTCGTCGCCGCCCTGCAGGCGCGGCTGCAGGCGCTCGTGGCGCGCGGCGTTCACGACCCCGCCAGGATCCTTCGCGAGCTGAATGCGTTGACGGTCGGCACGATGGAAGGTCACCGCTTTGCCACGGTCGCGTTTGCTGCGTACAACCGCGCCGAGAAGACGCTCGCGTGTTCGAGCGCAGGTCATCCGCCGGCGGTGATCGTCAGCGGCGACGGCTCGGTGCACCTGCTCGAGTCGACGGGTCCGGCGATCGGGTGGGGAGCCGACCAGACGTTTGGCGAAGTGACGCTTGTTGCACGACCCGGCGATGTGCTCGCGCTCTACTCCGATGGTGTCACGGAGACTGCATCGCCATCGGGTGACCTCTTCGGCGTCGACGGGCTGCTGCGCACACTCCGCGCGTCGCGCCATCGTCCTGCCGCTGAGATCATCCAGGACGTCATGAACGCCGTGGATCGTTTCAGTCAGGGCGCGCCGGCCGAGGATGACCGGACGCTCGTCGTCGCGAGGATACTGTGATGTTGCGCGCGCTGATCGTGGACGATGAGGAGCCTTCGCGCGAACGGCTGCGGCGGCTGCTGGCCGAAGTGAGCGACGTAGAGGTTGTCGGCGAAGCGGCTGACGGCGAGGAGGCGATGGATCAGATTGCCGCGCTCGCGCCCGATGTCGTCTTTCTCGACATCCAGATGCCGGCATGCAGCGGAATGGAAGTCGCCGCATCGCTTGGAGCGCCTCGGCCGCGGATCGTCTTCTGCACGGCGTTCGACGAATTTGCCGTCGACGCGTTCGAGCTGAACGCCGTGGACTACCTGCTGAAACCGGTCAACCGCGCGCGCCTCGACAAGGCGCTCGAGCGCGTGCGCGGCACGGTCGGCGATGCCGACCGG
>Ga0184612_10000560_pt1 | contig 17479 bp, 12 predicted proteins | sample PLM3_60_coex_FD_133163 | JGI IMG/M metagenome (GOLD analysis project Ga0184612, IMG submission 133163) | Groundwater sediment microbial communities from an aquifer in East River, Colorado, USA - PLM3_60_coex | ecosystem: Environmental > Terrestrial > Soil > Riparian zone | place: USA: East... | reverse complement strand
TCGGATCGACCGCCGCATCGTCCCGTCAGCTCAGGATTCTGTTCGACGCGGAGCAGCGTTAAGGATCAGCCGCGCAGACCAATGTCTCCGGACGGAAGAACTCCCTGAATCGTCTCTCACGTTTTGGCTGAAGATCGACCCGATTTGCACTGGTATGCCCTGTGCACGGGCGCGCGGCGGCTGGGTGTCTCAGGCCACGTCACTTGACTTGACCCGACCAAGGGTCGAACAGACGTCACCGTCGGACGACAAGGAGGTTGCTGTGAAACGAGTTCTAGCAGTGTTGGCGGCTGTCATCTTCGTGGCGGGTTGTGCGCAGGACGGGCGCCGATCGTCCTCGCTCACAGCTCCGAGCTCAGTGCTTCGGACAGATTCCCCCCCCGACCCCTGCGCTGGCAGTATTACTAGCACGACGGTGGACGATCCGTGCGTCACCGGGACCGGGCGTTTCACTGGTGGCGGTTTTCAGATTATTGCAGACGGGGCAGGCGAGGTTAAGGTCACGCGCGGCTTCACGATTCACTGCGACAACCTGCTGACCAACAACCTCGAAGTGAACTGGGGGGGCGGCAACAACTTCCACATGGACAAGAACTCGCTCGTGAACATCGTGTGCACGCGTCCGGTCGATCCCGTGCCGCCGCAGGCCCCGGTGAGCCGGATCTCGGCAAGTAGCTCCGGCCGGTGCAACGGCGTGGCCGCGACGATCAGCTTCATCCTCGAGGATCATGGCGAACCGGGAACGGAGGACCGAGCCGAACTGATCATCTCCGGGGGCTGCAGCCTTAACGTCCCGCTGGCTAACCTGGACGGCGGGAACATCCAGGCACACTTCGACCAGCCGCACAAATGACCGGCACGCGCCCCGCGTGAGCGACCACCAGAGGGCGGTATCGGCACGAGGCCGTTACCGCCTTCTTTCAGGTTCCACCAGTCGTTCTGAATGTTGACTGCTTGTCTGCGCGCTCTGCTGTGAGAAACTCTTGAGACCGCGAGCGGCGGCTCTTAGTACTTCGCGAGCGTCGGATCGACCTTGTCGATCCAGGCGAGGATGCCGCCTTTGAGGTTCTTCGCCTCGATGCCGTTCTCCTTCAGCAGCGCCACGGCCTTGGCGCTGCGCACGCCGGACTTGCAGTGGATAATGATCTCCTGACCTGACGCGGACGGCAGCTCGCTGAGACGGCTGGGCAGCTGGCCGAGGGGGATCAGCGTCGAGCCGGCGATCCGGCTGATCTGGAATTCGTGCGGCTCGCGCACGTCGAGCAGGAAGAACGGCGCACGCGCGTCGACTCTGGCCTTCAACTCTTCCACGGTCGTTTCCGGCACGCCTGGACCGGCGGCGGCCGTCGCGGCAGCGGGACGCACACCGCAGAACTCCTCGTAGTCGATGAGCCCTTTGATCGATGGATGGTCGCCGCAGACGGGGCAGGCGGGATCGCGCCGGAGCTTCAGCTCGCGGAACTTCATGGTCCAGGCGTCATACAGCAACAGTCGGCCGACGAGCGTCGAGCCTGCGCCCAGGATCAGCTTGAGCGATTCAGTGGCCTGGATGGTCCCGATGACGCCCGGAAGCACGCCGAGCACGCCGCCCTCGGCGCAGCTCGGCACCAGCCCCGGGGGCGGCGGCTCGGGATAGAGGCAGCGGTAGCACGGTCCGCCGACGGTGGCAAACACCGACGCCTGCCCCTCGAAGCGAAAGATGCTGCCGTAGGCGTTGGGCTTCTTGAGGAGCACGCACGCGTCGTTGACGAGATACCGCGTCGCGAAGTTGTCGGTGCCGTCCAGGATGACGTCGTAGTCCTTGAAGAGTTCGAGTGCATTCGCCGAAGTCAGGCGCGTCTCGTAGGTCTCGACGTGGACCTCGGGGTTGATCGCGGTCAGGCGGTCGCGAGCGGATTGCAGCTTCGAGCGGCCGACGTCCGGCGTTCCATGCAGAATCTGTCGTTGAAGGTTGCTCTCGTCGACGTTGTCGAAATCGATGATGCCGAGCGTGCCGATTCCAGCCGCGGCCAGGTACAACGCCGCGGGTGACCCGAGGCCGCCCGCGCCCACGCAGAGCACACGCCCGCCCTTGATGCGGCGCTGACCATCGATGCCGACCTCGGGCAGGATGAGGTGACGGCTATAACGTCGAATCTCGGCGTTGCTCAGCTCGGTCGACCGATCGGCCGGCGCCGCCGGCCCGGGGGCTCCCCCGGCGACCGACGGCACGATGCTGATGACATCGCCCGGCTTGAGCTTCGTCGCATCGCGCTCCAGATACCGGATGTCGTCGTCGTTGACGTAGACGTTCACGAAGTGCCGCAGCTTCCCATCGTCGGCATAGAGGTGCCGCCGCAGATCGGTGAACTGCGTGGTCAACGACGACAGCACTTCGCCGACGGTGCCGCCTTCCGCGTCAACGGTTTCCTGCTGACTCGTGTACGGGCGAAGCGGCGTCGGAATCAGGACCCGGTGGGCCATATCAACTCTCCCTCGTCGAATCCGGACCGGTCGTCTCGCAGGTGCCACGCCGTGATGTCACCCGGCGTGCCGGCCCGGACAGAAATGATGACATACGTGAAATTGGGCCACGCGTGCTCGAGATCGTACGCCGATGGCCGTGCGGGCTCGTTGGGGTGCGAATGGTAGAAGCCGACGAGCGTGCCCCCGCGCGCCCGCGCGTTCGCCTCCGCCTGCCGGTAGCCGTCGGGACCGATCCGGAAGCGCCGGGCAGCCCCGCCGGCAGTCGTGTTGTCGAGCCTGAACGCTTCGACAATCCGGCCGTCAACGGCGATGAGCGCGCCGCAACACTCATAAGGAAACGTCTCGGCGCCGTGGAGCCGAATCGTCTCGATCGCCTCGGCGGCGACGGTCGTCGGGAACGAGGACGAGCTCAGTGGGGCCCGCACGCTATCGGTACTCATGCCTCGCTACCCTTTTTCTGGGCGCCGGGCCCCTGCCAGAAACTCTCGGTGAGATAGCGGGTTCCGCTATCCGGAAACACCGTTACGATCACACCTTCGCGGATGCGCTCGGCGAGGTCGAGTGTGGCGGCCAGCGCAGCGCCGCTCGACACGCCAACGAGCAGCCCTTCTTCCGTCGCGAGCCGGCGCGTCAGCGCATACGCGCGCTCGGTCGAGACGCGGACATCTTCGTCGGCAAGCGACGAATCGTAGATGCCCGGACGAATCGCGGTGTCCATGTGCTTCAGTCCTTCGATCCCGTTCAGGGGCGACTCGGGCTGCACCGAGATCAGGCGGATGTCGTGCCGGAACGCCCTGAGGCGGCGGCCGGTACCCACGAACGTGCCGCTCGTGCCGAGACCCGCTACGAAATGCGTGATGCGGCCGTCGGTCTGCTCCAGGATCTCGACGGCTGTCGTGTCGTAGTGTGCCCGCCAGTTGGCGTCGTTGTTGTACTGATCGGCGTAGAAGTACTTCGCGGGCGCCTCTGCGTGCAGCCGCCTCGCCTCGCGAATCGCGCCGTCAGTGCCTTCCATCGGGTTCGTGATCACGACGTCGGCGCCGTAGGCGCGCAGCATGCGCAGGCGCTCGGTGGTGACGTTGCCGGGCACGCACAACTTGAGCCGATAGCCGCGCGCGGCGGCGATCATCGCGTACGCGATCCCGGTGTTGCCCGACGTCGCGTCGAGGATGATCCCGCCGGGCTGCAGCCGTCCCGACCGCTCGGCGTCGCGCACGATCGCCACCGCCGCGCGGTCCTTGACCGACCCGCCGGGATTCTGAAACTCCGCCTTCGCGTAGATCTCGACGTCGCGCAAATTGCCGCCCAGACGCTCGAGCCGCAGCAACGGCGTGCGGCCGATCGTATCCAGCAACGAAACGGGTGAGAGTGTGGGCGTCGGCATGACGATCTTTTCGCTTCTCGCGGCTCGCTCTCTTCGCGGCTCGCTCTCTTCGCGGCTCGCCTAGGCGCTGCACTCGCCTTCCATGACTTCCGGGTTGAACGCACTCACCTCGGCGAGATCGATGAAGTCCTGCGGCTCCGCCTCCTCGGGAACCAGGCGTTCGAGATCGCCGAGCACCGCCTTGACGGCACCGAGATCAACTCGACGGAAGAACGCCAGCGGCGACTCCTGATCGGTGCGCTGATCCTGGTACAGCTTCACGAGACGATCGAGAGCATGCACGCACCGCCGGGCAGGAATCTTGGCCGCGAGACGTCCGAACGTGGTCACGCCCTCCCCGACCCCTCCGCCGACCATCACGAAGTACTGCGGCGCCGGCTGTGAGCCGACCTTCTTGAGGCTTCCCTGGAACCCGATGCCCGCGATGTGATGCTGACCGCACCCGTTCGGGCACCCGCTGATCTTGATGTTCATCCCCGGGAGCGCCGCCACGATGTCCTGTCGCTCCATCAGGTGATCGGCGAGCACCCGACCCAGCCCGCGCGACTGCGTGACTGCGAGCTTGCACGATTCCGCGCCCGGGCAGCTCGTGATGTCGGACAGTGTCCCGGCTCCTGGACGCGCCAGACCGGCCGCCGCAAGGCTCTCGTAGAACGCCTCGACGTTCTCCGTGCGCACCCAGCGGAACACCAGGTTCTGGTCCATCGTTACGCGGATGGAGCCGTCGCCAAAGATGTCGGAGAGCTCGCCGAGCAGGCGGAACTGCGCTGACGTCAAATCGCCCAGCACAGTCGTGACAATGACGATCGAATAGCCGCCCTGCTTCTGCGGCCGCACGTTGGTACGCGACCAGGCCAGGAATTCCTGCGAGTGCACGGTCAGGCGCGGCTCGACTCGGGGCACGATGCCAGGACCGATCACGGCCGTCGCGGTCGCGCGCGCGGCAATCTCGTCGAGCGAGAGCGCGCGGCGCTCCGCCCAGGTCGGCGCCTCCTCGACGGGCGGGCGGTTCGGATCGAACGGCAACGCGACGTCCCGCGCGCCGAGCTCGGCTCGCTCGCGCTCGTACTCCGTGCGGAATCCGTCCCAGCCGAGAGACTTGACGAGGAACTTCAGCCGGTTCTTCTGCTTGTGCTTGTAGTCGCCGAGACGATGAAAGACGCGGATGATCGCTTCCGCACAGTCGAACATCTCCTCGGCGGGCAGGAAGTCGTGGAGGAGATTCCCGGCCCTGGTCATCGTCGCGGTGCCCCCGGCAACGGTCACTCTGAAGCCGCGAACGCCACGTCCGTCCGAATGCTCGATGCGCGCGTTCCAGCCGATGTCGTTGATGGCCGACCCGATGTGATCCTCCGAGCACCCTTCGAAGGCGATCTTGAACTTGCGGGGCAGCACCGAGCTCAACGGATGGCGCAAGAGGTAGCGCGTCAGCGCCTCCGCGTAGGGCGTGACGTCGAACGCTTCGTCCTTCGAGACGCCCGAGTACGGGCACGCGGTGATGTTGCGCACCGAGTTTCCGCAGGCCTCTCGCGTCGTCATGCCGGCCGCCGCCAGCTCGCGCATGGCCGGCTCGGCGTCGTGCAGCTTGACGAAGTGCAGCTGCACGTTCTGTCGCGTCGTGATGTGCCCGAATCCCCGGGAGTAGCGCTCGGCGACGTCAGCGAGGACGTCGAGCTGCTCGTGGACCAGGATCCCCTGAGGAATCTTGATGCGCATCATCTGCGCGTCGCCGGTCTGCCGCTGCCCGTACGTGCCGCGCAGCAGCCGGAATGCGCGCCACTCGTCGGGGCCGATCTCGCCGCTCTCGAACCGTGCGAGCAGCGAGACGAACTCGTCGATGTCCGCCTCCTGGGCGAACGACAGCCGTGCGCGCCCGAACGTCTCGCGGTCCTGCATGGTCGCCATTACTGTCCTCCGGCGATGGCCTCGTCGGCCTCCGCCTGCGCCCCGAGTACTGCACCGAGCCTTACGACTTCGCCGATGACGACGGTTGCGGGAGCGTTGTCATCACCGCTCTGTCTTCTTTTCTCAATGCTCGCGGGGCCTCGCCTTCGCTCAGCTTCGGCGGAGCTCGCCGTAGCCTTGGCGGAGGCGGCCCACCCCCGCTCGCTCTCGCGCGGCGACTCCGCGCCTCGCCCGGGCCGCAGGCGCTGCCGCTGAAGATCTCTTAGGGACATCGTCCATACATTCGACGCAGAGGTTGCGGCTCCACTTATGACCGCCGCTGGTGTCAACGCGTTCCAGCCACGGCCGATGAGCAGCCCGGCGATGTGCTCGATCCGCCCCAGGCCCATCATCACGACGACGGTCGCGCTGTGCGGCGCGAGGCTTTCGAGAATCGGACGATACGCGTCCTCGGCGTGGCCGGAGACGACGACGAAACCCGACGCCATGCCGCGGTGGGTTACCGGGATGCCGGCGAGCGCGGCGGCCGCGATCGCCGAGCTGACGCCCGGCACAACTTCGAACGAAATGCCGGCGGCCGCGAGCGCCAGCCCTTCTTCACCGCCGCGTCCGAAGACGAACGGGTCGCCGCCCTTGAGCCGCACGACCTGCTTGCCGGCGCGGGCCGCACGGATCATCAGCCAGTGGATGAACTCCTGCCGGACCTGTGGTCGGCCCGCGCGCTTGCCGACGAAGACGCGCTGCGCCGACGGCGCCAGCGCGAGCGTGGCCGGGTCGACGAGCGCGTCGTACAGCACCAGGTCGGCGTCGGCCAGGCGGTCGGCCGCCTTCCGCGTCAGCAGATCCGGATCGCCGGGCCCGGCGCCGACGAGCGATACGAAACCGCGTTCGGCTAAAGGTCTGGTCATTGGGGCTGCAGCCGAGCTGGCGGTGACGCTCCGGCCGTGCGTTTCTCGGTGTTATCCGTGTTGTCCGTGGTCCGCTTCCGCTCGTACAAGTCGTTCAGCGCCTGGAGCAGCATCGGCCTCCGCTCGGTCATCGGCACGCCTTGCGAGAGCCATCCGCGCCGCGCCTCCTGGGCACACGCCATCCACTTGTCGAGATCGTCGGGCAGGAGGACCTCGAGCGCCTCGCGCATCAGTCCGGCGAGCGCCGGAGCCTCTCCGTCGGTCGACATCGCGATCGTCACGCCGGCCTTCTGGACGATTGCTCCCGCATAAGCGCTCGCGCTCTCCAGGTCGTCCACCGCGTTGACGAAGAGGCACCGCGACTCGGCCGCGCGCGCGACCGCGCGGTTGACGTCCGACGGCGCCGCCGCGACCACGTACCACACGCCGTCGACGTCGCTCGGCTGGAACGCGCGGCGGACGATCGTCACGGTGGCGGCCATCGCGGCAATCTCGGCAATCTCCTCGGCCACGTCTGGCGCCACCACTGTCACGCGCGCGCCGGCGTCGACGAGCGGGCGGACTTTCCCCGCCGCGACCGGGCCCGCTCCGACCACGAGGACCTGGCGCCCTTCGAGCTTGAGGAACACGGGAAATACCGCCACGGGCCTCCTGTGCTGGGGTCAGGCAGTGAATCGTGAATCGTGCGGATATGCGGAAAAACCGCACGATTCACGATTCACTGCCTGACCCCAAGAACCGACCCCGAAAAACAAAAAGCCCGGAAGGCCGTGGGGCCTGCCGGGCTTGAGGTCTCTCGTGATGACCGCTGGCCTACATCGTCAGCGTCGTGTCGTCACCTGTCAAAACGAGACCATGGCCGCGGCGGCCTCCCGGGCTCTCCGGGCGACAACATGCGCAGGTCAGGCTCAGGGACTTCACCAAGGCAGGGTACTGGCTAGGCTGACACCCTGTCAAGGGCGCTAGCCCAGCCATCAGGAATGCGCATCATTTTCTCGCTGCTCGCGGGGCCCCACCCCCACTCGCGTTCGCGCGGCGACTCCGCGCCGCGCTCAGGCCGCAGGCGCTTAATACACAACGCCGATGCCAAACGACGCGACGACCTTGCCGCTATCGCCGTTGTTGAAGCCCTTCGCGGTGTCGCCGAGCGCATACACGTCGACGCCGCCGTGGAGATTCCAGGCGCCGAACTTGCTCGTCGGCGTGGTGAAGGGGATGGTGAAGAGGCCTCCCGCCTGAAAGTAGCCGAACGCGCTGTCGGTGCCGTCGCCGCGCTCGTAGTAGTCCTGCATGCTGAAGCCTACCTTCACCGGCACCGCGAAGGTGACCTTGCCGCCGGCGAGCGGCCAGCTCGGGGCCACGCCGAGCTCGAGATAGATGCCTTCGTTCTCACCGCCGTCGGCCTGTCCGTCGAGCTCGAAGGCGACGATGCCGTAGGGCGCGAGCATGTGAGACTTCGAGACCTTGAACATCAGCTCCTGCACGGTGCCGAACATGGCGTTCGGGCTGGTGTAGGCGGTGTAGGTCGTGCCGAGCGAGAACCCGCGGGCAAAGCCGAGGTTGAGCGTTGCGTAGAAGTCCTCTTCGTAGTGCAGCTTGTCCTGAGGACCGTCGAGACCCGACGTACCCGTCAAGAGGGCATTCCACACGCCGAAGTTGACCGACGCGCTCTTGATCGCGCCTTCACCCGAGTAGAAGGCGATGCCCAAATCGCCGTATGGAAAGAGCGTCAGATTGGAGCCGCCTGGCTCCTGGTTGAGGCCGCGAAACATGTACTTCGTCGGCACGTCGAGGCCGCCGGTAAAGGTCAGGGCGCCGGTGTTCGGATCGGGCGGCGCCGCCGGCGCCGGCGTCTGCGCGGCGGCGGAGCTCGACATCAGAAACAGCAGCATCGCGCCGGACAGCGCGAGGCGTGTACCCCTTTCAAACACACGAATACTGAGCTCGGTCATCATCGTTACCTCGAGAAAAAAGTTGAAGGGCGGCGCCCCGAAGGGCGCCGCGAATGAAGTGCAAGGGCCTCGGGTCCTCCCAAACCTCCGGCCGGTACGGATCAGGACACCGACACGGGAGCGCTCGCATACCCGCCCGTCGCAGGGCTCGGCTTGTAGTCGCTCCCTGCCGACGTCATGCCGCGCTCGTGGATGTACGCTTCCTCGCCGTGCTGCGTGACGTCGAGGCCGGCCGTCTCATCGGTGGCGTCAGCGCGCAACGGCAGCACGAGTCCGATCAGCTTCAGCAGCACGAAGCTCATGCCGCCGCTGTACACGATGGCCGCGCCCACCGCCACCATCTGGATCCAGACCTGGCCGGGATTGCCGAACAGCAGTCCGTCGGCGATGCCGTTGAGGCCCTTCTGCGCGAAGACGCCGGTCAGAATCGCACCGACCGTCCCGCCGACGCCGTGCGCCGCCACCACGTCCAGCGAGTCGTCCAGGCTGGTCTTTGTGCGAATCACGAGCGCGAAGTAGCTGGGAACCGCCGCGATCGCGCCGAGCGCGATGGCGCTCATCGGCCCGACAAAGCCGGCCGCGGGCGTGATGGCCACCAGACCGACCACGATCGCCGTGGCGGCACCGACGGCGGTCGACTTCTGCTGACGGATCAGATCGAGGAGCGTCCACACGACGAGGGTGCCGGCGGGGGCGAGCATGGTGGTCGTGAACGCGAGGGCCGCGATGCCGTTGGCCGCGAGCGCGCTACCCGCGTTGAAGCCGAACCAGCCGAACCACAGGAGTCCCGCACCGAGCAGCGTGAAGGGCACGTTGTGGGGCAGCAATCCGGACCCCGGGTAGTCCTTCCGTTTCCCGACGCAGAGAGCCGCCACGAGCGCCGCGACGCCCGCGTTCACGTGCACGACCGTGCCGCCGGCAAAGTCGAGCGCGCCCATGTCCGCGAGCCAGCCGCCGCCCCAGACCCAGTGGCAGATCGGGCTGTAGACCAGCAGCGCCCACAGGCTGATGAACACGACGTACGCCGAGAAGCGCATCCGCTCGACGATGGCACCCGAGATGAGCGCGGCCGTGATGATCGCGAACGTGCCCTGGAAGCACATGAAGAGCAGATGGGGAATCGTGCCCTGCTCGGACAGGCCGACGCCCTGCAGGAAGACCCGCGAGGTGTCGCCAATCCAGTTGTTCCCGGGGGCAAAGGCCAGCGAGTACCCGATAACGGCCCAGAGCACGCCCACGAATCCGAGTGAGATGAAACTCATCATCATCGTGTTCAGCGCGTTCTTGGAGCGCACCAGCCCTCCGTAGAAGAACGCGAGAGCAGGCGTCATCAGCAGCACGAGCGCCGTCGCGACTAACATCCATGCAGTGTCGGCTTGGTTCATATCCTCACCTCGAAAACAAAACAAATAAGAGCAATGGCACGTGCCCGAAGCCGCAGACGATCGAAAGGGACCGCAGAGGCGCTATCAAGATCAGCGCCACACCGGCCGAGTCGCCGCGGCGACGCGGGCGGTGCATTTTCCGGGCCAAAAACAGGAGCGTCTCGCCCCACGCCCGGCTGTCGCGACCCCGCGACCCTACATTTTTGTTTCCCGCCAAATCGCGTCGTACATCGTTGTCGCACACGCCGCTCCTACGTCATGTCGCGCTCGCCCGTGCGGATGTTGTAGCCGTGATCGACCGGCAGCACGAACACGCGGCCGTCCCCGATTTCCCCGGTGCGCGCCGCGCCGATGATCGTCTGAATCACTTCCTCGACCACGCCGTCTGCCACGACTACTTCGATCTGGACTTTCGGAAGCAGCGTGACGCTGTACTCCTTCCCGCGGTAGACGGCGGTGTGGCCCTTCTGGCGGCCATGCCCCCGTACGTCGGTGACTGTCATGCCCGAGACCTTGATCTTCTCGAGCGCGTCCCGGACCTCATCGACCTTGTCCGGCCGGACAATGGCCTTAACGAGCTTCATGTGTGTCCTCCAGCATGCGTTCCAGTCCTTCCCTCAATGAGACCTGTTCGGATTCGGTGAGCTTCTTTCCCTGTTTGGTGATGTGCAGCACGTCGACAGCCTTCTTGCCTTCGGTCGAGATCAACACGAGGTCGACATCACAGCCGCACCCCGAGATCACGCGGCTGATCCGGTAGAGGAGCCCCGGGGCATCGTCGGCCACGAGCTCCATCACGGTGTACTTGCGGGAGTGGTCGTTGTCGAAGCGGACGACGGGAGCGCCGTGCCGCCGGTTGCGATAGACGAGGCTCTGCAGCTTGCCCCGCAGGAGCGTCGGCACGTCGATGGATCCGGCGACAACGTTCTCGAGCATGCGCGACATCTCGGCGGGCGCGTCGGCGTTCAGGCGCAGGAACCCGCCCTCGTCGGCGAACTGGAACACGTCGAGGACGAGCCCCTCGGGCGTCGTCATCGCCTGGCCGCGGTGGATGTCCATCCCGAAGTAGGACAGCACACCCGAGATGTTCGAGAAGAGAAACGGCTTGTCGAGCGTGACGAGCGTCAGCTCCCACACGTCGCCGTGACGCTCGAGAAACGCGTGGACTTCGTCCTTGTGAATGCCGCGCGCCAGACGCACGTGCCGGTAGATGGACGCGAGCCCGAAGAGCGTCAGGTAGCGGCGCGGGAGGCCCTTGAGGAAGCCGGTCAGCTCCGCTTCGGTGATGTCGTCGGGACGCCCGGCGACCACGACCGACAGGCCCGCGGGATCCTTCTGCAGGAGCTCGTCGGCGTAGCCGAGCGTGAGACGGTTGTAGGCGTGAACGTAGAGCCGCCACAACAGGTCTTCCTTCCAGGGCGTCAACACGTCGGGGTTCACGGCGCCCACGTCGGCGAGCGTCATCAGGCACAACAGCTTGAGCCGTTCCTCGGATCCAATCAGATCCGCGAACTGCTTGACGACGTGCGGATCGTCGAAGTCGCGGCGGAAGGCGACCTGCGACATGAGCAGGTGATTGCGGATGAGGAACTCGACCGTCCGGCGCGCGTCGGTGGGGAGCTCGAGCCGGTCCAGCATGCTCTGAGCAAGCTGCACGCTTTCCTGCACGTGCTCCGCATCGCGCCACTTCCCGACGTCGTGGAAGAGGAGCGCGAGCGTCAGGAGCTCGGGCGCGTGCAGCTCCTGCAGGATCGAGTTGAAGCGCTGCTGGCTCGGGTTGGTCGGATTCCACAACGATTCGACGCCGCGGATGGCCAGCAGCGTGTGCTCGTCGACGGTGTACTTGTGGTAGAAGTCGCGGACGACGCGACCGTGAATCCGGGCGAACTCCGGAAAGACGCGGTCGAGCAGCCCGCAATCGTGCATCTCCGTGAGGCGCGCGTAGAGACCCGGGCGCGGGTAGAGCATGCTCCTCACGAGCTGCCGGTCGCCGTCGGTGGCCATGAAGTCGTCCGGGGCGTACCGCTCGATGTTCTGCTCGATGCAGGTGAGCGCCTGTTCCGACACCGCGCAACCGTTCGACAGCGCGATCCGGAACAACTCGAGCCACAGCGACGGCCGCGACGCCGCCCGCGTCAGATCCAGGAAGCGGACGCCCTCGGCCGTGATCTCGAAGTGCCGGCCGACGTGCCGCGAGACGCTCATCCCGCCCTGCGGGGTTGCCGCGCGCCGCACACGGACCAGCGCACGCGACGAGGCCCGCGCGTGCCGGAAGTACTCCCCCATCAGGGTTTCCACGCGCTGCTGCGACTGCCGGCCCTCGCAGCCGAACATCTCCGCCACTTTCTCCTGCAGCTCGTGGGTGAGCACGTTTACATCGCGGTGGCTCTCGAGGTGCAGAATCGAACGGATTCTCTGGAGAAAGTCCTCGGCGTCCTGCAACTGCCGCGAGGCACGGTCGAGCTCGGCGTCGGTGCCGCCCGGCTTCAGGAGCCGGATGTGCCGCGTGGCCGCAATGTCCCGCAGCCCGCCCGGCGCGCTCTTGATGTCGGGCTCCAGCTGGTACACCGTGGCGTTGAACGGCGCGTGGCGCTCGTCGACGAGCTGCAGCAGAGCATCGAGCAATCGGCGCCGGTTGTCGCCCGAGAGGCCCCGCACCCAGCCGTCGAGCCGCTGATACAGCCGCTCATCTCCGGCGATGAAGCGGACATCGAGCAGTGCCAGGAGGAACTCGGCGTTGCCCAGGTCGAGCGTGGCCGGTTCGGCGAAATCGGCGAGCTCGCGGACGTGCTGACCGACGGTCAGCCCGAGGTCCCAGAGCGGTTGGAGGAGAGCGCCGACGAAGCGCTCCTCACTCGAAGACATTGCGTCCTCGAAGAGGATCAGCAGGTCGATGTCGGAGTGCAGGCACAGCGACCGCCGGCCGTATCCCCCCAGGGCGCAGACCGACATGGCGGCGCCGGAGTGCACGCGCGCGGTTTCCGCGAGCTGCTGCACCAGCGCGTCGATGCGGCCGGAGTACTGGGCCTGGGCGTCCCGACCTGCGCGGCCATGCCTGGCTGCCGCGACGTATTCTTGACGAGCGTCGCCAAGCACCGTGCCCGGCGACGGTTTGTTCCCTTCGGTGAGTGACACGGGTTCTACCAATCCCAATCGATTCGAAGCCGGGGGTTCCATGGAAGTGCCCACGTCAGAGCAAGTTGGACGCCACTGCGACTGACGAGACGCCCTGACGCGTTTCCAAGGCCTTTCCGGCGGGATCGTTGCGCCTTCAGAAACCCAGCGGGCCTGCGCGCAACGATTTGCGACAATTTTGTCTGATATTTTTTAGCGTCCGACAATTACGTCGAGGACGCAAGGGCGGCAACGCGCGCAGAACGTCACGCGGTTTTGCCCGTCAAAAAAACATCGACCGAGTGCGCCGCGTTCCGGCCGTCGGCGATCGCCCAGACGATCAGCGACTGCCCCCGCTGCATGTCGCCGGCGGTGAAGACCCCCGGCTCGGTCGTCATCCATGCGTCGTCCCGCCAGACGTTCCCGCGGTCTGTCAGCTTGACCCCCAGCTGCGACAGCAGGCTGCCCCGTTCGGGACCGAGGAAGCCCATGGCGAGCAGCACCAGATCCGCCTCGAGCTCGAATTCGGTGCCGGCGACGCGCGTGACCTGCATCCGCCCGCCCTCGCGGCGCGTCTCGACGGTGGCCGCCTGCAGCGCGCGCACGCGGCCCTGCGCATTGCCGAGGAACCGTTCGGTCGACACGGCGTAGACGCGCTCGCCGCCTTCCTCGTGGGCCGACGAGGTCCGGAAGACGTTCGGCCACTGCGGCCAGGGATTGTCGGCGTGCCGCACGTCGGGCGGCCGCTCCAGCAGCTCGAACTGGTGCACCGACAGCGCCCCCTGACGATGGACGGTGCCGAGACAGTCGGCGCCCGTATCGCCGCCGCCGATAATCACGACGCGCTTTCCTTCGGCGGAGATGATGTCTGCCGGCGCCACGTAGTCACCGGCCAGTCGTCGATTCTGCTGCGTCAGAAACTCGACGGCGAAGTGCACACCCGCGAGCTCGCGGCCGGGAATCTGCAGATCGCGGGCCCAGGGCGTCCCGCAGCAGAGCACGATCGCGTCGAACTGGCGCCGCAGGCCGGACACGGGGAGATCGATGCCAATCTCCACCCCGGTCCGGAACTCGACGCCCTCCTCCGACATCAGCGCGAGCCGTCGATCGATGAAGCGCTTTTCGAGCTTGAACTCGGGAATGCCGTACCGGAGCAGCCCGCCGATGCGGTCGGCCCGTTCGAAGACGGTCACCTGATGCCCGGCTTTGTTGAGCTCGTCTGCGGCTGCGAGACCGGCCGGACCTGAGCCGACGACCGCCACACGCTTGCCCGTGCGCACGGCGGGCGGCCGCGCCTGAATCCATCCATGGTTGAACGCGTGCTCGACGATGGACAACTCGATCGATTTGATCGTGACCGGATCGTCGTTGATGCCGAGCACACACGCGCCTTCGCACGGCGCCGGGCACAGGCGGCCCGTCCACTCCGGGAAGTTGTTCGTCGCGTGCAGCCGGTCGCTCGCCGCCTGCCAACGCTGGTGGTACACCAGGTCGTTCCAGTCGGGAATGACGTTGCCGAGCGGGCAGCCCTGATGGCAGAACGGAATGCCGCAGTCCATGCATCGAGCGCCCTGGTCGCGCATCTTCGCCTCGGGCTCGGGCAGATACACTTCCTGCCAGTCCCGGACGCGCTCGTGGATCGGACGGGCCTGTGGCTTGGCGCGCTTGATCTCGATGAACCCCGTGGCCTTACCCATTGGCGACGACCCCCACGAGCTCGGTGAACGCCGGCTCGCGTGATTCCGCGCGCGCGCGCGCCTCCGCCAGCAGCACGCGCTTGTAGTCGCGCGGGATCACCTTGACGAATCGTGCCTTCGCCATCTCCCAGTCCGCCAGCAGGCCCGCCGCAACGGTGCTTCCCGTGAACCGCAGGTGGTTCCGGAGCATCCCCTGCACAATCTGCACGTCGTGCACGTCGTGCACTCCCCCGGCATCGTCGAGTGCGTCGAGCTCCTCGAGCTCGACCATCTCCTGATTGCACCGGCTTCTGAAGTTGTCGCCCGGGTCGAACACGTAGGCCACGCCGCCGCTCATCCCCGCGGCGAAGTTGCGCCCCGTCCTGCCGAGGACGAGTACGCGCCCGGCTGTCATGTATTCGCAGGCGTGATCGCCCACGCCTTCGACGACGGCCAGCGCGCCGCTGTTGCGGACGGCGAACCGTTCGCCGGCAATCCCGCGGACATACGCCTCGCCGCTCGTCGCACCGTAGAGCGCCACGTTGCCGATGATCACGTTCTCCTCGGCGGCGAACGTCGCCTGGCGCGGCGGATACACGGCAATCTTGCCCCCCGAGAGGCCCTTGCCCCAGTAGTCGTTCGAGTCTCCCTCGAGCCTCATCGTGACACCACGAGGCACGAACGCGCCGAAGCTCTGGCCAGCCGAGCCGGTGAAGTGAATCCGGATCGTATCGTCGGGCAGCCCAGTGCCACCGTACCGGCGGGTAATCTCGTACCCCAGCATCGTCCCCACCGTGCGGTTGACGTTGCGGATCGGCATGTGGATGTCGACGGTCTGTTGTTCCCCAGGCGGGCGCGACGTGCCCGCGGTGATATCGAGCGCGCGCGAGGCGCGCGCGATGAGCTCGATGTCGAGCGCCCGCTCGAGACCGTGATCCTGCGTGCGCACCGCGCGGCGCGACGCGCCCTCGGGCAGTTCAGGCTGGTAGAGGATCCGCGCCAGATCGACGCCTTTCGCCTTCCAGTGGTCGACGGCCGGCCTCGTCTCCAGCCGGTCGGCACGGCCGATCATCTCGTTCATGGTGCGGAAGCCGAGCTGGGCCATCAGCTCGCGCACGTCCTCGGCGACGAACCGGAAGTAGTTCTCGACGAACTCCGGTTTGCCGTTGAATTTCTTGCGCAGCTCGGGATCCTGCGTCGCCACGCCCACCGGGCAGGTATTGAGATGGCAGACGCGCATCATGATGCAGCCCGACACGACGAGCGCGGCCGTCGCGAAGCCGAATTCCTCGGCGCCGAGAAGCGCCGCAATCACCACGTCCCGGCCCGTCTTGAGCTGGCCGTCCACCTGCACGACGATGCGGTCGCGGAGACGGTTGAGGAGCAGGACCTGCTGTGTCTCGGCGAGCCCGAGCTCCCACGGAATTCCGGCGTGCTTGATCGAGGTCAGCGGCGACGCACCGGTGCCGCCGTCATGACCGGAGATGAGCACGACGTCCGCATGCGCCTTGGACACGCCGGCGGCGACGGTGCCCACGCCGACCTCGGCCACAAGCTTCACATGCACGCGCGCGGCCGGGTTGGCGTTCTTCAGGTCGTGCACGAGCTGCGCGAGGTCTTCGATCGAGTAGATGTCGTGATGGGGCGGCGGCGAAATCAGCGTGACCCCCGGGGTCGAGTGCCGGACCTTCGCGATCCACGGGTAGACCTTGTGCCCCGGAAGCTGGCCGCCCTCGCCGGGCTTCGCGCCCTGCGCCATCTTGATCTGCAGGTCGTCGGCGTTGACCAGATACTCGCTCGTAACGCCGAAGCGGGCCGAGGCGACCTGCTTGATGGCGCTGCGCCGAGAGTCGCCGTTCGGATCGGGACGATAGCGTGCAGGATCTTCACCGCCTTCGCCGGTATTCGACTTGCCGCCGAGGCGATTCATCGCGATGGCGATCGTCTCGTGGGCTTCCTGGCTGATCGAGCCGTACGACATCGCGCCGGTGGCGAACCGCTTGAGGATCGCCGCGGCCGGCTCGACCTCCTCGATCGGCACCGGCGCATGCCCGGCCTTGAAGTCGAGCAGGCCCCGCAGCGTGCCGAGCGCCCGGCTCTGGTTGTTGACGACCGCGGTGTAGTCCCGATACACGGAATACTGGCCGGTGCGGGTCGCGTGCTGCAGCTTCTGCACGGTCTCGGGGTTGAAGAGGTGCAGCTCGCCGTCGCGCCGCCAGCGGTACTCTCCGCCCGATTCGAGGTCCCCCACGGCCGGCAGCCGGGGCGGGAACGCGCGCTCGTGACGCTGCTTGACCTCGCTCGCGATGACATCCATACCGACGCCGCCGATGCGCGACGCGGTCCAGGTGAAGTAGCGGTCGACGAACGCCGGCTCGAGGCCGATGGCTTCGAAAATCTGCGCGCCGCAGTAGCTCTGCAGCGTCGAGATGCCCATCTTGGACATCACTTTGAGAATGCCCTTGTTGAGCGCCTTGATGTAGTTCAGCGTGGCCTTCTCGCGCGTCACCCCTTCGACCACGCCCTGCGCGATCATGTCGTCGAGCGTCTCGAACGCGAGGTACGGGTTCACGGCGCCGGCGCCGTACCCGATGAGGAGCGCCACGTGGTGCACTTCGCGTGCGTCGCCGGACTCGAGAAGGAGCGCGCAGCGCGTGCGCGTGCCTTCCCGCACCAGGTGGTGGTGCAC
>Ga0184612_10000559_pt1 | contig 17482 bp, 19 predicted proteins | sample PLM3_60_coex_FD_133163 | JGI IMG/M metagenome (GOLD analysis project Ga0184612, IMG submission 133163) | Groundwater sediment microbial communities from an aquifer in East River, Colorado, USA - PLM3_60_coex | ecosystem: Environmental > Terrestrial > Soil > Riparian zone | place: USA: East... | reverse complement strand
TATCGAGCGTGAAATAGGCATACCCGTTCAGCACTCGGACCTTGATCTCGGCGGGAAACCCGAGTCGCTCGTAGCCGTAGGAGAACCCGGACGCGATCGTGCCCACGTAATCCGCGGCCAGCGGCGTGAGCGCCATCGGCATGTGCATGTCGTCCCACTCCCACGTGAGCGTGGCGTCGCGCGGCTCGAGCCACTCCAACGGGAAGTCCGTTGGTGCCGGGGATGGGATCGAGCTGCTCGCTGGGTCGTTCACGGGCGCACCTCAGGGAGTGGTGATCGGTCGGGCCTGGAGGAGGTACCAGCCATCGGCGGCGTGCGCGGCTTCGATGTCGACCGCCGCCCCGAACGCCCGCTCGACCCCGAGACAGAGGGCGACGAGGCTATCGAGGACGTCGTCGGCGAGCGCACGCCCACCGCCCGAGTCACCCGCCGTGAAGTCCACGACGGCGCGGTCCGCCTTGTCGACGACGATCGTGTCGGGCGTGACGGTGCCCGCCACCATCTCTTCGCCGAGACCTGGCACGGCGTTGATCAGGATTTGGTCCGATCGACCCGTGACGGGATGGCGGGTGAACGCGACGGCCGCGGCCAGGGCGGGGACGAGGGCCTGGACGACGACGGCCATCGCCCCGCCGTCGAGCGCCAGTCCGCGCCGAGCCCGGTAACCGACCGCCCGATCGCTCCACAGCGATGACCAGCAGCGAAGGACGGCGGGCGCGACCTCGTGGACGCTCAAGCCGAGCTCCGTATCGTGCAGACCGGCAAACGAAGCGCTGGCGCCATCCTCGGCGACGGCGGAGGAGCGAACGGCGAGCATCGACGGCGCGCCACGGTCGCCGAACGCCAGGCCCGCGAGGCGATCGAGCGGGGCGGCGAGAGCAGCCTCGACGGCCGGCGAGAGCGGTCCGCCGAGCATCGCCGCGACGAGAGCGAACCGAGTCGCCTCGTCGAGCAGCGCTGCTGGCTCTTCGTGGACGTGGTCGAAGCCGGGCACGGTCGCCGCGTGGGCGGCGAAGGCGTCCGTCGTGAGGCAGAACCCGGGCGGGATCCGGAACCCGGCCCTTGCCAGCCGGTTGAGCGACGCACCCTTCCCACCGACGCGCGCGGTCTCGACGTCGCCGCCGTCGAGCCACTCGATCATCGCGTGCGATGCGTGCGTGGAGGCGGCCATGGTCGCGCGCCCTCGGACGTCCCGCTCCCTGCCGGCGACCGCCGGCATGTCTCGCGGAGGCGGCAGTCTAGCAAGACTACGAGGGCCGCCGCGGACCTCGCAGCCGTCCCAGGCCGCCGCTCGGGCTCACACATCGGGTGCCTTGACGCACCGTAATGGTACTTTCGGTAGTCTGCGGTGGTAGTACTGAAGTATCCTCGCGCGAACCAAGCCGCGATTCGTGCGGCCGATCAAAACGGGGCGGGCCGACACCTTCATCCGATCGCGATCATGTCGAAGGCCCGACAGAGGTAGACGTCATGTCGTTGCTTCAGCGAGTCGAGCGGGCGCAACAACAGCTAGCCGAGACATCGGAGGCTGGCGCGCCCGCGCCTGCGACGCCCCCGCCCCCGCCGCCGGCTGCGCCGAACCCGGCTCGGGTGGCGGCCCGGGACGTGCTGATGCGCGACGTCAGGCTTCGTCTCCAGGACGAGGTCATGGGCGCCTTCGACACCCTGCTGGACATCAAGGATCCCGCCGAGCTCCAGGCCAAGCTCGAGGTGATCGTCGACCGGATCATCAACGTGAACGGGTACGCGGTGACCCGCGATGAGCGTACGCGCCTGATCGAGGAGCTGGAGGGCGAGGTCGGCGGCCTCGGGCCACTCGATGCGCTCCTCGAGGACGAGACGATCACCGAGATCATGGTCAACGGCCCGAACCACCTCTACATCGAGCGCGGCGGGAAGATCCAGCGCGTCGCTACCTACTTCCCCAACGACGAGCACGTGCTCCGGATCATCGATCGGATCATCACGCCCCTCGGGCGGCGCATCGATGCCTCGAGCCCGAGGGTCGACGCCCGCCTTCCCGACGGCTCGCGGGTGAATGCCGTGATCGAACCGCTCTCACTGGTCGGACCGGTGATCACCGTCCGCAAGTTCCCCGCCAAGCCGGTCACGGTCGATGACCTGATTCGCTTCGGCACGGCGACTGACGAGATGTTCGACTTCCTGAGCGCCTGCGTCCTCGCCCGACTCAACATCTTCGTGTCAGGCGGCACGGGTTCGGGCAAGACGACCACCCTCAACGTCCTCTCGTCGTTCATCCCGGAGGACGAGCGCATCGTCACGATCGAGGACGCCGCGGAGCTGCAGCTCCGCCAGAACCACGTCGTGTCGCTCGAGTCGCGTCCCCCCAACCTCGAGGGCCTCGGTGAGATCACGATCCGCGACCTGTTGCGAAATGCCCTGCACATGCGACCAGACCGGATCATCGTCGGGGAGTGTCGCTCGGGCGAGGCGCTGGACATGCTCCAGGCGATGACGACGGGCCAGGACGGCTCGCTGTCGACCGGTCACGCGAACACACCGACCGACATGCTCCGGCGGCTCGAGACGATGGTCCTGATGACCGGTTATGAGCTGCCGCTTCGGGCCATCCGCGACCAGATCGCCTCCGCCGTGGACCTGATCGTCCACACCGCCCGACTCAAGGACGGCTCTCGCAAGATCGTCAACATCACCGAGGTCTACGGGATCGACGACGACGAGATCCTCACGCAGGACATCTTCGCCTTCGAGCAGACCGGCGTGCACGACGGACGGGTCGAGGGAGTGCTCAAGCCGACCGGGATCCGTCCGACGTTCATGTCGAAGTTCAAGACCAGCGGGATCGAGCTCCCGCCCGACGAATTCGGCATCCCGGCCGAAGACCCGACGCGACCCGTCTCGATCCGCAAGGGCAAGGGCAGATGGATCGCCGAAGGGACGATCCAGCCGATCACTGCCGAACGACCCGCAGTCGGGTACGGCAAGGCGGTCAAGGCTGGAGGGATGGTCTACCTCTCGTCGATGGGTCCGGTCCATCCCGAGACGGGCGAGGTCGTCAGCGGGTCCATCAAGGAACAGACGCGCCAATGCCTCGAGAACGTGAAGGCGAGGCTCGAAGCCGAGGGGAGCTCGCTCGACAAGATCGTGTGGGCCAACTGGTCCTTGCGCGATCCCACCGAGTTCGACACGTTCAATGAGGAATGGGTGCGTTGGTTCCCGGGCGATGCGCCGGGCGGCCAGGGGACCCTGCTCCCAGCCTTGCAGCGCCGTGCCGGGTTCCGGATCTCGATCGGGGTCATCGCCCAGGCGTAGCGTCCGCCCCAGGTCCCGGCGAACCACCGGCACCTTCACGATCGGCGCCCGGCGGGTATCCTGCGGTCTAAGCGCGAACGCCGGGGAGTGGCGTAGTTGGCAACGCACGTGCTTTGGGAGCACGAGATCGCGGGTTCGAGTCCCGCCTCCCCGACCAGCCATTCGAGAATCGCGAAACCGGCGAGGGCCATCTGGCGCTCGCCGGTTCGCGTGCGGTGCGGGTCGTGGACCCGCCGCGCGGTGGTCAGGCGGGGTTGGCCACCTGCTTGAATGCCGGGACCTTGGCCTTCTCGGTCGAGGCTCGCGTCGCCCACACCAGCCCGAGGCCGGTCAGGACCACCGTGAGTCCGATGAGGGCGAAGAGCCCTGCGATGCCCAGGCCCATCGTGAGAGCGGAAGCGGTCACGCTGCCGACGCCGAGCTCGGCGATCAGGGCATGCGCGGTGCCGGTCCAGATCTTATCGCGAGCCGCAGCCTGGATCGGGTCGGTCCGATCGAAGCCGGTCCAGTAGCGCCCGTCGTTCACGAACTCGTACTCGCCGGCCTTCGTGACGAGCTGGCCGTCGACCACGACATCCTCGGGGATCGTGACGGTGGTCGTCGCGTGGAGCGTGTGATAGGAGATCGTGGCCATCTGGTACATGTACTCGCTGGCCGTGTTGACGACCGGGTCATTCGGGTTGAGCTCGCCCTTGTCGACGGCGTAGCCCCAGTCGTTGACGAGCAGCGACATGATCCTCTCGGCGCCTGCGGTCTCGCCGCGGTCGACGAGCTGGCCCTGATCGTTATAGCTGAGCTTGACGTTCTGCGCGGCGCTGAACGTCTGGAGGGCACCGGCGCCCTGCTGGGTCTTGTAGAGCGTGTACCCGCCGAAAGCGAAGAACACGAAGCCCATGAGGACGAGGCCGATGCCAAGTCGCTGAAATCGCTTGTTCATGATCCAACCCTCTGTTCCTACGGTCTTTTCGTTGATGTCGTCACAGTCGGGCAGTCAGCGGGACACTGGTAGGAGGCACGTGGCCCCTTTCGAGGGCCCCCTGGCCCGGGTCCCGGGGGCCTCCTGGCACGTGCCGTCCAGTGCGGCGCCGAGGCGGCGGGCGGGCGCTCCAGCCCGCCGAAGAGGTGACCTTCGCCTCTGTCGAGCGTCCGCCGGCGTCGCCATCCTCGCGAGAGGGACCAGCCGGCGACCCGTGTCTCGCGTATGCCGAGGCCGGGCGGGCCGACTGGCGACAAGGAGAGCGGACATGATCGCTGTCGACACGATGCGGGCCAACGTGTTCCACGCCCCGAAAGAGTTCCACGTCGAGGAGGTGGACCGGCCCCGGCCCGGTCCGGGCCAGGCCGTCATCCGGGTGACCCTGACGACCATCTGCGGGACCGATGTGCACATCGTCAAGGGCGAGTACCCGGTCCGGCCGGGACTTGTCCTGGGCCATGAGCCGGTCGGGGTCATCGAGGAACTCGGTGCCGGGGTGACCGGGTACGAGCCGGGCGAGCGGGTGCTGGTCGGGGCGATCACCCCGTGTGGCCAATGTCACGCCTGCCTCTCGGGACACCTGTCCCAGTGCGGCCACGGGACGGGGTACGAGGCCATCGGCGGCTGGCGCTTCGGGAACACCATCGACGGTGCGCAGGCCGAGTACCTGCTCGTGCCGTTCGCCCAGGCCAACCTCGCCACGATCCCCGACGACGTGACCGACGAGCAGGTCATCCTGCTGGCCGACATCGCGTCGACTGGGTTCTCCGGGGCGGAGTCCGGCGGCGTGCGCATCGGCGACACGGTGGTCGTGTTCGCGCAGGGCCCGATCGGGCTGTGCGCCACGGCCGGCGCGAAGCTGATGGGCGCGGCTCAGGTCATCGGCGTCGACAGCGACCCGGTCCGCCTGGCCATGGCCCGCCGGATGGGTGCCGACGTCGCGCTCGACTTCACCAAGGTCGACATCGTCGAGGAGGTCAAGCGCTTGACCAAGGGCTATGGCGCCGATGTGGCCATCGAGGCCCTCGGGACGCAGCAGACGTTCGAGAATGCGCTGCGCTCGCTCCGACCGGGCGGCACGCTGTCGAGCCTCGGGGTCTATTCGGGCAAGCTCGAGCTGCCGTACGCGGCGTTCGCCGCGGGCCTCGGCGACCACCGCATCACAACCACGCTTTGCCCCGGTGGCAAGGAGCGGATGGGCCGCCTCATCGCGATGGTCCAGGCGGGCCGGTTCGACCCAACCCCGCTCCTGACCCATCGCTTCCCGCTGAGCGAGATCGGTGAGGCCTACCGGATCTTCAGCAACCGCCTGGACGGCGTCCTCAAGGTCGCCATCACCCCGTAGCGCGGTCCCGTCCTCCGCCAGCGACGGGCCGGCTCGAGCGAGCCGGTCCGTCGCGATTCATATCCCCCCATCCGGTCGCTGGTCCCGCGCCTTCGGGTCGAACGGCTCTCCTCTGCGCAGTCCGATGGAAGGACCCTTGGACCAAGCCGTCAAGGAGGTTCCGTTGTCGAAGCGCCAACCCGTCTGGAGCGACAGGCTCACCGTGCCCTTGGCATCCCGTATCCCACCTCGGCGGCGACCCGCGGCTCTGAAAGCCATCCGCATCGTCCACACCGCGGCCTTCTTCGTGATTGCCGGATGCATCGCCGTGTTTGATTGGGACGGGATCCGCAAACGACCGGGCAAGCGCGCGTCGCTGGCCGCGGGCATCGCGTTCGCGGAGGCCCTGACCTACGCCAGCAACAACCAGGTCTGCCCCCTCACGCCGCTCGCTGAGGAGCTTGGTGCCAAGAGCGGGACCGTCACGGATCTCTATCTCCCCAAAGCCGTCAGCGACCGCGTACCGCTCGTCGGAGGCTCGGCGCTCATGATCGGAGCGGCAGTGCACGCCCTAACCCTGCGAGAGCGCCGGGCTGTGAGGGCGTAGTCAGCGCGCTTCGTCCGTTCGAGGCGGATCAGTTCTTCGGGTCGCCGTCGCCGGCTACGAAGATGCCGACGGCGCCACGTCCGACGAAGTTGAAGGCGTGGGTGACGAACGGGTACATCCCGTCCTCGGTGGGCGTGAACTCGATGATCGCGCCCTGGGCTGGGGCAAGATCGACGGCCTGGGAGCCCCAGCCGCCGGCGTTGCCGCGCTGGACGCCATCGCCCTCCTTGGTGACCTGGTCGAAGATCGTTCCGACGACGTGGAATGAGCTGTCGATCGACGGACCGGCATCGAGCACAAAGACCCGGGTGCGCCCGCCGGTCTTCACCGCGACCGGGTTGTCCTTGTACTGGTTGGCGACGCCGTTGAACACGACGAAGTCAGGGGCAGGCGCGCCCGCCGCGGCCTTGGTGAGCGACGAAGGCTCACCCTGCCCCGCGAGATACCACTCGCTCTGGACGAAGGCGAACTCATCATCGACCTTGGGCAGGCCGCCCTTCGGCTCGACGATGACCATCCCGAACATGCCGTTCGCGATGTGGTGGAGCGCCGGCGCGGTGCCGCAGTGGTACATCCACACGCCGGCGTAGTCGGCCGTGAAGGTGTACGTGAACGTCTTGCCCGGGGCGATCTCGACCATCTGGTCGTTCATCGCCGTCTGGCTCGCGTGGAAGTCGATCGAGTGGCTCATCTGGCCCTGGTTCGTCAGGTGCACGTTCACGGTGTCGCCGAGGTGGACCCTGATCGTCGGACCAGGAACCCGGCCGCCGAAGGTCCAGGCGTGGACGACGAAGCCCTCGGCGACGGTGACGTCCTTCTCGATGATCGGCATGTCGATGTCGTGGACCGTGCCTTCGAGCAGGGCCGGCGCCTTGGCGTCGACGAGGGTGTACTTCGGAGCGTTGGGATCTGCGACCGGCGCGCCGACGGGGGCGGTCGACGGGGCAGTCGTGGGCGCCGGCGCGGCGCCTTGGACCATGACCTCGCCCCTCATGCCCGCGTCGGCATGACCCGGGATCGAGCACACGAAGGCCAGCCCGCCCGCGGGGACGGTGACCATGCCGGTGGCCGATCGACCAGCCTCGGCGACGAGCTTCGTCCCGTCGGCGAACGTGACGTCATGCGTCGTCGCGCCGGTGTTCTTGAAGGTGACGTCGAACATGCCAGCCCCGGGGACCTTGACCATCGCCGGCTTGAAGCCGAGGTCGAAGGCCTCGATCTCGATCGCGCCCGTCGATGCGGCAGGGCCGGTCGTCGGTAACGGAGTCGCCACGACCGGCTGCGCGGCTGCCGAGGGCGCCGCTGCCCCGAAGGTCCACGTCGGGGCCTTGGCGCTCGCGCAACCGGTCAGGGCAACGGCCAAGGCGACCACGATGGCGACTCTGGGGAGGTGGGTACGCATCTCGTGTCTCCTTGGTGGTGTAGGTCGAAGGTCGTAACGCAGAGGGATGGATATCTGCTTCAGGACGCGATCAGGTCGGGACGACGACCACCTCGCACGTCGCCCGCTTGGAGACCTCGGTCGATACGCTGCCGAGGATGAGCCGGCGGAGGTTCGTTCGGGGCCGCGACCCGAGGACGATCGCGTCGGCACGCTCGGCTCGCGATGCCTCCAGGATCGCCTCCGCGGGGTCGCCCTCCCAGATCAGGTAGGTGGCGCGGACACCGGCCGCACGCGCGCGGTGGACGATCGCGAGGGCGCCGGCTGTCAGTCGGTCGCGCTCCTGATCGACCCGCTGAAGCCGTCCACCCGGCAGATGCAGGTTGTGAGGCTCGAGGACGGTCAGTACGATCAACGCCGCCTGTTCGCTGGCCGCTCGACGGATCGCCTCGTCGGCCGCCGCGCGCGAGGACCCCGACTGGTCGACCGCCAGGAGAATGCGCTGGGAGATCGGGCTCGCGGCTGCTTCCATCCCCACATGCTGAGCGGTGGGCTGCCGCTCGCCTATGGGTCAAGCGGCCCGTTCCGTCGGGTCGAGTGGCACGGTCGATGCCGGCTCGGCGAGGCTACTCTACTACCGTGAACCGGGTGAGCGGGACCGTGGAGCGCCCGACAGCAGGCGGGTCATCGGTGCTTTGGACATCGCGACCATGGCGATCGCCGGCGGCACCTGAGCTAGGGAGCGTCGACGCATGACCGATGCAGTGAAGGGGCCGTTCACGTTGCTCGTGGTCGACGATCACGAGGTTGTCCGCCAAGGCCTGGTCGCCCTCCTCGACCGCCGCCCGGAGTTCCAGGTCGTCGCGGAAGCGGGTACGGTCGCGGAGTCGATCGAGGCCGCTCGGCGCTTCCAGCCCGACCTGATCGTCATGGACGTCCGATTGCCGGATGGCTCGGGGATCGAGGCATGCCGCGAGATCCGAGCCGAGCTGCCGGACACCAGGGTGGTCATGCTCACTAGCTATCCCGACGAGGAGGCCGTGATCGCGGCGATCGTCGCCGGCGCCAGTGGCTATCTCCTCAAGCAGGTCCGCGCCCGCGACTTGGTGGCAGCGCTCGAGGCCGTAGGACGGGTAGAATCCCTGTTGGATCCGGCGGTGACAGGCAAAGTCCTCGAGCGGATGCGCAGGATCGCGACCTCGGATGAGCCGGACGAGCTCGGGGCGCTGACCCAGCAGGAGCGCAAGATCCTCGCCCTGGTCGCCGAGGGCAAGACGAACAAGGAGATCGCCGCCGACGTGTTCCTGTCCGACAAGACGGTCAAGAACTACGTCAGCTCGATCCTCGGCAAGCTCAACCTCGAGCGGCGCGCCCAGGCCGCGGCGTACGTGGCACGGATCAAGGCGCACCCGACCGCTTGACGCCCGAACCCTGATCGGTCCGGATCCAGACCAATGCCTGCATTGACGCCTGCACGCATGCTCCGGGCGGGCTCTAGGCGACCCAGGGGCCGCGCCCCGCGCGCCGGACGAATTCCGCGACGGTGGCCGGCACGAGCGCGATGCTCGCCGCGAGCGCCCATTCCTCGGGTGCCAGCGGCGAGGCCCCGAAGGCGTCCGCGAGCGGTGGCACCAACGGGATGAGCACCTGGACGGCCACAGTGACGAGGCACGCGGCCAGCAGGAAGCCATTCCGCCGCAGGGTCGTCACCGGAAGCACGAGGCTGCGGTTCGCATACGCCCGGACGGCCTGGGCGAGGACGAGGGCCGTGAAGGCCAGCCAGCGGCCATGCTCGAAGCCGGCGTCGCTCGCCGTCATCAGCCACAGCGCCGCGACCGCGCTGAAGCCGCCGGCGCCGACGATCCGCGCGAGCAGCTCGCGGGTCAACAGAGGACAGCCAGCCGGTCGCGGCGGTCGGGTCATGATGTCCGGCTCCGCCGGTTCGCGTTCGAAGGCGATCGAAGCGGCGAGGTCGATGAACAGCTCGAGCCACAGGACCTGGATCGGCAGGAGGGCCTGGCTGGACCCGGCGACCGTGGCGATCAGGATGAAGCCGAGCAAGGCGACGTGGGTCGAGAGGAGGAAGACGAGCCCTTTTTCGACGTTGTCGACGATCCGCCGACCTTCCTCGATGCCGTACACCAGCGTCGCGAACGAGTCGTCGTTGAGCACGAGATCGGACGCCTCCTTGGCCACCGCGGTGCCGCTGCCCATCGCCACCGCGACATCGGCCGCGTGGAGCGCCGGGGCGTCATTGACCCCGTCGCCGGTGACCGCCACGAGGTGACCCGCCGATCGGGCCTGCCGGACGATCCGTTCCTTCGTCGTCGGGATCGATCTCGCCACGATGGCGAGGTCGGGCAGGGCCTCGGCCAGCGCGCGGTCGGTCATGCCGTCGATCTCCGGTCCCAGGACCACCCGCCCATCCGGTAGTGCCACCTGCCGTCCGATCGCGGCGGCGGTCGTCGGGTGGTCCCCGGTCACGACAACGACGTGGATCCCGGCCCGCCTCGCGATCGCCATCGCCTCGGCGACACCCGGTCGCGCCGGATCCCCGAACCCGATCAGCGCCCGCAGTCGCGGGACGTCGCGGTCGATCTGCCCGGCGAGCGCGACGACACGCTGGCCGTCCGACGTCAGGGCCTGGATCCGCGCATGCCAGTCGGCCAGCTCGCTGGCCGACGACCCGCTCGATAACCCGACCACCGCCTCCGGGGCGCCGAGGATCAGCGTCTCGACGTGCCCCGACCGGTGGGCGGTCGTGGTCGTGTACGGCCGATCCTCGGTCGGTGGGGCCGAGGCGACCAGGTCTGCCGGATCAAGCGACGGGTCCCCGCCGGCCGCGAGGACGGCCTCCCGGAGTGCTCGCGTGAACGAGCTGGTGCGGATCTCGCGGCCGTGCTCCCAGGCGTCGTCCTCGGCGCGCAGCGCGTCCAGCAGCACGGCGGCGTGCGCGGCGGGCGTCGGATCGCACCCGGACCTGTCTATGACGGAGACCACCACGAGCCGGTTCTGGGTCAGCGTGCCGGTCTTGTCCGTGATGATCAGGTCGATGGCGCCGAGGACCTCCTCGGCGTTCAGCCGACGGACGAGGACCGACCGGCGAAGCAGCCGAAAGGCGCCAAGGCCGAGGACGACCGCGAGGAGGACGGGTGGTTCCTCCGGGACGGCGGCGATCGCAGCGGTGATGCCGGCCAGCAGGTTGTCACTGAGCGGGTTCCCGCGAGCGAACCCCAACCCGACAGTGACGATGATGAGCCCGACTGCGACGACGAGCATCAGGCGCACCAGCCGGTCGAGCTCCTCCTGCAGGGGCGAGCGCCGGCGTTCTTCGGTCGTCAGGCCGCTTGCGATGCGGCCGACCTCCGTGGCGGCGCCCGTTGCGACGACGATCCCCTCGCCCCGTCCGCCGACCACGCTCATGCCCGAGTACGCCATAGACCGGCGATCCGCCACGCCACTCGCGACGGCGTCCGGTACCACGCTCATCGTCTCCGGGATGGACTCGCCGGTCAGGACGCTGCGATCGAGGACGAGGCGATCCGCCCGGATCAGGCGCAGGTCGGCCGGTACGACGTCGCCGACATGCAGGAGGACGACATCGCCGGGGACGAGGTCGGCCGCCGCGAGATCCACGGCGCGGCCGTCGCGCCGGACCTGGGCCCGCGGCGCGGAGGCGTCCCGGAGCGCCTGGAGGGCACGCTCCCCTCGGTACTCGGTGGCGACGTCAGCGCCGACGAGCGGGACGAGTCCGGCGAGGATGAGCAGGCCGTCGCGGACCTCCCCGATGAGGGCGGCCGCGATGCCCGCCACAAGCAGGACGAGCACGAACGGCTGCGTCGCGGAGCGCAGCACCAGCCGCCAGACCTTCGGCGGATCCGGGGCGGACAGCGCGTTCGGGCCGGTCTGGGCGGCTCGCTCCTGCGCATCACGGCTCGAAAGCCCGATCCGTGGGTCGACCCGGACCTTCGCGGCGACCGCGCCGGCGGCAAGAGCGTGGGCCATCTTTAGGGCGTATCCGGCGCTTCCGCCGGGGTCGACGTCGTATTGATCGCCGCGGGTCACGCGGCGCCCGGCATCTCCTTGAGGTCGATCCGAACGTCGTAGCGCGCGATCAGGCGCGTGGCGACAACGGCGATGACCGTTGCGAGGAGCGACAAGACGAGGGGGACGATGACCTTCATGACCGGTACCTCCGTGGTGTGCGATGGGTGACTCAGGCGCCCCACCCGTTGGCCCCGGGCTGCCATCCGACGACGAGGCAAGACCACAGCAGGGCGACGTCGATGACGACGCCGAGCAGGAGCCACGGGTGGAAGCAGGCCGCGAGCAGGCCGAGCGAGGCGAAGGATCCGATGGCGATCGCCGCCGGCCAGATGGCCGCCGGCAGGAACCCGAGGGCTGTCAGCGCCGCGAGCGCGTAACCGGCGATCGTCGCGGCGACAAGGGCGAGCGCGAGCCAACGAAGGAGCGCCATGTCCAGGCCGAGTCGCGTCACGAGCCAGGACCGGTCCGTCGCGAACGGCCACGCCGGGCCGTCGGCGGTCGCCGGCGGAGGCGGTGCGATGAACCCGACATGGATCGCGGCATGTGCGAGCAGGAAGCCCGCGATGAGCAGTCCAAGCGGCATGACTCGTGCCCTCCAATGGTCCAGAAGCAGCGTGCGCTCCAGCGCTCGCGCCACCCAGCGCCGTTTGTCGCGACGACGCGGGCCATTCGGCCCGAAGCGGCTGGCCGCCTAGACCAAGTGGCGGCGGCTCGCTTCCCGATGGAGGTCGGCCCGGAAGTCCGGGTGGGCGATGGCGATCAGCGCCTTGGCCCGCTCCCGCAAGCTCTTCCCGAAGAGCTCGGCGATTCCCCATTCCGTCACGACCGTGCGGACGTGGGCTCGTGTCGTCACGACACCAGCGCCTTCGCGGAGGTCATCGACGATCCGAGAGGCGGTCCCACCGGCGGCGGTCGACGGCAGCGCGATGACGGAACGGCCTTCGGATGCCAGCCCCGCACCGCGGATGAAGTCCATCTGCCCGCCGACGCCTGAATACATCGTGTGGCCGATGGAGTCCGCCACGACCTGGCCCGTGAGGTCTACCTCGATGGCAGAGTTGATGGAGACCATGCGGCTGAATGACCGGATGACGTGGGTGTCATTGGTGAAGTCGACCGGTCGCATCTCGACCATCGGGTTGTCGTGGACGAACGAGTACAGCCGCGGCGAGCCCATCAGGAACGATGTGACGATCTTGCCGCGGTTGCGCTCCTTGGCGGCGCCAGTGACCACGCCGGCCTCGACGAGGTCAACGATGCCATCCGTGAACATCTCGGTGTGGATCCCGAGGTCGCGCTTGTCCTTCAGGGCCATCGCCGTGGCCGCCGGGATGGCGCCGATCCCCAGCTGGAGTGTGGCCGCGTTCGGAACGAGGGCCGCGACGTGCGCGGCGATCCGCTCCTCGACGTCCCCGATGACTGGTTTGGGGTGAACGTACGGTGGGACATCGACCTCAACGCCGAGGTCGATGTCGTCGACGTGGATGAAGCTGTCGCCGAGCGTCCGCGGCATCGACCGGTTGAGTTGGACGACGACCGTCGTCGCAGCGCGGATGGCCGCATGCATGGCCTCGACGCTCGTCCCGAGGGAGCAGAACCCGTGGGCGTCGGGCGGCGTTGCGTTGACGAACACGACATCGAGCGGCAAGGCGCCGCTCTCGAAGAGGCGCGGTACGTCGGACAGGAAGACCGGAACGTAGTCGGCGCGTCCCTCGTTGACCGCGGCGCGGGCATTCGGCCCGATGAACAGGGCGCGATGCCGGAAGTGGCCTGCCATCTCGGGTGCCAGATGTGGCCCCGGCCCCTCGGTATGGAGGTGGACGACGCTGACGTCGTGCAACTCCGGAGCGCGATCGACCAGCGCCTGGAGCACGACCGACGGAGTCGCGGCCGCGCAGTGCAGATAGACGCTCTGACCGGACTGGACGACGCCGGCCGCGTCGGCCGCAGAGACGAGCCGCATCGGCACAGCCTACGCGGGGACCGCGTGGACCGGATCGGCCGTCGATCCGGGCTCCCGGATCACGCTCCTCGTCGGCCTGGTGATGAGCACGGAAGCATCGGCGTGATGCAGGACCGAGCGCGCCGTACTGCCGAGCAGGAGTGGCTTCAACAGCCCGTTGCCTCGGGTTGGCCGCCGTCATAGGCGACCAGGATGTTCCTCATGGTGATCAGTCCTTCCTCTGGGAAGCGGAGGACGACCCCTCCATCGAGGAGCATGTGATCGACCAGCGCGACCGACCAATGCGCAAGGTCATCACGAAGGGAGCCATCGGGCGCAAAGTTCGGCCGGGCGTGGCGAGGCCCCGCCGACCGTCGCGGTCGGCGGGGCCCTTGTCCGCCTCGTGTCCCCAAGACACCTCAGGCGGACATCGCCCCGTGGGTGTAGTGGCCACCCGTGGCGAGTCGCGTCGCGACCTCCACCACGAGCCCGACCACCAGGCCACCGACGAGGGCCGGCACGAGCGCAAGCCCGTCGACGACTGGGCCAAACGCCTGCCAGGCGACGATGAACTCACTGGCGACGAGCGCGCCGATGCCTGCGGCGATCGCGTCGACCAGCCACTCGAAACCCGCGCGTGTCTCGCCGACGACCTGGGCGATCCCGCCGAAGATCAGCGACCCGACGATCAGGATCGCCCAACCGCCAAGTCCGAGGGTGATGGCGAGTTCCATCGAGGACCTCCTTTCCATGCCTTGACTGAGTCCATGGTCAGCTGCGGGTCTGTCGACGGACAGTGCCCGCCGTCATCCGTGTCGGTGACCATCAGCCTCACCACCGAGACGGCCACCGTGCCGAACGTCAGTCGAGAACCGCGGCGTCGAGCAAGACCCCGGCGGCATCCCACGCGCTCGGCGCGGACGCACGCAACCGTGTCGCCTCATGTCGCACGAGGCGGCCAAGGGCGTCGTCGAACGACGTCGAGCCCTGCTGTCCGTGGCGCCGTTGGTCCGAGTCCCGCACGAATGCTGCGTACCGAGTCAGTGGCTCCGCTGCACCGAAGGTCCGCTCGAAGCCTGCTTTGAAGTCGACCGCAACCATCATCCGCGCGAAGAAGCCACCGATGGCGTCCGCCCCGTTGTCCCAACCCTGGGAGTGGCCGCCCCGTCGTAGCAACGGGGCTGCTGAAGCGAACGCGACGACGACGACATCGTCGATCAGCGCTGCATCCAGATGTCCGCCGAACGTGAGGTACTCGTTCGAGACGCCGAGCCGGTCGACGAGTCGGACCAGGCCCCAGGAGAAATCCTCCGACCGAGGCATCGAGGTGTCGTAGGTCAGCGTCCGCCGCGAACCCCGCCCATCCGCGGTCACCCAGTAGTCGACAGCCTCAGGATCGTAGTGCCGCAGCGTCGGCGCCGGCCGAAGCGCCACAAGCAGGAACGCCGGGCCAGGACCGTCCGGCAGGTCCGGGTGGGCAAGGAACCCCCACTGATCGACCTGGCCGGCGACCTCGGTCGCCCGAAGCCCGATGACGGGGCGCGGATCCAGGGGTCCCACGTTGCCAGTCGTCAGCCGTGCCACTCCGGCGCCCATCGTTCGGCCTCAGATTCGATCAACGGAAGGAGGAAGCGCTCCTCGCGCTCGACGTTGGCACGCAACAGGGCCTCGAGACCGGACAGGTCGGCCACCAGCGTCACGATGTCATTCGAGGAGAACTGACTTCCGTAGACGCAGTGCGCATGGAGTCGTTCCGCTTGCGCCGCGATCTGTTGATGATCGAACCGTACGAGGCGGGTCGCCCACGGCGTACGAGCGCGGGCATCGATCTGGGGGAAGAGCCAGGACTCCTCCCAAGCCATGTGGGGCTTGAGGTCCGCGTCGATCCAATGCAAGACCCTGCGGATTCTGGCGGCCCTCTGATCAACTGGCAGGGTGGCCAGCTCCGCACCGAGCTCATGGATCCGATCGATGCCCGCCGCCAGCTCGTCGTGCTCGTGCTCGGCAAACGCCCGGATGGCCTGCCGTCCGACTGTGCTCGCTCCCGCCATGTCGTGACCTCCGGTGGATCGTGTTTCATCTCAACCATCCGCCCCGGGTGGTGGTGCCGATGCCAGTGCCGTGCGGCCCCTCCTCGGCGTGCACGACGACCTGTTCCACCCGGAGGTGCCGCTTGGCAGCGGGAATCGTGACCTCTGGCCCATGTCGGTGCGGGCGCGTCCCATGAGCCTTGCGAGCAGGAGGCACGAAGTCATGGAGCTGCATCGAATCGCGAAGGAACGCAGCGAGCATCGGATCCTCGCCGTCGAGGCCGGGCAGGTCCTCTGCCCTCGGCAGGGCATCGTGGACGTGGAACGGTGTTGGGCGTGTCCCGCCTACGACGGGCTGAGTGCCGGTCGGATCGAGGGCGTCGTCTGCAAGGCGGATCTGGCAGACCTGGGGCTCTATCCCCTGCCTGCCATCCGATGATCGACATCGCCGACGCCAAGCACGCGCTACCGGGACCAACCGTCAGGTTCCCAGGCGTCCCGGCGATCGTCGATGGATCGGAAGCCATCGCCCACGTCGAAGAGGATCTCCGTGGTGGCATGCGCCTACCTGTTCGCTCGGCTGCGGACAGAGCCGACCTGACGCGTCAAGAAGCGCGCGCGCCGCTGTGCAAGATCGCGAGCATCGACACCCCGACGCCGATGGCGGCCACCACCGCTGCAGCAACGAAGAACGCGGTGAGATCCGGGGCTACGCACTCGGAGAAGTAGTTCGGCCCGGACACGTTTGAGGCCGCACATCGCGCGTTGGCGAGCGCGAGTAGACCGGCGATCCCTGCACCGAAACCGATCAACAAGCCACCCAGCCCGCTCGGACGCGCCTTCTCCCGTGCCGCCCACACAGCGGCGGGGACAAGAAGCAAGAGCGCCAGCACGCCCACAACGAGGACCGCGCCACCCGCGATCAGGCCCAGCAGGATCCCAAGGACCCAGGACACCACCCGCATCTGCCGCCTCCGGTATGCGACAGTCGCACTGTCCGCCCCGCGGTCCGGGTGGGTCAAGTGCCGTGAGGCCCTGACTGCCGGGAGCTACCTGTCGTTCGGGGGAGGTCGTCGACGGAGGCGGGCTGAGCACACGCTCCCTGATGGCGTAGCGTTGCACCATGAGCCGGCACGTCGAGGATCTAAACCGGCGCCTGCTACGCGCCCGCGACGCCATGGACCGCGCCTACGCCGAGCCGCTCGACGTCCGCGCCGTGGCCGCGGTGGCCCATGTTTCCGAGGCGCACTTCAGCCGCAGCTTCCGTGCCGTCTTCGGGGAGACACCGCATCGGTACCTGCAGCGGCGGCGGGTGGAGCGTTCGATGTTCCTGCTGCGCGAGACCGACCGCAGTGTCACCGACATCTGCCTCGACGTCGGCTTCACCAGCCTCGGGACCTTCAGCCGGATGTTCCGCGAGATCGTCGGCGAGACGCCGTCGAGCTATCGCCTGGGGCACGGGCCGATCGTGGCGCCCAACTGCGTCCAGCTGGCGGCGATGCGGCCGCGTGAAGCAGCCGGCGAGACGACGCAATCGAGCAGTTTTGGAGAAGCGGCTGCGGCCATCGCACCCTAGGGTGGGTACGTTCGAATCGGCACGCACACAGGAGAACCCGCATGATTACCAGCCTCAACGTTGCCTCGATCTACGTTCTCGACAAGGACGAGGCGCTCGACTTCTATGTGAACAAGCTCGGGCTCGAGAAGGGCAACGACGTCCGGCAGGGTGAGTACCGCTGGCTCACGGTCCGCGTTCCAGGCCAGCCGGGCACCGAGGTGTCGCTGGAGCAGCCTGGCTCGCCGCTGCATGACGAAGCCACAGCGATGCAGCTCCGCGAGCTCATCACGAAGGGCGCATTGGGAGGCCTCGTGTTCATCACC
>Ga0184612_10000558_pt1 | contig 17485 bp, 21 predicted proteins | sample PLM3_60_coex_FD_133163 | JGI IMG/M metagenome (GOLD analysis project Ga0184612, IMG submission 133163) | Groundwater sediment microbial communities from an aquifer in East River, Colorado, USA - PLM3_60_coex | ecosystem: Environmental > Terrestrial > Soil > Riparian zone | place: USA: East... | reverse complement strand
GCTCGAGCTGCCGCTGTCTACCCGCCCGTATAGGAAGCTATCAAGCTCCATGATGCTGTACACGGTTGAAGGCGAGCAGTTCAGCGTTACCTCCCACTTCCGACTATTCCAGCGTTCATTGTGCCCTCTGTGGATTTGGTCGAGCGTGGTGAGACCAACCTCCTCATACACATTGAGCACTTGCAGTCTTCCGCCGAAGGGGAACAACTGCCACGTGTCAATCAGTTCCGGGTGTACGGCGAGATGGAAGCTGACCGCTGGCCAACGGTCTTCGTCCACTGTGGAGTGCCGACCATATCGCGCGGCTATTGGTTCCAACTGCGCATCCTGATATGCGGAAACGGTATCGCTGCCCTCATACAGCAATTCGTTGTCCGTGAGTGTTACGCCTGCCTCACCCTTCCGGGCGGCAACGGTTGCGGAACTTCCGTTAGTACGCCCTATAGTCCATTGATTGACGAAATCCAGATCATTGTCTACCGGAACTCCCAAACTCTGCACTTGCCCTAAGGCGGAATCCAATGTGAACGTGACAGCCTGGTTGGTGAACTCATGATGTGATTTATAGGCTATCCCGAACTGGTGTTCATAAATTCGTCCGCCGTCTACCTTTTCAGGTTGCCTGAACGCATTGATCAGGCTTCCTGCTGTCTGCGGTCCGCACGCTGCCGAGTCCTCATCCAATCCTGTTGACCAGAAAGGAATACGCTCCTCTCTAGCAATCCGGCGCATGCGCGGGATAGTAAGCTCTCCATCATAACCATGCAGTGCGTCGCCATTTGCTTGTGCCGCAGCCTGGTTGAATGGCCTAAAATTGGGGTCAACGAACACTCCGAATTCACCCAACTGAATACCAACACTGCTAAGCACAGAGTCCACATCAAATGTGAAATCTTTAATTGGGCCAACTTGACCAGCAAATAGCCCACCGTTGGTAGCGTGAAATCGTTCGTCGCTACCGTTGTCAACTGCCATAGTGCTTTGTGCGTTGCCGGGGAAGGCTGACGGATGATATACGCCGAAGGTCAGCATGAACCATTGACCGAAGAAAGCCCCTTCTACATCTGTCGGAAAAAAGAACACGTCATACGTAAGGACATCTGCTGCGTTGTAAGCATTCCAGCGCAGTTCAAAATTGGGGAATGTGTTGTCAAGGACTAGACGCCATGTAGGTAGGTCGCCTCCATCTGTGTGCACGGTGAGCAGCGTTTTAGTTGTTGCCGCTATCTCAGCGTCTATCTTCATAATCCAAGTGATGGCCCAACGTCCTGTGTCGTCATATGAGGCAACAGGAAATGTAGCTGAAAAACCATCGCCGGGTTCAATTACCGATTGCGCTCCCTCAGGTCCTATCTGCCCGTAGGTAACTGGACCTGTAGGTATGACGGGTGATTGGTTCGGCAGCGCACTCGCTATCTGTGTAGAGCCTGCGGCATCCTCGGCTGGCCAGAAACTTTGTGCCTTGAAGTCATCCTCTGCTACCCCTGAAATCGCCCGATGGATAGGTGACTTCAGGGGTTTGCTTTTCCCAATACGGTGAAGAGGGCCGCGAGCAGTAAGATCAACATAAGGTGCGCTGCGATGGTCCCACGCTTTCGCAAAATCATGAATGAATCCAAAGTATTTATCCTTAAATCCTTGACCGTAGTCTAGTTGGACCCAAAGGGGTGTGTATTCCGAGAGCTGGTTGAAGTACGGGGAAAGCGGATTGCGCCGACTGAAGCGCCGGTCGTTGGTCGCACGGCAGGTGCACAGTGATGCCTCACCAACGGCGGAGTTGGCTCTACCGCCGTAGGTGATATCTATCTGTTGCTCCCAGCGAACTAGCGAGTCCCCCTCTTCGTCACGAACGATGTCAACCCATTGCCAATTAAGGTATGACTGCGTGAAGTCCGGGTTAAGTGCAATCATTGCCTTGGTGCGTAGAGGTTCCCCCGGAAATGTGGTTACAGCAGGCGTACCGCCACCAGAGGTAAAACCCAGCGGCGCTATTGGTGAGCCGTACGGATACCACTTATCCAATGGGAACGTGTCGTCAATCCGCTTCTTAGGCATAGCGCGCCTGCCTACTCAATCCAGTCGATCCAACAAGAAATAGTGATTCCTGTTGTCGGGGTAGTTGCACGGACACGTAGGAACCGCGAGGCTGCCACCGTTGGGATACGGTGCCACGGCCATTCCTTTTCGTAGGGGTTGAACTGGCTGTCAGATGACGTGCCCATCCGCACTACGTCTAGCACGCGGCTAGCCACAATCGCACCCTCAGCAGTTGCGGTGAACCCTGTTGCGGTTGCACCCAACGTTGCGAGCGAATCGTTTACCGTGGAATCTAGCTTGATGATTCCTGTTGATGAATGCGCCGTCACTGTGGCGGCAATCGCTGCTGTGTCAATAAGTTCGATCGTGCCATCAGCGCCGGGTGGGTCATCGTATGTGCAACCCCATGCCGCGATTTGGAATGCACGCGTTGCAGGCACGGCCAGTTGCAGCAACGTCTGAACTACTGTGTTGGTTGTCACACCAACGATTGCCGCTGTAGTTGGCATTGGAGCGTTGAACATCCGGTAACGGTGAAGCATTTACGTCCCCTATCTAATTATCGTAAGCAGCTACAACGCTTCCAGCGCCATAGACTTTCACATTCTCTTTCACGAATTGCCGGAAACTGTCATGCCCACCAATGAATTCAATGATGATGCGCACAACCCCTGATCCGCCAACATCGTTGAATAATCCGCGTGTGCTTGCTGGCATGATTTTCTCGCCCTTATGCGCTAGCACTGCGCCGGTACGCGTGATCTCGCCACCCCGTTGAAGCGTAGGCAGGCGCGGCATAGAGAACCCTAGGCCACCTAGACCGGGTACCCAGCTAGGCAGACTGAAGCTCAGCTTGCCCACCGTGTTATTCCAGAACTTTGCTATCTGGTTGAACCCCCATTTAAACGGTGCTGACACAGCTTCCCCTACCCCCGCAAAGAAACTAATCATCTTGCCAGGCAGGCCGAATATGAATTTGAAGTAGTTGACGACGAAGTCAACGGCGAGCTTGAAAGCGTTCTTAATGAACTCTCCCGTAGCCTTTACCGTGTCCCCGATATGGCTCCAAATGAAATCCCAAAGGTCTTGAAACCATGTTGTTTTTGTTGCTATCAGAACGATGATGCCGATCAAGATCACGATTGCAGCAATTGTCAGCCCGATAGGGTTTGCGAGTAGGGCTGCGTTCCATGCCCATTGGACCGCTGTAATCGCACCTATGACACCAACCAGCCCTCCCAGGATGCCGGACAGCAGACCTGCCCATTCGGCCACCTGGTTTAGCGACTTGCCTTGATTGGCTAGCTCGCGCTGTGACGCGCTCAAATCCTTTTGCGCCTGACTGTGGTCAAGCACCGCCTGCTCTGCATCCAATTGCGCTTGAGCGAAGTCCTCCGCGAATTGTTTGGCATCCTCCCCCGCTTGGGTCGCGTCGTTCTGCGCTTGTTTCAGGTCGATTTGAGCTTGCTTGGCTTCATCTGAGTCTTTGCCGAATTCCTTTACTGCTGCGTTGTAATCCTTCTGTGCCGTTGTCTGATCTAGTAGCGCTTGCTCTAAATCAATTCCAGCTTGCACTGTGTCTATTTCAGACTGCGCTAGATCACGATTCGCTTGGTCTAAATCCTGCAAGGCTTGGTCTGCGTCGAATGCAGCTTGCGCTACATCCTGTTGCGCCTGAGCTAGCTCCTCTGCCCTCCGGGCGGCGCGGTTCATCACGTCGCTGACACCTTGCGTGATGTCGGCAACGCCTTGCAGGCCATCGCTTGCCGTGCCAGCGGCACCAGCAGCCCTGTCCATAACCGCGCCGAACCTGCCACTTGAACGGGCGGCAGTGTCAAACGCTTCCTCTGTTGAACCCATTGACTGAACGATTACGCGCTCTGTCCGTACGGCAGCAGCACCTACCCCCGCGATGGTGGTTGAGGCGTTCTCAGTGGCACCAACGCTAATTGTTAGTTCGTTCGCCATCTCTGAGCCTTTCTGCCTCAGCCTCTATTTCGTCCATCCGTTCTCTCTCATCTCGCTTGTATCCGTATGACTCGCATTCAAGCAAGTACATGATCTCCGATTCCTCTTCGTACACTGCTGCCAGGTTGGGATAATTGAATCTCTCCATCAACCCTAGGACAAGTTCGGCGTGGGCAATGTCGATAGGTTTGGATGCTGCCCTAGCATCTTCATCACTTCCTCTTGGATATTCTTCCCTCCATCGCTCAAAGTCATCTCTTTTGGGACGCTGATCCGGCTAACGGTCGCCATCCATCCAAAGATAAGCGGCATGATGAAATCCAGATCGAGGCACAGCAGACTAGTTACGGTGCAAGGCATCCGGACATCCTCGGCTAGACCGCAATGCGGGCACACCTCCTCGCCATCATTCAGCGCCGGGTGGTCAACATTCCACGCAGTGAGGCATGACGCGAACGTGCTGAACAGTTCCATTTTCTTTGCTTCATCAGGCTCATTGAGCTGAACGTTCAACGTCCCTAGGTGCAACAGCTTCCCCAGGGCGGTTGAAGTGGCGGTAATCTCTAGTCCGGGAAAGTCTGTGAAGTTCAGCTCATAGACTTTCTTCGTAGGCTTGTAACCCATTTCTCTCTCCTCTGAGCGCTATTCGTTGCTGGTTATGCCCATGTGGGCACCGTGCCGTTAGACAGAACGAAAGGATGCTGTGCCGTGAACTCACCACCAGCGGCGCGAGTGAGTGCGTAGTCAGTGAAGAGAACCGTATTGCTGAGTGTCTGAGCACTGATGACGATTGCCATGACGCGCGGGATACGAAGATCACCGTTGAACACATCATGCACGCGGTTGGCGGCAGGGTTGAACACCGTGTTGAGTGTTCCGGTGAAGTCAGCCAGCAACAGCAACCGCTCCATGGCGAACTTGTCGATGCCGGTTACTTCTTGCGTGTTGTACGGGGTAGAGAAATCCAAGTTGGTTATGTCACTCCGGAGATCCTGTGCCGCGAGTGCGTCGTTCTGAACGGTGAGGGTTGTCCACCCAAGACCGGTTTCCTTAGCCATTTCAGCCCCTCTCTAGGTCTTGCTTGAGCCTGTCCAAATGTGTTGCGAAACTGTCGACGAAATGCTCAGCCCGGTCGAACTTGACAGCTATACGCGTGCTGAATGAACGGTGATCTCCCCGCCCTGCAAAGAAAAACTCAGGCCGATCCAGCGACTTGACGTGTGTGGATGAGCGGAAACACTCTTGCCCTGCCTCAAAAATCATGGCTTGGAATGCTTCGCCTTGACCGTTCCATAGCTCGCCTATGGTGTAGCGCCTGCCGGACGTCTTTGCCGCATGAAGTAGGTCAGCGGGGGTGCCCTCAATCTTCAGGTACCAGCCATGGATGTAGTCGGGGCAATCGATTTCGGCGCACGTGGCACTGCGGAAGTGCGTGTTCAGCGGCGAACGCACGGCATAGGTTTTCATGAACTGCGTTGGTATCCGGGGTGTGACGCGGTTGACTTGCCTAGTGATTGTCATATCGTGTAGTCCGCCTTGTTCACGGTGCCCTGTACGGCAAAAACGAGATTGGAGAATGTGCCTGTTGTCACTACCCTCAGCCAGCGCTTGATAGGTAGCGTTCGCGATGTCTGAATGCGTTCCTTGGTTACTCCTGTCACGAGTGTGAAACCGCCTAGGGTGACGTCCGCATAGGGGTCACCAACCGCATTGTCATTGGAGTGTTGCAGCTTGACAGTTGCGCTGGTACCCGTGAAGGCGAACACCTGTAGATATCCCTGCAAGCCGAACGCAGCACCAGCAGTGAAGTCCACCCCTGTTCCGTTAGTGGCACCTCCATCGGTTTTCTTTCCCGCCGTGAGGCTCAATCCCCAATCAAGCCACCAGGCGTTAGAGATGGTCTGCACCTTCACCAGCAATGAACCATCGGCCGGACGACTAGGCGCATAATCCACCTGCTTACACACCATGCTGGCTGCTGGTGAACCAAGCGTTGTGCGATGGAAATACGTTGCGATTCGGTCTGTACGTGGGACATTGGCTAGCGCCGGATGGGCCGATGTCGGATTGAAAAAGCTAGTCCAGTCAATCACTCCGAACAACTGCCCTGCCTTGCGCTCATAAGCGGACTTATCAATTCCCGTTTGCGGTATCGGGTTTAGCGCCTTGCTGATGCTTTCCAGTGAGCCGGTATCGCCGGACAGGTCTATCCCATCCAAGTAGAAATTAGCCCCTAGGCCAGATTCCTTTGCCATCTTTCCCCCTCTCCTTTAACTAACTTGTGGCCAGATATCATTTACGATGCAGGGAATCTGGATATCCATTACCCGAAACATCGTGTTGTCCATCTCTAGATATCCCGCTTGTGCGCTCAGCGCAATACCAAACTGGCCTAGCAGATCTACATTCCTGATCGCGCCACCGAAATCAAAGTCATCGTGGTAGCGCCGTATCAGGTTCGAGCAAGCCCTAGCCATGTTGGGGTCGATCATGTCTTGTGGTTCTTGAAGCATGTTGGAATAAATTCGGAGCATGAATACGATTCGGCCACTGGTTGAGGCCAACCCGCTAGCGAGAGCAATCGGATCGATGCTTTGCAGCCAAACAGCCGCTGTAAGCCTGTTTCCGGGCTTGCGCTTGGGCTCATGCTGATTGACCTTATCGAAGTATCCTGACGCCTGAGCGTCGCTTACAACCGCGTCAAACACGTCTTCTAGCCATGCCTCGCTACCGTCGGGGGTTGTCATCAGCTCAACTCCCTAACGTATTCGGCAACCAGCGGCTTAGCTATGCTGTCCATCCTGTTATCTAGTTCTTGCTTGACACGGCGGAACGTGCGGTAGCCCTTGAATCTAGTTGTCCTGTTGCGTGAATCAACACCCTCAAGCCATCCGCCGTACACCACGTTTTGATCCCAGATACCCCGGTAGACTTCCCGGCGCAACACGGCAATGCGAGAGCGGTAGTAGCCGGTAGGGTTGCGCAGCACGACATCAAGCCGAGCGCGCACCATGTCAACACCCTCAAGCGCTACAGCCTCATTGATTTTCACGATCATTCGCTTGGCTGCTGACTTGGTGGTTGACGCGTTGAATATCGGGCCACGGGTGGTTGCCTTGACATTGATGCGGAAGTTAGGCATTAGATCGCACCCTTCCGTGACTTCCGCCCATAGGCAAGCCAGCAGCGCTGCCGGACATCGTCTAGCCCGACTCCCTTAGCCTCACGAAGGTTCGGCCCTGAGCCAATTGTCCGCGCGTAGCCTGACGAATTCTGCTCAAGCAACACGACAGTCTCAGCAATGGTTAACTCATTCACCAACCCCGGATACTGGTGCGCGTAAACAGGATCGGCAGTAGTGTGCGCGGCGGCAGTAGATCCAAGCGCGCCACGCTGAACGGTGAGGGTGCGTAGGGCGTAGACATCGGCACCGATGGTGTGATCGTCAATCACTGTGCCATCCCATGACCGTGACACGATTAGGTTGTTACCAGCGATGTCGCGTACCTTCATGCGCTCGCCATCAATCAGGATCACCTCATCGCGGGCAAACGCTGCGCCGGACGCAACGCCTACCACGGTGTCACCGTTAGACGCGGTAAGGGTGTTGGCAAGGTTCTGCGTGGTATCACTCATGATGCGTTCAGTGACCACCAAGCGCTCTGTACCGAGCATCAGCAATGAGCCGACACCCAAATCGATTACGCCACTTGAAGGGGTGACGGTTAGCGTTGTCACCGCTGAGTTGATGTTTCCGCCCAAGAGGGCATGCGCCGGAACGGTGGTGTCAGTCTCGTTATGACCAAACACACCGTTAATCACATTGCTTCGCTGGAAAGTGGTTCCGGCACTAAGACTCGACGACGTTGATAGGTCTACCTCCAAATAGGAATATGGAGGCTCAGCCAAGTCGTCACCACGGCGAAGGAACACATTGCCAAGGGGGATAGATGTACCGCCTGAAACCAGCGACGCGAGCGAGATAAGCTCCTGATCGTCAAGCCAGATCTGGCGCGTCGGCGCGTATTGGTTGTTCGGCCAATCCTTGCGGATGGTCCGTAGCTCGGGATAGAAGCGACGATGGAGGAACTTCTCAACACCTCGCGAGGCAGCCTCAAGCTTTGAATCAACCAACGTGTTAGACCACGCGCTATGTGCTATCTCCAGAGAGTTTTGAACCTGCTCTCTGGTTGCATACTTGATGCCCATTACCCAACTCCCGATTGCTTTCTACGGCACTACGTTAGGGGCTTATTTAATTGTTAAGAAAGTTTCTAGTCGAGCCTGCTTTGATCCTCTGGGATATCAATTCCATGCAAGGTCAGTGTGTTAATCAGTACTGTCTGAAAACGGAGCATGTCAGTCCGTTGCTGGTTAACTATTTTGTGTGTCGGCATGATTACCTTGATGGCTAGCAGCAAACCGCCGATAGCAGTTGCCAACGATGCAACCGCTGTAACTAATCCTGCAACAGTACCTAGCTCCATGGTGTCCTTTACGTTCTATGCGGGGGAGTCCTGTAGTAGCAACTCCCCCACCGACAATGAAATAGTTATTGCAGGGCTGCGAAATCGTCGTCATCCATCGCGGTAGCCCTAGCCTTTTCCTTGCTGCTTTTCGGTGACGCTGGTTTGACAATGGTCTTATCTGATGGGCTGAGATCCGCCCGGCCAGCGCCAACCGTCGAATCGGCAGAAGACGCCGTTCCCGTCGCCTGCTGAGATGAGCGGCTCTCCGTCGTTAGGGCAGGCGCTTGGTGGGACGCTTTCGTTCTGCCGCTTGACGTCGACTCGCTCCCTGAGGATTGAGGCAAGCTGGTACCAGCTGATTTCAATTCACCCCCTAGCATCGGTCGCGAGCGCAGCGTGTCGCCTAGCTGCTCATCGCTTAGTTCATGCTCCGTATAGCTGTCAGGCGTTCCCGTAGAAACTTCCTGCGCTTTGGTTGACTTCGCCATGGGAATTCCTTCCTAGGCGTTGGGCTGGGCGAGCAAATCAGGACGGCGCATGATCTTCAGGCCGGACGCGATGTAGTGCACCCCACCGAGAATCGTGCCACCCGCACCAGGATCAGCGATGTTCACAGACAGCCATTCGAAACCGGCCGAGAGTGAATCCGCTTCCACCTCAAAGAAAAAGAGTGACTGATGGGTTGCGAATGTTGCGCCAGCAAGAGTCAGCGTCGCTGCTGCCGCTTGGGTCGTCTCAACCCAAACCTCTGTGCCGACAAGGGGAGAGGCAATGCTCTTGCGATACCAGTCCGTGATAGCCGCGAGGTTCTGCGACGTGCCACCCGTGTTCGCGTTGTGCTCTTGCAATGTGATGATGACGTCATCCGCGCCAGCGGAAGCGGCATTCTTGGTGAGTAGAATTCCAAGCGTCTGATAATTCCGCATGTGGAATCGCTTGCCCGTGTTGGCACCAGCGGCAAGGTCCGCCACCTGGTTGATGCCAATCGAAATATCGAATACGTTACCTAGCCCGCGCATCAGTTACCCTCCTCTTCGGCGGCAGGTGTGCCCGCAACTTCCTCATCCGTGACCGGAGGCTGAATACGCACAACGGGAATGTCAAGCTCTGACAGCAATTCAGTCAGCGCTCCCTGTGCCTCAGCCTCAGTACGGTAGCCATCCGCCAGCGTCGTGCTAGCGAAATTCTTTGTGCCGTGGAAGACCACGCTCCATGTGCGCTGCATGCGCGCATCATCGACAGCCTTGACAGCGAATACATTTCCGCTCTCAAGGTCTTGCACCTTGTTGTTATCGACCGTAAGCCACATGCCCATGATTTAAATCTCCCTACTCACGCTGTGGTGAGCTTGACGAAGGGGGAAAGCGTGTTAGCAGAACCGTTCTGCGGCGTGATGGGTGACGACAACCACGGACGACCGTCAAGGCGCTCGATCACACGGAAGGCAGTGACATCATTCTGGAAGCGGAAATCCTCGCTCTGCCGCGCGCTCATCGCTTGGCGGTCACCGATGAGATAGAAACCGAAGTCGACGAGATTGATATCGCCGGTGGTTCCAAGCGCACGCGCCTTTTCCGACACGATAACCGGGATACCGAGAATCGTGATCGGCGTGGCACCAGCACCAGAGGGGAAACCCCCACCACCCAAGAGAATCGGGTTAGTGCTACCGGTGAACACCATGTTGAGCAGCGCGCCGACAGTGTCGGGCGAGACGATCCATACAGCGCGGTCAAGCGACTGCGGCAGCATGCGAACGTACATGTTCACGATGTCCGCCCACACAACCGTTCCCGAGCTTGCGCCGGTACGGTCAACGTTCACAGCAGCAGGCGCGTTCAGGAACCCGAGAGGCTCACCAACTCCACCACCAACGAAGAATGCAACATCCTCGAACCACGCGATCGCCTCAGGGAAGATCTCCCCGATGAACGCCTCCATGCTCGGGCGAGCGTCCCGAATCAATTCGTTCGGCACCTCTGTGTAGAGAACGAGCTTGTTGGCTTTCAGCTCAACACGACCGAAGCGAGGCTGTGACTCCGTAAGGGTCGCACCTTCCTCAGTCCAGAAACCCGTCACACCGCCGTAGACGGACGAGACATTGCTGGTGCTGTCCACCATGGGGAACGGAACCGTCAGGCTGTCCATGGGGATTACACGGGCACGAGAACGCACGATCGCACGCTCTAGCGCGACACGGAGCAACTCAGCCCGAAGCATCTCAGGAATGAGGAACCCACCATCAGACGGCTTGACCGAAGACAAGTCATTCTTCAGGCTGTCGAGCTTGCTTGCCATGGCACCGTTCTTGAAGCCATGCTCCGAAATGGTGTGAAGGAATTCCGCTGTGGTGTTGAACGCACTGTCATGCCTGGCACCAAGCGCGTTCTTGTTGTAGATGGTGTTCGGCCGGATGCGAGCGCGAGCGTTGGGGTTGTCGAGATTCAGGCGCTTCGCAACCGCGTCGGAATCGTTCTGGTTTTCCCGCAACCACTCGATCATGAACTTTTCGGTCTGCTCATTGGTCTGAGCCGTGAGGCTGGGATCGTGCTTCAGGCGCGCGTTGATTGAATTCTCAATCCACTCAGCGTGTGCCTCGGGATCGCTCATCATTGCTTTGAGCGCTGCGCGATCCATGAGGACTTCCCGAACTTCCTCACTGGTGTTCGCTGCCGGGATTACACGGGGCATCGATTTACCTTCCTGCTAGTACACGCTGATAGTTCGCGTGGATGAGATCGAAATCATCGATCGTGTTTGCATTGTGTGTGGTGGGCGGGTTAGGCGCTTTGGTGCGCCCGGAATACTTGTAACCGCGATTGGTGAGGGTGTGGTTTTTGCTCATCAGCAAGGCAATTGCTTCCTCTTCCTTGGCTGCTGCGCTTTCCTCATCCTCATCCTCCTCTTCCTCATCGGGTTCTGCATCAGGATCTACTTCCTCAGTCTCCTCTTCGGTGGGATCTATTCCCGCTTCCTCAAGGGCCTGCCGAACCTGACGCGTGTACACCGAATCCGCGAGGCCTATCTCTACTGCCTCATCCGCGAACATCCATGTTTCCGCCAGCATCAGAGCGCGCCACTCATCGGCCGGTTTGGTTCCCCTTGCGGCGTAGATTGACGCTATGTTGTCCGACTGCATGTCGAGCCACTTGGCTAGCTCACGCAATTCTTTTGCATTGCCCATCTCTGCCGACATGGCATCGTGAATCATGAGCTGGGAACCAATCATCATTTCAATGTTGTCCCCCGCCATGGCAACGATGCTTGCGGCGCTAGCTGCCATCGAGTCGACTCGCGTCGTGACGTTAGCCGGATGCTGAACTAGCGCGTTGTAAATCGCGACTGCGTCAATAACGCTGCCGCCAGGCGAGTTAATTCGGACTGTAAGGTTGTCGGCTTTGATGCCCTGGAGATCCTGAATGAACTCATTGGCATCAACTCCGAATGAACCGCCAATCTCGTCATAGATGAATACTTCGGCCGCTGCATCATCTTTGCCTCCCTCATCCGCTGCATTACGGATGTGATACCAAGGAAGTTTCAGGCTGCCTAGGTCATTCGCCAGCGTCGGATTGAGTGCACGCATGCGGTTGATGAGCTTGGCTTTCGTGCCGTTTATCCGTCGGTAGCTGTGTGGTGTCAACTTATTTCCTCCTCTCTACACGCGAACCTTGGTGCGCTTGATTGCTTGTGGTGGGGTATTCATTTGCTCAGTACCTTCCCCCTCATCTTCCTCGGTTTCGTAAGCGGGGGTAGGTATGCCGACCCATCGCATACGCGGCAACCCCATTGCGTCGGTAACGTCATCGGGGTCATATCCAGAGAGCACTAGTTTCTGTGCGCCTGCCGTCTGGCTGTTGCGCTCACGATCCATCGCTTCGTGATTGATGGGTGTCGGATCATCGAAGTCAAGCTCTAGCAACTTGCCGTTGGCGAACTGCGGCAGTAGGAACGTATTGATTACCGACTTCCACCTACGCAAGCGCGGGATCGTGTGGTTCTCTGCCAGGATCTCTTTACCGGCGTCAGAGTTGGCGCGGTTGACATCATCGACCGTACCCAACATCGGCTTGGGGAAGGCGAACGCTTCACGGATCAGCTCACGCGGTAGGTTCCTCAGCTCAATGAATTGCATGTCTGTCATTGAGAAGTTCGTCTCAACCCACTTGGCGTTTTCAAGTACGGCAACACGATGCGCGTTCGCTACCCCTTGGTGCTGCTGCCGCCAGCGCTGAATGAACTCATTGAATTCTGTGTCGTTCATGCGGTAATCAACTTCAATAATTCCGCCCGGCCTGGCACCGTTGATGAAGAAATTACGATTCCACTCCGCGCTGAACTTGGCCGCATCAATGTCATTCAGTACGGTCTGCACGGGACCCATGCCGCGATAAGGGTCGGAAGGGTTGGGGTACTTGAGATGGATAACCTGATCCAGCTCTAGCGGAACTTTCTCGCCATCAGGTCCCGTGTACATGTAACCGACAAGATATTTCGTCGGGTGCTTGACGGGATGGATTCGGTCGGGGCGTACCGGCCACATCTCGATAACCAGGCCACCAATTTTGTTCAGCACGATCACACCTTCACCCACCAAGTCAAGGTGCTGCTGCACAGTCTCCCTGAGCATGTCACCCGTGTAGAACGGGTTAGGCCTGTCCCACACAGTCATGAACCCATGCCCTAGAACCTCTTGACGGCGCTTCTTATCACGTACTGAGGTGCGCCGGTACAGGTGCCATTCAGTTGAGGAGACTGCGTTCATGAGCTGGGTGACGATGGCGAACAGGGTGCCGACGCTTCCATACGCGTCATAGGCCTGCTCACCAATTGGCAAACCGGAGTCGGTGCCAAACAACGCTGAGCCGTTGCCGCCGCTACGTGACGATGTGAACGGGACAGGGGTATCACTCTGGTTGAACAGGCTGAACGCCTTACTGATCAGATCATCCATCGGGTTACTTCCTGCCGTACATCAGTGGGTCGGGCTGAGCCGCTTTTGGTTCGGTGGGCCGACCGTTTCCCGTTGTCAACCACGACAGCAGAAAACAAGAGATTCCAGCCGCTACGAAACCGGCGGCAGGATGCCAGATAAAGCCTGCATACGTCAAGCACGAGAATCCGGCGAGGTGCATCACTAGTCTAGTAACCGTTTGAAACCATGCAGGCGCATTAGCTTCCTTGGTCTTCTCTCGGCTAGCAAAGAACTTAGCTATCTTCAAAGTAACGAACTGGCCTACGGTTGGAACATCCATTGTCGTCATTCCCATTCCTCTCCTCTAATTGTAAAGAAAGTTTTCTTTACAATAAAAATTAGTACCGTGTATCAGAACCCGACTACCGTGACGCGCGCCTTACCCTTGTAATCCTTGAAGCATGTCATATAGCGATCGGTGTCCGCCCCGTGGTCATCGCGCTTGACAGGCTCATCCTGGATTCTCCCATCAGCGCTTACCTTCCATACGTACGCGGGATATTCGTCTTGCGTGCACGTAGGCAACAGGTTATCTACGAGGTACTGATCTCGCTCTACCAACGCATCCGCCATCAGGTAGAACCGAGCTAGCCCGGTCACCTTGTCGCGCTTGAGGCGTTCTTTGTGAAGGTTAATTCCTTCATACACATTCTTGATTGCGTTCTGCGTGCCTAGGCCAGTGGCTTTCTCGAACGTGCGCCTACCCTCAGCGTCCCAGTCACAGATGATCGCCGTTGGTTTCGGCTCAATCCATTGGCGCTCAACACGAACGCGCTCAACACGATTCATGTGATCGATCCATTTGACTTCCACCTCTGGGCAAACGATATCCAGGATGGTTTGTGCATGCTCGAACACGGTTCGGTTGGTGTGGTAGATCTCACGGTACATGTACAGGCAACCGTCTTCGGGATCTTCCGCATAGCACTTGAGCACGAACGGGTGTGTCATGCCGAAGTCAATTACCCAATAGCGCGTCCAGTCGGCAGGCAGGGGCAGGCGGTTGCCCTCAGCATCGAAGTCCCATTGCAGCACATGGTAAGCGGGATCGAATTCCTCATAGACGATTCCCTCAGCGCTTACCCATAGCCCAAGGCGCAAACGCTTGTGGCGCACCCCGGTCAGGTTGTCCAAGATATTGATATATTTAGCACCCTGATTGGTTACCTGGTAGGTGCCATCCGGCAGCAATTCGAATAGCCGGGGGTTGTCTTCATGGCGCGACTCGATCAGCGTGCACAGCCCTTCGTTGCAACGGAGCTTGAGCCAATGCTTGTCGCCTGCTGGGTTGCAGTCCATGATGAGCTGCTGGAAAGTCATTACCCAGTTACGTAGTCGCGTCTTGATAAATTCAAGATCCTCAACCGTGATCTCTGTCGCTTCCTGAACGTACACAATGTCATACTCGGATGACATGATGCGCGTCGGCTTGTCGAGTCCGCCGATCACTACGCGTGACCCGTTCTTGAATCGATACTGTGGTGGTTCCTCTGAGCTACCGCCGTAGTACACAACCTCGCCAGTCTCAAGCGCTTCCTTGACAACGTATTTACGCCACGTGTCCAGCGCGGTAGATCCTAGGCTGGCCAACGTCTTACGAAGAATGAGCGCCTTGGTATTCGGCGTGAGCAGGCAGGCCAGATATAGTTTCTCTAGGCAGGCGCGACTCTTGCCCGTACCGGCAGGGCCAGAGATAAGTACCTCTTCCCCGCGCGCCTCAAGTACTTCCTTGCATCCTCCCCTTGGCGCGTAGGTATGTGTCTTCGTCCGTCGTGCTGGTTTCTCTCGACGCTTGAGCGCGGTTGCCATTTCGATCCCCAAATTGTAAAGAAAGTTTCCTTTAATCAATTGTAAAGAAAGCTTTGTTTAACGCAGTTGCTCCATGTCAATTCCCTCAATGTTGACATTGAGCATTTCGTTGGTGCCAGACTCGCCGGACCCACGGTGCAACAGTTGACCTAGTTCGTTTGCTGCCAAGGCTAGGTAAGATCGAAACTCCCTGAGCGCCGTGCTCAGGTCTGCGCCGACAAGGTCACCGTGTGCCGCATCCTGGAATTGCAATTCAGCCAGATCTTGTAGGCGCTTGAGCCGCTCGAACTTGTTGGTTATCCACAGTTCGTCCAACTCCGTGGGGGTCGGCTCAGTGCCCTCTGTAGCCCGCTGAGAGCCACGCTCAGCCGCTAACGCTATCGCCTGGTGGTTCTCTCTGGCGAAGCGCTTCAGTGACTCCACAGACCGTTTAAAGCGTTCTGCAAGCTCAGTAGCCGTGCCTTGCCTTAAAGCTATCGCAGTAATTAGGGCATCCCGTACAGCTGGTGTCATTCTCTCCATAAGCCGCGAAGTATAGCACCAGGGCAAATGCAAGATCAACTCATGGGCAAAAGAAAAGGCACCCCGTAGGGTGCCTCTCCCTTGCTCAGCCGATCATGCCCTCAAGCACGCGCTGCTCAGCCTTGGCCTTGCGAGCCTTGGACTTGACCGTCCTGCGGCGCTTGTCAGCGGCAGCGTTCTTGGTCGCGCACTGCTCTGCACTCTCACACTTGGTGGGGTGCTGGCAGGCGTGCATCCAAGCGCTAGCAGCTTCCAGGATGGCCTGAGCGTCAAGCTCAGCCTGAGCGTCAAGCTCGGCTTGATCGTGAGCGGCAAGGCGAATCTTGCTGACAATCAATTCCAGCATCATGTAGATGATGACCCAGGTAGCACCCTGGATCATCGCGCCGGGGGAACCCCAACCGCTGAAGATGTTGACTGCCAGGCTGAGCGAGCCACAAATCAATTGCAGCCAGCGGCCGATCGTGCGGGTTTCCTTGGCAAAGCTCTTGTGCTGTAGCAGCACTCCGAAGATGGCTAGACCGTCAACCGCAATCGGCATGCTCATTGCGCCGAACCCGTACAGGCCCAGCTTGTTGAACGCGTGGATGAAGTGGCTGAAGCTAATGCTCAGCGCACCTACCAGGTAGCACTTCGCGATGAACTTCGCGAGCTTGTAACGCTTGTTGTTTTCGACGTTGGCGTTACGGGTGTTGGCGATCGTGTTCATTTCCGTCTCCCTATTGTAAAGAATGCTTTCTTTAGTGCTGAGTGCACTCGGCTAGACAGCCTCCGTAGAGGCTGCCCAACCGCAGAGCGATCAGAACTCAAAGGCCAGCTTGTTGATTGCCGGGTAGCGGTAGCTCTCGGCTACGTACCAGGCGTGATCTTCGTCGCCGTATTTCAATTCCCTGGCGACGATGGCCAGCGCCGTAGCGTCTATCTCTTGCCGACGGCAGGAGTAGCAGGTGCGTAGCTGGCAGGTGCATTCCACGGTGGCGATCGTGGTGTTCATGGCGATCTCCTTTGTGCCCTACGTGGCGCAGGGCTAGCCGCTCAGCACCCGGACTGTGAGGGGTGGTGAGCGTTTCTGTTTCTCTTTGCCAGCGATCTAGGTTTCTCGGATCAGGTGTTTCGCCGGGCTTCGTTTTTGGGTTCCGCACCGTATCTGTGCCCGCATCCGCGTGGTTCACTTTCACTGGCTAGGTACCAGCACTCGCGTTCGGGATCTTTTCTCGGTGCCGCTTCCCTCAACTTCCGGCTACTCCATAATTCCTTATCGGAGTGGCTCGCTGCGCTATTCACTTATAGAAGAACTATAGGGAGAGAGCAAGGGGAATGCAATAGCCTTTGACCTGCTAATTCATAAGGCAATTCAATTCGAATTCGAATGGGGTCGGAATTGCTATCCAATTCCTGCACTAGTATGTCCGATTTTGATAGGAACTCGAAAGTAATTTACTCAGAGAGTTAGCGATCTTTAGAACATACAAAACGGACATGACTTAGTTAATTCATTCCTGGAATGTATTTTCTTGACCGAAAGTACTAGCCGCATAAGTAATTAATTCGGACATCTCGCAGTCGTGAAGCAAAAGTTTTATAAATATCGGACATTTCGAAAGATCGTTTAGACAAAACGGGCACTACAATTAGTTATTTGTCGAGAGGAATTCATTTGCAAAAGCCCTGGTTGACAGCCTCGCGCGGTTCCCTTAGGGTGGCT
>Ga0184612_10000557_pt1 | contig 17518 bp, 20 predicted proteins | sample PLM3_60_coex_FD_133163 | JGI IMG/M metagenome (GOLD analysis project Ga0184612, IMG submission 133163) | Groundwater sediment microbial communities from an aquifer in East River, Colorado, USA - PLM3_60_coex | ecosystem: Environmental > Terrestrial > Soil > Riparian zone | place: USA: East... | reverse complement strand
CGACGCGGTCAAGGAGCTGCTCGCCGAGAAGGGCTACGACCCTGCCCTCGGCGCGCGGCCGCTTCGCCGCACCATCCAGCAGATGGTCGAGGACCCGCTGTCCGAGAAGCTGCTGTACAAGGAGTTCCGGGCCGGCCAGACGGTGATCGTGGACGTCCGCGACGGCGAGATCACCTTCGAGGCGCCGGTCTCGCCCGACACCCCGCCGGTCGAGCTGGCCGGGTCCTCGGAGGCGTAGGGCGGTCGAAGGCGTAGGACGGCTCCCGCCGCCCTACTTCAAGACCGGTGGCCCAGCAACCTCGCGGTTGCTGGGCCTCTCGGTTTCCTGAAGTCGTCGCGGGGCGTTAGCCTTTCTCCCATGGCCGAGGGCGAGGTGTGCTGGGCCGTCGAGACGTCCAAGGACGGCGAGCGGTGGCGGTTCTTCGGCAAGGCCTGGAAGAAGCCCGGTGAGCCGGTCCTCCTGCACGGCGTGCCCCGGTTCGTCCGGTTCCGGCCGGTCGAGGAGGGGGAGTGGCGCGAGCCCCTCGACCGCACCGGCGATCACCCCATGACGTGGCTCAACATGGAGGAGGGCGTGCGGGAGGAGCTGTGGCCCGGCCAGGAGCACGTCGGCCTGCCGGTGCTCCTGCCCGGGGGCGAGGAGGGCCGCCTGGTCTCCTTCAAGCACTTCGACGACGGCAACCGGTGGGACTGGGTCGTCGAGTTCCGGGGGATGCGCCAGCCCCATCCGTAGCGTGTCAGACCCCCTTGCTAGCGTCCCGGCGTGGGCAAGGCGCGGACGCTCCTGTCGTGCTCGGCGTGCGGCCAGCAGGTGGGCCAGTGGGTCGGTCGCTGTCCCGGCTGCGGCGCGTGGGGGACAGTGGAGCAACGGAGCCCCGGCGCCGCCTCCGGACCGGTCACCCTCCAGACGCTTCAGCACGGGGCGGGGGGCGAGGCCAGGGCGTCCACCGGGATCCCCGGCATCGACCGGGTCCTGGGCGGTGGTCTGGTTCCCGCGACCGTGGCCCTGCTGGCCGGCGAGCCCGGCATCGGCAAGTCGACCCTTCTCCTCCAGTTGGTGGCGAACCTGTTGGCTGCCGGGCTCCCCTGCCTCCTGGCCTCGGGCGAGGAGTCCCGAGACCAGGTGGCGTTACGGGCCCGGCGCCTGGGGGTCCCGGGCGACCGGGTGGCGTTCGTCTCCGGCCGGGAGCTGGGGCCTCTCGTTGATGCCGCCAGGGCGAAGCGTCCGTTCTTGCTCGCCGTCGATTCCATCCAGAGCCTCCGGGACTCCGCGGGAGGACAGGTGCCGGGCGGCCCCGCGCAGGTCCGCTGTTGCACGGACGCGCTGGTCGGGCTGGCCAAGGCGGAGCGGATCGCGGTCCTTCTGGCCGGTCATGTGACGAAGGACGGCGACGTCGCCGGGCCCCGGACGCTGGAGCATGCGGTGGACGTCGTCCTCACCTTCGACGGCGAGCCGCGCTCCGGGCTTCGGATGCTCTCCGGGGGGAAGAACCGGTTCGGGGCAGAGGGCGAGGTGGCGTGGTTCGAGATGGGGCCCGACGGGCTCCACGAGATCGACCCGGGGGGCCTGCTCCGCGCCGGCGAGGGGGAGCCCGGGTCGGCCACCGCGCTCCCACGCCTTGGGCGCCGGGCGCTCGCCGTGGAGGTCCAAGCGCTGGTGGTGCCGACCGACGGACCGGCCCGCCGCCAGGCCACGGGCCTGGAGCCGGGCCGCTTCCAGCTGGCCGCCGCGGCGCTGGATCGGGCGGCCAGGGTCCCACTCGCGAGGGCCGAGCTGTTCGGGGCGGCCTCCGGAGGCGTAAGGATCGACGATCCCGCCTGCGACCTGGCGGTGGCGGCCTCGCTGGCCTCGGCCGCGTCCGGTATCCCGCCGCCTCCCGGGAGCGCGTTCGTCGGGGAGATCGGGCTCACCGGGCGGGTCCACCCGGGGACCGCGATGGCCGGCCGACTGGCCGCGGCCCGGGCGGCCGGCCTCACCACGGTGTTCTGTGCGGGAGAGCCCGGTCCCATGCCCGATGGTGTGCGGGCGATTCGGGTTGGGCATGTAGCAGATGCCCTGGAATGGGCCGTCTTTGGCGCTGGCTCACGGGCCAAGAAGGACCGGGTTGCCTAGGCCTTCCGAACAGGCAAAACGCCGCGAATTGGGCCTCTGACCAGGGATTTCATTTGCGGGGGAGGAGCCTCGCGTGCTATCTTGGATGTCCGCGACGGTCCAGCTTCCGACTCGAGGGGGTTTCGTGTTCCGCAAAGGCGACACGGTTGTGCACCCGGAGCATGGCGCGGCGGTCATCGAGGAGCTTCGGGAACGGGAGATCCTGGGTGAGAAGCGCAAGTACTTCGTCCTCCGCGTGGCGTACGGCGATCTGACCCTGATGGTCCCGGTGGACAGCACCGAGGAGGTCGGCCTGCGCCAGGTGGTATCCAAGAGCGAGGTCAAGAAGGTCCTGGACGTCCTTCGGCAGGACGAGTCGAAGATGGCGGCCAACTGGAGCCGCCGCTTCAAGAACAACATCGAGAAGCTGCGGTCCGGCGACATCTACCAGGTCGCCGAGGTCGTCCGGAACCTCTCCATCCGCGAGCGCGAGCGTGGCCTGTCGGCCGGCGAGAAGCGCATGATCACCAAGGCCCGGCAGATCCTCATCTCCGAGCTGGCCTATGCCACCGTCGGCACGGAGGAGAAGGCCGAGGCCATGATCGACAAGGTGCTCGAGGAGTCGCACCGCTCCCGGGTCCTCGTCGCCGAGGCCTAACCCTCCCCTCACTCCTGGCAGTACCTGGCCGCGATGGCGGTCCATACTTGCGCAGCCCCGGATGGGGGGTCACCGTAGGCGGGTGAGCGGATCGACCGAGGAACGCCCGGCCGTCCGGAGGGGACGGCTCGTCGAGTTCGTCCGGCTCATCTTCGTGCTGTTGTTCGCGGCCGGCGGGTACACCATCGCCACCCAGCTGAACAACCCCAGCACCACTCGGACCCTGCTCGGCGTGGTCCTGGGGACCGGGACGGGGTTCGTGCTCGGGGGTGCCTTCGGGCGGCAGACCGCGGCCGCCGTGGGCGAGATGGAACGCGAGTTCAGCCGCGTCCCGGCGCCGGAGCTCGTGGCGGGGACTGCCGGCCTGCTGATCGGCCTGGGAGTGGCGGCCCTCGCGAGCGTCCCGCTCTTCCGCCTCCCTGCTCTCGCCGCGTGGACCACCGCGGCCTTCGTCTACGTCACGCTGGCCTATCTCGGGTACCGCGTCGGGCGGTCCAAGCAGCGCGAGCTGTTCGGGCTGATCGGGTTGAAGCCACGCTCGGCTGGCACTGCGGGAGGGGAGATCGCGGTGGTGGACACGAGCGCGCTGATCGACGGCCGGGTGGTGGACCTGGCAAGGACGGGGTTCCTCACCGGCGACCTGCTCGTCCACAGCGCGGTCCTGCAGGAGCTCCAGCAGATCGCCGACTCCTCCGACCCCAAGCGACGGGCCCGGGGCCGGCGGGGCCTCGATGCCGTGACGGAGCTGCAGAGGGCGCCGACCGTCCAGGTCCACCTGGTGGAGGAGTCGGCGGTGGCGGACGTGGACGCCGCGCTCGTGCGCCTGGCGCGCGAGCGCGGCGCCTCCCTCCTCACCACCGACCACAACCTGGCCAAGGTGGCCGAGGCCATGTCGGTGGCGGTTCCCCGGATGAACGACCTGGCCGCGGCGTTCCGCGTGCCGGTCGGCCCGGGAGACGAGCTGACCGTGGAGCTGGTCAAGCAGGGGCGGGAGCACGGGCAGGCCGTCGGGTACATGGAAGACGGGACCATGGTGGTCGTGGAGAACGCTACGGACCGCATCGGCTCCGAGGTCCCGGTGGTGGCCCGAAACGTCATCACCACCGTGACCGGACGGATGGTCTTCGCCCAGCTCCAGGGGCCGGCAGGCTCGTGACGGCGGGGGCCGTCGCGATCGTCCTGGCCGCCGGGTCGGGCGACCGATTGGGGAGGGGCGAGCCCAAGGCCTTCCTCGAGGTCGCGGGAACGCCGATGGTCGTGCGTGCCACGGAGGCCGCCGCGGCCTGCCCCGCCGTAGGGTCACTCGTCGTGGCCGTACCGAGGGGCCACGAGCGGAGCGCCCGGACGATAGTGGCGCCGGGAAAGCCCGTGGTCGTCGTGTCCGGAGGCCGCTCGCGCCACGCGTCGGTCCGGGCCGCCCTCGCGGCGGTTCCCGATTCGGCCTCGTTCATCGTGTGCCACGACGCCGCGCGCCCGTTCGCCTCGCCCCAGCAGTTCGTCTTAGTGCTGGGGGCGCTCGAGGTGACGCCCGATGCGGCCGGTGCCGTCCCCGTCGTGCCGGTGTCGGATACCGTCAAGCGGGTGCGCGGCGGGTTCGTAGTCAGGACGGAGGGCTCTCGAGAGGAGCTGACCCTGGCCCAGACCCCGCAGGCCTTCCGGGCGTCAGCCCTCCGCGACGCCCATGCCCGCGCCGCGCAGGCGGGGCGGGAGTTCAGCGACGACGCGGCGGCCCTGGAGTGGGCGGGGTACCGGGTGGCGGCGGTCGCCGGGGACCCGGAGAACTTCAAGATCACGACGCCGCAGGACCTCGCGCTCGCGGAGCTCGTCGCGGCGGAGCGAGCGCGTGGCTGAGCGAGCGCGTGGCTGAGTACCGGGCGGGCCTGGGCTTCGACGTGCACCGAGCCGCCGTGGGCCGGGCGCTCTTCCTGGGGGGCGTGCGGTTCCCCGGGGAACCGGGGTTGCTCGGCCACTCCGATGGCGACGTGGTGTGCCACGCGGTCGCGGATGCGCTGCTCGGCGCTGCGGCGTTGGGAGACGTCGGCGAGCACTTTCCCGAGGCGGACCCGGCGGTGGCCGGGATCGCCGGCATGGACCTGCTGGCGCAGACGGTGGTCCTGGTGCGTGAGCGCGATCTCAGCCCCCACTCCGCGGACGTGACGGTCATCGCCGAACGCCCGGCGATCGCGCCGGTCCGGGAAGAGATGCGCCGAAACGTGGCGGCGACCCTCGGGATCGGCGTGGACCGGGTGTCGGTCAAGGCCACGAGGCCGGAGGGCCTGGGACTGTCGGGTGACGGGGTCGGATGCATCGCGCTGGCCGTATTGACCGCGGGGTGAGACCCCGGCGCGAGCGGGCGGAAGCCGGTGCCGCGCGTCGTGACGCGGTGGCCGGCCGCCGCGCGGCCCTGGAGGCAGTTCGGGCCGGCCGTGCGCGCGAGGTCCTGGTTGCCCGGGGGTCTCGGACCACGCCCGCCCTTTCGGACCTGCTCGATGCGGCGAAGGATGCGGGCGTCCCGGTGCGGGAGGCTTCGCGCCGCGAGCTCGACGCGTTCGCCAGGGACCACCACGGGGTCGTGGCGCTGGTCGAGGCCACGGCCGAGCTCGGCGAGCGGGATCTCGCCTCCTGGCCGTTCGGGGACGACGACGTGGTGGTGGTGCTCGACGGAATCACCGACCCCCAGAACCTCGGCGCCGCGGCGCGCGCGGCCGAGGCGGCCGGGGCGGCCATGCTCGTGACCAGGATCCGGCGGGCCGCGGCCGTGACCCCCGCCGCGGTACAGGCCTCGGCCGGGGCCCTGCTGCACCTGCCGCACGCTCGGGTGGCCAACCTCGCCCGGGCCATCGAGCGGTTGAAGGACGCAGGGTTGTCCGTTGTGGGACTGGACGAGAAGGCCGAGGCCACGGTGTACGACACGCCATGCCCGTCCGGCAGGGTGGCCGTGGTGGTGGGATCCGAGGGCGAGGGGCTCTCCCGCCTGACGCGCGAGGCGTGCGACTTGCTGGTCCGCCTGCCCATGCGGGGGCGCGTGGCCTCGCTCAACGCCGCGGCATCGCTGGCAGCCGTCCTGTACGCCTACGTCCTGCCGTCGCGGCGGAGCTGAGCGGTACACTCGGCCGCAGGCTGGCGTAGCTCAGGTGGCAGAGCAGCTGTCTTGTAACTAGCGAGGCCTAAACGGTGTGCTGGCCTGCGGAAATGCACGTCATGGACGAGCGGAACGGGCGTAGTTATCTGCTGTTGGGGCGGTGGAAATGGCCCGATGGCAGCTTCCCCCCTATAGTCAGACCACGCTAAGATGGCCAGGTCAAAGCACTCGGACAAGGAGCTCGAGGCCCTGCTGAGGGAGGCAGAGAAGCGGAATTGCCAGGTCATCGATCCCGGGAGAGGTAAGGGATTCAAGGTCCGATGCCCGTGCCCCGAAAAGCATTATGAGGTCATCCACCGAACACCCGGTAAGAGTTACGCGATGAGGAAGCGGAACGAGCTAGAAGGCTGGAGCTGCTGGTGAGATACGTCGTGCGCCTTGAGAGCAGGGTCATCAGGCCCTCGGGAGGGGCACTGCCTCCCGAGGCTCTTGAACTGCACCTGGACGACATCGCTGAGGCCCTGAGCCGAGCGGGCGCTCTTGATCCAGACGTGGGCGGAGTTCTAACACGCGGAGAGACTCACGTGGGCGTGGTGGTGGACGCGGATTCGCAGGCTGAGGCGTTTGAGCGTGGTGCCAGCCAGATCGCCGAGGCAATCCAGTCCTCGGGCGGCCACTTGCCGGAGCGTATCCGGTTCGTGGTTGAGCCAGATGATGAATTGGAGCCACTGGCCTTCGCCGTGAGTTAGCGGGGAGCGACTAATCCTCGGGCCCGACCGCGAGCTGCCTGAGGAATTCCTCAGCGGCCGCAAGGTGGGCTCGGCCGCGGTCGCCTCGGATACTGGCCCTCAGCTTCCCTAGGTGGCTCAGCCCTTGGTGCGCCAATTCATATGGATCAGTGTCGGCAGGAGGACGTTCCCGAGGCTGGACTGCCGCATACAACCTGTGCCGGCGCTGGCGTTCCCTCAGCGCCTCGGGAGTCTCGGAAGGCTGCTGCTGCTTCTTCCAGCGCCGCTGGCGCTCCTCGACAGCGTCACGCTCCCGGGCAAGGTATCGGTCGGTCGCGTCCTCACCACTGCATGGACCGCACCAGCCGGTTAACTCGTTCGTGACGTCGCGCAGGGCGCATCGCGGGCAGATGTCCTCGGCCATCACCGCCAGCGTGGACGGCTCGTAACGCGTTGCTCACCAGAACGTCACGCGCTTCCCGACCAATTCCTTGGCCCGGTCGAACGCCATGATCGCCGCCATGGCTAAGTCGATCCGCCGGAGGCTCTTCTTCGACTCCTTGGTGATCCGCACGCCCCGGGGGTCCTGCTTGATGACCGCGTGCGAGATGTGCCGGCCGAGCTCGGGATGGCCGTCGTGGGTCAAGGCCTTGTTGAGGACCGCCTCATAGAACGAGGCGGTGGCCGGTGCCAGCCGGCCTGGTTGCTGGGGGAACTCCAGCACCGGGAAGCCTTCGCCGGCGAGCACCTGGAGGCTCCTGGTCCACCTGAACGGGTCGGCGACGATGTTGACCACCTGGCGCTCCTTGCATGCGATGCGGATGGCCTCCTCCACGTCCAGGACGGGCACCGGATCCTGGGTGGTGGGCTGCCAGTAGTCGATGACCTCGATGTGGGGGACTTCCTCCACCGAGACGGCCACCAGGGCGGTGACGTCGCCCGTAGCCGAGCCGTCCAGGCCCAGGACCCACATGGTGTCGGAGCCGACACCCCTGTCGGGTCCGGCGCATGCCGCCCACAACTCCGGCGTGATCCAGAGCTCCTCGGCATCCACCCACTGATTCAGATGCCACCGGCGGAACTCGCTCTCCCGCATGCGCTGGACGGCGTCCTCCAGCCCGGTCCGGGGCAGGAAGGGATCGCGGCAGCGAAGGGCGGGGTTGGCCTTGAGCCAGGTCGCGGGCGACCGGTAGTCGGACGGGTCGCTGCGTTCCAGGCCCTGCCACCGGTACAGGAACCGGGGGTCCTCGGCGTCGACGCCGCGTCGGCATTCCTCGGCGAGCAGGGACTCATCGTCGTAGCCGGCCGTGGAGATGCTCAGCAGGAGCGTGTCCTCTCGCTTGGCCAGGCCCCCGACCATCGCCTCCCACAGCCTGCGGTCGTTCTGCGCCCAAAGTTCATCGAAGATGACGCAAGTTGGGCGCAAACCGTGCTGTAAACGGCCCTCCGCGGAGACCACCTGGAGCACGGAATCGGTCTCGGCGTCGAGGATGCGCTTGTAGCCGGGCTGGATCTTCAGGCGGTCCTCGAGCTCAGGGGCGCCCTGGGCCATCCTCCTGGCGGCCGTGTAGGCCTGCATGGCCTGGTCGCGGGAGGCCGCACAGATGATCACCTCGCCCTGGTGGGTGCTCCCGGGCCCGGCGAGCTTGTCCAGGGCGACTCCGGCCGAGATCTCGGTCTTCCCATTCCCCCGGGGGAGCCCCCACAGGGCCGAGGTGTACCGGCGGCGACCATCGTCGCCAAGCGAGAAAAGCTCCTCCAGGAAGTCGCGCTGGAAGGGGCGCAGGCCACCGGGAACCAGGCCGGAGATGAATCCCACGTCCTTGGCCCTCTCTGTGGCCCTACGGGCCTTCTGGGGGCCTGGAATGACACGCCTGTGATTCGCCCGCCCTTTTTTTCCCGCGGCACTAGCATCTTTCGGGGGGGTATGGTTCAAAACTTCGACGCTCATGCGATCACGATGTTGTCGTTCGTGGTTTGGATCGGACCTGATCCGATCGCGTCGGACTTCAGTCGGTTGCAGCGGTAACACAGCACCATCTTGTTCTCCCTCGCGTTGGTTCCACCCCTCGACAGTGGGACGACGTGGTCGATGGTGAGTGGGTTGGCTGCTGTGCCAGGGGAGCCACAGCTTGAGCACCAGGGCTGCTCCACCTTCATGCGGTGGGCCACCTTGCGGGCACGGCTGCCAGTGCGCTGGGTGTTGGACACGGCATGGGCGGGGCACCGGGGGGCACCCGTCACCACCTCGGCACAGCCGGGCTCAGCGCAGGAGCGGGGCAGGCTCATGGGGTAAGGAGACAGTGGGGGACCATCCTTCGACGGGCCCCCCTGGACAGGTCGCGGGACAATGCCAGCCTGGAGGCCGCGACCTTCCTCTGTCCCATGACTTCCCCCAGGCCTAGAGACGATACCTCGCCACCGCAAGCCGGGGAGTACGCAGGAGCTCCTCGGACCTCACGGCCATGATCCGGGCGTCGGCGTACGCCGGCCAATTGGTGACACTGATCTCCACGAGCCGGGCCCGGATCCTCTCGACCCTTGATCGAGTCGCGTTCCACCGATCCTCGATCGGAGTGAATCCAACCGATAAGCCGCCGACGGCGCCATCCTTGATGAGCTCCAGCACTTCGTCGCCCAAGGTGGTCTTACTCACGCGGAGTTCGGCATCTAGCCCCGTCGGCCCATCCGTCAGGCTCAAGGCCCGGCCGATCGGGAGAGACTCATGGTCGTGAACGGCCAAGAGAGGGATTTGGGTGGGATCCGCATCCACGAACGCACCGGGGCGGATCACCTCGGTGAAGGAGCGGACCCGGGCTTCGATGTTGTACGGGACGACTCGGCCGGACAGGATCCGCTCGGACTCCCGCAGCTCCAATGCGATGGGTGAGGTACGGATCTCCAAGGTCATGAGGCACCTCCTTCAACGGCTTGGAGTTGCGGCCGAACGGCCCCGGCGGGCATGGGCCCGAGATCCTCCAGGGCCCTGACTTCGTCAACGGTCATGAACCCGGACGCCAGTGCGATCGCATGCGCCTCGTAACGCGACTTCGTGTCGGCGCGCCTCAGGCCATCGAGGTTGAACTTCACCGTTTGCCCACGAGGAAGCAGCGTGCTGATTGCGCTCTCAAGCCTGATCGCCCATGGCAGGATGCTGTGCTGGGCGAAGTGCATGCCTTGGGACTCGACGTTCGTGTAGGTGAGTGAGTTGCCGGCCTCGCCCCCCACCATTTCCGGTGGAACGCCGAACGTGCGGGCGATCTCGCTGACCCCGAGCTTGCGGCTATCGACGAACTGGCTCTCGTTTGGATTGACGGACAGGCTCTGCCACTTCAGCTCACCCACGCCCCCACCACCGACGATCAGGGGCTGGCGTCTTCCTCGAGTCGCTCGGGACAGGAGCTCCCTGACCAGGTCGATGTTCGAGCTACGTATGCCCTCCCCGCTCAAGATTCCGGATGGTGTCGCTCCGTCCTGGAAGAAGGCGCGGCCGAAGCGCTGCACCGCGAGCGACAAGCCGAGGGTCTCGACGGCGAAAGCGATGGGGCTGAGTCCGACCGGTGACCCGGCGGGACGAAACGCAGCCACATGCCACACATCGCCGGCGTCCAGGAGGCGGCCCTTCCATCTGTAGGTGACCGAACCGTCCAGCTCGACGTTCACCGACATGTTGTCCGGGTTGACCGGCTCCACTTGCGACGGTACGAGGCGTGGACCGGAGCGGGCCGTGATAAGCCCGTAGCTGTTGCCTCGCAGCAGCAGAGACTGCATCACAGCCCACAACCACTCTTCGAGGGTCCACCCCGCCGCTGGGGAGGCCAACAGCGGCGGGACGGGGATCTCTTCGTCACCCCTGAACACATCGAGCGGGAGCGTGCTGATCGTGTTGGCCAGCAACGCGACGCAGGCCCACACGCTGGACAACCGCAGTGCGCTGTCCGGTGTGACCGGGGTCGTGTCCGCGAAGTTGCCCCTGTCGGTGAAGTCCGACGGCACGATGAAATCCGAGTCGCGGGTCTCGACCTTCTTCGAGAACAGGCCCATGGCCTACCTCTTCTTCTTGACTTCGACCAGGTTGCCGTGCCTGAGGAACGCCTCGACATCGGCGCGTTCCACTTCAAACAGGTCACCCTCGCGGTAGACGTGGTCGTCCGTGGCGTAGGTGACGTTGAACGGCACTTGCACCGTGACCTTGGCCATTACGTGGCCGCGATTCGGTATGCGCCCTGGCTGTTGCGGACGTGGAACAGGGCGTTGACTTCGACGCGGAGGTTCGTGGTGTTGGTGCTGAACCCGGTGTAAGGATCGGCGTCAAATCTCATCGAACCCATGTACAGAACGCCGAGCATGTCCGGGTCGAGCAGGTAGATGGGATCAGCGCCGCCCCCGATCCGCTCCACGACCGTGCAGCCGTACAACGGCGATGCGGAGCCGGTGTCTCGCGTTGGAAAAATGTAACCGCCTGCGTCGGCGAGCAGATCGAGCGTCGTCGCATCTGTGGGCGACATGACCAATAGCGTCGGATTGGCCCCGCCGGCGCGGTGGAGACCGATCTGCGTCCTCACTTTGTCGATCAGCGTCGTGCCCGTCGTCGAGAACAACGGAGCGGAGGCGACGATCTGCGCGAGAACGTGTGTGTCGATAGCCTTCCCGATCTGGAACGCGCCCTCTGAGTTCATAAAATCCGTGAAGGCGGGAATGGACTCCAGGATTTGGTTAGGAATCGTCGGCAACACCACGGCGAACTGCTGGAGGTCCTCAACGACCGCCGCCGTCGTTGTGTCAACCGTTGCCTTCGCGGTGACTGCATTCAACGTTCTGGCCACCGTGCCAGTCAGTGTTCGGACGCTCTGTTTCCAGTCCAACACCGTTGTGTTCTGCCCGGTCGATGTCGTGTTCAACCTTGGAAACAGGAACCGCTGGTCCTGCCCGAGCGGGACCAGGACGCCGGGGAGCCTTGCCCAGCTGTTCACCGCTGCCACGGTCTGGGCTCGAGTCTCGACGATCTCGTCGGCCGGGATGGTGACCGACGGCTGGGTCTTGAGGTTCCAACCGCGCGCCAGGATCTCGGAGCCCAACGTTCTGGTCTGGACTTCCGGCGTCCTGGTGGCTGCGGCCCTAACTTCGGCGACCTGCGCTTCGAGCTGCTGCTCGATGGCGTCGTCGGCTTCGCGGGATTCGAGGATGCGCGCCTGATAGTCGGCGGACTCCTCGGTGGTGATGTCGCGCTCTTCTTCCTGGGCGCGAACCAGGATTGCGTCTGCGGCGCTGCGCGCTTCTTCGCGCTTCTTCCGCAACTGGTCCAACTGCGACATAGAAATGCCTCCTCACCGAGGAGGCGATCTCGTAGTTGCAAGTGTCAGTTGGAGGTCACGGCAATGGGGTGCACACCACAGGGGTCCCAGGCAAGGGTCGCCTCCCCGGAATCGCCGGGACCCCCGTGGTGCACGTCTCTACAGGTAGCCGCCGCGCTTCGGCTTGGTCTGGCCGTTCGTCCGAAGCTCCGGCTGATCCCGCAGCACAAGCTCGATGCCCATGACCTCCCGGGCGACGCGGCTGTGCATGGCAGCCGCTATGTACGGCTCGATCAGCGGGTTGGTCGGATCATCCTTCTCCATGCCCTTCACCACGGTGAGCTGCCAGGCCTCGACCTCGCCGGCCGTGGCCAACGCAGCCTGGAGCTTCTCGACGGACAGTGCCTTGAGACTGTCTATCGCTACGGTGCTGGTCAGGGCCGTGGCCTCGACCCGTGGGAACGGCTTGAGCTTGCGTTTGCGTCTCATTTCTTCTCCTTCCTCGAACAATTCACGCCGTGGCCGAACACCCACAAGCTGCCGCATTCCGGGCAGCCATCCGAACCGCCCCGGCCATTCGAGTCCTCGACTAGGGACGGACTTTCCACCGGCTGGACGATGCGGCCCAGCGCGGAAAACACCTCGGTGAATCGCTGCTCGTTCGGCCCGAGGTAGAACAGCACCGCTGGAAATGTCGAGCCGGCGGGCGGCGTGTCTCGGTAGGCTGCCAGCCCGTCGATAAAGGCCACGCGCCCGCGTATCTCACAGCGGGGGAACCCGCCGAGAAAGCCGAACCATTGGGTATCGGACCGATTCGGGACGAGGGCGATCGCCTCAGTGACGTTCCCCCAGCGGTACTCGTCGGTCAGCTTGCGAGCCCACTCGGCAATAGCCCGCCCGTAGGGTGGGTTCATGTACACCCGGCCGTGCCAGGGATGGGCCAGGCCGTCGTCGGCCTTGCGGTAGTGGAGCTTGGCCGGAACAGTAGGCTCGCCGGGACTGGCGCAGGGGTCGAGGTCGATTTCACCCAGGACGGCCAGGACTCGGTCGACGATCTCCGGGGGCGTGTACCACTCGTCAGAAGTGCTGGACAGCAGGGGCTTGAGGTGGCCCCCCCCAAGCGTTGGCATGTTGGCCCCTATGGAGTCCGGCGGGTCCGTTTCCGCAGGTAGATCCATAGGGGCCAAGGGGCCAAGGTGAGGTTGGCCCCTATGCGTGGCATCTATGGGGATGCCGTCTCGTGGCCCCCAGTACCACACGCCGGCACGGCCGAAACCGTCTCGCCACGTCGGGATACGGAGGCGCTTACGGGCGCGCTTGACCGTTCTCTCCGCATGCCCTTGCGCCTTGGCGTCCCGCAAGACGTCGCCGGCAGGGCGGGCCGTTTCGAGCAGACCAAGCTCCCGGAGGAAGTCCTGCGCGTCCTCCGTCGCCCCCCGTTCCTCGGGGTCCCGGCTGATGAGGAGTTCCCGGATGTCCACCTCTGGAGCCTCCCCGAGCCACTCCACTCGGGACGTCGAAATACCGCCGTCCAGGAGCACCCCGGTGAGCTGATAGGCGAGCGGTGGGGGCATCTCCGCGAGGTTGGACTTCACCACCGCGAGGATCCGCCGGCTCTCGTCCTGGGGGTCGTCGGCCGCCAGGAGGACGCTACGAGCCGCACCGGTGAACCCGATGCTCCCGGAGATCCGCATCAAGGGCTCGCTTCCCACGCCCTTGTTCGTGTGGATCACCACCACCACGGCCGCCCGGGTTTCCTCCGCGAGATCGGCCAGGGGGGCGAGAACCCTGCGAACGTGATGGTCCCTGTGGGTGTTGACGGAGTCCCCGATGAACGCCACCAACGGATCCAGGATCAGCAGGGCGGCCTCGAACTCCCGCACCAGCTCCTTCAGCCGCCCGACGTCATCCGGGAGCGTGATGGGGATGGTGACGATCCGCACCAGGTCCAGGTCCGCGCCGGCGGCCTCCAGCCTGGGGCGCACCACGGCCGCCAGGTGGTCCTCCGCGGTGACCACCAGGACCGCCTGGCCCTCCCGGGAGACCCGGGCCGCGAGGTCGTACAGGATGGTGGACTTCCCCACCCCCGGAAATCCCCCGAGCACGGTGGGCATCGCCCGGGGCACCAGCTTCGGCCAGAGCCATTCCACGACCTCGGGGCGGACATCAGCGGCCCGCACGGTGGACGATGCCTGCCCGTCCATCTCGACCTCGCCCGGCGAGGCCGCCTTCCAGGTCGCGAACTCGGCGTCCGTCATGGGGTCGAAGGCCATCAGAGTTGCACCCCTTGGAGGATGTCGAGCTTGCGGATCTCCCGGGCGAGCGTGTCCATGTACTGCCAGTGGGGGTAAGGGACCTCTCGGCCCACGTGACACCAGCAGAACTCGCCGGCACAGGTCCTCGTCGTGGTGAGTGGGCGGTCCAACCTCATGCCGAAGGACGCCGCGTCATGGCCTTCGGTGTAAGATGAGGGCGTCGGTAGCGTCGTTTGGTTCTTCGGCCGCCCCTCACCCGGGCGGCCTTCGTTTGGGGGGCTCACGCCGGCCCCGCCTTTCGAGCCCGGCGAGCCTTGGCGGAGCGAAGCGCCAGCTTGGCCATGTACGACCGAAGCGCGTGCTCAGCGCGACGTGCTCGTTCAGATTCCGAGAGAACGCGATCGGGGTCGACCTCGTCCTCGAACCGCGCCATGAAGGCGTCCCGGGCAGGCTGCGAGACCGCCTTGGAATCGTGATGCGAGTGCATCGCGTGCGCTCCGGCACGACCGCGGAGCGTCTTGAGGGAATCCGCCAACGAGTCCTCCTCGGCGTGGTCCCGATGGTGGAGGACTCGCTATTCCGTCGCGCTTTCGTGGGGGTCGACGGGCCCCTGAATTACAGGCCTGTCATTATGCGGTAAGCTTCGGGCCGTGTCAAACGCTGTGGTGGTCGAGGTCACGAAGCGGGTGCGATGCGCGAGCTGCCGGAACCGTCTCGGCATCTACCGAGCAACCTTCACTCCCGACGGCGTGATCTTGGAATCGGTACGCCGACTCCCACCCGGCGTCAAGGTGAAACTTGACGCCCGGCTCAACTGGGAGCGCAACGTCTCCTCCCTCGCTCTTTTCGAGAGCCGCTACGCCTGGCGCTGCGGCTGCGGAGCAATGCCTCGGAGGCGAGCGACCACGCTGGCGCAAGAGTGGAGTAGGACCGACGGAGTCGAGTACGTCTAGAGCCGGTCGCCGGGCCCCATCCGACGGTGGGCCGCCATCGCCCGCTCATCGGCTGCGCTCGCCGCGTACCGGTTGACCATCTGACGGGTCCGCCACCCCGTCAGCCTCATCAGGTCCCCTTCGTTCCCGCCTTCGCTCAACCAGCGATGGGCGAACGCGTGGCGGAACATGTGGGGCGTGACCTTCCGGCTGATGCCGGCATCCTCGCCTCGGCGCTCGAGCAACTGGCGGATCCCGCTGTCGGTCAGGCGACCCTTCGTCCCCAGCCAGAGCCAGGGCTCGACGGCCTGCGGATGGGTGGTGCGGGCCCGGACGTACCGATCCAGCGCCCGAACGGACTTCACCCCGAGCGGAAGCGTCCGGACTCGCCGGCCCTTCCCCACGACGGTGACGGTTCCGGCGTCCAGGTCCACGTCCTCCATCGTGAGGTTCGCGATCTCGGACACCCGCGCCCCGGTGTCGATCAGCACCCGGAGCAGCGCGATGTCCCGGCGCTGTTCGAACGTGCTCCCCTCGGATGCCTTGAGGAGTGAACGGAGCTCGTCGTCGGTGAGTACCGGCGGGGGAGCTTCGGGGACCTTCGGCGGCGTCATGCGGGCCATGGGGCTCTCAGTGATCTCGCCGTCCTCCGTGAGGAACCGGAAGAACTGCCGGAGCCCCTGGTAGCGGTTCAGAGCGGTCGCCGCGGTCCACCGCCCGAGGATGTCCTCGATGTATGCCTCGAGGTGCTCGCGGCGGATCGCGGAGACCTGGCGTGGCATCCCGCGCCCAGCCAGGAACCGGGTGAGGCCCTCGACAGCCTCAGCGTATGTGCGGATCGTCTTCGGGCTTCGGTTCGCGGCACGCAGGTACCTGGTGAACGAGGAGGCCATGACCTCGATGTCCCCTACACTGGCAGCGATGCCTACGGACGCGTCCATCGGGCTCCTGTCGGCGGATTATCAGCTGTGAGATTATCCGCTGTCGGAGCGGTATGCGTCAACGCGAAGGGACGTTTCCGCAGGTAGAACGCTGGCGTAGCTCAGGTGGCAGAGCAGCTGTCTTGTAAACAGCAGGTCGTCGGTTCGAATCCGACCGCCAGCTCCAGCCGAACCGATCCTTTCCGGGTAAAGCTCCGGCCGCCGGGGAGCCGATGACCTGACCATGCGGAACCGGCTGGCGCTCGGCTGCCTGATGGCCACGCTCGGCTTGCCTGCGACGGCCGGCGCGCAGGTCGCGGCCCTCGATCCGGTCCCCGACACCAGTTGCACGGTCTTCCCCTCCGACAACATCTGGAACACCCGCGTGGACGCGCTGCCCGTGCATGCGAGGAGCGCCGTGTGGCTGGCCTCGATGCAGGCGGGCTCGACGAACCTCCACCCGGACTTCGGGCCGCCGAGCTACGGGTTGCCGTACGACGTCGTGTCGAACCGCCATCGGACGGTGCGGATCAGGTTCCAGTACGCGAGCGAGAGCGACCGGGTCCGCTACCCGTTCGGGCCGAGGACCCCGATCGAAAACGGGTCGGACCGCCACGCCCTCATCGTGAACAGGAGCACCTGCACGCTGTACGAGCTGTTCGATGCCGATTGGAACCACGGGAACCCCACCGCGGGAAGCGGGGCGGTCTTCGACCTGTCGTCCAACGCGCTTCGGCCCGACGGATGGACGTCGGCCGATGCGGCGGGCCTCCCCATCATGCCGGGCCTGGTCCGGTTCGACGAGGTCAAGGCGGGAGCGATCGGGCACGCCATCCGGTTCACCGCGCAGTGCACGCGGAACCGGCACTTGTGGCCGGCTCGGCACGATGCGGGAACGTCCGACCGAAGGTGTCCGCCCATGGGTGCCCGGTTCCGCCTGAAGGCCGGCTTCGACCTGTCCGGGTTCAGCCCCAAGGCCCGGGTCGTCCTCCGGGCCATGAAGCGGTATGGGCTGATCCTGGCCGACAACGGTTCGGACTGGTACTTCCAGGGGACCCGCGACCGGCGGTGGCGGAACGCCCTGCTCGACCAGCTGAAGGCCGTTCCGGCGTCCGCGTTCGAAGCCGTGGACGCGTCGTCCTGCATGGTCGACGCGGACAGCGCCCAGGCAAGCTGCCCGTAGGGCGAGCGGTCCGCGCCCCGCCCGCCGGTACGATGTCCTCGTGAGCGTGACGGATCAGGCCGCGACCGACGAGAGCCCCGTCGTCCACCAGGCCCTCGAGAAGGTCGAGGGAAGCGTCCCCCCGGAGCGGGTGGAAACGGTGCGGGAGTTCGCTCGCCGCTACACGCGCCGCCTGTCCCCGGAGGACCTCGCGGGGGTCACGGCCGACGCGCTGCTCGCCCAGGTGCTCGGGGCCTTCCGGCTGGCCGACGCCCGAGTGTCGCAGGAGGTCGCCGTCCGGGCCTTCAACCCCACGCTCGGCGAGGACGGCTACCAGACGCTCGGCTCGGTCGTGGAGACCAACTCGGAGGACGCGCCGTTCCTGTTCGACTCGG
>Ga0184612_10000556_pt1 | contig 17527 bp, 13 predicted proteins | sample PLM3_60_coex_FD_133163 | JGI IMG/M metagenome (GOLD analysis project Ga0184612, IMG submission 133163) | Groundwater sediment microbial communities from an aquifer in East River, Colorado, USA - PLM3_60_coex | ecosystem: Environmental > Terrestrial > Soil > Riparian zone | place: USA: East... | reverse complement strand
CGCAGCCTGGACCGTGCGCTGCCAGTCGGTGACCTCCTCGGGCCGCTCGTCCACGAGCAGCACGATCACGTGCGTCTCGGGGCTGGAGGTCAGGATCCCGTTCGCGATGTTCTTGAGCACCGTGGTCTTGCCGGCCTTGGGTGGCGAGACCACCATCCCACGCTGGCCCTTGCCGATCGGCGCGACCATGTCGATGATCCGCCCGGTCACGTCGTTCGGCGCCGTCTCCAGGTGGAACCGCAGGTGCGGGAACAGCGGCGTGAGCTTCTCGAAGACCGGCCGCTGCTTGGCCGTCTCGGGGTCGACGTCGTTCACCGTGTCGATCTGGAGCAGCGCGAAGTACTTCTCGCTGTCCTTGGGCGAGCGGACCTTCCCCGTGACCACGTCGCCCTTGCGGAGCATGAACCGGCGTACTTGCGACAGGGACACGTAGATGTCCTCGGGCCCCGGCAGGTAGCCGGACGTCCGAAGGAACCCGTAGCCCTCCGGCAGGATGTCCAGCAGGCCGGTGGCCGTGGGGGCGGTGGCGATCTCCTCCTCCCGAGTCTCCACCTCGCGCTGGCGGCGATCCTCGCGGAAACGGCGCCGCTCCTCGCGAGACAGCCGTCGCCGCCCGCCGTCGGGTCCGGGCCTTCCCTCCGACCCAGGCCTTCCCTCGGGTCCGGGCCTACCCTCGGGCCCAGGCCTTCCCTCGGGCCGACCGCTGGGCTCGCGAACCTCGCGGGGCTCCGTGCGGGTCGGGGCCGTGGTGGACTCGCCGTTGTCGGATGCCTGGGTCTGCTCGGGCGCCGGGGCCTCGGCCTCCGCGGGCCGCGGCGGGGACGGGTCCGTCACCGCCGCGGCATGCCCGTCCTGGGCCGCGGCGAGGATCGCGTCGACCAGCTCCGCCTTCTTCAGCTTCTGATGTCCATCGATGCCCAGGCTGGCCGCGATCGTGTGCAGCTCCGACGCGACCTTGCCCTCGAGGACGCTCTTCTCCATCGTTTCAGGTGCCAACTAGGCTCCTCCCTTCAATCCCCGCTGCAGGGCCTGCCAGTCCTGGGTGAACTTCTGCAAGCCCACATCGGTCAGCGGATGCTTCACCAGCTTGACGAACACGTCGTACGGCATGGTTGCGATGTCCGCCCCGGCGATGGCCGACTCCACCACGTGCATGGGGTGGCGGAGGGACGCCGCAAGGACGTTCGTATCGTAGCCCTGGATGTCATAGATCTCGCAGATCTGACGGAGCGCGTACATCCCGTCGGAGGCCACGTCGTCGATCCGTCCTAGGAACGGCGAGACGATGTAGGCGCCGATCTCGGCGGCCAGGATGGCCTGGGCCGGGGAGAACACCAAGGTCACGTTGACCCGGATGCCGTCGGCGACCAGGCGCTTGCCCGCCTCCAAGCCGTCGGGGGTCATGGGGACCTTCACGACGGCATTGGGGCCCATCTGGGCCAGGTGCAGCCCCTGCTTGTACATCGGGTCGGCCTCGGGCTCGGTTGTCTCGAGGGACACGTCCCCCTCCACCTCGGCCAGGATCTCCTTCCACAGGGCCTCGGGGTCCTCGTTCTCCTTGCTCACGAGCGTGGGGTTGGTCGTGATGCCGGACAGCACACCCCACCGGTTGATCTCGCGGATCTCTTCGAGGTTCGCTGTGTCAAGGAACAGCCTCATGTGCTCCTTCCTTCCTTTCCGAAGGCCTGGCGAACGCGCTCCCCGTCACCCCGGCCGGACCCGGCGAAGCGCTCCGTCACCTTCTCCATGACCAGGTCGATGACGGCCGCCAGGGCCTGGTCGAAGTTGTAGTTGGGGATGACCGGCACGCCGTGCGACAGCGCCTGGCTCTTGATGTAGCGCTGGACCCGGCGGATCTTGTCGAACCCATCCATGTACTTGGTCGCCGGCCGCCCCGCATGGTCCGCCGACCGCGCCAAGAAGTGGTTGCGGTGCACGGCCTCGTCCTCCACCGTCACGATGACCGGCACGGCCATGACCCGGCCCGCCCGCGAGTCGAGATCCAGGAACCCTGGCACCACGTGGGCCCCCTCGATGATCATGCTCATGCCCTCCACGGCCGCCCGCTCGAGCAGGGCGTCGACGCCGACCGCCACCGCCGACACCTGCTCCCGGAACCCCACCACCACCGCGTCCTTGGTCGGCGGCTCCCGGAGGGCGTCGCCGGCCTCGAACGACGACATGTACAGGGCCGGCATCAGCTCCCTGGAGAACACCCCCCGCATGACCTCACGCACGGCGTCGGTGGCCACCACCCGGACGATGCCCAGGCGCGTCGCGAGCTGGGTGGCGATGGTGGACTTCCCCACCCCCGTCGCCCCCCCGATCAGCACGATCAGCGGGATGTCGAGGGCGTCGACCTCTCGCCACCGAAGGTAGTTCTTCGCGTAGCGCTCGCCGGCCAGGTCCTCGATCACCGAGACGGCCAGCTGGTCGAGCTCCTCGGAAGTGACCGAGGGGGAGCCGAGCTCGCGGAGGCGATCCTCGATCGCCTCCGCGACCTGGTAGGACCGCCACGGCGACAGGCCGGTCACCATGACCTGGGAGGCCATCAATCCCTTGGAGTAGGGGAGGCCGGCTTCCTTGTCCGAGATGAGGATGTGCTGGTTCTTGATGTCCTTCGTCATCGCGCCTCTCGCCGCTTCACCGCGAGATCCAACGTCTCCGCGAGCAGGGTGGGGAGGTCGGTTCCGCCGTCGATGGCCACGGGCCGGTTGTCCACGAAGACCACCGCGGCCCCTCGCGCCATGGCCCGTTCGCAGGCCACGTCCACGGCCGCTGCCTTCAGCTCCGTGAGGAGCACCTCGTACGCCTCTGCCTTCTCCAGGTCCTCCATCAACCCCGACCGGTCGGCCAGGCGGGCGCTCCAACCGACCATCGTGCATCCGAAGCCCGCCTCCAGCGAAGCCACCTGCTTCGCCGCGACTGCCTGGGGTGCGGTGGTGGTGAAGAACGCCCCCTTGCCTCGCACATCGCCCAGCGGGACCGGTTCGAAGTCCGTCACGACGAGCCGGGCATCACCGCGGAATCGCTGGACGTGGGATGTCAGGGCGAGGAGATTCTCGGGCCCTACGATCGGGCTCCCCATCATTGTAAGCACCACAAGGTCCGATAGCAACAGTCGATAGGGGCCCAGGTACCCGCCCAGGTACTCGGGCGGCGCCGAGGCCGGGACGGCCAGGATCCCGGCGTCCCAGGGGATGGGGGGGACGGCCGAGCCACTCCCCTCCAGGACCACCAGGCCCGCCCCAAGCTCGACCGCGAGCTCGGCCGCCTCCCGCACGTTCGAGACGAACGGGGCCCCGGCCAGGCCCCCGCCCGCCCGCCGGGCCCCGATCGTGGTCACGCCCGAGGTGACCGCATCCTCGAGGTAGTCGGAGGCGGCGTGCTCGCCCCTTCGGACCAGGTCGAGCAGGGCGTCCAGGGTCACGGTCCCGGCCCGGGCCACCCGGGGCTCCGGCGGGCCCCCGCGGCCCATGGCCACCAGGATGGGGTTCAGCCCCATCGCCGCGGCCACCCGCGCGACCTCGCCGCCGATCGCCGTCTTCCCCGTCCGCTTCCCCGTCCCGATCACGGCGACCGTGGGGACCCCAAGCCGCGGGCCGGAGATGGGTGGGTCCAGACGGAAGTCCGGACCGAGGTAGGGGACGCCCCGGACCAGGGAGACGGCCGCGAGCTCCATCCGCTCCCGGTACCCCACCACGGGCTCGTCGGAGAGGGCGAGCACCGCCTCCGGCCGTAACCGGGCGATGGCATCGGCCAGGGCCTTCGTGAGGTCGCTCCCCGCGGGCAGGGTCGGGAGGCCGAGGTCGGGAAGCGTTCCCGGGTCCACCTTCTCCGCGCCACCCAGGAACAGCGCGGCAACGACCTCGTGCCCCTTGCTCCGCGCCGCTTCGATCCCCCACCGGGTCACCGGCGGGTAGTGCTCGCCGTCCACGAGGACGAGGACCCTCACGACAGTCCCTTTCGAAGGTCGAGGCCCGGGCCCGGGCCTACTCCGTGTGTGCCGGGGCCTGCTGAACCGGCGGTTCGAACTCCCGGTAGAACTGCTCGCCGGAGGAGAGCGAGAAGTGGGCGATGGCGCTTCCGCCGCCGAAGGGGAACCTCCGGGTGATCTTGACCTCGTCGCCCTCGAACTCCAGCACGTTGTAGCAGGGCTTGGTGTACCCCCGGAGCCGCAGCGACGCGACCGTCCCGGCATTGGCGATGTACAGGTTCTCCAGGCGCCACACGTACGGCACGTGCTTGTGGCCGGACAGCACGATGTTCACGCCGGCGGCGATGAGCTCCTCGAGGAGGTCGCCCGCGTCCGTCACCGTGCTCCGCTCCCGGCCGGTGCCGGGGACGGGGATCAGGTGATGGTGGAGCACGAACACCTTGAGGTCGGCGGGCTGGGAGAACTGCTCCTTGATCCACGGGTAGCGCTCCCGGCCGATCTGGCCCTCGTTCAGGTCCGGCTCGCTCGAGTCGGCTCCCACCACCCGGACGCCCCCGACGTCGATGGACCAGTGGCGGGGGCCGATCAGCTCCTCGAAATGCAGGTACCCGACGTTTCGGGCGTCATGGTTGCCCGGCACCGTGAACAGGGGCGCCTTGAGCCGCTCGGCGTACGCCACCCAGTTCTTGTACTCCTGCCGGTAGCCCTCGTTCGTCAGGTCCCCGCTGCAGATGACGAGGTCGGGGCCGAGCTCGTTGATCTCCACGATGACCCGGTTCATCAGGTTCGGCACGAAGTACGGCGACCCGACGTGGGGGTCCGAGATGTGGGCGATCGTCACCACTACCCCAAGTGTAGCTTCGCCGAGGGCGCCGGCCTGCCGCCCCCGCTCCGGGTTTGGGTCCGGTGACGGCGTGGGACCATTCCCCGGACGTGAACGGCCTCGACCTCGTGATCGTGGTCCTCATCGCCCTCGCGGCGGCCACCGGCTTCCGGCGGGGCGCGCTGCTCCAGCTGTTCGCCTACGGCGGCCTGATCCTGGGGGTGCTGGCCGGTGCGGTGCTGGCGCCCGCCTTCGCCTCGCTCGCCCGGGGCGACGCCGCCCAAGCGGGGATCGCCCTCGCCGTGTTGCTCGGCATGGCCGGCATCGGCAACGCGCTCGGATGGGTGGCCGGGACGTGGGTCCGAGCCAGGGCCCACGGGCTTCCCGTCATCGGAACGGCCGACCGGGCGGGGGGCTCGGTGATCTCGGTGATCGGGCTCCTGCTCGTCACGTGGTTCCTGGCGCTGAACCTGGTGAACGGACCGTTCCCCACGGTCAGCAAGCAGATCCGAGAGTCGGCCATCGTCCGGAGCCTCGACACTGCGCTCCCCCCGCCGCCGTCCCTCCTGGCCGAGGTGCGGCAGTTCCTGAACCGGCACGGCTTCCCGGACGTCTTCGCGGGGCTGCCGCCCGCGCCCGTCGGCCCGGTCGACATGCCGAGCGAGGCGGAGGCTCGCCGGGCCTTCGAGGCGGCTGCGCCGAGCACCGTGCGGATCGTCCGCTCGGGCTGCGGCGAGGTGCTGTCGGGGAGCGGCTTCGTGGTGTCCGGCGACTACGTCGTGACGAACGCCCACGTGGTCGCCGGCGTGGACGCGCCGGAGGTCCAGCTGCAGGACGGAACCTCGCAGCCCGGGACGACGGTGCTCTTCGATCCCCGGACCGACCTCGCCGTCCTCCACGTCGAGGCGGCGCCGGGCCCACCCCTGCAGCTCCTTCCCACCGAGGTGACCCGGGGGACCGGCGGGGCCGCTCTCGGGTACCCGGGCGGCGGGGACCTGACCGGCGATCGGGCGGCGGTCCGCCGCCCGATCGACGCCGTGGGTCGCGACATCTACGGCACCCGCGAGGTCGAACGCCAGGTCTACGAGCTCCAGGCCAGGATCGAGCCGGGCGACTCAGGCGGGCCGTTCGTGCTGCCCGACGGGTCGGTGGCGGGCGTCGTGTTCGCGGCGTCCACCACCGACCCGTCGATCGGCTATGCCATCGCCTCGACCGACGTCATCCCCGCCGTGAACAGGGCGGCGGGACGCACCCGCCCCGTCACGACCGGCGGGTGCGTCCGCTAGACCCTCCTACTCCTCCATGACGACCCGGACGTCTCCCTCGCGGGAAAGCAGCGAGAACGACGTGATCTCCGCTTCCCGCCGGAACACGAGCGAGATGCGGCTCCCGCCCACCAGCAGGTTGCGCACCTCGACGGTGTTCAGCCACGTCGGCAGGTGGGGCTTGTTCACCGTGAGCAGGTTCTCGTGGGCGCGCGCGGAGATCCCCAGCATGGCCTGGAGCATCAGGAACGGGGAGCCCGCGGCCCACGCCTGGGGCGAGCAGGCCACGGGGTAGCTCACGGGGCGGTTCGGCGTTCGCCGAGTGAACCCGCAGAACAGCTCGGGCAGACGGAGGTAGTCCGCGTGCACCGCCGCGTCGAACAGTGCAGTGGCCACCCGGTTAGTGGACCGGATGAACCCGTACCGCTTCAGGCCCGCCGCGATGAGCGCGTTGTCGTGGGGCCAGACCGAGCCGTTGTGATAGCTCATGGGGTTGTAGGCCGCGGCGGCCTTGCTCAGCGTGCGGATCCCCCATCCGGAGAACATGTCCGGCGCGAGCAGCCGCTTGGCCAGCGCCGAGGCCTTCTCCTCGTCCACGATCCCGCAGTACAGGCCGTGCCCCGGGTTGCTCATCACGGTACGCACCTGCCGCTTGTCGGCGTCGAGGGCGGCGGCGAAATACTTCTCGTCGTCCATCCAAAACGCCTCGTTGTACCGGCGCTTCAGCTCGTGCGCCTCCCCCATCAGGAACTCAGCCCGGGGGTCGTCGCCCATGGCCCGGTACACATCGGCCATGCGCTCCTTGGCCAGGTACACGTAGCCCTGCACCTCCGACAGCGCGATCGGCGGCTCGGCCAGGTGGCCGTCGGCGTGGACGATCGAGTCGTGGGAGTCCTTCCATCCCTGGTTCCGCATGCCCCGGGGCGACCGGCACAGGTACTCCACGAACCCGTCGCCGTCCATGTCGCCGTACTCGTCGATCCACCGGAGCGCGGCCTCGGCCGCGGGCAGGAGCTTCTGGGCAAGGTCCAGGTCGCCGGTCCACCGGAAGTGCTGCGCGTACAGGATCAGGAACCACGGCGTGGCATCGACCGAGCCGAAGTACGGGGTGTGGGGGACGATGCCCGCCCTGGCCAGCTCGCCCTGGCGGACCTCGTGCAGGATCTTCCCAGGCTGCTCGTCCCGCCAGTCGTCCACCACCGTGCCCTGCCGGGCGGCCAGGAGCTCCAGCGCGTGCCGGGCCGGCTCGGGGTTCACCGAAAGGAGCTGGTGCGAGGAGATCAGCGCGTCGCGCCCGAAGATCGTGACGTACCAGGGGATCCCCGCGGCCAGGATGGCGGCTCCATTTGTCTTCGTGTAGAGGGCCCGAAGGTCCCGGAGGCTGCGGTTGAGGAGCTGATTGAACAGCTCGTTGTCGGTCAGGATCTGCGTGGAGTCCCGCTCCCACTCCTCGTAGGACCGCCGGAGCTCGTGGACGGCCACGTCGAAGTCGCGCTCCCTGGGCTGCTCGTCGTCCACGAGCGGCTCGACCGTCAGCCCGATGAGCTTGGTCTGATACGCGCCGAGGTGCATCCGAAACGTCGCCCGCACGACCCGGCCCTCCACCTCGAGGGCGTCGGGGTCCTGCGCGAACTCGACGACGGTGGTCCGGTGGGCCCCGTCCAGGCCGGTTGAGGTGAACTGGATCCGGTTGCCTTCGGCCGTAGGGCGATCAGGCAGTATGTGCTTCTCCCGGGCCATGCCCCGGACCTCGAAGATGTCGGCGAAGTCCGCCGCCATGGAGAACCCGACCTCAACGGCGATGGGATGGGGGTTGTAGTTCTTGATCCGCACCCGCTCGAAGAGCTTCCCGCTGATGGCCCGGATCCGCCGGATGTTCAGGGTCTGCTGGCCGACCGCCACGACGTCCCCGTCGTACAGGTCGGGGTTGGTGAGGTCCACGTAGGACATGTAGCCGCGCTCAGAGGAGGAGGACAGGAGCACGGGGTTCCGTCCTGAGACCTCCATGCGGAAGTGGGACAGGAACCGGGTGTCCTTGTGGTACAGGCCCAGGCCGTAGTCCCCGCTGTGGTCCAGGTTCCCCTCGAGGTCCGAATACAGGAAGGTCTCCCCTTCCTTGATCGCGAGGGTCTTGCTGGCGAGGTCGGTGACGAGGACGGGGACGGCGATCGTCTCCCGCCGGTCCTCGGCGAACTGCGGGTCCGCCTCGCGCTCGGGCTCAGCGTTCATCGGTGGGTCGGTGGATGGGTCGTTCACCCTGGATACGAACCCCGTCGGAGTCTAGGTTGGCGTATCTGCCCGTTTCAACGACATCGGTCACCCAATCACATCGGTCGATCGCGACCCGGACTGAGGCGGGGCGATACCACATGCACCTCCACACCGGTTGCGCGGGGCGGCACCCGGAGGATCCGCCACCCGGGCCCGACGTCGGGCACCGTCCGCCCCTCCTGCTCGAAGGCGAGCAGCGAAGGCCCCGCGCCCGAGACGCAGACCGCCAAGCCCTCGTCCCACAGCCGCTGGAAGACCGGTTCGACGGAAGGAAGGAGCGCCAGGCGAGCCCGTTGGTGCAGCCGATCCTGCAGGGCGTCCCGCAGCAGGTCGGGACGCTCGGTGATCGCCACGACGGCCAGTGCGGCCCGCCCGGCGTTGAAGGACGCGTCCCCCAGGGCGACCTGGCGCGGGAGCGCCTCGCGGGCGACCGACGTTGCCAGTCGCTCGTGGTCGGGGATCAGGACCGCCGGTCGAAGGTCCGGGGAGGGGTCCAGCCGAACGGCCCGATCGTCGAACGCGATGGTCAGGCCGCCGTGGACCGCCGCGGCCACGTTGTCCGGGTGACCCTCCAGGCGCGATGCCAGGGCGAGCGTGCGCCCGGGGTCCGATCCGCGTCCCAGGAGTGCGGCCGCGAGCTCGATCCCGGCTACGGCCGCCGCGGCCGAGGACCCCAGGCCCCGTTCCAGCGGGATCCGGTTGACCGACGACAGGGCGAACGGCGGGAGCTTCTCATCGAGGGCCCCCGCGGCCTCCCGCATGGCCCGGGAGACGGCGTCGGTGAAATCGGTGGGAAGCTCCTCGGCCCCCTCGCCCTCCCAGGCGACGCCGGGGTCGGCCTCGGTATCCACCGTGACCTCGTTGCACAGGTCGAGGGCGAGCGCCAGGCAGTCGAACCCGGGGCCCAGGTTGGCCGAGGTGGCCGGGACTCGGGCGATCAATCGCATCGCTTACAGGCCGAGCTCGGCGGCCACCGCCGCGGCGTCGACGGGGACCGTCGGAGGATGGCTGGCCCCGGTGATGGCCCATTCGGGGTCCTTGAGGCCGTGGCCGGTAAGCACGCACACCACCATCGCGCCCTTCGGCAGTCGCTCCTCGGCGAACAGGTGCAGCATACCGGCCACCGATGCCGCCGAGGCGAGCTCGGCGAACAGTCCCTCGTGCGCGAGGCGCTTGTACGCCCCGAGGATCTCGCGGTCGGTGACGGCCAGGATGGCGCCCTCCGATTCGCTCGCCGCGGCGACGGCCTTGTCCCACGACGCCGGGTTCCCGATACGGATGGCCGAGGCGATGGTGGACGGGTGCTCGACGGGGTGTCCCAGGACGATGGGGGCGGCCCCCTGGGCTTGGAACCCGAACAGCTGCGGCGGCTCGGCGATCGTCCCGTCGGCCAGGTATTCGCGGTACCCCATCCAGTGGCTGGAGATGTTGCCCGCGTTGCCCACCGGAACGCAGTGCAGGTCCGGGGCCCGGCCGAGCGCGTCGCAGATCTCGAAGGCGCAGGTCTTCTGGCCCTGGAGGCGGTAGGGGTTGAGCGAGTTCACCAGCGTGACCGGGTACTGGCCCGCCAGGGCCTGCGCGAGCTCGAGCGACTCGTCGAAGTTGCCGTCGATCTCCAGGACCCGCGCGCCGTGGATCAGGGTCTGGGCCATCTTGCCCAGGGCGATCTTGCCCTTCGGCACGAGCACCGCGCAGGTCAGGCCGGCCTTGGCCGCGTAGGCCGCGGCCGACGCGCTGGTGTTGCCGGTGGAGGCGCACACCACCGCCTTGGAGCCCTCCTCCAGCGCCTTAGAGATGGCGAGGGTCATGCCCCGGTCCTTGAACGAGCCCGTGGGGTTTGCCCCCTCGAACTTCAGGAACACCTCGCACCCGGTCTCGGCCGACAGCGACTCGGAGTGGACGAGCGGGGTGCCACCCTCGTCGAGCGTCACCACCGGCGTGGCGTCCGAGACCGGAAGGCGGTCGCGGTACCGCTCGATCACGCCGCGGGTCGAGGCCGAGGTCATTCCTCGGCCTCGACCCGAAGGATGCTCCGGACCTCCTCGACGGCCCGGATGTCACGGAGCTCCGTCACCGCCTGCTGGAACGAGCCCTCCCTGGCCCGGTGGGTGATGAACACGAGCTGGGCGTCGGCCCCGGTGCCCTCCTGCCACACGCTCTTGATGGAGACGTCGTTCCGGCCGAACACGCTGGCGATCTCGGCCAGGACGCCGGGACGGTCCTCCACCCGGAGCAGGATGTAGTACTGGCCCTCCATCTCCGACATGGGCCGGATGGTCCGCTCCAGGAAGCACGTGCACCCGACGCCGCGCGCGCCTGCGAGCAGGTTCCGGGCCACGGTCACCAGGTCGCCGACGACCGCGGTGGCGGTCGGCTCACCCCCGGCACCGCGGCCGTAGAACATCAGCTCCCCCACGTTCGGGCCTTCCACGAACACCCCGTTGAAGGCTTCGCGAACGGCGGCGAGCGGATGGCCCGACGGGATCATCGCGGGGTGGACCCGCGCGGCGATCCGCTCCTCGTGCAGCTCCGCGATGGCCAGGAGCTTCACGACGTAGCCGAGGCGCCGCGCGAACTCGATGTCCTCGCTCGTGACCGTGGCGATGCCCTCGCGGTAGACGTCGCCGGCCACGACCCGCGCGTTGAACGCGATCGAGGCCAGGATGGCGCACTTGGCCGCAGCGTCGTGCCCGTCCACGTCGGCCGTGGGATCGGCCTCCGCGTAGCCCAGGCGCTGGGCATCGCGCAGCGCGTCGGCGAACGACATGCCGTCCTCCGACATGCGGCTGAGGATGTAGTTGGTCGTCCCGTTCACGATCCCGATGACGCGGGTGAGGCGCTCGCCGGTGAGGGACTCCTTCAGTGGCCGGACCAGCGGGATCCCCCCGCCCACGGCGGCCTCGAAGTACAGGTCGAGGCCCTTGGCCTCGGAGGCGTCGAACAGCTCGCGCCCCCGCGTCGACAGCAGCTCCTTGTTCGCCGTCACCACCGGCTTGTCGCGGTCGAATGCGGCCAGGATCAGCGAGCCGGCGGGCTCGGACCCTCCCATCAGCTCGCAGACGATGTTCACGTCGGGGTCGTCGATCACGTCCATGGGATCCGCCGTGAACGCTGAGGGGTCGAGGGGCACGTCGCGCCGCTTCGTCGGGTCGCGCACCGCGACCCTCGACACCTCCAGGCGGCATCCCGCCCGCCTCCCGATGTCCTCGCGGTGCTCGTGGAGCAGCCGGACCACCGCGGACCCGACGGTGCCGCAGCCGAGCAGCCCGACCCGCAGCGTCCGATCGCTCACCCCGCCGGCTCTCCTCCCTCAGTCCCCGCGGCCGATCGCGGCCCCAGCCATACCGCCATCAGTATCTCGTCCTCGTAACCGTAGGACTTCTTGGAGTGGCGAACGAGCCTTCCCTCCTCCACGAACCCGAACCTTCGGTACAGGGTGATAGCCGCCTGGTTGTGCGGGTACACGGTCAGATCGACCCGCTCCACCCCAGCGTCCCTGGCCCACCGCATGCCTTCCTCCATGAGCGCTGTGCCCACGCCCCGGCCCCGCCATCCCGACGTCACGAACATGCCGATCGACGCGGTGTGCCGGGTGACCGGGTGCGCGTCGCGCTGGATGGAGATGGAGCCGATCACGCGACCGTCGGCCACCGCCACCAGGTGCGCGGCCTCCTCGGTGACCGACCGACGGAACTGGCGCCGGTACCGCCGGGCGGTCCGCGAGACCTCCTCGGTCCGGATGAACCGCCGCTCCGCCGCAACGCTTCGGAACGCCTCGAGGAACGACCGGGCGTCCCCGGTACGGGCCGGCCGGACGTCGAAGCCGTCGCCCGGCCGGGGCGCGCTCGGGAAGCTCGGGGCGCTCGCCTCCATGCGATCGAGGTCGGCGGGGTCCTCGCGACGGAGCCACACCCGGCTCTCGCCCTCGCGCACAGCCACCACGGCAGGCCGGCCGACGCGGTTGTAGTTGCCGGCCATCGAGTACGTGTAGGCGCCCGTCCCGGCGAACGCCACCAGGTCACCCGGCCGGACGTCCTGCGAGAGCTTCACGTCCCGGGCCAGCACGTCCCCCGACTCGCAGTGCCTGCCCACGACGTCGACCTCCACCGGCCCCGCGTCGCGCGGCTCCCCGGCCGCCGCGACCGTGTATCGCGCGCCGTAGAGCATGGGCCGGATGTTGTCGGCCATGCCGCCGTCCACCGCCACGAGGGTCCTGCCCTCCGGCGTCTCCTTCACCGTCCCCACGCGGTACAGCGTGACCATCGCGCTTCCGACCACCGATCGTCCCGGCTCCTCCAACGTGTGGGGGATCCGTAGGCCTCGGCGTTCCGCGCCGTCGCGGACCCGCGCAAGCAGCGCCGGCGCCAGCCGGTCGAGCTCGAGCGGACGCTCGTCGGTGTACGACACGCCGAACCCGCCGCCCACGTCCACCACGTCGGCCTCGAATCCGGTGTCCCGCTTCAGCCGCTCGAGAAGGTCGAGCACCACGTCGACCGCCGCCAGGTACGGCTCGGGCTCGAGCACCTGGGAGCCGATGTGCGCGTGGATCCCAGCCGGTCGCACGTTCGGGAGCTCCACGGCCCGGCGGACGGCGTCGGGAACCGCCGGGAGCGGGATGCCGAACTTCGTGCCGGCCGCACCGGTGCGGATGGCCTCGTGGGCGCCGGCCCCGACGCCGGGGATCACCCGGAGGAGGACGGGCTGGACGACGCCGGCCGCACGGGCGATGGGGTCGAGCCGTTCGAGCTCGGCCTGGTTGTCCACGTTCACCAGCCACACGCCGCTGGACACGGCCAGTCGGAGCTCGTCGTCGGACTTGTTGTTGCCGTGGAAGACGATCCGCTCGCCGGGGATCCCGGCAGAGAGGCACGCCTGGAGCTCACCGCTCGTGGCGACCAGCAGGTTCAGCCCCTCGTCGGCCACCAAGCGGATCATGGCCCGCGAGGTGAACGCTTTCACCGCGTACAGGGGATGCGGGAAGAGGCGGGCGAACGAGCGGCACCGCTCCCGGATGTGCTCCTCGTCGGCGACGAGCAACGGGGTCCCGTACCGAACGGCGAGGTCCTCCGCGAGGACGCCGCCGATCGACAGGCCCTGCGGGCCGAACCTGGCGTTGGCCGGCCACGGACCGCCGGCCGCGGCCTCCGGCTCAGGCATCGATCCGCTCCATCGACTCGGGGGCCGACACGCCGAGGAGGGCGAGCACGTTCCCGATGGCCTGCTTGGCCCCCGTCGACAACCACAGGCGGGCCTGCGTCAAGGGCTCGTCGTCGGTGATGACCCTGCACTCGGTGTAGAACCGGTGGAACCCCGCCGCGAGCTCCTGGGCGTAGTGCGCCAGCCGGTGCGGGCCTCGGAGCTCGGCCGCCCGCAGGACCAGGTCCGGCATCTCGGCGATCGTTCGCAGCAGGTCGAGCTCGGCCTCGGTCGACAGCAGCGACAGGTCGGTCTCCTCGATCGGCTTCAGGCTCACGCCTCGCTCCCCCGCGTTCCGCAGGATGCTGGCGATCCGGGCGTGGCCGTATTGCACGTAGAACACGGGGTTGTCTATGCTCCGGCGCTTCACGTCCTCGATGTCGAAGTTCATCGGCGAATCGTTCGAGTGCATGAGGAGGGTGAACCTCGCGGCATCGGTGCCCACCTCGTCGATGAGCTCGTCCAGCGTGATGTAGGTGCCGGCCCGCTTGCTCATCTTCACCGGCTGCCCTCCTCGCAGGAAGGACACGAACTGATAGATGACCATCTCGACGGCGGCGGGATCGAATCCCATGGCCTGGGCTGCCCCCTTCACCCGGACGACGTCACCGTGGTGGTCGGCCCCCCACACGTAGATCAGGTGGTCGAACCCCCGGGCGAACTTGTCGATGAGGTAGGCGCAGTCCGCAGCGAAGTACGTGTGCGTCCCGTTGCTCCGGATGAGCGGACGGTCCTTGTCGTCGCCGAACGCCATCGAGCGGAACCACACCGCCCCCTCCGACTCGTACACGTACCCTGCCTCGCGGAGCCGCCGGACGGCGGCGTCGATCTCCCCCGACTCCGCCAGCTGACGTTCGGAGATGTAGGAGTCGAACCGAACCCCGAACCGGTCCAGGGTGGCCCGGATGCCGTCGAGGACCCGCCGGGCTCCCTCGTCGCGGAGCCTGGCCATCCGCTCCTCGGGCGGAAGGTCCGCGAGCGCGTCCCCGTGCTCCTTCAGGATGTCCCGGGCGATGTCGGCGATGTACTCCCCGTGGTAGCCGTCCTCCGGCACCTCCGCCTCTCGCCCCAGGAGCTTCAGGTACCGGGCCTCCACCGAGGCGCCGAACCGGTCCATCTGCCCTCCGGTGTCGTTGAAGTAGTACTCGCGCTCGGCCCGCCACCCGGCCGCCTCGAGCAGCCGCGCGAGGGCGTCGCCGAGCGCCGCGTTGCGCGCGTGCCCGATGTGGAGCGGGCCGGTGGGGTTGGCCGAGACGAACTCGACCTGCACGGATCGCCCGTTCGGCTCCGCCCAGCCGTATCGGGGACCGAGGGCCACGGCGTCGCGGAGCACGTCGCGGAGCCAGTCCGCGCGGACGAAGAGGTTGACGAACCCCACGCCCGCGACCTCGGCCCGCTCGATCAGGTCGTCGTCCGGCAGGTGCGATCGGATGGCCTGGGCCACCTCGCGAGGGCTCTTGCCGACACGCCCGGCCAGCGCGAGGGCCACGTTCGTGGAGAAGTCGCCGAACTCCCTCTGCCGGGATGCGGCGATCTCGACCTCCGGGAGCTCGCCGGACAGGCCGAGCTCCTCCCGGGCCCCCTCCAGAGCCTGGCGGACGATGCGCGCGAGCCGTTCCTCGATCATCGGCGGTGAGGGTCCTCGATCATCGGCGGCGAGGCGGCCGCCTAGGCCTGCGCCGTCCTGCCGGCCAGCGCGCGACGGACGATCTCCACCAGGTGCGACGGATCGAAAGGCTTCGTGACGTACTGCTCCACGCCGAGAGCGTAGCCGCGGGTCCGGTCCTCGTCCTGGGCCCGCGCGGACAGGAAGATGCACGGGACGTCCTGCATGGCGGGCATCTCCTTCAGTCGCCGGCGGACCTCGAAACCGTCGATCCCGGGCATCATGACGTCGAGGATGACCAGGTCGGGGACGTGCTCGGCAACCAGCCGGGAGGCCTCCTCCCAACCCGGGGCCGAATCGACCTCGAAGCCCTCCAGCCGGAAGTTGATCTGGAGCAGCCGGATGATGACCGGATCGTCGTCGACGATCAGGATCCGCGGGTTGGCCTGGCCCTCCATGAGGGCAGGATAACGAAGGGTTTCCCCCACACCAGCACCTCTGCCGCCGGCACGGAAGGCGTTGCTAGACTCGGGGGCGAAAGGCCCTCGTAGCTCAGCGGATAGAGCGCCGGCCTCCGGAGCCGGGTGCGCAGGTTCGAGTCCTGCCGAGGGCACCCGTGGGGGAATCGGACGGACCACGCGCGTCATTCTCCAAGAGCGACCTGGATCCAGATCCGATCGCGCAGTTCCGCATGTGGCTCGACGACGCGCGCGACGCCGGGATCCGGCTCCCCGAAGCGATGGCCATGGCAACCGCAGATGCCGGCGGGCGTCCTTCCGTCCGCCACGTGCTGCTCCGGGGACTGGACGAGCGCGGATTCGTCTTCTACACGAACTACGAGAGCCGCAAGGGACGCGAGCTCGAAGGCAATCCCCGTGCCGGGTTGGCCTTCTACTGGCGCGAGCTGGACCGGCAGGTGTGCGTGACCGGGACGGTGCAGCGGATCAGCCGGGAGGAATCGGAGGCCTACTTCCGCACCCGGCCCCGCGAGGCGCGCCTGGGCGCGTGGGCGTCGCGCCAGAGCGAGGTCGCGCGCTCCCGCGAGGAGCTGGACGCCAGGTACCGCGAGATCGACGCCCGATACCCGAGCGAGGACGTGCCGCTGCCGCCGAACTGGGGCGGCTACCGGCTGGCGCCGGAGTCGGTCGAGTTCTGGAAGGGGCGGGAGCACCGCCTCCACGACCGGTTCCGGTACACGAGGCAACCCGACGGCAGCTGGGCGATCGAGCGCCTTTTCCCGTAGGTCACCGCACTCCGAAATCCTGGCACCGTGACGTGCGGTATCGTTCGCTCCCGTATGGCCGACGACCTTCGGGGAACCGTTGCCGGGCTGATGCCCAGCGTCCGGGCCGACTTGGAGCGCCTCGTTCGGATCCCGTCGATCGCGTTCCCCGGCTACGAACCACAACCGGTTCGGGACTCGGCCGAGGCGACCGCCGAGATCCTTATGGCCGCGGGGTTCTCGGGCGTGCGCCTCATCGAGCTCCCGACCGGTGAGCACCCCGCGGTCTACGGGGAGACCCCGGCCGTTCCCGGCGCGCCGACAGTCCTGCTGTACGCCCATCACGACGTCCAGCCCGAGGGTCCGGTGGACGAATGGGAGACGCCGCCGTTCGAGCCATCGGTACGGGACGGGCGCATGTACGGGCGCGGCACGTCCGACGACAAGTGCGGGATCGTGCTGCACGCGGGCGCGGTGAAGGCGTTCGACGGCGCGCCGCCCGTCACGGTGAAGGTGCTCGTCGAGGGGGAGGAGGAGGCAGGCACCGACAACCTGCCGTTCCTGATCGAGGGCCACCGTGACCTCCTTGCCGCGGACGTGGCGGTGGTGGCCGACTCCGGGAACTGGCGCCGTGGCATCCCCACCCTCACGACGACCCTGCGTGGCGTGGTCGACTGCCGGGTCGAGGTCCGGGTCCTCGACAAGGCCGTCCACAGCGGGGCGTACGGCGGTCCCATCCCCGATGCGCTCACCGCGCTGTGCCGGCTGCTCGCCACCCTTCACGACGACCGCGGCAACGTGGCCATCGCGGGGCTCGCTTCGGGGCAGTGGGACGGGGTCGAGTACCCCGAGGACGAGTTCCGCGACGAGGCGGGCGTCCTTCCCGGCGTGGCCTCCATCGGCGAGGGCTCGGTGGCCGAGCGACTGTGGACCCGGCCCGCCGTCTCGGTCCTGGGGATCGACGCGCCCCGCGTCCGCGAGGCCTCGAACCAGCTCGTGCCGGTGGCCCGGGCCAAGGTGAGCCTTCGCATCCCACCGGGACAGGATGCGCAGAAGGCCCTGGACGCGCTCACCTCGCACCTGGAGGCCAACGCCCCGTGGGGCGTTCGCCTGGAGATCGAGCGGGGCGGCGAGGGCGAGCCCTTCACCGTCCAGGCCGAGGGGGACGTGTTCCGGGCGGCTCGCGAGGCCATGGCCGAGGCGGGGG